>Ga0265292_1000036_pt1 | contig 348996 bp, 438 predicted proteins | sample Munlanlewell296A_FD_189080 | JGI IMG/M metagenome (GOLD analysis project Ga0265292, IMG submission 189080) | Leachate microbial communities from a municipal landfill in Southern Ontario, Canada - Leachate well 296A | ecosystem: Engineered > Solid waste > Landfill > Unclassified | place... | reverse complement strand
CGTCGGAAATACAACTACCGAAGCTGTTCAGCATTACATTGCTTCTTCTCAACCTTGGGTTTGTTAGTTTTAACATTTTGTTTTTATCCTTGATACCTCGCCCTTTAGGGCGGGGTTATTCATTTTTATTTATTATTTTGTCAAAGGACTAAACCTCCTTAATTTTTTTACAATTCCCTGAATTTTACTTAAGAAATAATCAACTTCTTCCTCAGTTGTGTACTTGCTTAAACTTATTCTAAGAGAACTATTAGATTGCAATGGTGTTAAACCAAGTGCCTTAAGAACATGGCTCGTTTCAAGAGAGTGAGACATACAAGCCGAGCCTGTTGAAGTATAAATTTTTTCATTCTCCAAATATCCGCCTATTGCTTCCCCTTCAATATTATTAAATGAAACATTAATATTATTACAGAGTCTCTTTTCACCCTTAGGTCCGTTTAAACTTACATTCTCTATTTTTAACAATTCCTCAATCAATTTATCTCTTAATTTTTCCATTTTCTTAATATCTTTATCATTTGAAATTTCAACTGCTTTTGCAAAACCAACAATTCCTGAAATATTTTCAGTTCCACTTCTCAATTTATTCTCATGTCCACCTCCATGAAGCAGGGGGACAATTTTAATTCCTTCCCTTATATATAATGCTCCAACTCCTTTAGGACCATGTATTTTATGGGAATTTAATGTAATCAAGTCTATATTCTGCTTTTTAACATCAATTGGAACTTTTGTAAAGCTTTGACATGCATCTGTGTGAAATAAAACAGTTTTTTCTCTGCATATTTTTCCAATTTTTTCTATATCTTGCAATGTGCCAATTTCATTATTTCCATGAATGATAGAAATCAAAAATGTTTTATCATTTATAGATTTCTTTATATCTTCTAAAATTACAAAACCCTCTTTATCAACATCTAAATAAGTTACTTTTGCTCCCTGCTCTTCTAGCCATTTGCATGTTTGAAGTATTGAATCATGTTCTATTTTTGTTGTTATTATGTGGTTTTTCTTAGGATAATTTGAAAAAAACAACCCCTTAAGTGCAAGATTATTTGATTCTGTCCCCCCAGAAGTAAATATTATTTCTCCAGCATTTGCTTTTATTGATTTTGCAATTATTTTCCTGCTTCTTTCAAGAACCTCTCTTGCTTTTATTCCCACATCATGCTGAGAGGATGCATTTCCAAAGTTCTCTGTGAAATATGGGAGCATTTCTTTTACAACTGCATCATCCACTTTTGTTGTTGCGGCATTATCAAAATAGATTTCTTTCATTTTAATTTTCTTCCTCCGCAATTCTTTGCTGAGCATGCATTGCATTCACAATTCTCTTTTGAATGCTTGTCAATCAACTTAAGCATAGGGATTATTGTTTCTTTATTCAGAGAGTAAATTCTTTGCTTTCCATTCTGCTCCATTCTTACTATTTTGCATTTTTTCAGCAAAGCCAGAGCGTGAGAAATTTTGCTCTGCTCTACTTTTAGCTTTTCAGACAACTCCCCAACAGAGCTTTCTTTTTCTTTTAATGCTGTTATAATCTCTATTTTAAGAGGATTCGCCAAGTTTGTAAAAAATACATGGTATGCTGAATTATTCATATGAACGTTATTTCATATGTATTTATAAATGTTTTGCTCTTTTAAAAATAAGGGAAATTTAATTACTTAAGAAGTAAAAAATTAGCATATTAATTCATTGGAAATAATTGAGTTCCTCTAAATCTGGAGAAAAGATTTTCCAGCCCTTTTTTTTGGAAATACTCTATTATTTTTTTGTCATCCCTTTTAAAATAATTAATTTGAACAAAACCTTCTCCAATCATCCTGCTCATAAGTAAATAATCTCCTTCTTTAAAATTCATAAGAGGGGCAGAATCAACATTTTTATAATTCCCCTTGCTTGAAATCATCAATGTCGTATCAGGATTTTTTTTCACAATACGGAAGGGAATCACTTCAATGAAATAAACTTCTTTTTTTATCATAAAAATGGACCCGGAGGGAATTTAACCCTCTCCTTCTGCTCTGGAGGCAGAAATACTAAACATTATACTACGGATCCGCAGTCTTCCTAGAAATAGTTTATTTTTAACCTTTTTCATTCACTTCATTCGTTTTATCTCATCAATCTCATCATCCGAAACAGAACATCCCTTAAACTTAAGAGCATAAAGAAGAGCATCAAGAACGTCTCCTTTTTTTATATCAACAAGATTTTTCTTCCATGCAACATACATTAATTCAGCAGAACGAATTATTTTAAATCCATTAAAATAATTAAAATCTTTTTTTACAAGAGTTATTTTAGTATGAAGTTTTCTTTCAAGCAAGTCTTTGAGATTTTCTGGTTTTTCAACAAGCATTCTCGTAGTTCTCTCATCAATGACAATAACATTTTCTATTCCTTTTTCATAAAGAATTTTGCTTAATGCAAGACAAGATGCCTCTCCTAACTGCATTATATTCATTTTATTATTTGAACTCATAAAAATACTATTGGCTATATTCATTATTTCTTCTGTTTTAGTGCTTATTAAGGAATCTTCAATTCCATAAGAACTTGCCATTTCCAGGAATTTATATTCAAGAAGTTGCTGGACTTTCAAAGCTTCAAGTTCAAAACATTTTATTTTAAGAGGTTTATCAATAACTTCAGATTTAACTTGTTCTGTAATTAAAAAACTCCCATTGAAAATTCCTTTAAGTTTCTGTAATTCGTCAAGCAAACCATTCATTGAGAGGCTTATTAATGCTCCAGCATCGAATATTATTGCTTTTTTTAAATTATCTTTTGCCATTTTATACTAAATTTTTATGGTAATAAATAAATTTATCTCCTTTAATATACCCTCTTTTTTTAATTAAATTTATCATCTCTACATCTTCTTCTTTAGTAATTAGTCCTATATATCTTTCTTTTCTTGCGTTTTTTTCTAAATAATCTATCATTCTGCTTCCAATACCCAAATGCCTATAATTTTTATCAACTGCAAAAAGATATAAATAACAATAATCTTTCCAAAAATTAGCAATAAAGATTCCAACAATTTTTTCTTCAATCTTAAAAATCATAACGCGATTTACCTTTTCTTTTATATAATCTTTAACTTCATTTAGTGTAAACTTTTCTCCTTTATATCCAAGAAGATTTTGTGAACTATTTAATAATTTTAAAATTTCTTTTGAATTGTTAATTGGAGCTTTCTCAATTTTAATATTATATAGATTATTTTTTGTCATAATATTATTTGGGCTCTTCATTCTATTCTTAACTCCTTATAAGATGGTTTAATAGAGAGTATCTTTATTATGTAAACTATTGAAATTCCTGTAAAAATTAAACTTAGAGTTAGTGCAGGCCAAGATTCAGTCATAAAAGTGCTTATAACTAAACCGGTTGCCCCTATAAAATTGAGCAAGTGATAGAGCACATAATCTATTTTCAGTTTTTTAGTTAAGAATAATATATATGCAAATATAATAAATGCAATTCCAATCCATCCGCAAATTAAGTAAATATCAAATATCATTGGAACATATCCATAGCCAATTTAATTCTTCCGGAGTTTTCATGAAATAAAACTACGCAGAATTTCATTGGAACATATCCACAGCCAATTTAATTCTTTCTTTTGTACCCATAGTTTTGTTTTCCGGAACATCTGATATTCCAGTTTTCCCAACATAATCTGCAAGTTCATATAAAGTAACCCCAAGAAGGCTCGCTGTCTGCTCCATTGAAACTCCGTGTTCATAAATTCTTGAAGCTTTGCTTATTTCCGCATTCCTAAAAACATCTTTTATGTATTTCTTTAATTTTCCAGAAAGATTATCTATAGAACCTCTAATCGTTTTGAAATCTTCCCTAAATTTTTCATAATTTTCCTTCTCAACATCTTCTATAGATTTTTCCAAAAATAATATAATTTTTTTATAAAAAGGATTCCATCCTGGAAGTTGCCTGTAATCCTGCCTTTCAATTATTTTACTTAGAGAATAAACCATTACAGCGACGGCAATATTATCTGAATCTTGAGTTAAGGATGCAGTGTTCATTGTCTGATTGCTTAGACTTTTAAGGTTGAAGGAATCGTTCTTTTCAACAGCTATTCTTGTCTCTTTCAAAATTCTTAGAACATTTCCCTCTTCTTTCATTTGAATTTCAACCTCAATTCATTCGAAATACGAATGAATGAAAATTTTACATTTTCTTTCATAATTAATTGAAGGAAAAAGATTATTTAAAGCTTAATATCTTTTAAAATATATGAAACAAATCTTGCTAGATACAAATTTCATTTTATCCTGCATAAAGAATAAAATAGACTTTTTTGATTATATTGAAACAGAAGGATATAGCATAGTTGTTCCAGAACAAGTAATAAATGAACTTGAAGGACTTAAAAAAGAATCGGCATTAAGGCTTTTAGAAAAGAATAAATTCAATATGATTTCTCTAAAAGGGAAAATTGTTGACAATTCAATAATTAATTATGCAAATAAAAATCCGAGTATAATTATTGCAACACTTGATAAAGAACTTCAAAAAAAGATAAAGAACAGGAAGATGATTATAAGAAATAGAAAAAGATTGGAAATTATTTAAGACCCGAAAATTCTTCCAACCTTTTTAAGTAGTTTTTTTGTGTGATTTATCTTTTGGGTCAATTCTAACCCCTCTTCTTCAAAGTTATATACAATATCTGCATTATTATTTCTTTTTAAGTTTTCTAAGAAATATTTATAATCTTTACCGGGTTGTTTAAATAATAAATCTTCTGCTTTTTTTCCTGTAAAATCCTTTTGATTCACGGAAAATGGATAAGCAATGTAATTAAATGGAATATTAGAGATAGCATTTACATAAACCTCATTAGGATTAAAATTTTCTCTCCTGAGTTGAACATATATTACATCTCTTTCTAATTTTGAGGGGGGCAAAAATCCAACTAAGATTAATCTTTTTGTTTCTTCCTCAACTGGTTCTGGCATTTTAACTTAAGTCTCTCTTCATTTAAATAGATTTGTTCTATACAAAATATATTCAGAAACACATAAGAAAAACCTGTAAGTAAGGTTTTTAAACCGATTTTTACTTTAGTTTTCATATAAAATGTTCTATCTAACTGAAGTCGAGGATTATGTAAGAGTAGAGCCGAAATTGTTCGGACTTCCTACTGTGGAAGCTGTAGATCAACAGCTTAGAGAAATTTATTCTAATCATTATGATAGAGAAATTGGAAGATCAGTTGTAGTTATAGAAGTTCTTGAAGTTGGGGAGGGAGTAATAATTCCTGGTGATGGTGCAACATATTACAATTCAAAATTCAAGCTTCTTGTCTGGAAACCGGAATTACAAGAATTGGTATATGGTGAAATAGCAGAAATAACAAAATTTGGAGCATTTATGGATATGGGGGTTATGAGGGGAATGATTCACATAAGTCAAACTATGGATGATTTTGTAAGTTTCAGCAAAAGTAATCTTTTATCTGGAAAAAATTCAAAAAGAAATATAAAACAAGGAGATGCATGCATAGCGAGAATTGTTGCGATTTCTCATAAAGGAGAAGATCCAAAGATAGGATTAACAATGAGACAACCAGGATTAGGAAAGATTGAATGGATAAAAGAAGATATTTTAAAGAGAGAAAAGGAAGCAGAAAAAGCAGAGAGAATATCAAAATCAGAGGATAAAGCGGATAAGAAGTCCAAAGAAAAGCCCAAAGGAGAAAAGAAGAAAAAATGATTTATAAAAAAGGAGCAAACAATTAAAATGCCCAAACCAAAAGCCTGTAAATTATGCAACACAATAGTTGAAGAAGGAGACAAATGTCCAAGTTGTGGCTCAAAGGAGCTTACAGAATCATTCAAGGGAAGAGCAGTTATACTCAATTCTGAAAAATCTGAAGTTGCAAAGAAGTTAGCTCTAAAACAAGGAGGAAACTTCGCAATAAAAACACGTTAATGGGGTTCTTTAAAAAGCAAAAAATAACAAAATGGAAATAAAAGACATTCATGAAACACAAAATCTTGTTTTTAATAGAAAAGAATTAGATGCAAATATAATTTCTGAAATTGCTCCAAGCAATAAAGACGTAATAACTTTGCTTTCAAAAAAACTTTCTGTTCCTGAAGAAGGAATAAAATTAAAAGGCATACATGGTGGATTTGGTTCAAAGATATTTAAAATTAAAGCAAATATATACAAATCAAAAGAAGAAAGAAATAAAGTAGAAAGAAAGACAAAAAGAGAAGTTGAAGATAATAAAAAGGAAATAGAGGTTGCTAAAGAAGCTAAGAAAGCAGAAAAGGAGAAAAAAGAATAATTAAAATGGCAAAGAAAATTATAAAAAAAGGAAAGAAACCGCACAAAAATAAGCCAACAAGCAAGAAATATAAAAAGTATAAAATAGAAGGCAACAAAATAGTAAGAAATGCAAAATTCTGTCCACGATGCGGTCCTGGAGTTTTCTTAATGAATTCTAAAGGAAGACAATATTGTGGAAAATGCCATTATACCGAGTTTTCGAGTGAAGAGAAGAAGAAAGCAGAGTAAGAAATGAAATCTTTACTCGGGAACGAGCAGAGTTTGAAGGAAAGAAAGCGGAAGCGAAAGAAGAAATTAAAAAATAAATAAAATTTCTTTTGGCACAATATTTATAAAATTCTTTTAAATTATGTTGATTATGAACAAAATTATTGAAAAATTAATGTATAGTTTTGGAATAAATATATCAGCATATAATGTAAAGAGGGAATTGGATTATTTGCACAAAAATCTTCCTGATATATACAAAAATAGAGATGTAGTAGATATTGGTTGTGGTGATGGTAAAATCAGTTTGAAATTAATACCTATTTTAAAACCTAACTCCTTTCTTGGAATTGATATTTCTGAATCATTAATAAAATCCGCTAAGAAAAGAGGTATAAATGCCAAATTATTAAACATAGAAAACCGAGAAATCTCGGGAGATTTAGGAATTCTATGGGGGGTATTACATCACTTAAATAATCCAATAGAAACTTTGAGAAAATTGAAGAAGAATTTTAATAGTTTAATAATTAGAGAATCTATTGATGAGAAGCGTTTATTTGAAATAGGATATAAGTTAAACAGAGATAAACTAATGAAAATATTAGAAGAATCAGATATTAATATAATTAAGATAATTGAAGTTAAGGATAATAAGTCTTTAATAATTCTAACTAAATAATAATTGCATCAAAAATAAGTTCATATCTTTCAGTAATTTTAATCCAATTCTTAATTCTTTTTACTATTCTCTTTTTTCAGCATAAACCTCTGAACAAGTGAGTTATATTTAGAAATATAATCTCTAATATTATAACCATCTTCAATATAGTCATCTATTAAAAATGGGATATTATTCAAATCTTCGAAAGTTTTGACATTCTCGCAAAGGGTATTCAATTCTTTTCTAATCTTTTCTTCGGCAAGGTTCATATTGATTTGCAGGATAAGATATTTATATAAATTTGTGGCTTCAAAGAATATAGAATATATAGCACTCACCCTCTTTCTTTTCTTCTTATTTCTTTTTGAAAATGCTTATTATATCTCTTGGCTTGTTTAGAAACACAATAATTGTCCCCCTTGGCTTTTTTGAGATAACGAAACGCATTCTTTTCGTTGGCTTTTTCGAGATAATATGAATCATTCTTTTCGTTGGCTTTTTGGAGATTGAGATAATAATGAATATTTTTTTTAGCCTGTTTAGACAAATAATAATTGTTCCCCCTGGCTTTCTTTTGAGCTTCTAAGGGAAAAGAAATTAACGCTAGAAGTCCCAAGCCAACCATCACTTTTGCTATATTGTTAGTTAAGTTTTTCATTTTGAATATAAAACAAGAACAATAATACTATTTAAGGATAATTATAAAGAAAAATAGATACAAATGAATATATAATTAACGAAACCCAGGTTGAATGTCGTCACTTAATGACTCTCTTGACAGGTTTCCTTAATAATTGAATAGAAACCCTGGGAGATTCTTCAAGCCAACAAAAAGCAGACCTGAAGCTTCTCCTGGGTAAAAAGAGGTGATATCAGTTCAAACAATAATAACTATTTAAACCTTTCGTTCTTGTTACTCTTTAAAAATGACAGGGCATAGTTCACTTCAAGTAGTAATTAAAAAATAGATAGTCTTTATATAATTGCAAAAATAAAAATATAATTAATAACTACAACCCAAAATAGTTAATAACTACATTAATTTTATTCTGTTTTATTTTATAAAACTCTCAATATAATAACAGATATAAAAGATAGAACACACAACATAAATCCTTATAAATTTGGGAAGGGATTTCTTTTATATGCCACATGCTGACTGGTTTGAAATTGATTTTGAAAACTTTGCTAAAAAGAAAGAAATATTTGTTCCTGCAATTGGAATCTCTTATAGAATTAGAGATCCTTCATATATCCCAGAAAGAGATTTTCCCATAATTCATGATTTATATGATGATTTGGAGATTTCTCGTATTTTTTCTAATATTAAAGAGGATTTTAATTTTATTACTGGTTTGAAAAAGAATATAAGAGAAATATGCGGAGAAGAAAATAACAAGTATGATTTCAATATGAAATTGGTGACAGTGCCTTTAGAAGTGAATGAAACTATGGCAAACTTTCTTTATACTCATATAAGAATGAATGAAGACTTTTATAAGAAAAATAGAAATATAGGCAAATTAAATTCTCCCATAAATATGGTTGGAAACTTCATTATACTCTGGGGTTTAAAAAATCACAAAAGACCAACAGAGCTAGCTTTCAATTATAATCAAAAAGGGTCTGCAGAAGAGAATTCTAGAATTTTAAAGGGACATGCTTTGGAAGAACTTCTTAAACCGCTCTCAACGCAAATGTTTGGAATATAATTTAATTCATTCAAAAACATTTATATTCTTGTTTAAATTAAACAAATTATGGAAAATGTAGGTGAAAGTTCCAATCCTGTTAAAATGAATGTTAAGCAAGAAGAAATGCATGATTTGCTTTTCAGCAGGGAGATAGGATGGCAAGATATTATATATGATTTGATAAATACTGAGCAATTGGACCCATGGGATATAGATTTAATTATACTTACAGAAAGATATTTTAAAAAAATAGAAGAAATGGAAGAAGGAGATTTCTTCATATCAAGCAAAGTCCTTTTGGCTGCTTCCTTTTTGTTAAGAATAAAATCGGAAATTCTCCTTAATAAGTATATAAAAAGCATAGATGAAATTCTTTTTGGAAAAAAAGAATTATTAAAAAAATCCCCTTTTGAAAGAATTGAACTCGATGAAGATATTCCAGATCTTATTCCAAGAAGTCCTTTTCCAAGATTCAAAAAAGTAACTCTCAAAGAACTTATAGATTCATTAAATAGGGCAGTAACAACAGAAAATAGAAGAATAAATAAAGAAATTATAAATAAAAACGCCCTCCGTGAGAGTTCTATTTCCCTTCCTAAAAGAAATTTTAGCATAAAAGATAAGATTAGAGAGATTACTGACAGACTTACAGGACATTTCAACTCTCAAAAAACTCACAAGAGGATTTCATTTACAGAGTTTGCAGGACAAGAAAGAGAAAAAAGAATAGAACACTTCTCCCCTCTTTTGCACATTGAAAATCAGAAAAAGATATGGCTAGAGCAACCCGGCCATTTTGAAGAAATTCAAATATGGGAAAAAGAAAGTTACTGGAAAGAAAATGGAAATCCCTTCAAAGATTTAATAACTGAACTGAAAGATGGAACTTATGAAGAAATTTCTGAAGAAGAATTTAATAAATTCGCTGAGAAGGAAGATGAAGAATATGACGATATTAAAAAAGAAAAAGAAAGACAAAATAAATCCAAAAAAGATGAAGAAGAGGAAGATTAATTAGTAAATATATATTTTATAAGTTTAATTAGGGGATTATAAATATTCAATTATATCTGTTTATAAATAATCGAAGCATAAATTATATAATTAATTATATCATGCATAATCTCATACAATATAAAAGATACTGTTAAATATAATTCAAAAAAATTTATATATCCAGTTAATCCTTTAAAAACACATGAAACTCGCATCACTTTTTTCAGGAGGAAAAGATTCTGTTTTTTCAGCTTATATTGTACAAAAGCAAGGGCATGAGATTGTCTGTTTAATATCAATTCTTTCAGAAAACAAAGAATCTTATATGTTTCACACTCCGAGTATTGATAAGACAAAACATCAGGCCGAATCTATGGATATTCCTTTAATAATAGGTAAAACAAAAGGTGTAAAAGAAGAAGAATTGAAAGATTTGGAAAAGACAATAAAAAAAGCAATAAAATTATACAAAATTCAAGGAATTGTAACAGGAGCAATAAAGTCTGTTTATCAATCTTCAAGAATTCAGTATATATGTGATAAATTAAATATAAAATGCATAAATCCCCTCTGGCAAATAGATGAATTAGGTTATATTAATGATTTAATAAAAAACAAATTTAAAGTAATTATTACAGGAGTTTTTGCTTATCCTTTAAATCAATCCTGGCTTGGAAGAGAGATAGATTCCAAATTCATTCAAGAAATTACTCAACTTAATGAGAAATACAAAATTCATATTGCTGGGGAGGGCGGAGAGTACGAGACATTTGTTATTGATTGTCCATTATTCAAAAAGCCCTTAAATATATCAAATTATAAGGATTTTAAAGAAGGGGAGAATAGTTGGAGAAGGGAAATAGATATTTCCTGATTGGAATTAAATAACCCCAAACTGTAAAGTTTTTTAAGTGAATTATATTCAAAATACAATGGGAATATTCGGTTTTTTTAAAAAAATATTCAGTGAACCTGAAGAAGCAGAAATAGTTAGAGTTAAACTTGCCTTTTCTGGAATTGAAGATTTTATAAAAAATAAAATAGATGAAACAAATTCCAAAGAAAAAGAAGCAATTTCTTTAATTAAAAAGAAGATAATTGCCTTTACAAGTGAACTTAGAGAGAAGATAAAAGCTGTAAAAGAAGTAGATGTTGAATCAAAAGAGAAAAACGACAAAATAAAATCTGCTGTGCATGAGGGAAGAAAAAAATACATAGAATTTCTTGAGAGATTTATTGAAAATTTAGAAGATATTGAAAATAAAAATAAAATAAATGAAATGGATAAAACTCCTCTTGAAAAAGTTACAGAAGACATAAATTCTGCTTTTCTGCGCTTTAATGAAAGTTCAGGCAAGAGTTATGAAAGGGCAACCATTCTTATTGGGAAAGAAATGGGCAGCATAAAAGAAACTCTAAAAAATTTATCTAATGAACTTATAGTTATATTCAAAGAGAATAAAGAAATTATTTCAAATTCTAAAAGGCTCTTGCTTATTAAATCAAAAGTATATGAAATAAAAGATATAAATGAAAAATCATTAAAAATAGATGAAGAAATTAAAAATTTAACAAATAAAATTTCTAATAAGCAAAAAGAAAGCAAGGATATATCAGAAAAAATAGATAAAATAAAAAATAGCCCAGAATATTTAGAGAATATTGAAAAGGAAAAAGCAATTCAAATTGAAGAGAAAGAAGTTGATAAAGAAATACTCAATTTAAAGCAAATTATTGATTTCAAAGCACTTTCCAATTTCTTTCATATATTTGAAGATAGAATGACTATCGTTAAGCTTTACAGAGATAATTTTATAGAAGAATTCAAAAAAGAAGATAGAGGAAATCGTCTATTGAACCTTCTAAATGAATCTAAATTAAACACTGAGAAAATATATGACAAAATAAAACAAATACAAGATAAAGAAAAAGAAATAGAAAATAACAAGAAGGAAATAAAAAAAGACGAAGCACAACCTCTCTCTTCTGAATTGGAAAAAGTAAATGAAATCGCTCAGGGTTTTATAAATGAAATAGGCTGGGCAGAGAAGAAAAATGAGAAATTGAGAATCACCCGGGATGAAATTATTAAATTAATAAAAGATGAATTGGGATTAATGAGTGTGGATTTGGAAGAAGATTAATTGTTTATTTAATCTCTTATTTACATTAATAAGATTGGGTGAAATTAGATATAAAACTATGAAGTTATAATTACAACCTATGATTTTACAATGATAATTATACAAAATCTAATTACAAATTAATTGCATCCCAAGTTTTATATACTAATATTATTTAAATTATTTATGGCATCAACACCACCAGGCGCTCAAAAAATGAGAATTGACTACAATATAGACAAAAAAGTCTATGACGATTTTGCAAAGAATTGTAGCAGAAAGGGCTTTGCTCCCCAAGTAATAGTTGAAAAGCTCATGAGCAAGTTCAATGAAACAGGGCAGATTTAATTCTTTTAATTAATCGGGCACATTTAAATAACAAGTTTAATTAAATACAACATGGGAAAATTGGAATATATTATGCTCTTTGTTTTTGTTTTGTTAATATTTGCTTTTGGTTATTATTTTATATATAAAAATTCCTGTGAACCAGTCACTCAATGCACTCTTCCTTCAATAAACAAAAGTTGCGCTTCTTATAATGACTGTTTTTCTGGATCTATTCGCGGTAATTGTGATTTAAAAACATTCAAGTGTGTGAATTTGGTTCTTGAAGGAGACAAAGAAGATTGTTTAAAGGCTAATGGGACTTGGTATGAAGAAAAATGCGGATTATAAACAATATGAAAAAATACACATTTAAATAATATATTTAACTAATAATAATATGAAAAAGAAAACCAAAGAAGTCAAACTACCTATGGAGTTTAATGTTGGATTGCAAAAATATGAACCTGCTCTTCCTCTATCAAGAAGAAAAGGAAAGAAGATTAAATTCAAAGATACTTGGCAATGGTTATTGGTAATATTAATTGCAATTGCTGTCCTAATAGGTGCTTTGTTCCTAATAAAGAGGGGGTTGATATAATGAAAAACACAAAAGCAAAAAACAAAAAAGAATTAAAAAAGCTTGAAAAAGAGTTTATATCTTGGGGCAATAGAAAAAGAGTTTTCTGGCCCATAACCTTTGCAACAATTTTTTTAAGCTTAATTGGTATTCCTATAATTATTCAAGATCAAACTATGTTAAAACGTTTCCTTGTGATTTGGATACTCGAGATAATTTATATTGGAATGTATGTGAAGTGGGGAGAAAAGAAGAAAAAGAAAAAGCATCCAAAAAAGAATTGAATATTAAAATTGACTTATATTGAATAACTTCTTATGTTTCTTTAATTCATTGTGGTCGTTTTTGTGCGATTTTTTAAATTCTTCAATAGAATATATTTTATCTCCTTTTAAATGAATTACTCCATTTTTAGGAATTTTGCTTAGATGAGTAAATATGTTGATAATTTTTCCATTGCGAACAATCAAATGAGTGCATCCTTTAATTTCTTTAGTCATATAATTGAAGTAACATAGAGAATATATAAATATTTTCCTCTCTTAAAAAAAGATTTAGTTAATTATAAAACAATTGATGATAATTAATGAAATATAATATTATAATTACAATATGTGATTTTACTAATATAATTGCTTTTTAGGATAGTTATTACTAATTTATGTAATTATTTCATCTTCCCCTTCACTCAACAACCCCAATTAACTCTTCAATATTATCAATCTCAAAATCGGCTCCGCTCTTTCCCTTTGCTGGAGGATTCTCTACTCCATACCTTGCAAAACATGTTTTCATTCCAAGTTTCTTTGGGATTATAATATCCCTTTCTATTCTATCTCCAACCATTAAAACTTCTTCAGGCTTCATTTTCAATTGTTTTAATGCTGAATTAAACGGAACGGGATAAATTTTTTGTTTTTTTACATCTCCTTTAGTTACAATCACATCGAAAAATCCATCAATTTTCATTGTGATCAATCTCATCCAAGCTTGCATACTTGGAGCATCACTTATAATTCCTAATTTATATTTTTTCTTTAAAGCAGTTAAAACCGGAATTACTCCAGTATAAGGAACAAGATAAATTTCCCTAACTTCTCTATAAGCAATAATCCCTGAAGCCACAATTCTATAATCAACTTTTCTTTTTAGTTTCTTTAGAAGTTTCTGAAATATTTTCTGATATTCCATCCCGTATTTATCATAAATTTCATATATTTCTTTCATAACTTCTTCTTTTTTCATATCTAATCCAGCAGAAATCATCGCTTCAACGGCCGCTTCACAGCTCTTCTTCTTCATATGCATAAAATCTATGAGAGTGTTATCAATATCAAATAGAATTGCTTTTATCATTAAACCTTAAGGAAAAACTATTTTAAAAATATGTCTTTATCTATTTTTCTTCTTTATTTACCACAACCACAATAATCCTTAAGAATAGAATATACAATAGTAAAATATGGAAAATCACAAATTAAATAAATCAAATGATTTAGAATGTAAAACAGAGAATACAAATAATCTCAGCAAATCAGAATCAAAGGAGCTTGAAAGATTAGCGGATATATTTGGAAAGAAGTTTAGTATTATAGATATAGTTGGGGATTTTGTTTATGGATATATTGAGAATAAGAAAGAATATCTTGGGACAAAAGAAGATTATTACAAATATAGAAAATTAAAACAGCAAAAATCAACAAAAAAGAAAGGAACGATTAGATATATTCCTGAAACTTATAATAATTTTAACCTATAAGTCTTAAATCTGCCCTCTTCATCTTTTCCAGCGTATTATGATATCTTCTTTGCCTTGCTTTCTCGAATTTTATTAAAATGCTCACACCCACTATTAGTATAATAAGCAAAAACAGCATATATATCCAAAAACTCTCTGCTACCATAAATATACAAATGATAAGTGTTTTTATTGATTTATGTGATTGAAAATAGTTATAAATAAATTATTTCCTAAATTTATTAGAAACCAGACATGAAACAAAATATATTATAATTATTAAAATGCCAATTATAATTGCATTTATTACTGCATATGAATCAAATAAAACATACCCACTTCTTTCAAAAAAATAATAAAATGGAGATACCAGAATCTTGTCTTCTTCACATGGAGGATTTTGGCATGCAGATATTTGTTCAATTGCCTGTAATAAAGGAACAAAGAAAAATATTGCTAACAAAACTAAGAATATTATAAATTTCCTTATATTTGGTTTTAATAAATTTAACATATTATTAATATTAAAATTCCCAAGTTTAAAAATATGCCGAAGGCTTCAATATAAATTGAAGTTAAAATAGAGATTATCAAAAATTATAATTAATATTAATCCATCTTATTCTTTTTCTTTACATACAACCTTTCATGATACCTTTCTTTTCTTGCCCTTTCTATAGATATCAAAACACAAATCCATATTATTACAATAAGACACAACCATGCAAAATAGCCTTTAAAAAATATAAATCTCACAAAAGCTATTGCAGTGATTATTCCAAAAAATGCATTGATTAGCAACATATTCATTTCAGGTTTCATGAATATACATAGAAAGAATAGTTTTTATTTATTTTGTTTTGCTTCCTTCCCTTCACACCACTCGCAACTCCTAAAACAGAATCTAACCTATATAAAACCCTTCCCTTTCAAGCACAATTCTTAATAATTTATTAAGTTCAGTATCATATCTACAAAAATTATTTGGAATATTAAGAATTCTTACATCTTTATCTTCTGATTCTGGGAATTTTTTTAACAATTGGGTTTTATGCTCTTCATTTCTCTCATCCATAACAAAAATAACATCTGCCCATATAACATCTTCTTTAGAAACTTGTTTTTCGGCTAATTCAGATAAACCTGCAGATCTTACTTCATATTTTTCGCTGTTTTCAAACAAAGATTCAGCACAAGGGCTTCTATCAATATTGCTTGTGCATAGGAATAATAATTTAAGTTTCATTTTCTAATTTATCAATATATTCACATAAATGATTATACTCTTCTGGTGTTTCTTCATTAATAATTTCCATTCTTGCTTTCTTAATTTTTAATTCTTTTAATTCTTGAATTTTTTCTATTCTCTTTTTTTCTTCAATTTTCTCTTTTTTCTTCTCCTCTTTAATCTCTCTTGTCTTTGCTCTTTTTTCTTCTCTTTTTTTATAGATTATTTCCTCACATTCTTTCATAAATTCTTTTATATTTTCTAAATTATTTATTGAATTAATGTCTTTTCCTTTTTTATTACACCAATGATAATATTCGTATTCCCATTTTCCTGCTTGGATAATTATAGACATCCCACTCCTTCCTAATCTCTGTGAAGCTTCTTTAATACTCTTTGATTTTAATAAAAATTCATATTCCTTGGCTTCCCACTTCCTTGGGTATTGTATCCTATCTTCATCTCCCATTCTCCAATCCCTAAATTTAGGCTCTTCATCTTTCTCAATAACAGAGAATAAAGAATCTAATAAGACAAAAAAGCTTAATTTTTCTGAATTAGACATTTCTATGGGATATGCAAAATCTATATTATTCTTATCTCCAATTAAAATTTTAATTTCCATTTTTGTTTAAAAATTCCTCCACTTCTATTTCACTAATTTGAGTTTTTTCTTTTTGTTTAGCCCATTCTAAAAATTCTTTTAGAAAAGGACCTCTTTTCATTTGTATTGCAAATTCTGTTTTTCCAAGTTTTATTCCTGCTTCTTGATTATCTAACTCCGGATTAGTTAAGATTAATAAAGAATTTATATCAAATTTTTTTGATGAGATACTTTTTCTATTCATTGTTTTTTTATTTTCTTTTATACTTTCAATTTTAATCCTGTCTCCAAAAATTTCCTTCATTCCATCAATAAATTTTTTCTGTATTTCTTCATCCATATAAATTGGTGCTTCAAAATCAACATAATTACCTTTTATGTATATTTTAACCATTATTCTTCCCCCTCATCCTGCCATTTGCACTTTCAATTAAATAGGTATCTATCTCCCTTAAAGTTGGGGGCTTCCCATTCTCTTTTTTAATAAAATCATATAAAAATAAAACTCTCTGACAAAATGCAGAATATTTATTATCTCCTCCCAATTTTTGAGTTTTACCCATTACTATACTCTTAATAAGATTGCTCGCTCTTGAATCATACATAGGAAAAATAAGATTATGAAAATGAAGATATTTAGATGCTAAAGATCTCTTTTCCAGCCCAGTCAATCTATAAAAAAATCTGGTCAAGCACCCATGTAACTTCAATATTTCCTTAAGATTTTCTTCACTAAATTCTTTTCCCTTCAACAATTTTAACTTCTTATCAAATTCGTTCTCTTCATTAAATTTTATAAATTTCTTAATGGCATAATCATAAAAATCATCATTAATGTGTTTTTTATTAGATTTTTTTCTTCTTTCTATAGATGCAGCATAAGCTCTACCTATTAACCATATTTTTGCACGAATTTCTTCAGGATTTGTATGATTAGGATAATCTGAACACATTTTATATAAAATGTTATTTCCAAGCATCCATTTTTTATTTTTCAAATTATTAAAATCATTTATATCAAAATTTCTTATTTTCATTCCTCTCCCTCCCCCTTCCTCTTGCTTAAACTCAATCTAAAATCCTTTACAATACCCACAGCATCCTTAATCTCTCCTTTTATTTCCCCCTTTATAATCTTACTACTAAGTTTAGGATAACAAATCATAGAACATTCTTCATATACTCCTAAATCTTTCATTAATTTAATGAATTTTGCCTTTTTTTCGTCGTCTTCTGGAAGAACAATTCTATCAAATTCTTTTACAGAACATTTTTTATTTGAACCATAAACAATATCAATTCCAAATTGCTTTGCATATTTAATTAATTTTTCTTTAAATTCATCTTCTTTTTCTTTAAGTTCTGTAAGCTTGGTTTTTATATCAGAGAATTCATCAACTAATTGCACCCCTTCATCTTTTTTGAATTCTTTAATAGTTTCTAATTTATCAATGTCAAATTCGTGTTTAAAACTCGGACATTGCTCTTTGTAAACACAATAATTACATAATTCAGATTGCTTTCTTGGGAAATTGCCCTCTTTTGTTGCTTTTTCTATTTCTTTAATTGTATTTATCACATTTTCCTGAAGTTCTCTCAGTTGTGCATCTGTTCTTTCTGAAACAGTATCTTTATTGAAAGCCAGCATGTGCCATATTAATTTAACACTTTTTGCATCTTTGAATTTGTCTTTAACCCATATAGAATACATAGCTAATTGTCTATCAGAATCAGCTTCTTCTTGATCTTTCATTCTGGAATTTGTTTTATAATCACAGACATAATAGTTCCCTTTGTCATCGCATCCTAATTTGTCAATTCTAACATGCCATTGGTTTCCATCTGAAAGAGTCATTCTGTCTTGTGTCTCCAATCCAAGAATAGTGATTTGTTCAAATGGATGCATTCTGTCATAATAATCTTCAATGAATTGAATTCCCATTTTCTTATAATTTTCAGCAGTCAAACCCTCTTTTACAATAAGAATATCATCAGAATATTCCTTATCCCATAAATCTCTATAAAACTTAATCAAAGTTTCTTTTGAAATTCTCTGTTTAAATTTCTTTCTTTTATATAAATCTTCAAGGGATTGATGAACTATATCTCCCATAAAGAGCTCAATAGTAGTTGGAATATCAACTTCTATTTTATCAATATAATGAAGTTTATACTGATAAGGACAATTTTCATATGTAGAAACCCTTGAATGTGAATAGGTTGTCATTTTTTATTTAATATAATCTCTATGCATATTCCAACAAAACCCAATTTTTAATCATTTCTATCCTATAGCTTCCATCCTATTTGAACTCTTCAAATTATTTATAAATGGGATTTTCTTCTATTTTTGATGGACGAAAATCATTTCATGCTTGTATCTCTTGAAGATTCAAAGTTAAAATCTATATCTGAAGTGCTTGGAAGCAAAACATGCAAGAAAATAATTACTTATCTTTCTGAAATAAAAGAAGCAAGCCAGAAAGATTTGTCAGATGCTTTAAGCATTCCAATGAACACTCTTGATTATAATATAAAAAAACTTCTTGATTCAGGATTCCTTCAAAAGAGAAAAAATTTCTTCTGGAGTAAAAAAGGAAAAAAGATTGTTATGTATGAATTATCAAATAAATCAATTGTTATATCTCCAAAAAAATCTCCTTCCCAGAAATTTAAATCAATTCTTCCAGCATTTATACTTACAGCAGTTGGGACTTTTGCAGTTTGGACATATCAAAGTGTGAAGTCTTCTATGGAAAGCATACCAAATTATGTTTCAAATTCTGCTTCAGATTCATCAGATATGCTTTTATCAAAAGGAGCAGAAATTGCTTCTGCTTCGGCTCCAGTAATAGGAGATTCAACAAATTACATAACCACTTCAAGCCCAACTCTAATATGGCCTTGGTTTTTAGTGGGAGCACTTTTAATGATATTTGTAATATCAATTATAAATTGGAAAAAGTTGTAAGGAGGTAAATAAAAAAATTTAAAATGAAAAAAGAAAACACTGCAATTGTTGTAACATGTATAATTGCTGGAGTAGTTTTGCTAATCGCACTTCTTATTTTAGGTAGAACTGGTTCAATAATTCCTTCTTCAGGAAGGAGTGTAACAGTCGAAGGATTATCTACAGTAAAGGCTTTGCCAGATGTAATTTCAGTATATTTTACTATTGAAACAAAAGGAAAGACAAGTGCGGAAGCAAAAAACGCAAGCACAGTTATTTATGACAATTTAGTTATAGGACTTCTCTTGGAAGGCTTTGAAGAAAGCGATGTAAAAACAGAAAGTATAAGTGTTTATCCAAATACATATTGGGAAAACGGAAAAGAAAAAACAAATGGTTACACATCATACCATTATTTGAAAATAGAACTTTCTTCTGAAGAAATTGATAAACTTCCTTCTGTTATAGATGCTGGAGTAAATGCAGGAGCAGGAATAAGTTACATAAACTTTGAATTAAGTCAAGAAGCTCAGAATAAATATAAGGCAGAAGCTCTTAAGTTAGCTTCGGAAGACGCAACTATAAAAGCGAACGCTATTGCTTCGGGATTTAATAAAGAAGCAGGGAAACTTATATCGGTTCAAATATATAACTATGGATATTCTCCTTGGAATGTTTATAGTGCAAGAAGCGAAGGTGGAATGGCTTATGAAGATTCTGTATCCGCAAAAGCAGCTGCAACAAGCATTCAACCAAGCGAAGAAGAAATAACTGCATCAGTAACTGCAACTTTCAGATTAAGATAAATTTATTTTTATTTTTTTATTTTATCTTTTTCTATTTTTTTATAGAAAGATTCATTTCCTCTGAACAACAATATTCTTCTTCCATCTTAATTGTTCCTTTTTTGATTAAGATGCATGAAAAATTACTTTTTCTGAATAATAATGTTTTTCTTAGTTCTTTTTTCCAAAGTCAATAATTTCTCTTTCCCTGTAATCATATCCTTGACTTTGAACTTTTTTTTCTTTACTTCTTCTGCTCCAACAAATATAACCTGTTTTATATTCCAAGAATTTGCATATTCTAATGCTTTTGATGGTTTTCCATAAAATATTGAAACACTATTCCCTCTTCCCCTCAACATGCCAGCAATTTTAATTGCTTGTTTATCTTCATTTAAAGAAACAATAAGGACGCTGTTTTTGTTAAAGTTGAAATTTGCTAACATAGAAAGTCTGTCTAATCCTAAACTAATTCCAGTGCACTGAACTCCATTAAATTCATAACTTCCTCCTCCACATATAGTCTCTCTCATTTTATCAGTTTTAACTTCAAAAACTGTTCCATTATAATAGCTCAATCCTCTCGCAAGAGAAGGAGAGAATATAGCTTCAACTTTGTAAATATCAATATATTCTTCAAATTCTTTTATTTCATTATAAGAAGAATATTTTGCAAAATAACTCTTAGGTTTTTTAAATATATCAATAATTTTATCTGCACCATATTTCTTTAGATTTTCTCTAACTTCATTTTCAGGCAATTTATCCAGCTTGTCTATTTCTTTTATAACTGCAATTACATTATTTTCGGAAATTCCCTGCTCTTGTATAATCTCATTAAGAAGTTTTCTATTATTAAAATAAATTACATATTTTATTCCAGTTCTTTCAAGAACTTCTTTTGTAATAGAGAGTATTTCAACTTCATCTTTTATTTTACTCCCTATTATATCTACATCACACTGAACAAATTGTCTAAATCTGTTTCCTGTAACGGGTTCATCTCTAAAAACCTCTCCAATTTGATATCTTTTATAAGGCAATTTTTTATTCTGCATTAATCTCTTCAATTGAAATGTAAGTTCATATCTTAAAGCAAGCTCTCTTTCACCTTTATCTTTAAGCTTGAATATATCGCTCACAGCCTCATCCTGCTTGTTTTCCCCTTGAACAAATTCTTTATATTCTATAATAGGAGTTTCTGCAGGCTCAAAGCCATATTTTTCAAAAGTATCCACTAATATTCTTCTTATTCCAGCTCTTTTACGAGCTTCTTCTCCTGTATAATCTTTAAATCCTTTTACTGTTTCTATTGTCATTTTTATTCTCCAATCTCTTTAAAATAATTAAAGAAAACTCAATATAAAAATCTTTCATACACTCACATCAGTCCTTCTTTCAATATATAATCCCAGGGTTTAATACCAAATGCAACAAGTGCTTCCCTGTATGTAATTATTGGCTTTCTATACTTTGCAAAATCATCAATTGCAATTCGCGGACAAGCTAATTCAACAAAACCATCAACATTATAAAAATTAGTTAATTTATCTGGAGTTAACTCATTCATCGTTATTGTAATTACTTTCTTCCCCAATTTTTCTATTTTATCAATTAATATTTTGGGAAAACCAAATTTCTGCCCTTGTTTTGTCTCTATTATAATTCCTATTTTTTTAGCGTCTTTGAATTTCTCAATAGACATAATTCTCTGCTTTAGAATTTTATCTTTTTCATATTTCATATTTTTTATTTCATTATTATAAACATCTATCAAAAATACAGGTTTATTAACAGAAAGTGCCGCACCCATTGAATGAAAATTATTCCCAATTATAACAAAACATTCCACTTCTTTTTCAATTTCTTTTAATCCAGAATATTGACATCCAACAACCTGCCCTTCATAAGCAATCATTCCTTTTTTGCTTGAAAGCAAAACTTTCTTCCCATTTTCTTTATAAAATTTAATTATATTTTTAACATCATTCAAATGTTGAATAGAATAACTTAATCCTATTTTATTAAAATCTTTTAACTCTTTAAGAGATTTTTTGAGCAATGGAATAAAATTAATTTCATCAATTATAGGAATATAAATAACTGGAAAATTAACTTTTACAAATTCAGAATGCCCAAAATGAACTATTAAATCTGCATTTACCGACTTTGCCTCTTCAACTGCTATAGAACATCCTCCCCAGCATGTTTCACCTGAAAAAACAACTTCAATATTCAGATTTTCAAATATGCTTAATATATCAAAGGCATTTTGCTTCACACCCTCGGGCAATTGAACTAAAACTCTCTTTGGTTTTATTCTCTTCAATTCTTTTATTAATTTTTCATTCTCAAAGTTTAATGTCATAATAATTTAAGAAATAGGGAGTTTTTAGGAGTTTTGGTTTTGTTCAGCCCAATACAAATAGATATAATTATCGCCTAAGCCATTAACATTATTCAACTATTAATATGTATTTAATTCTATAATAATATTAAACTATATATAATAATTATAAGGTAGTATTAATAGTAGAACAAAGTTGTGATTTTACCAAGATAATTAATTGCTCTTTCTATTTCTCGCCACTCAGCCAATCATAAGCGGACTTCGCTGCAATTGCTCCCTGAGCTGAAGAAACAACGACCTGTTTTAGTTTTCCACTTGCAACATCTCCTGCAGCATATATTCCGTCAACAGAAGTTTTCATATTTTCATCAACGTGGATGAATTTTTCCTCATCCATTTTTAAATTAATATTCTTTGTAAATTCTGCAAGAGGTGTAGAGCCAACTTCTATAAAAATTCCATCGACTTTAATTTTTTTCTTTTTATTTTCAGACATTATACTAATTTCCTCAACTTTTTCTTTTCCCAATATACTTAAAGGAAATGAATTGTAAAAAATACCAACATTCTTTTTTTTCTTTAGTTTTTCTTCATTTACATTTTCACATTTGAGTTTTTCTCCTCTGTAAATTAAATAAACCTTTTTTGATGTCTCGGAAAGGGCAAGAGCAGAAGTTGTTGCACAATCGCTTCCTCCAACAACCGCAACATCTTTATTTTTAAAGAAAAATGAATCACAAGTTGCACAATAACTCACCCCTTTTCCTAAGAACTCAACTTCTCCCGGAATTTTAAGTTTCTTCCTCTCTGTTCCAGTTGCAATTATTAAAGCCTTGCACTCTAATTCCTGCTTTTTTGTTTTTACAATAAATTCTTTTCCAGATTTTCCTTTTTCAATAGAAGAAACCTCATCTATTATAAAATTAACATCATATTTTTTCACTTGTTCATAAAATTTCTTCATAAGCTCAGCTCCAGAGCCGCTATATCCAGGCCAATTTTCAATCATTAATATAGAATTGGATGTTCCACCTATATCTTTAGATACAATTCCAACTTTCAAACCGCTTCTTGCAGAATACAATCCAGCAGTCAAACCAGCAGGACCAGCACCGATTATTAATATATCATATTGTTTCATTAGGAATATGAAGAATTAGAGTTTTTTAATCTTTTTTGTTCATTGCACTTATAATTCAACGCACATTAAAAATTAAAACGGTATTCTAACAGAGGGATCACAAAGAGCTTGATTTATTTCTCCATCGGATTCGTTTCTGAAATAAACTATAGTTCTAATTTTGCTTGGATTTGTCAAATAACTTTCTAAAATCGTAACACTTTTATAAACAGATTCAAAAGGAGTTATATCTCCAGCAGCATCTATAACAAGATTTGGAGATTCAGATTCATTTGTAAAAATTAATTTCACTCCCCATATAATATCCTCTCCCCCTTGTCTTAAAAGAGTTACATTGAATATTGTAGAGTTGTAATTTATAGAATCTGCAAGAGGAGTGATATTTACAACTTTTGTAACTGTAACATTAGCCCGAAGACATTTTTCTTCTAAGGTTATAATGCAAGTATAAGATGAACAAATATAACCTTGCTGACATACACTTCCACAAATTCCATCACACCCATCGCTTCCACACTGAGCTTCTGCAGGGCAGTGAGGTATGCAGGTTGAACTTATTCTATTTGAAGAATTAATTGTATATTTAGCTTCAATATTTCCTCCAACTTTTGTCTTTGATCCAAATTTAAAAATAGGTTCAATGGATACTCTATTTACATCTGAAGAATTTATTGCAGTTAAAGGCAATAAAAAATTCTTAGATTCTAATTCATTTAAAGAACCATTAACTTGAACGATTTCTATTTTCTTCTCATCCTCAACAATAAAATTTATTCCAACAAAAGTTCCATCTCCAACATTTCTTTTTACTGTTACACTCAATGTGGAATCATTTATTTTTTGAACCTTGGATATTTCTAAATTTAAAGTATATTTTCCAAGGGCTCTTTCTTCGCTCCCTTTCAAAATAACATTTTTAACAACAATGTATGTAACTGCTAAGAGAATTATAAATATAATCAAGAAAATCGTGACAGCTCTTGACATTCCTTTTGAATCACTTCTTTTCATTATCTTTCTACCATTGTAGGTTCTTTTTAAGAACCCCATTTTCAACATATATAAACAAAAGAATAATTAGTTTAAAAGTTTAATTAAAAAAGCATTTTTGAATATTGCCTTTTAATATTATAGGCAACTTTGAATAACCCTATTTTTAAGAGATTTAATTAAGAATTATTCACAAACTCTTTCAATCCTATATTCAGTAACTGGTTTAGTTACTACTTTCTCTCTTTGAACATCTTTATATTTTGTAACCTCTTCACAAACTGTCTTTTTAGCAAGAGAAGTCAATGTATAACTACAAGAAATCTCTTTATTTGCATTTCCTTCTGGATTAGTACTTTGTATATTTGAAGAATATACTAAGTTCCTTGTTGATTGGGGATATAAAGAAGCAGAACCTTCTTTTGTGTCTACGGTTTCTCTATTATTTACATCGTAAAATGTAATCTGAATCGCCCAAGTCCCTTGTTCTTCATTATCTAAATTAGTCAAATCTAAAGAACAAGTAATTGTTTTATCAACACAAAATGTTATTTTATCAATACATATACCCAACCAATTTTCCTCACGACAAAGTTCATCATAATCGGAACAAGTATTTGAATTCATCACAAAATTTTCTACCTTATAAGCAAGATTTTCTTGGTTACAAACTTCTTCAGTATAAGGAACTGTTTCAGTATAATATTCTACCGTCTCAACTTGCTTATCATAAGAAACATTTTTATCATAACAATTTTTATCTGAAATAACATTATCAGTATAATTTGTAACATTACCAGTATAAATACTATTTCTTAAAAGTATAAAAATAAGGAGAACAACTAAAGCACAAACAATTATAACAATTGCTAAAGAATTTTTCGGTTTAACTTTTGCTTTTGTCTTTTCAACCATAATTTTACAAAGGCATCAAATATTTAAACCTTTCTTTATCTTAGTCGTTCTGAAAAAGCAAAGCAATCTCCGAACTCTAAAGGAAAACTCCCAATTTTTGCTATTTAATTTCTCCCCCGACCTATTTGTTGGTCTGCTATTAATCTTATCGCTTCCTCTAAATGATTTATATTCACTATAAAAATACTTTTCATTTGCTCCTCATTATTTAAAAAAGGGAATCCAAGTATTTCAGAAAAATTGTAAATTATATAAGGAATTTTTTCCAATGATTTAAAGTTAATTATATCTCCCTTTTCGTCGACATCTTTCTCTTCATAATCTAAAAAATACAAATCAGCATTTGTTACAATAACTGGCATGAAATAACCCCAATTAGCATTCTTATATTCATAAAGATATACCTTTAAATTTTTTAATATTTGTCTAATATGTTCATGAATATCTTTATATGAAGTTTGTGCATATTCCGAACCTTTTTCTTTTTTTATAAAGCTCTCTTTATCAAACATTATACACAAATCAGAAAAAGCTACCTTAAAATCAGAGGTAGGTCTAGAATGTATAATTAAATCAAATTGTTTATTTGTAAAATTATGAATAATATTTAAGATATTTGGTCTATCAAGAGATTTAGGAAAAATCCAAGAGTAGTCTGTATGTTTACATTCTACTATAAAATGTGTATTCCCAACAATTCCAAAAACATCAATTTCAATTCTGTCCCCTTCAGAATAAGGATATTTTTTAGGGATTATCCCTCTTCCCAATGCACGCAATCCAGATGTATTATTAAAAATATTCCAAGTTCTATCCTCAAGAAGAAACCCCTTTTTATTAATTGTATTTATCAGCAAAGTCTTACTTTGTTCTTTCTTTTCCTTTTCTAACTCTTCTGGAGTCTTTTCATTCTTAGATTTCATCATTTAAGGGAGAATCCTTATATTTTTAAATTTATAAGAATATAAATAATCAGAATTAACTAAAAAAATTATCTTGTGAATTTTCAAAGAAATCATTTTCTGATAATATCCAAATTATTAAAGCTATTAAAGCTGCAGATAATCCAAGAATAATTCCAAGAGTTATTGTATTAAAGAATTGTACTGAAATTGCTGGAAATAATGTAGCTAATGTAAATAATAAAAATATTAAGCCAATTATCTCTTTAAAATCTTTCATTTTGTAAACCATGCCTCCCTCGTTTTAATTTTTAATTTCTTTTTAAAAGTAGTTATCTTTTTTCCTGAAGAAAGACTGCAAGAAATATTTAAATTTAATTCTTGCACAAGTTTAATCATAATAAATCCAAGGTGGTCATTCGAGATATCACCAAAAGAGAAATTCACACTAATTTTTCCTTTACGAACATTTTTGGTAATTTTTATTGGTTTTTCCGATATAGAACTAGGAACTTGAATATTAGATATAAAAATTTCTGTTGGCCCTAAACCAAACATCCCTACAAATTTTAAAACTTCATCGTATGTCTTTATTGTAGGTTCAGCCATCATAGCATAAATAAAACCTTCTCTTTTATTAAGATTAGAAACTTCAAATGGGATATTTAATTTAAATGAAACATCCTTATCTTTTTTAACAATATCTGATGTAAAAAAGGTTTTTTCATCCGCAAAATTAAAGTTTATATTAGAAATATCCCCTCTATAATAGAATACTCCCAACACAGCGATTGCAGTTATAAGCCAAGTTATATTTATTGATTTAATAAATTCTTCTAAGGAATGGGTAAATATAGATTCTTTTAATGAAAGAATTAATAATAAAAAGATAACTACTAAAATAAGCCATTTTGGAAATTTATTTAAGAACTCGTAATCTTCTGTTTTAACCATTTTTGTTCCTCATTATTGACCAAAAAATAGCTAAGAGAAACACCATTATTGCAAGTGCTTTATTTCCTTGTATAAATAAATAAAATGATATATAGGCTATGAAGAGAGCCATAAGAACATCTCCAAATAATTTGTTTCTCGATATCATCTATTTATGATAGCTCTTCTATTTTTAAGGTTTTTTAAATAGAATAAAAATAAGGCTTGTATTGTATAAGTTCAAACCTCACTAGATTTCTCAAATACTAAATAATTAGTCTATTCTCGATAAAAATCGTGAGAAAGTTGGGTTTCAACGAAACTCTTGGAGACTATGATTTATAGGCAACTTTGAATAACCCTATTTTTAAGAGATTTAATTATCTATAACAGAATACTAATCTTATTATATTATTTATTTTTAATGAATTATAGACGATATTATTAATTATACAATCTTATTATTATAATACATCGTTTTTATTAACAAACAAAAAATCACCTTTTTGTGGTTTTTCAAAACTCTCAATATTATTTAATTAAAAAAAGAGAAAAGCTCTTCATCAACTTTTTTGGAGATTGCCTCTTTGGGAACTTTAATATCATTATATTTTCTTTTTAAGTCATTCTCTATTTTTCTTATGACTTTATCCCTTATCACTTTTTTATCTCTATCATTAAGGTTTATTTTGCTTATTTTCTTTATGGATTGCCCCCCATATTCAACAGCTTCTTTTTTCAAACGGGGTATGGATTCTGGTCTATTTCCATATTCTATTACCAATTCATGCAATATGGTTTTTGAAAGACTATTACTTATACTTTCTATATCACTATTTTTTCCCATTTTCCCCCGTTTATTTTATTTAGAGTTTCTTCATTTATTCTATTTAAATAACTTATAGCCATTTTCTTTTCTATTTCAGATGCTTTATTTTCTTTAAGTCTTGCTATTAAATTCTTGCCCAATTCTTCTATTAAATAATTGGATAAATAAAAATTATCAACTATTCTATTTAAAATTAATCTTACGAGCAAGGTATTTCTTATGCAATTATATATTTCTTCTCCAGATGGTTTTGCACCTAATTCACTCCAATCCAACTTCATCTTTAAATTTATTTTTGATAATTCTATCTTTTTAGGAATATTTAGATTTCCATAAATTACTTTGCTATCTTTCATTTGATAAATCAGGGATAAATTAGATGAATAAACTTCTTTGAATGTTTTTATGTCTAAAATTTGAATATCTAATTTTAAATTAATATTTTCTGCCTTATTTTCTAATTCATTTAATAAATCCATCTTTTTCCAATTATTCTCACAAATTTTATCTTTTGTCAAGACCAATAAATCTATATCTTTGTATTCAGAGTAGTTTGTTTGTATTGCAGAACCATATAAAATTATTGCCTTTACATCCTTTATTTCTTCTAACATAAATTTTTTTATTTTTCTCTCTATGGTTTTAGAGCTTGGAACATATTCTAATCTTTTTAATATATTTTTTCTACTTAATTCCTCTATTTGTTTCAATTTGGGTCTTATAGATACGCTTAGATAATAAGAATCTTGTTTTGTAAGTTTCTCATTATTTAGTCTTTTATTTATTACTTGCTTTTCCATGTTTGTTAAAATTGATTGTTTTATCATATTATATCCAGAGATAAGTAGTATATAAATATTTCTTTCAGGAACGGAGGCTGTGTTATTTATTTATTTACATTCGTATAATACATTATTACTTGAAGGGCGGATGGGGGGAATCGAACCCCCTTTCCACGGATCTCGTGAGGCCACTCGCATTATCCGACAATCTCTCGCGAACTCGCTCGCCACAACCGTGTGTACTACCGTTATACTACAACCGCCATATAAAACAATACCTGTTCAACCTTGAAGGTTTAAGGGTAGAGCTAAGCTTTAGCTTAATATTTAGAATAGACATATCTTTTAAAGTTTATTGCTTAGCCATTAATTCTAATCTTTAATTCAGAAACAACCTTGCATAAATCATATTCAGATATAAATTTCTCATATTTTTGCATTAATTCGCTTATATAATTATCAATTTGATTCTCTTCACAAGCTATTTCTATATGTAAGTGATACTTTCCAACATGTTCCATAACAAAGATACTATATTTATCCTTTGCACAATGCGAAATTATATCCTTGATTAAATTCCCATTAGATAATTTTAACCATAAATGATAATAGCTTAATCCCAATTTAGAATGATTTATTCTAGGCTTAAGAACTCCTATGTAATCTTTTATTTTTTTAAATCTTGTAAGAATAGCTTCAGGAGTTAATTTTAATTTTTTCCCTATTTCAGTAAATGAAATTCTAGCATTAGAAGAAATTAAATCCAAAATCTTTTTATTAATCTCATCAATTGGAATAACTGGATCTAAAAAAGAACCATAATAATATTCATAGTTAATCTTATCATAAAGATATTTTTCATGAAAAGCGTAAACAGATAAAGACTTATGAAACTGTATATCTACAAAAAAACTAGAGAAGGTAGTAAATAACTCTTTTAAGAAGTTTAATATCTCATAATCTTTTCCAGACAAAAGAGTTAGATGAATATTCCAATAACCATTACAAATGCCAATCCAAGATACAACACTTGAATTTATTAGAAATTCTTTAATCTTTTCAAAAGATTCATTAGAAATCCCTTTACTTTTTAGCAAGACTTTATACGCATTAATCCCACTATCTAGCTTTGGAACCATCCAAAAACCAGTAAGTATGCCTTCTGAAATCAATCTATTATATCTATATTGAGCAGTTTCTTTACTTATTCTTGCGTATTTTCCTATTTTTGTATAGGACATTCTAGCATTCTCGTCGAGAGCCTGAAGTATCTTTAGGTCTTTTTTGTTTATTTTTATCATATTACTAATATATATTATACTATTATTTAGTATTTATTAACTTTTCTAATGTAAATTTAATATATTCTTGTGTATCTATTATGTTATGACAACAATTGACTTATCTGATTCAAAAGAATGGTACAGAACTCCAGAACAAGCAGAAGCTTATCTAAATTTATCAAGCAAGAGCTATGCAAAAGGAATGTTACAAGCAGAAGACATTCTTTTGAAAAAAAACCTAGAAAAAATTTGTGATATGAGTCCAGAAGAGATATGTTATATAGATTTAGGTCCAGGAAATGGCAAGAAAACCCTCTTATTATGCAATGCCTTACATAAAGCTAAGAAAATAGAAGCATATGTTGCGGTAGATATTCAACCAAAATTCCTAAAGATAGCTGACAAGATAAAAGACAAACTTAGCATAGAATCTTTAAAATATGAAACTTCATTCGAAAAGTTCTTGTCATACAATAATCCATACAGTAACACACCAAAATTTATATATCTTGGTGCAACTTTTGGTAATTTTAATAAAGACTATATAGAAACTAGATTATCTAGATATATGGAATCAAGAGATTTAGTTTATCTTTCTGCAGGATTACTTCCTAACAATCTGAGCAATTTAATAAAAGAATACAATTCTACATTAGAAATGTTTAGTCCAGTGGCTGAAAAATATGGATTAATCAATGGAGAGTTAAAGATAAGATTTAATGAAGATAATTCATCAATAGAACAGATATATGAAAATACAGAAGATACATATATTCTGGGCATATCAAAGAAATATTCAATTCCTTCTTTTAAAACTCAAGTCTCAAAATATTTTGATGGAGAATATTTCATAGAAGGAGAACACATAGGCTTTCTAGGAAAGAAGAAATAAATTGAAGTAATAAATAAAATGACATACGCAAAAGCTAAACCAACAGATAAGAAGAATTTAATTGATAAACTTGAAGGAAATTTTACTTTAACTCAAAAGAATATAACTATAGGTCCTTTGTTGAAGAATAATCTTGGAATTGAAGAATTCTATAATATGTACTATGTTCGACTTCCAGCAGGAGAGAATTTGGAAATAGAAGAAGAAAGATATACTAAAAATTCTTTCGAAGAGATTAAAGAAATAATTCAAGATAAAATTCCTGTGGATAATGTAATTTATGGTTCTGGTATATCCAGTATAATCTATGGTGAGGTTATCCCAAATAGATTCTTATCTTGTCCAAAAGTAATTCCAAAAAAAGGAAGTTATACAATTTCAGAATTTATATTAGAATCTTCAATAAATTCTCCAAGTAGAAAATGGGATATCAACAGTTATTCGTATGGGGAGATAAATGGAGGATTAACTTCCTATGATTTATCTGGATATCCTAAAGGTCCTAGAGTAATGTCTTCATGATAGTAAATTTAATTTCTAGAAAAAAATATTAAACAATACCAAACATACTACAACCGCCATAATCCAATATCAACATATAAAAAGTATTTTTAAAGGCAATTAATTTCACATTTTCGACTATATAAATCCTTAAATATATCTCAATTTTTAAAGGGAAATGAGCTTGGATAAAGATGTCGAAAATAACCCTCTTGAAGAGAATTGCTACAATTGTGATAGTTATATTAAGATAAATAAAAGAGCAAGATGTGAAGAAGGAAATAATATGGGTGAGATGAAGAAAAAAGGTTATCCCTGTTTTCCAAGAAATGCTTCAGTAATGGGCTATTCTACTAATGCTAATAAAGATGAATTCAGTTAATTAATCGCCAATCTTAAAAACTCTTATTTCTCTCTATTTAAATGAAAAAGATTATTAGATCCAAGACATCTCAAAAATATGAACTCCTCGCACCAGCAGGAGATTTTGCAATGCTCGTGACAGCCATAAATGCAGGAGCAGACGCGATTTATTTTGGACTCAAAGAATTTTCCCTGAGAGCAAACGCCAAGAATTTTGAATTAAAAGATTTGAACAAAATAAATGTTATATGCAATAAAAACAAAAAGAGAAAAATAAAGAAATACCTAACTTTAAATTCAATAATATATAACAATGAGATAAAAAAAGTTGAAGAAGTAATAAAAAGAGTAAAAGGAAAAGTTGATGCAATAATATGCTGGGATTTATCTGTGATTCAATTATGCAAAAAATATAGAATTCCTTTTCACATATCAACCCAAGCTTCAGTTTCAAATATTGAATCAGCAAAATTCTACAAAAAACTTGGAGCTGAGAGAATTATATTAGCAAGGGAACTTAATTTAAAGCAAATAAAAGAAATAATAAAAGAATCAAAAATTAAAGCAGAGATTTTTATTCACGGTGCAATGTGTTTGGCAGTGAGTGGGCGTTGTTTAATGTCCCAATTTTTATTTAACAAATCAGCGAATAAAGGAGAATGTATTCATCCTTGCAGAAGAAGTTACATTGTAAAGGATAATCAGGAAGGTTATGAACTTGAAGTTGAAAATAATCATATATTCTCCGCAAAAGATTTGTGTGTTCTTCCTTTTATTGAACAAATTAAAAAATCAGGAGTAACTTGTTTTAAAATAGAAGGAAGAAACAGAGACCCGAGGTATGTAGATATTATAATAAGAATATATAGAAAAGCCTTAGACAAAAAATTAACAAAAAAAGAAATAGAAATATCAATGGAAGAATTAAAAAAAGTTTACAATAAAGGATTTTCATCCGGCTTTTATTTGGGACTTCCAACTTCTAACGATTTTTCAAATGTTGAACATTCAAGTGCAAAAGAAAAAAAGAAATTTGTTGGTAAAATAAATCATTATTATCCAAAAATAAATGTGGCAACAATAAAACTTGTTTCAGAATTAAAAGTGGGTGATAAGATTATTGTTATCGGTCAAACAACAGGTATAACAAATTCAATAATAAAAGGAATTGAAATTAATAATAAATCGGTTAATTCTGGGATAAAAGGGCAGGAAATAGGAATAAAATTGCCTTTAGTCAGAAAGAATGAAGAGGTTTATGTTATATTGAAAAGCTAAAATATAATGGATATCTCTTCTAAGGATTGAAATGGGATTAATGATTAAACAATTTAATTATCTTAGTAAAATCATATACCTTATTGTTATACTAAACCCTGCTATTATATTGATTTAAAAAATAAGCTGTGACAGATAATTATACTTTCAATTTAGATAATTTTTCAAATCTCCGATTGAGTCTAAAAAATAAAAAATAAAAAATAAAAAATAAAAAATTTAAAATTCAAACGGATTTGAGGTTTTACAAAGTTGTGTATTTCCAGAACTATCAAGGAAATAAGTTGTAACAGTCACTTTATTTGGATTTGTCACCCCAACTGTAGCATATTTAGTTACAGTTTGCAAAGCAGCTATATTTCCAGGAATATCCACAACACTATTTGAAGTTGCTTCCTCATTAGTAAATGATAATTTTACACCTCCAATAACATCATCTCCTCCTTGTCTTGAAAGAGTTACACTAAAATTCGTATCAGTTGCATTAGTAACTTTCGTAGCTATAACATTTGATTGAAGACACTTAGCATCTAAGTCTACTTGTTCAGTTCCACCTTGAATAACTCCCCTCACAACAGCCCATATTATTCCAACAGCAACAAGTGTAAGTAAAATTATTAATAGAGTAGCAACAATTGTAGACAAACCCTTTTTATTATTATTCATATTAACCTCCTTTCAACCATTTTTATTTTGTAACCATTAATCTGGTTTATAGAATAAGAAAAAACACCTATAAAAACCTTTTTATTTATTGAAGCTATCTATGATTTTGAATAAATCTTTACTATCCATTACCTTATCAACATCTGTCAAACCTCTTTGTTCCGAGAATTTAGCAAATGCTTCTTGTTTATATCCTCTCTTTCTTAAAGAAGCAAGAGTAGGGATTTTTTCATCATCCTCTCCTGAGAATTCTCCAGAATCAATCATTGCATTCAATTTTCTTTTTGATAAGATTAAATCTGTAAATTTAATTCTGCCCATAAAATATGTCCAGGGAAATTTTTTCTCTAAACCTAAAACTTTATAAATCATTTTTTGCCTTTTTGCATTGTCCATATGATCTTTTCCCCTTATTATATGAGTCATTCCCAATTCCATATCATCTACAGAAACAACAAGATTCATCAAAGGCCAAACCCTGTACTTTTTTTTCTGCCTTGGATGTTCTTTTTCATTTATTCTAATCAAAGGAAAATCTCTCATTGCAGGATTTGGATCTTGCATAGAAGATTTAAATCTTAAGACTGCTTCTCCAGCTTTATAATTTTCTTTTGATTTTTTAGAAAGCATCTTTTCCCATCTGTATAAATTTTCTTTCATATCATTATTTCTGCAAGGACAATTTTCTTTCAATTCTGAAAATCCCTTAAACTTTTCTGGTGAACATGTGCAAATATAAGCAGCATTTTTTCTTATGAGTTTTTCAGAATAATCATAATACAATTTCATTCTGTCTGAAGAATTAATATATTCTGTTACATTCCCAAAAACCCAATCACAATCTCTCTTAATATTTGCATAGGCACTTGCAAGAGTCGTTTCTGGGGAAGTATCATCAATAATAATATAAAATTTTCCTCCATATTTTTTAACATAAAGAGATGAAATCATATTTGAAATAAGATGCCCAACATGCAAAGGACCTGAAGGTGCAGGCCTAAATCTCATTACAACTCCACTCTTAGGAACATCAGGCAATTCTTCTAATCCTTCCCTTACTTCTCTCTCAGAAACTATATTTTTAAGTTTTTCATATTCTTTTTCTTGTTCTTTCAAAGAAATTTTATTTACAGAATTTACAATTTCATTAATTTCTTTGACATATTTCTTAACGTCCTCTTTCTTTAAACCCTCAGCAAACAATCCAGATATTACTGCACCTTGATTTGTCTTGCCCTTATAATGTATTGCATTTTTAAGAGCATAAGCCTTAGCTTTCTTATCAAAATCTTTCATAATGATTAACAGAATTAGTTATTTATTAATTTAACTTAAATTCAAAGAACAATTTTCTATTCATGCTTAGTCACATTATTATTCATATTTATTCGCATTGCTCTTCTTCTCAAGCAATTCAATTCTTTGCTGTAAAAGATAGATTTGACTCGACTGTTCTTCTATTCTATCAGTCATATCCTTTAATCTTTTTGCAAGTCGTCTTCTCTTTTCATCAGCGTCCAGAGTTTCACGTGTATTAGAATTATCTGAAGACGTAACTCCAGGAGATGATGAAGCACTTGAAGATGAACTTGAATTGCTGGAATTATTTGCATTTCCAAAGAAGTTAAAAAATCCTCCAGCAGAAGTTTCTTGATTTTGTGCAGAAGCATCGGCAGAAGAAGATTTTCCTAAGGCTTCCTTGGCTTGTGCTTTCTTATTCTCTCTATATTCTTCAGTTAAATCAACAATTTTATCTCTTCTGCTAAAAAATCCCATATGCAATACAATTAAAGATTATTTTTAAATTTAGCTATAATATTAAAGGACAAATAAAATCAGTAGTTATCAAAGTAAAATCATATTTTGTTATCATATTATCAATGTTAGTTAATAGTTAAAAAATGCCCTTGTTTAATTATACCAGTAAAATCCAATTATACAATACATATCAATATTATCTCATTAAGCATATCAATCCTGTTTTGTCAATAATTATACTCTCTCAAACAAATTATAAATGAATATAACAATAATCTAAACTTAATCATATCAAACATTTTTTAAATAAAGAATTCTTTAGTTTTGAATGGGTTCAGTAATTTCAGACATAATAGGCAATATAAATCCAAAATATAAAGGGGGTCCAATTGTAGAACACACATTAGGATATGATTCTGCAGTTGAAACACTCGAACCAGTTTATTTCTTTATATTGGATTTAATGAATGACTTAGGACTTTCTTCAGAAAAATTAATAGATAATTTTTCTTCCTCTCCCGGCTCGGGACATTTTGCTGAACTTGGACAGAGAGCAACTATAATGCAAAATCAGGCAACAAAAGTATTGGGAGACATAAATATTGTTTTGAGAAGCGTTCTAAATATAATATATGACTTAAAAGAATTTAGAATAAGATTGCAAAGTTATGAAGATTTAAAATCTAAAAATAAAGACGGGGCAATTTTATCTCTTAAACAAATATGGATGGATAAAGTTGATATTCAAAAAGGAAATTCAAGCATAAAAGCAATGGCTCTCGGGCAAGCTGGATTTGTAACTTTAATTGATGCATTCCTTGCTTCAAAAGATGAAAAGGACGCTGAGAAGCTTGATTTAAACGATAGAGTAAAAAGAATTTTAATCCCAAGAATCCATGAATTTAATATATGGGTTACTCAATCTGAACAAGAATTAAGAAAAAGATATGAGCTTGAAAAAACTTATTTAAGAAGCCAGGTTAATAGTCTAAAGCTTTATTCAAGATGGGCAAAACCTTATTTAAGAGCAGCTTATGATTTGGAAAATAAAGATAGAAAAAGAGAACCTGCTCTTGTTAAAGCATTCAATACAATTATCCTTGAACTTGTATTAATTGGGAAAAAAGAATTAAATGTAAAAGATTCTGCACTTGAAGGATTGCTTCCAAAAGAATTTGCAAAAGAAAGCTTTACAAAAAAATTAAGAAAATATTACAGTTGTATAATAGTTGAATTAACTTTTAGGGGAATTCCTCAGAGAGTTTCGCAACAGGCCCATTTTACATTCGGGGGAAAAGCAGATGTTACATTCAAGGGATATGCTTTAAACGAAGATGAAATAAAAAAATTAGATAAAGAATTAGATAAATCGGATTTAGATGATGTTTTAAAATTAATTGATGGGACTACAGTTGAAAGTCTTGGGCAATTGCAGGAAGAAATAAATTTTTTCCTTGAAGATAAAGACAAAAACGAGAAAAAAGAAGAAAAGAAAGACGGCTCCAATCCTTTCCTCGCTTTATTTGGATTTTATGAAAAAAGTGAAGAAAAAGAAGCTCCAAAAAAGAAAGATGAAAAAGAAGATAAACCTCTCCAAAAAGATAATTGGGTTGAGAAAACCCAGCTTAGACCTTTAGCTGAAGAAATCTCAAAAGCCACTGCAATGAGTCTCTTTGATATTTATAAAAAAGCCCACGGAATGGCGAGTTATACTTAATATAACTTGACAATGCAATTTCTATTAAAAAAATTAAATTATCTGTAACAGTAAATTATAATTAAGTTGATAATAATATTAAAACTGCTACATTAATTACATTTTCCTTGATTACAAGAATATTATAATTAATTTATCTTAGTAATATACAAACCCCATGATTTTACTATGATAATTGACCGTCAAATAAAAATTAAAACCAATTAATTTTTATAAACTAAATAAATCTTTTTATTTTCTATTCGCACTCAAATCTTTAAAAATTCTCCGGGACTTATTATTTTAATGTTTCTAAATTCTATCATATTTAGAATATGGTTATCATAAGAAATTATATATTCTACTCTTCCATCTAACGCTGCTTCTAAAATAATATTATCTTTTGGGTCTGCTTTTATAATATCTAATTTACTTCTTGTTTCAATTAAAGTAGAAATTGATAATATTGTTCTTAACATATCTTCTATACTTAACCTTGAATTTATAATATATTTTTGAAATTTTGATTCCCTGCTTAAAACATTTGCAATCTCTGATAAAATATCTTCAGAAATTATTATTTGTATATCTTTTTTTTCTGCTTTTTCTATTATTTTGCTTGCTTCCCTATCCCAAAATATTCCAGATAGCCAAACATTTGTATCTAAAACTATTTTCATTTAAACCTCTTATCTAATCCTAGATTCTTCTATCAACTTTTTTAAATTATCATTTGAAAAATTAGACTTTTTTGCCGCTTCTCTAAAAGGTTTAGTTGTTTCTTTCCACGATTTTATTTTTGGCAATTCAATTTTTTTCATGCAAATTGAATCATCATTATAAGAAATAATCAATAAATTTCCTTCTTTTAACATCATTCTTTCTCTTATTTCTAATGGAATTACTATCTGACCTTTTGAGCTTAATTTAGTTATGTTTACCATGTAAGATTGTAAGATTATTATCTTTATAAATATTATCATTCTTACTTTCTTACATTAAGAAAATTAATCATAATTAAACCCAAAATCAAAATCATTATATATTCCTTATTCTTATATAAATAATGGCAAAAAGGCAAAAAACAAAAGAAGAAAGCCAAAGAGTTAAAGAAAAGTCTTCCATAAGTCAGGAAGAAGCCAATTCTTTGGAGAGAATGATTGAAAAGAATATAAAAAAGATAGATTCGCCAGAACTCAAAGAAATTTTGAATGAGCAAAAAATGCAAAAATCTTCTTCTTCTCCTTCTCTTGAAAAAGTAAATGCTCCTCAAAGAATTCCAACAAGATTGGAAGGAAATTTGGCTGAAAACACGGCACCTATAGAAAGTTCAAATGGAGAAGATCCTTTCAAATATAATATTGGAGAAAGAAAATTAGAGGAACCAAAATATATCAAATATGAAAGTAAAATTATAGAAAATATAATTCCGCACGGAGAAATTCAAAATTTAGGAAAAGGAAATATTTTTGAAAGAAGAGAAATAGGATTTGAAAGTTCTCCTCAAACAAGAAATTCTGGACAAGAAAATTTCGAGAAATATTCTCCTGTTAAAAAGGTTGATAAAGAAAAATTGGGAAAAGGGGATCCTTTTGAAAGAAGAGAGATTAAATATACTCCAGAGAAAGATTAATCTTATATTTATAAAAATTTAATAGTTATCTGTAACAGTCAAATTATTATGATTAGCATATTATAGTAATCTACTTACCCAGCAAGATTTTACTAATATAATTACATCTTCTCCAAAGACAAATACGATTTTACTAAAATAATTATATCTTTTCTCTATTATTAAAAAAGTTAAGTTGATGTTAAAACAATTTTTAATTGAGATTAATTCCTATTGATTAAGTATTAAGCTATATATCGTTTAATATTAAATAACTGTTGCATATAATTATATTTAATCTTCTCTTTTATACTAACTAAACCCCAACCATTAGATTAATAAATTATTCTTTCCAACATATAATATGGGTGATTATAATATTGAAAATGTTTATCAAGGAGGATATTCCACTTTAGACCCGAATAAAGCATATTCAAGTAGTTTTACAGGATATAGGTCAAATGCAGGTTCTGTGGGATTAGCAACTGACCCAAGAACAGCAAATATACTAAAAGATGTTTCCACAAAATTATCAAGTGGTGTAAAACAGATTGAACTCTCTCTTATTCAACAAGAAATATTTGATTCTATACCCAAACAACATTTAAGTGAAATGAGAGAGATGAGCAAATTAACAGGCATTGATGTTTCTGTTCACGCTCCTCTTACAGAACCTAGTGGAATGTCTCAACAAGGGTTCAGTGAAATAAACAGAGAAGCAGCCGAGAGAAAAATTACAGATGCTCTTATGAGAAGTCATGAATTAAATCCAAATGGAAATATTCCAGTCACTTTTCATTCTTCACACGAACTTCCAGGTTCCGAATGGAAAACTCTCGGAGATGTTGAAGGAAATAAACCAAGAGAGGCAAAAAGACTTATTGGGGTTGATAGAGACACCGGAAAAATGATTCCTTTAGAATTTGAAAAAAAATATTATCCCGGATCGGATTTATCAAAACCTAAAGAATATACTCCCGAAGAAAATTTAGAGACAGCTAATAATACTTATTGGGGCAATGAAATAATTCAAATTGAATTTCAAAGAGAAAATGCAGAAAGAATTATGCAGAATATTGATCCAATATTTCATAAATTATATAATAAAGTAGTAAATGAAAGAAGATTAACTGGCAAATCTTTTGATTATAAAATGTCTTCTGATGAAGAAGAACAAATAAAAAAAATTTATTCAGCAGATGAGTATTTGGGTGAAGCAGAAAAAAAAGCAAGAGCCGAATTTTCAAAAGCATACGAAATTGCACAAAAAGATAAAGATAATCTTGATCCAAAAACACGTTCAGAAGCACTAACAGCAATTAAAATTCTTAAAGAGGCATCAAAAGATTATAATAATATACTTGGTTTGGGTGAGAGTGGGAAAATAACTTTACAATCTCTTGATCCAAAAACACGTTCAGAAGCATTATTTCAATTATCACAAGGACTTCAAGTATTACACCCAAGATTGTTTGTACCTGTAGAGGAATTTACAACAGCACAATCCTCAAAAACTTATGGAAATGCAGCATTCAATGCTTTCAATAAATTCAAAGACCCAAATAAAACCCCCATGATGGTTATTGAAAATCCTCCTGCTGGATCCGGTCTATCAACTGGAGAAGATTTGAAAAACCTCGTTATAGCCTCAAGAAAACAATTTGTTGAAAAAGCAAAAGAAAATGGAATGAATGAAGGAGAAGCGGGAAAAATTGCTGAAAAATTAATAGGAGCAACTTGGGATGTAGGACATATAAATTTACTTAGAGCGCAAGGATTTAAAGAAGAAGATATAATAAGAGAAACAGAAAAAATAGCTCCTTATGTGAAACATGTTCATCTTTCTGATAATTTTGGTATGCAACATACTGAACTTCCTATGGGAATGGGAAATGTTCCAATGAAAGAAATAATGGCAAAATTAGGAGAGAAAGGATTTGAAGGAAAAAAAGTAATAGAAGCTGGAAACTGGTGGCAACATTTTCAAACTAATCCTATGAAAGAAACTCTTGAAGGGCTTGGCTCTCCTATGTATAGTTCTGGAATAGGACCATATTGGAATCAATCTCTTGGATTTCAGCAAGGATATTCCTCAGGATATGGAATGATGCTTCCTTCAAATAATTATCAAACTTTTGGAGCAGGATTTTCACAGCTTCCAAGCGAACTTGGAGGAGAAATCCAAAGGGGACAAGGAAGCAGAATGTCTGGAAAAGGAATGGAATAATTAAGTTTAATGCAAGAGAATAGAAATCTATCATAATAATCTTTAAAAAATACAATCTTTAATTATTAATATGAAATATAATAACCCTTTTGTGAAAGATGTTTATTCTTTCAAAACTGTCCCAAATGTATGTCAACAGATTCTTAGAGAAATCTTTCAACATCCTGATTTTAGCATGGCCCATGTTACTATGGGAATGACTTCCTCTTCTTTGCTCCATAAACACTATAAAATGGAAGAAATATATTACATAACCCAGGGGGCAGGAGTTATTCAAGTAGGATCTTCCGAATATAGAATCCATACAGGAGATTTTGTTGCAATACCTCCAAATCAAGAACACAAACTCGGTGTTATTGGTGAAAGAAAGTTAGAACATTTAGTCTTTGCACTACCTCCGTTTGATGTAAAAGATGTTCATGTTCTTAATGAAAAAAATAATAATCCTATTCAAAAAGATTTTAATAGAAAAACAAAAAAGCCATTCACTGCAAGAGATGGGGCAAAAGTGTATGAATTAGACTCTGCAGAAGATAGGGAAAGAAGAGGTATTGGGTTTGCAGCAGGATTTTTAGAACCCTATAAAAAAGCAGTTAAACATTATCATGAAATAAGCGATGAAATTTATTATGTTGTTTCTGGTAATGGGACAATTCAATTAAACGAAGATAAAAAGAATGTACAAAAGGGTTCACTAATTTATGTTCCAAAAAAAACATTGCATGGATTGAGCAATTCAGAAGACAGAAACCTAGAAATTCTATGTGTTTCTTTTCCAGAATACAAAGAAGAAGATTTTCTAATTAAATAAATTTAACCTATTCCAAAGATTTATTAATTAAAAGAACTCAGTATAAACATGCCAGAAAAAGGAAAAAAACAGAGAAGAGAAGGACCAGTTTCAGAAGAAGAATTGCAACAAATGGCAGTTCAAGCAGGTTTAAAAAATTTGGTTCGGCAGCCAGGTTTAAGAGATTATATACCATTAATAATGAATAATATAGATGATAAAAAAATATATTCCTTTACAGAGGAAATAAAAAAGGAATTAAAAGCAAAAAATATTCCTTATAAACAACAGAATGAATTAATTTATAAAAATATTGCAAATTATGTTGCTTCTGGAAATGCATTAAAGGATAAAACAATACAAACACTTTTTGATAAAGGTCATGAGGAAAAATTAAACCAAAGTGTTCTTGAAAAAATTGTGGAATTTTTTAAGCCAAATAAATTTGAAGGAGGAAAATATTTTGAAAAAGCTCGTAGTGCTTATGGAGATATGTATGATATTCTTTCTCAGAATGAAGTGGCTCAAAGTGAAATACCCGAATTAGCAAAAGCTGCAAAGGCTATGAAGATGTATGGATTTTTAGACATTGCACTAAAAAACTTCAAAGCACATGGAATGATGGACGATAAAATGTATAAAACACTTTCTCAAGAACTTTATAAAAAAACTGTAATTAAGTCAGAAGAAGGAAGAAAGGGACTTGAAAATTATATACTTTCAAAAGATGTTAAAGAAGAAGAGAAAGAGAAAGTTGTTAAAAATATAGCGGCCTCAATAATAGGATTTTTTGGAATTATGCTTATGGTATTCAATCTAACTATAACTGGAAATGTTATAGGCGGTGATCCCCGTATAACATCTGGAATTGTCGGAGTATTTATGATTTTTTTTGCTTTATTATTATTTATAAGACCTTTGAAAAGAAGCTTTAAAAAGTAAAATCTATTTATAAATTGGTAAAAGATGGTGAAAAAGAGTATAGAAAGTGGTGAAATAAAAAAAGAGATGAAGGTTCCTGAAAAAAAAGGAAAGTTAAATTATAAAAATATTCCCACTTTACAACTTAAAACGGAAAATGATATTGCAATGGATTTTGCAGTAAAGACTTATAAAAAATTTGATAAGATAGTAAAATCTATAATTCTTTTTGGTTCTGCAACAAAGAAAACTGTCGTGCTAGGTTCAGATATTGATATAATGATTTTAATTGATGATGCATCTATAAAATGGGACCAAGAATTAATTGCGTGGTATAGAGAAGAACTTGAAAAAATAATACAAGGAAGCCCTTACAAAAAAGATTTGCACATAAATACAATAAAATTAAGCACATGGTGGGAAGATTTAATGAGGGGAGATCCTGTTGTTTTAAATATTTTAAGATATGGAGAAGCACTTATAGATGCGGGGGGATTTTTTAATCCATTAAAATCTTTGCTTTTACAAGGAAAAATAAAATCCACTCCAGAAGCAATTTATTCCTGTCTCCAAAGAGCGCCCTTGCATTTTGCGAGAAGCAAAGCCGCAGAACTTGGCGCAATAGAAGGATTATATTGGACTATGGTTGATTCCGCACATGCTGCACTTATTGCAGCGAATGTATTTCCTCCTTCTCCAGAACATATATCAGGAGAATTAAAAATCAATTTTGTAAATTCAGGAAAATTAAAAATGAAGTATATTGAATGGTTTAGAGATATGAATCTTCTTCACAAGAAAATATCTCATGGAGAAATAACTGATTTAAAAGGGGTTATAATAGATGATTTGCAAAGTAAAACAGAAGAATTTCTTGATGTGATGGCTCGATTGGTTAATGAATTAATTAAATAAATATAAGGGGTTTTGAAAAATCCAAAAAGATGATTTATATCGTCTATAATTCATTATAAATAGATAATATAATTATCCCAAACAGCACCCTATCACATTATTATTTTATATTTATTGTACATAAATAATTCTATATAATTTTACAAATATAAATCGCTATTATATTAAATTAATTTAAAAGGGTTAAAAAGTTTTTTGTCAATTCAAATGCTTTCTCTGACAAATAAAAATTATATGTACTTAAGTCTCCATGCTCTTTGTGAAATTGATTATTAAATTTATTATACATATCTAAAACTCTTGAAAGAGGGAATTTAGTTTCAGTTGCTAAATCAGTTACTGCTTTCATACGTTCTACATGACTTAAATAATTAGTTACTGTTTTCATACGTTCTACATGACTTAAATAATTATTTGACATTTTATTTCAAACCTCTATATTTATAATTAAAAGCATCTCCGACAAATTCTTTTACTTCTTTAGGAATGCTTTTTTCATTATATATATCCCCAAAACATTTAGCCCCATAAATTTTGAGAACATATGATAAAAAACTATTTATAGAAGGCCCATCCCATTTTAAACCTTTTAATATGGGCTGCGCTAAACAGACTTTTTCTAATGCTTTTTCATTTAATTTTTTAATATTTTTTTGAGTTGTCATTTTAATTTTCCTCTAATTCTTCCAATCTTCTCTATTAGTTACTAGAAATATTGTAATCATCCCCTGCTTCTTTCTCTTCTTTATCACATTTCTTTTGAAATTCGTTTGCCCAAGGAATATATTTCTTTACTATCAATTCATCAAATCCTTTGCTCATTCCATAAACAAAAGCTCCAATATATGCTACATCACGTAAAATAATTCCTGTACATTGCAAAGCATCAGTTAAACTCATTTTTCCTTTTCTCCCTCTTTATCTTTTTCAGAAAACATTTTTTTTAAGGTATTTATATCTACTTGTTCATCAGTAGAATTCTCATACTTTCTTAAATAAGCCTTATTTAATATTTCAAGTGTAGTTACAACTTTACCATATTTTTCCATTTCTTTTTTTGCTTTCTCTTTTTGTTCCTTACTGAAGTTTAAAGTTTGACTCTTAAGTATCTCACTTGCCGCAAGATATTTTTCTTTAATTTTCCCATACTCAGCATCATTAAATTTGCCAATTTCTTCTTCTGCTTTTCCCTTTAAATCTCCAAGATATTTTATTGCATATTCATCATAAAATTTCCACAAATTTGATGTAGTTGATTTATCTCTTGCAGAATTATATTTGCCTGCATAAATATTTGTAGCTGTTTCAGTTCCCTCTTTTGAGGCAAAAGTTCCTTTTAAAAATCCTTCTAATCTGCCATCAGTATCCAAACCCATATCTGAAGCTAACTTTTCCAGAGAAACATTTGCAAAATTATAATCTTCTCTAGCTAATGCATTTCCTGAAACTCCACCATAAGCAAAAGTCTTCAAATCAGAAAGATATCCTTCTTGCTTTTTCTTATTTTCTTCTTTTTCTGATTTCTTTTCTTTTGGTTTTTCTTTTTCTGCCATTTTAGTTTGAACCTCTAAATCTATAATTATAAGCATCTCTAACAAATTCTTTTACTTTTTTAGGAATATTTTCTCTATCATTTATAACTGTATTATAATATTCAACCCCATAAAGTTTCATAATATCTAATAAAGTATCATTTACAAAATGTCCACCCCATCTTTTTTCTCCTAATGCAGATAAGACGGGATCCTGAACATTAGTTAATTGGGGATTTAATCTTATTTTATTTAATACAGGCTGTGCTAAGCAGACTTTTTCTAATGCCTTTTGATTAATAGTATTAATATTTTCTAAAGTTGTCATTTTATTCTTTTACCTCTGCTTTTTCTATCATCTTTGAATATTCTCCACCTTCGTATGATTTTTTTATTGAAACCTTCTCCATAGAATTAGAAATTAAAGAGGAAGAAAGATAGTAATGCTTTCTATAAATCCAATCTCCTTCAACATATAATGTATCTACTCTTCTTAAACTAGGATACTTAATTTTAAACTCATCATTTCCATCAATTTCAACCCAAGAATTTGCTGGAGCTTTTAATAAATCAAAAAAATCATCTACTTTAACTTTCTTTTCAATACCTTTTCCCGCCATTTTATTTAAGAGCCTCCAACCCTATTCTAATTCTCTCAGCTTTGTCAGTTGAATCAATTTTATTTAAATAATAATCAACATCCTTTTGGGCCTGATTTATAACTACAGAATCTTCATGTGTTTTGTTGGATAATTTGAAATGTTCAGAATAATTCCAAAACCCTACTGCCATGGTGCTTATAATTGGATTATAAATATATACATAATCATCCTCCAAGTATAAATCAAAATGTGATCGTTTTGAAGGAGAATAATTAACTAATTTTCCATCAATATTATAAGTTTTACTTGTATCACATCCACTATTTACTAAACTCAAACCCCCAATTAACAATGGTGCTCCTACCTTTAATATTCCTCTTTCTATTCTTTTAACTAAACTGTTTTCCATATATTTCCTATAAAATTAAAGTTTATAAATCTTTCGGTTTTGTTACCATTAACTAAAAGTAACAAATGAGAACAATCTTCCTTCCTATCAATCTTATTGAGCCTGTGGAGGTGTAAATTCGTATGTAACTCTCGTCTTGCAAGGCAACTTAGCCTTTACTGCTTTGAAAGCTTCCCTCGCTAAAACAACTGCCTTTGGAGTTGCCAAAGCAACAAAGAAAATTTCTGCATTGGGCTTCAGTATCGCTGATTTACCTATACATTTTCCAAAAGATAACTGCATCCCTGTTTGCATTCTATCAGCTCCTGCACCGGTAAGCATTTTATTCTCTCTTTGAATATGATGTGGAAAAGGAACAACTCTAAAGAAATATTGCCCTGCAAGAACTTCGTCAAGAACTTTATTTATATATTGTCTGCATGATTCAAGTGCATTATTTCTAATCTGAACCGCTTCTGTTGATACAAGAGCTAATCTGTGAGGGAATTTTCCAGCTGCGTAAACTTTTCCTTCTCCCATGCTAAATTTAACAATTTTCTGAGGAGGAACTACTTTTATGTATGATCTGTTTTTTCTTTTGCTTATACGAGTATAAGGAACAACAATTCTCTTTGAATATGCATTTGCTTTCCTTAATGTTGCCATTTTATTTTATATCCACCCCAGTTGTAACTGCTTGCCCAGGCAAACCTCTTTCAAAAATAGCTCTTACAACTCCTTTACATCCATGGGTAGCAGCGATTTTTCCATTAATTTCTTTTCCAGCTGGAGATTTCCAAACTACACTTTTACCGACGAACTTTTGTGCTTCTTCTTTATTTGAAACATTATCTATTTCAATTAAAAAATGTCTTTCGTGCACGGTTTTTCTCCCTCGTCTGAATTGAATTACTTTTCCTGTTACCATAGTTATTAATCAATAAAATTAGTTTAAAAACCATTCGGTTAGTTTTTCTTTTCTACCATTGTAGGTTCTTTTTTTAAAAGAACCCCAGAACGAAGTGATGTCTAAAAAGGTTTCTTCAATGTAAAAAATTAAATTATCCATAACAGTTAGATTATGATTAACCCCTTTTAATAATATAATAACAACCGAAGATTTTACTATGATAATTAAATCTTCCAAAAAAACTACGCTTTCTTCAATACAACTATTTCTCTTCCAATAATCTGCCCTTCTCTAAATTCCTGAATTGGAAAACCCTCTTCTAACTTAAGTCCAGTTTTATTACATATTTTAATAAAATCACATCCAACTCTTTCTCTCCCAGTGTCAATAAAAGGTGCAGTAAAAACAAATTTTCCAAAAACACTTTTTTTTAAATTATTTAAAACATTAATCATTAAATTTTCAAACTGCTTTATAGTAATATCCGCTTCTTTCTTTTCCAGGGCTTTTTTAAGAGTTTTCCCAAAATCAGGTTCACTAACTAAAACATCCATAGAACCAATAACAACTTTGCTTGAGTCATTATTCATTAACATATATTTTTCTTTAGGAAACTTAGCCCATTCAATATTTTTTGAAGCTCCCCTTATTGCTTCTTTATCTTTGTCTATTCCTATTGATTTTATTCCCATATTCAAGGCTTCCATTAATATAACTCCAATTCCACAAAATGCATCCAATAATGTTCCATTCTCTTTAACTTCAGATAAATTAATCATTATCTTCGCTAATCTTGGAGAAATGCTCAAATCTTCTCTTCTCACAGGTTTTTCCATATCTCTTTTTTCAATATCTTTATAATCACACTTTTGAACAACTTTTCCAAACAAATCTTCAAAAACAAAATACTCTTCATTTATTCTATTGGAAGAAAGCTTTTTTACAATTCCTTCATCCTGGGTTTTTATAAAACCAGAAAATTTCTTTTCTGTCACTTTAAGTCTTTCTGAACGAAATCTTACTTTAAGATATTCTGAAACCTCAGCAGTTCTCTCTGAAAAATCCCATATTGCATAATTAAATTTATTATCAGAACCAAAATAAATCTCTCTTTTATTCATATCTTTTAACTGACAGAGAACTATTCCTATTGCAATTGTTCCTCCAAGAATATCAACTGTTCCTGCATCAAGAGTATTTTCCACTTCAACCAAAAATCCATTCTCTCTAATTTTCTCATGCAGTATAGAATTATTTGTTCTTTTTAAGAAACTTTTAATCTCTGCAATAGACAATGCGGGGTTTCTGCCAAGTATGAATAGGTATATCATTATTTAATTGAAATAATGGACTAAATAAATCTTTTGTGATAAATTTTAAGTGAAAACTTTGATGGTAATTATATGTAAAACAAATTATTAATCAACTTATTTAACCTTACTGTGAACATTAACTTAATAAAAATTATAATATAATTTCAAAATCCCCAAATTCCTTCTTGAGAACTTCAAGAACTTTAGGATTAAATTCAATTTCTCTCTTGTTCTTTTGGGATTCAATAGCTTTAGAAACCTCTTCCATATTTGATTTTTCAAGATTATTTGTTATCTCAAATACTCCATTATCTTTAATCAAAAAAGTCTTTCCTCCATAAACAAATAATTCTCCAGAACTTTCTTTAAATTTCAATCTCATTCTTCCTTTTTCAAGAGGAACCAAATCACATCTTTGTGAAAATTCAATTAAATCATTTATTAAAATTCCGGCTTCTTTTCTCGCGTCATCAACTTTATGGGCAGTTAATTTTCTTTTCTTAAAATCTGCTTTTGCACCCATTATATTTTTTAAAATCCTCAAATGCTGTTGAGTCATTTTCCCTTTCTTTACAAGATTCTTTTCAAAATCTTCAACTAACTGAACTTGAGGTTTCTTGCCTAAAATTGATTCAAGCAAATTCATTGTATCAGAATATATTTTTTCAATAGTTTTTCCTTGAGCCTTTTTATCGATTTGTACTCTAAGCTCCTTTAATCTTTTCAAATATTCCTCAGTTTCCTTCAAAAGTTTGTCAATTTCCCCACCAGAAATTTCTTTTATTTTTTCATGCTCATAATCTCTCCATATATTAATTACTTTTTCCATAAAATCAACATATTTCTTCTCAATCATATTTGTATCTAAAAATTCTTTCTTGAAATCTCTAACAAGCTCTTTCTTTGCATTTGGTGGAGGACATCCATTTAACATTAACAAAGCCTGTGCGGGAGTTGTAATTCCCCAAAATATATTTGTAAATATTTCAGACAATAATGTTCTCTTGCTTCTTGGAATAATTCCATCTCCCATACTCATAAACATATCAATTGCTTCTGGAGAAGGTTTTAATTTGCCCATTTTAAGAAGAGCTTTCCAAGGCATGAAAGTTCCCCTATCATAAATTGGAACTCCATCTCTTATGAATGTAAACATAACTGGGTGAGCATCTTTTACAGCTTCCCAGAAATCAGTAAGAAGATAAATTTGAGGTTCAAGTTTATTATTAACTCCCGCAAGAGCAGAAGCTTCCCCAACATATTGATATATTATACTTCTCAATCTCTCCTTGAGCTCAAGTCGTGGCATTCTTTTAACATCTGTATCATTTATAATTACAAAAACATCAACATCTGAAGTCTTAACAACCTCTCCTCTAACTAAACTTCCTCCCAAAACATATGAGACAACATACTTCTCAAATTTCTGCAAAACCAAAGATTTGTGTATTTCTGTGACACGCATTGCGCCAAGAATTCCCTTATCATAAAGTGGAAAGGATACAGCCATTGCAGAATAAAGTTCAAATTTCTGGTCGAGACAAATTTCCCATATTTCTGAAGAAGTTCGTATGTATATCCATACATCTTGTTTTGACTTTTCAATTTGCGCTACAATTTCCTTTTTCATTTCAGGAATTTTCTTTTCTTTATCATCAGGAATAATTATGTTTAAATGCACCTTTTTCTGAAGCTTTTCAATTTGTTCTTTTGTAATATTGTCTGTTTCTTCCTCTATAAAATCTTTTATTGACTGGGGAGGAAGTATGCTTATAGCTTGTGTAAATGTATATCTTTTCACAATAAAATTTTTGAGCTTTTCAAGTTCTTTTTTAACTTTATCCGTATTTTTATCTTTTTCAGGAACTTCTGGAATAGGGGATTTCTTAGACGTATAATTTTTATCCAAATTCATTTCAGGAATATCTGTGTTATTTTCTGTCATTATAAAAAAATGAATTAATTACTTTTAAATCTTTGGTTGAACCAAAGATTTATCCATCCTGCTATAAGAATTGCAATTTATAATCAATAATAGATTAGAATAATTAGTGCATAAACTCCCAACATAGTTAAACTGTTAGCTTCTATGTTATAATTATAACCTATGATTTTATTGTTATAATTAAATGCCTTCTCAAACTATCATTAATTTTTTAAAGCGAAATTATCTTATTATTTTACGTTTTAAGCGTTCCTAGTTTATCGGTAGAATATCTCGTTGCCAATAAAAGAAACCCGTTGGTTCCTTTTGAACCTCCTCGAAGCACTGAACGGCGATTTCCAATTGCCTCCGGTGAAATCGCGAAGGGGAAGAACAAAAAGCAAAAACGAGGTGGGCCGGGTCCGACTCCCGGGGAGCGCATTTTTTACTTTATATTAAATTTAATCGCAGAAAGAAAAGAAAAAGTAATTGTTCTTTTTTAACAAATCTTAAGTAAATTATTTCTTTTGAATTAACCTCATTTTTTAATTATATCAATTACAGCTAGCAAAATATCAACCCAATTAAATTATATCTAATTAATCTACTCTCTCCAAATATAATAAATACACTGGCTAATCCTGTTAATAGAATTTCCCTTTATTCCCTCTAAACCTTTTACAGCTTAATCATCTAATATTGCAGGCACTATCAACTACACTTTGCAAACCTTTGTCATCTCCCAAAGTTTGAGCAAGAACATCTCCATTAAGAGTTCCTTCTGGAAAATAACAATTCATATTCAAAACATTATCTATTTTTCTTTGAAAATGGCAAGTATTATTTTCTACACCAAGAATAGTCATATCAACTTTATTTTCTCCAGCCATAAACCAACCAGTTACAGGCAAACATTCATTCATCCTGTCTAAAAAACATCCAGGATTTTCCAATGAACCACAATCGACCATTTGATTTGAATCTGTATTCTTATCTGGAGGAGATTCACCTCCCCCCTTATTAGAAAGAATAAAGAAACCTACAATTAATATTAAAATAACACCCACAATTATTCCAATTATAGCACCCTTTTTCATATTATTTTTAAGCGGATTGAGTTTTTAAACATTTTGAGAAATGGGCACAAGAAAAAACTTCCCGTGAATATTAAATTTATGCTTTTCCTTCCCATTCTTTAAAAAATTGATTGAGAAATTTAACAACAAACTTATATCTTCCTGCTGCTAACTTTTGTGCAAATTTTGTATTAAAATTTTCTGGTTTTATATTTAATGTTCTTGTATAAAAACTGTGAATTGTTGAATCTGATTTATATCCAGAATAAACATTTTTTCCAAAAGGAATATTTGGATTATATAATGGTCTATCTGTTTTTCCACCAGTAGAAAACATTCTCCCAATAGTCATAGCTCCAAGGGCATCAAGTCTATCTGCATCTTGAATTATTTCTGCTTCTTTAGTGTCTGCTTTTAATTTCTTACTATGCCTATGAACTTTAATTGAATGAATAACATTTTTAATTTTATCTTCTGGAAAATTCATTTCTTTTAATAATTTTTCAGCAATTTCAGCACCATGTTCTGCATGACACTCAACTTCTTTATTATCTTCTCTTAATCTAGATATATCATGAAGAAGCGCTGCTGCTCTTATAATATCTAAATCCGCTTTTTCTTTTTTTCCTATTCTTAATGCCAAATTATAAACTCTTTCAGTATGATCAAAAGCATGACTTCCCCCTTCTTCAAAATTAGATTGTATTTTTTCTCTCAACTCTTTAAAAAAACTTTCTTTTATCATTGATTAATTTGTAAATATTACTTTATAAATTTTCTTTCTAAATTTTCTTTAGGTCTAATCGTTATCATTCTTCTCAGAAAAAAATCAGACTGAGTTTTAGGATAAAGTGTATCAAAATCAAACCAGAGAGGAAGAAACTCCTCTTTTTTCATATCTCTTACAAAACCATACTCGGGATCTGCAAGAACTATACTATTTTTATAAATATCATAAACAGGAGAATAATGGCCTGATAATTGAGAAAACCAATCTACAATAACTGGACCATTTTTGTGAACTTCATTATACAAATTTTCCCAAGTATTATTATCACTATAATTAGCATCAAAACCCAAAGATTTTGCAGTTCTAACTAAATCATCTGCAGTTGTACCATTAATTGAACAGTTTGTTAATTTCCCCAATTCTCTTTCTGATTTTTTAAAGCTATAATACTCTAAAATCATTCTAAGAGAGGCAGGACCACAAAATCCATCTCTAGATTGTGCATGTATTATTTTATTTTTATTCATTAAATTGTAACTTTGTAGTGGTATATAAATCTTTTTATTGAAACCGGTTCTTGATTAACTATTTCTTTTTAAATAACTAATATTAGTAAATTTATGAACAAAGAACAATGCTCAGAATTATGCCCCCTTAAATATAACTCCTGTCAAACTAGTGAGGGTTTTGGAGATTTCCATAAATCTATACTTCTTATTGCTCATCGTGGAGATGAAAGAGTTTTGCAACCCGTATTATTCGGAGATACACACGAACAAGCTATAGTGGAAACTGATTCAGGAAAATCTCTTTTGGAAATATTAAAGCATTGCAACCTTGAAATAAAAGATATAAAATTCACTAATATTTTAAAATGTATTCTTCCACAGAAAGAAAAAATTCCCAATGCGGCTTATACCTGTTGTGAAACCAACCTAAGAAAGCAAATAGAATCAACAAACCCCAAAGCTATTGTTGCTTTTGGAAAACCCTGCTTTGAATACATGTTTCCAAAGAATCATAAAAGAAATTTTTTAAATGAAACAGGAAAAATTTATTCATATCATAATAGGCCAACTCTAATAACTCATCATTTATCTAAGATTTATAGACTTCAAAAGCCGTATGAAGCAGAAAGAATAAGGCAATTTCTCGCAGAATAAATGGACGCTGGAGGAATCGGACCTCCGCCTTCTCGGTGTAAATAAGATTAATATAAAGCATAATAAATGTATTATTTTAGTAACTTTTTCGCATGGCACTCCTGTTACCTTTTTATATTCAAGAAATATCAAAATCTTGTTTTATAGTCAAACACAGATTGAGCATTAGGCAAATATATCCAGTTATTCTCTCTTTCTATAATTTTTTTCTCAAGAGTTAATTTAATATGATCTGGATTTCCATCTTCTTCTCTTATGGTTAATCCTTTTTTACGTAATATTGCATCATCACATAAATTAATAGCAGTGGCAATATGGACTGCAAGTTGTGGTGAAGTAAAAGTTTTTTCTAAAGCTATAACTTCTTTGCTTCCAGAGCAATCATAATTAAGCAAAGGGTAAGTTAAAACAATTTTACCCGCTTCAAAAAGGTCATTTCTAAAATTCCTAATTTCATCAAAATTAATATTTCTTCTTTTGAAAGTATTTTCAGCAAGCAAGTAAGGAAATTCTCTTTGCTTATGAATTCCTGTGGTCGCAATTATTGAAGAATATAATCCGGTTGACATTCTCATACCTTCATATTCAGTACCGTGAATCTTAAATACAAAATGTTTTCCCATTTTCTTAATTTTCCCAGAATAAGCTTCTGAGGTGCTGACACCCCTAAAACTCCATAGATTATTTATTTTTAAACTTATCTAATAAGAAATGGACGCTGGAGGAATCGGACCTCCGCCTTCTCGATATAAACCATAATCTCTTAAAAATATAATTACTCATTTCAGATGACATTTCTTAAGATAACTTTTTATAGGGATTTCTTTTAAATTTATTAAGATGAAATTAGAAAATCTTGCTTTAACTGAAACAGGAAACTTTCCTATAAGACACGAAGGAAATGTTCATAATGGTAAAGTTAGATCTGTATATTGGTTAAATAAAGAAGACAGTAAGAGAATTATTAAAGAAAGAGGGTATAATGTTGACTCAAGCACTTCTTTGGGAATAATGATTATTAGTGATAGAATATCTGCATTTGACGTTATTTGGCATGGAGAAGAAGGATTAAACGGGATTCCTGGGAAAGGAGCATCATTAAATGCAATGTCAAAATATTGGTTTGATAAATTTGATTCTGAAGGACTTGCAGGAAATCATATACTCGAAGCTCCTCATCCATTAGTTTGGGTTGTTCAAAAAGCAGAGCCAATTCTAGTTGAAGCTATTGCAAGAAAGTATATTACAGGAAGCATGTTGAGAGATTACAAAACAGGAGTCAGAAATTTTTGTGGAATTGATTTACCTGAGGGATTAAAAGATAATCAAGAGCTTTCAGATCTTTTAATAACACCAACTACAAAAGGCGATTTAAGTCACATTGAAGGATTGCCTAAAGGAGATGATGCTAATTTAACTAGAGATCAAATTATAAAATATTCAAATGTTCTTGGCTTCAAAGATTCTAGTCATGTTTACCTTTATGAAAATTTATTAAGACAGGGATTTAATTCAATCAGTCAGAAATTAGAAAATTTAGGACAAATTTTTGTTGACACTAAATTTGAATTTGGATATGTGAAGAATCCTATGACAGGGAATATGGAAATGATTTATATAGACGAGATAGGAACTGGAGATTCGTCAAGAATATGGAATTCTGAAGCTTATGCTCGGGGTTTTATTATTGAAAATTCTAAAGAAGGATTTAGACAATTTTTATTGAATAATACCAATCGAGATGTCTTATTAGACAAAAAAAGAATGGATGAAAGAAAAAATTTAGCAAGAAATTATAGTGTTCCTGTTAATCAAATGATGGAGACATCAGAGACATATAAAACAATAACAGAATCTATTACTGGCAAACCGATTCCAGTTATTAAAGACGCTAAAGCAGAAATTCTTGAATCATTAAGTCCTTATGGAATAATTGATAAAAGTTAAATAAAACTCTTCTAAACAATTATTTACAATATTGGTCTCGGTTCATAACTCATAGCATTAGGATATTTAGAAAAGAAATATTGAGCATAAGAAGAAACACCTTTTATTTGTGCTCTTGCATTTCCTATTTGTCCTTCTTTATTAGAAATTATATTTTCTATTTGTTCTTTAGTCACTATACCAGAAAAAACAGGATCATCGGATAATAATTTAGGAAGATTTGTTTTAGAACTTCCTTCTTCTTTCATTCTATTTGATTCAGCTATTGAATATTTCTTTATTGTTTCGTGTGCATCTTCTCTTCCAACTCCTTGTTTAGTTACCATTTGCAATATTTCTGTTGTAACAATGAATGGGAGAAATTTATCCAATTCATGAATTATTTCTCCTTCATAAGCATGCATATTATTCAAGACAGTTAAAGTTGTTTCACATAAACCATCTGCTGTAAAAAAAGAATCAGGTCCAATAACTCTTCTAGGAGCAGAACATGAAACATCTCCTTCTTGCCATTGGTCTCCAGAAATTCTTGAAGCACCATCAGCATACATTTTTTGAAGATTTGCAAATCCATTTATTCTCTCGCAGCTTCTTGTATTCATTTTATAAGGCATAGCACTGCTTCCAGTTTGTCCTTCATCAAATCCCTCGTTTACAAGACCAAACCCAGACATTATACGCATAGTTATAGCAAAATTTGCAGGAGCAGCACTTAACTCAGCAAGATTATTACAAAGAGCATAATCAAGAGATCTTGGATAAACCTGTCCAGTGGATTTTAATACTCTATTAAATCCTAATTTTCCTGCTACAACCTCTTCCAATGCCTGTACTTTTTCTCTACTTCCCAATAATTTTATCATATCTGTTTGTGTTCCAACTGCTCCCTTAATTCCTCTTAATGGATAATTCTTAACAAAATTCTCAAAACTTTCCAAATGTAGCATTAGTTCTTCTGCCCACATTGAGAATCTTCTTCCTAATAGTGTTGCTTGAGCAGGTTGATTATGAGTCCTTGCTAAAATATAATTAGAATATTTTTGTGAATTATCTATAAAATGTTTTAAAACAGAAACATTTCTTTCGAGGACAAGTTTTGAAGCATCCCAATATTGCATTTGCTCAACATTATCTGTTAAATCTCTTGAAGTCATTCCTCTATGAAGTTGTTGACTTGCTCCTGCTGTATTGACAAAAGATTCTATTTTTGCCTTTACATCATGTTTTGTTTTAATTTCTATAGCTTTTATTTCCTCTAAATTTATAATTCTTTTAGCAGCTTCAAATTTTTCTATATCTTCTGAAGGAATATTCAAGCCAAGTTCTTTTTGACCTTTCATAACTGCAATCCATAATTCTCTCTCTAAAAGTATCTTCCCTTTCTCTGAGAAAATAGCATTCATCTCCGGTGTTGCATATCTTGCAGATAAAACATTTTCGTTTGGCATATAAGACAATATAAAATAAATTGATTTTTAAGTATTTATATAATAAACAATAACATGGACGCTGGAGGAATCGGACCTCCGCCTTCTCGGTGTAAACGAGAGGGTCTACCATTAGCCTAAGCGTCCCTATAAAAAACAAAATTCATCAACTTTTAAGCTTTTGGTTTCCAAAAGCTTAATTTAACTCTTAGACCAGCATAATTATTGCATAAACCCCAATATTGCTCAACTATTAACCCGAATATTATAATTTAATCAAAACAACTGTTATAGATAATTAATAAGCTTTTTAATATCAATTAACTTAATTACAAAAGAGAAAAAGACATGATATACTTTCCAATTTTAGGAGCAATCGCTTTGGCAGGGGGAACTATATTTGAAAGAGAAATTCTAAAGAGAAAAGGGATGGATATAAAAAAATATCAAACCATTGAATTCTTAGGAATAGTTATAATACTAATTCCTCTTCTTTATTTTTTCTGGAAATTTAATTTACAAGCTCTTGAATTAAAAAATATATTAATTTTTATTGGGGTTGTAATTGCCGCAATAATTGCAAATCTTTTCACTTTTTATTCAATGAAAGGAGAGAAGATAAATAATCTTGAGCCAGCAAAGATGCTTGAACCTTTGTTCACAATTATTCTTGCTATAATATTTAGTTTTTTTGTCCAAGGATTATATGAAAGAAATACCCAAATTATAATTCCAGCACTTATTGCAGGAATAACTCTTATATTATCTCATGTAAAAAGAGAGCATTTAAATTTTAACAAATATTTCTTAGCAGCAATAGTCGGAAGTTTCTTCTTTGCGTTAGAACTTATAGTTTCAAATTTAATTCTTAATCTTTATTCTCCCGTAACATTTTATTTCTTAAGATGCTCTGCAATTTTGTTAATAAGTTTTATTATATTCAGGCCAAAATTATCAAATATTGAGAATAAATTAAAATTAAAAATGCTCTTGGTCGGAGCAATATGGGTTGTTTACAGGGTTGTAACTTATTATGGATATATTAAAATAGGAATAATTTCCACAACCTTAATATTAATGCTGGGTCCAATTTTCATATACCTCTTTGCAAAGATATTCCTTAAAGAAAAAATAAATACAAGAAACATAATTGCATCAATAATAATTTTAGTATGTGTGCTTTATGCTAGTTTTGCTTGAGAAAACATTTTGATATCTGAAAGATTATCTGTCATTTTGTTGTATAATGAATTCTAATCCAGTTATTTTAGAAATTTCATCAGCATGTGCTTTATTTGGCCCAATCCAATAACTACTACTATTGTCATAAAGAAAATATTTCCCTTCTTCCTTTTTGAATAATCCTGCTCCAATTAATTCATAATTTTTCCCTTTTTTCTTTGGAATTTTAATACTAGAAACACTTTCTCCATCATCAAAACCTTCTTCGAAGGTATTATAAGGGATTTTTAATGCATTTAACAAATCATTAAAAATGTGTCCGTGTAAAAATCTTCCTGAACCAAACCACAAATAAAGTCCATTTTCAGCATAAACCTGAATAAATTTACCCCAATCTTTTTCAAAATTATTAATTATTAAAATTTCTCCCATTTTAAATTTTAACTAAAAAAGATGGTCCAAAAAGACCTTCTCTTCCTTCTGTTAAATTCTCTGCACCGAACATTTCTTCTAAATTCTTTCTATTTGCTCCTTTAACTTTATCAAAATAATCACGACTATAATCATAAAAGTTTAATTTGTCTCCAAGAAATTCTATTTTACCTGCACCAATCAATTTATAATTATTTCCTTTTTCTAAGGGAATACCATATGATTTTGTATCAAACTTCAATTTAAATTCATTCAAAGTTTCTTCCAAAATTTTTCTATGACCTAAATATCCAACTCTAATATATTCTTCTCCATTAATTTTAACTTGAATAAATTTACCTTCAATTCCCAAATATTTTTTTTTAAACTCTAAAACTTTATTTGATTTTCCCACATCTATAAATCCAAATTTTACTTTATCTTCCATAAAAAATCTTTATCTTTATAATTTATAAGGATTATTGTTATTCAGAAGTAATTCTCACTCCAACCCATTCATGAAATCATTTCTTCCATCATAATTATTTATTTTTGAGATTATGATGCCTGAAAATTTTCTTATTTTTCTTCCATCATAATTATTTATTTTTGAGATTATGATGCCTGAAAATTTTCTTATTTTTCTTCCATCATAATTATTTATTTTTGAGATTATGATGCCTGAAAGATTATCTGTCATTTTATTCTAATCCACTCAGATAATCATTTCTTCCAGAAAAATTCATTCTTCCTTTCTTGCTCGGCCTGGAAGCAATAACATCATCAATTCTTAAAATCATATTAGCAACTTCAGTCGCTGAATCAATTTCCTGACTCTTTATATTGTAAGGTTCTATTATCTTCGCCTGAAGAACATCTCCAATTTTATTTTCAAAAAGATTCAATCCTGCATTTTTATCTCCAGAGTCGTGTTTTGCCCTAAGCTCAGTCAAAACATCAATAGGATCCATTCCAGCATTTTCAGCGAGAGTAACTGGAATAAATTCAAGAGCATTAGCAAATTCTTCAACTGCAAGTCTTTCCCTTCCTGAAAGCGTTTGCCCAAATATTTTCAATCTTCGTGAAACTTCCATTTCAATTGCTCCCCCGCCTGGAACTATTAATCCCGATTTTAAAACACATGAAACATCTCTCAATCCATCATTCATTGCTCTTTCAATTTCATCCATTACATGTTCGCTTCCCCCATGAATTAATATTGTAACTGCCTTTGGGTTTTTGCATCCTCTTATATAAGTAAAATTATCTTCTCCTCTCTTAACATTTTCAACAACCTCTGCCGAACCAAGTTCAAATTGTGTTAAATCATTCAAATTGCTTACAATCTTCCCCCCAGTCGCTTTAGCAATTTTCTGCATATCACTTCTGGCAACTCTTCTGCAAACATAAATTCCATTTCTGCTAAATAAGAAACTTGCAAAATCATCAACTCCTTTTTGACAAAAAACTACATTTGCACTTGACTCTCTAACTAAACTAACAATTTCTTTTATAGAATTTTCTTCTTGGAGAATAAATCTTTGCAATTGTTCTGGAGAAGATATTGAAACTTCTGTTTTCAATTCAAGAGTTTTCAATTCTAAAGGAATATCTACAAGGGCAATCCTTGCATCTTTAACACATAAAGGCATATCCAATGAAATTTTCCCTTTATCAATTACAATTCCAGAAATTAATTCTGTATCTCCTATTCCTTCTCCTTTCGCTTTTTCAATTTTTATATTTTCTAAATCAACAATTCCATTTTCTTGAATTTGATTAACTGCTTTAACAATTATATTAGATAAACTTTCTTTTGAATCTTCTGCACCTTTTCCAGTCATTGCAGTCATTGCTATTTGTTTCAAAACAAATTCATCTTTAAAACCAACTTTCATTGCAAGTTCCCTCAATATTTCTTGCGCCTTTTCAGCAGCAATTCTATATCCTTTTACTATAACTGTAGGATGAATTTTACTATCAAGAAGTTTTTCGGCATTCTCCAAAAGTTTCCCTGCTATCATAACTGCAGACGTTGTCCCATCTCCAACTTCCGATTCCTGAGTTTTTGCAATTTCCACCATCATTTTTGCAGCAGGATGTTCAATTTGCATCTCACTTAAAATTGTAGCACCATCATTTGTAATTATTATATCATTTGTAGGAGAAACAAGCATTTTATCCATTCCTCTTGGTCCCAAAGTTGTTTTAACAATCTCAGCCACCATTTTAGCAGCAGCTATATTATTTCTTTGTGCATCTTTTCCCATAAGTCTCTGTATATCCTCGGGCATTAATGTTATTGATTTGTCTGTCATTTTAGTAATTATTGTTTATTACAAGTTTAATTCCTTCTGGAAGATAAGGTGCTAAGTCTTCTAAATGTTTTTCATCTGGTCCAAGTCCCCCTTTAGAAGATTTGCTAAGTATAAACTCCTCTCCAGCAATTCTTGCTTTTCCATTGCCTACCATCTTATAATTTTCTCCTTCAGAAAGTGGAGCCATATAACCAACCTTATAAGAAATATTAGATTCCTTTAAGAGTTTAAATAATAAATTTCTACAAGAAGCATTATTTCCCTCCTCAAACCTTATATATGACTCGCCTTTAATATAAACCTGAATAAATACTCCTTCAAATATCTTTTTTTCAGGTAAAATAATTCTTGTCAATTTTTCCATAATAAAGTCTCCCAAACCTTTTATTTAAGCATTATTGTTCTAAAAAGCAACATTAAGTATTTTAAAAAGACTTATATTTCTCAAGTGGTAAAAAATGTTTATAAGCACTTAAATTATATAAAATTATGAATAAAATACTAGTTTCGGATGTTATGACGCGAGAACCTCTTACAATTAAGCCCGATGCAAACCTTCTTGAATGCGCAAAAAAGATGGTTCAAAAAAGGACAGGAAGCCTTCTTCTTGTAGATAATAAAAAATTAGTTGGATTAATATCAAGGCATGATATTCTTTGGGCATTAGTAAAACAATCAAAAGATGAACTTTCTAAGATAAAAGCAAAGGATATATCCCCAAAAAAAATAGCAGTAATAAAACCTTTTGCAAGTCTTGATGAAGCACTTAAAAAAATGAAAGATTCAAAGTTTGAAAGACTGCCAGTTGTGGATAATAATGAACTTGTAGGAATAATAACAATTAAAGATATATTAAGTTTTCATCCAGAATTTTATCCAGAAATTGAAGAATTTGCAAGAATAAGAGAGGAATCAAATAAGCTAAAATTGGTAAGAAAAGCAAAAGAAAGGGTGCTTTCTCAGGAAGGAGTTTGCGAAGAATGTGGAAATCATGACGTTTTGTATAAGTTTAATGGGGCATTGGTGTGTGAATCTTGTAAGAATTCTTAACAGTAATAATTTACCCGTTTTTTTACTATTTTTTTGTTTTATCGACGACAAAATCGCAGAAAGGTTTATAAATGAACTCTTCTTTTTGATGATATAAATAATAAAAAAATGAAAATATTTTTATAAAATGGATGATAAAAAAGGAAAATACGATGCTGAAAGTATTAAAGTTTTAGAAGGATTAGATGGAGTAAGAAAAACGTTTGATGTTATAGAGATATCTAAAAAAATTAAGAAGCGGGGAGATATTTTAGTGCTTTCTCAGGAACTTAAAATAAAACCAAGAATACTTCAAGAAGCAGTTGCAGAGGGAAGAATCTTATCGCTATTTCCCAACCTAAACAAAAGCAAGGCAGGAATTTTAGCAGCTTTAAGAACAGATAGAGAACTAAAAATATTTTCTGAAAAATGTAGCCTTTATGAGACTCCTGCTAGAAAATTGATAAAATTGGTTGGACAATGGAAACAAGACATACAGCAAAATCCTTTTTTATTAATCAGTCAAGAAGAACATAATTTAATAATTGGAAGTTTAATGGGAGATGCAAGTATAAGACAAAGAGAGAAGAATTCTTGCTTTAGATTTACCCATTCTATAAAACAAAGAGAATATGCAGAATTTAAGAGGAAAATATTGAATAATTTTAATATCTCTGAATTTAGAGAAGTAAAAAGAAGAATTGGAGATAATTTAATTCATGCAATAGATTTTGCTACAAGGACACATCCCATCTTTAATTATTATAGAAGTTTATTTTATCAAAATGGAAGAAAGATAATTACTAAAGAAATTTTAAATCAAATAACAGCAAAAAGTTTAGCTTATTGGATTTGTGATGATGGAAGTTTTTGTAAAAAGCAAGAATATTTTATTATTTGTACAAATTCGTATACTCTAGAAGAGCATAAATTAATGAAACAATTTTTCATTGAAAAGTTCAAATTAAATCCAGTTATTGGTTTTAGAGACCAAAAATATTATTATCTAAGATTTAACAAAGAAGATTCTAAGAAATTAATTGAGATAATTAAACCTTTTATACCTCAAAGTATGAAATATAAAATTGGAGAGATAGAAAATGTCGCCTGAAGAAAAGAAAAAAGAGAAATATGGTGCTGAAAGTATTCAAGTACTAGAGGGTCTTGAAGGGGTCAGAGCGCGCCCAAGCATGTACATAGGGAATACAGGAAAAGAAGGATTGCATCACTTAGTTTATGAGGTTGTAGATAATTCTGTAGATGAAGCTCTTGCAGGATTTTGCACAAAAATAAAAGTAACTTTAAATAAAGATGGTTCTGTTACAGTTGATGACGATGGGAGAGGAATTCCTGTAGAAGCTCATCCAATATACAAAGTTCCTGCAGTTCAAATAGCACTTACAAAACTGCATGCCGGAGGAAAATTCGATAAAAAATCTTACGCAATATCTGGAGGATTACACGGAGTTGGAGTTTCTGTTGTAAATGCACTTTCAAAAAAATTGATAATTGAAGTAAAAAGAGAGGGAAAAATTTATCAGCAAGAATATTCAAGGGGAGAACCCACAACAAAATTGAAAGTTATTGGAAATGCTGAAGGAACTGGAACAAAAATAACTTTCTGGCCAGATGAAGATATATTTTCAACAACAACTTTCGATTTCAAAATACTTGAAACAAGATTTAGAGAAATAACTTTTCTTAATACAGGGTTAAAAATAGATTTGATAGATGAAATAAAAGACACAAGACAAGAATTCTTTTCCACAGGAGGGCTTATTGAATTTGTAAGATGGATAAATAAATCAAAAGAAGTTTTACACAAACCAATTTATTTCAAAAGAGAAATGGAAAGCGGAGTTATTGAAATCGCAATTCAGTACAATATAAGCTATCAGGAAAATATATTTGGTTTTGTTAATACTATAAATACTGTTGAAGGGGGAACTCACATTTCAGGATTTAAGACAGCATTAACAAGAGTTATAAATGATTATGCAAAGAAAAAAGAATTGTTAAAGAATGATTCTTTTTCTGGAGAAGATGTTAGAGAAGGATTAACAGCAATAGTAAGCTTAAAACTTGCAGAGCCCCAATTTGAAGGACAAACAAAGACAAAACTTGGAAATTCTGAAATTAAAGGATTTGTTGATTCTGCAGTAACTTCTGCTTTAACAGAATTTTTTGAAGAAAATCCAAATATAGCAAAAAAGATTTCCGATAAATCTCTTGAAGCTGCAAAAGCGAGATTAGCAGCAAAAAAAGCAAAAGATTTGGTAAGAAGAAAAAATGCATTTTCACTTGGAGGTTTGCCAGGAAAACTTGCGGATTGTTCAGATAAAAAATCTGACGATACAGAATTATATTTAGTGGAAGGAGAAAGTGCGGGGGGCTCAGCAAAAATGGCTCGTAATAAAGAAATACAAGCAATACTTCCTTTAAGAGGTAAGATTCTCAACGTAGAAAAAGCAAATCCATCAAAAGTTCTTTCAAGTGAAGAAATTACAAATATGATTACAGTAATAGGAACCGGAGTAGGGGAACAATTTGATATTACTAAAATAAGATACAATAAAATAATACTAATGACAGATGCAGATGTTGATGGAGAGCACATTAATACGCTTCTTCTTACATTTTTCTTCAGATTTATGCCACAACTTATAGAAAATGGAAATATTTATGCTGCTATGCCTCCATTATACAGAATAAGAAAAGGACAAAAAGATGTTTATGTTTATACCGATGAAGAATTAAAGAAAGTATCAAGTGAATTGGGAGTTACAGAAGGTGGAGTTACAAGATTCAAAGGTTTGGGGGAAATGAATTCAACACAACTATGGGAAACTACAATGAATCCCAAAACAAGAAAAGTAAAAAAGATATACATAGAGGATGCCATTGAAGCAGACAGAGTATTTTCAATGCTTATGGGTGACGATGTTCAAGCAAGAAAGGATTTCATTCAGGAGAATGCGGAGGAGGCTAGATTAGATATTTAAAATGGAAAAAAGATTTTGCCCAAAATGCAAATCAACAAATGTAGAAAAAATTATAGATGTTATGTTATCAATAGGAGCTCCTCAACAATGGAAGTGCAATAATTGCGGATTTTATAATGTTGAATTTCCCACTAAAGAAAAATTAAATAAAAATATCAAAAGAAAAAAGTAAAAATGGCAAAATCAAAACTAAAAACACCAGATTGGGTATTAGAAGGATATGATAGTCCAGAAGAATATGCAAAGGCTAAGGGCAAACCCCAAAAAGAGAAAAAAGATAACAAAAAGTTAAAAATAAAAGTTTGTCCAAAATGCGGAGAATATGATGTCAGAATTGCCCTAAGTAATTTGGATTCAGAAGAAGAAAGCAATACAGGAAAACAATGGGAATGCAGAAAATGCAAATGGATTGGGGAAAATATTAAAGATAAAGAATTAACAGAAGATGAATTCATGAAGTATCTTGATGAAAAGGGCGAGGAGGTTGCGTGATGATAGAATTTGAAAATGATAATGACAACAATGAAATTAGTGAAGAAGATGAAGTTGAAGAAATTAAATTTAATATGGCAGATGATGAAATAGATGAATGGATAAATGAATTAATAACATTAAAAGAAGAAAGAAAATCAATAAACTTGCAGATTGATGATAGTTTATATTTGAAAATAAATTATGAGGAAATGGGGGAAGAATAAAATGGAAAAAGAAATAATAAAAATTATTGAGAAAAATCCAGTAGCATTATCAACAGTTAATGCAGAAGACAAGCCTTATGTTATAGCAGTTGCATCGGTTAAAGTCAAGGATGATAAAATTATAATTACAGATAATTATATGGGTAGAACTATTGATAATTTAAAACATTCTCCTCACGTTAGTTTGGTTGTTTGGGGTAAAGATTGGAAAGGATATAATATTCAAGGCAAAGCAGAATATCATGATAAAGGATTATATTTTGATTTTGTTAAATCATTAAAGGAAAATAAAGATGAACCTTGCAAAGGTGCAATAGTTATAGAAATAAATAGTATAAAAAAATGCGGATAAAATGACACCAAATATAGACCCAAAAGTTGAAGAAGATTTGAAGAAAGGAATTGTTCAAACAGAAATTTCAGCAGAGATGAAGAAATCTTATCTTGATTATGCAATGAGTGTTATTGTTTCAAGAGCTATTCCTTCAATAGAAGATGGAATGAAACCAGTTCAAAGAAGAATTTTATATTCAATGTACCAAATGGGATTAAAACCAAACACTCCCACAAAAAAATCTGCAAGAATAGTTGGAGATGTAATTGGTAAATATCATCCTCACGGAGATACTGCTGTTTATGAAGCAATGGTAAGAATGGCACAGGATTTTTCATTGAGATATCCTCTTGTTTATGGTCAAGGAAATTTCGGTAGCACAGATGGAGACCCACCAGCTGCATACAGATATTGTGTTTCTGGGGATTCTTTAGTTTTGACAGACAAGGGATTGGTTAAAATAAATGAAATATCTGACAAAGAAGATGTTAATATAAAGATTCTTTCAAAGGATAAGAAAATAAACAATGTTTCTAAATGGTTTGATTCGGGAATTCATAATACTTTAAAAATTACAACAGATAAAGGATATAATCTAACTGGAAGTTATAATCATCCTGTTTTGACAATAACTTCTGATGAATTGGGAAAACCAATTCTTATGTGGAAAACTCTTGAACAAATTAAAGAAGGGGACTATGCAGTTTTAGATAGATTGGAAGATAAGTTTTGGCCTGAGAAAGAAATGTCCCTTGATAAATTTAAACCAAGTATTAAAGATAAAAAAACAAAGGTAAGAACTGTGCCATCTTATTTAAACAAGGAATTGGCATTTATTCTTGGTTCTTTAGTTGCAGAAGGATTTATTGGAAAAAATAGGATAGAATTTTGCAATTCTGATTTAAACTGGATAAATAAATTTGAGGAAAATTGGAAAAAATTATTTCCTGATTCAAAACTTCACAAATTTTCAAGGAAACCTTCTTCTTATGGAAAAAAAGATTATTGGAAATTGGAATGTCATTGTATATTTACAATTGATTTTTTGAGAAATATTGGATTAAAGAATGTTAAATCTAAGGATAAAACAATTCCTGAAACTATTTTTCAATCTCCAAAAGAAGTAGTTAGAGAATTTATAAAAACCTATTTTGAGGGGGATGGGAATGTAAGTTTTGCAAAGAAAATGATGGAAATAAGAGCATGCTCAACAAGTGAGAAACTTATTAATGAATTTCAAACTTTAATGTTAAGGTTTGGTGTTGATTCATTTAAAAGATATGATAAATACAAAAATCTTCATCTTCTTCAGATAAGAGGAAAGAGAAATTTCTTAAGATTCTATAAAGAAATAGGCTTTTTCTCTGAAAGAAAAAACAAAAAACTGGAATTAATTACTCTTTTATACAAAAAAGATACTTCATTGAAAGATAGAGTTCCTTTTGTTTCTGGTTTTATAAGAAATATTGCCCATTCAGAATTCGTTACTAAGAATAATTTTGATTTATATGAAAATATGTCTAATAATTATCAAAGAGTTTCTCAAATTATTATGAAAAAAACAAAAATAAACTTTGAACCTTTGTTTGAGTATTTTTTAACTTATCAATATTTATTTGATAGAATTACATCCATTGAAGATGCAGGAAAACAAAATGTTTATTCTGTTAAGGTGGACAGCAATTGTCATTCATTTATATCTAACGGTTTTATAAGTCATAATACAGAAGCAAAACTCATGCCAATATCAAATGAACTTATTCAGGATATTGAAAAAGATACTGTAAATTTTACTCCTAATTTCGATAATTCTCTCAAAGAACCAGAATTATTACCAGGAAAACTTCCAGCTTTAATGCTCAATGGGGCATCAGGTATTGCTGTTGGTATGGCTACAAATATTCCCCCCCACAATATAACAGAAGTGTGTGATGCAATTATTGCTTATATAAAAAATTCAGATATAACATTTGAACAACTTGGAGAAATTATAACCGGTCCAGATTTTCCAACAGGAGGAAGCATTCAGGGAGATATGCTTGAATTATATAAAACAGGGAGAGGAAAATTAATAGTAAGAGGAAGAACAACAACAGAAACTATAAAGAATAAAGAAGCGGTTATAATTACAGAAATTCCTTATATGTTAAACAAATCAACTCTTGTTGAACAAATAGCAAATTTAATACAAGAGAAGAAAATAAAAGATGTTTCAGATTTGAGAGATGAATCTTCAAAGGGCAGAACAAGAATAGTTTTGGAATTAAAAAAAGAAGGAGATCCAAAATTTATTATAAATTCTTTGTATAAATATACTCGTCTTCAGGATTCTTTTAATGTAAACTTTTTAGCTCTCGCTGGAGGAAAACCAAAAGTAATGAATCTTAAGGAAGTCCTCGAATATTATGTAAAATACAGAAAATTAATTATAACAAATAGAACAAAATTCGAATTAAAAAAAGCAAAAGAAAGACAAGAAATAGTTGAAGGATTACTAATTGCATTAAAAGATATTGATGGGGTTATAAATGTAATAAGAAAATCTAAAACCGTAGTTGATGCTTCTAAAGAATTAATTAAAAAATACAAGCTTTCAAAAAAACAAACTCAAGCAGTTTTAGAAACAAAATTGCAACAATTGACCTCTCTTGAAGTTGAAAAATTAAAGAAAGAAGAAGAAGAATTAAAACAGAGAATAAAAGAATATGAAAATATACTTGGCGATATAAAAGAAGTTTTGAGAATAATAATAAAAGAAGTAAATGAACTTAAGAAAGAATATGGAGATGAAAGAAGAACACAAGTATTGAAAAGCATAAGAGAAATAAGAGAAAAAGATTTAGTTCAGGAAAAAGAAGTTGTTGTTACAATTACAGATAAAGGTTATTGCAAAAGAATGGATGTACAGTCTTATAGAGAGCAAAACAGAGGTGGAAAAGGAGTTATAGGAAGCAATCTTGCAACAGGAGATTTTGTAAATCAATTAATTACCTGTTCAACTCACGATTATCTTATGTTTTTCACAAGCCGTGGAAGAGTTTTATGGCTTAAAGCTTATGAAGTTCCAGTTGCAGAAAAATATAGCAAAGGAAAAGCACTCATAAATATGCTTGGATTAAAAGATGAAAAAATAACAAATGTAATTTCAGTTAAGAACTTTGAAGACAATTTATTTATGGCAACTAAGAAGGGTATTGTAAAAAAAACTCCTTTAGAAAATTTTTCAAATCCGAGAGCTTCAGGAATAAAAGCTTTGAATCTTCCAAATGATAATTCAGATTTCTTAATAGGAGTAGAGGTTGTAAAAAAAGATCAGGAAGTTCTCCTTGCAACAAAGAAAGGAAAAGCAATAAGATTTAATTCTAATGATATAAGAGAAATGGGAAGAGCAAGCTATGGAGTTACAGGAATAAAAATGGAAAAAGGAGACGAAGTTGTAAGTCTTGAAATACTTGACACTCACGCGATATTAACAATTACAGAAAAAGGTTATGGAAAAAGAACTGCTGTTGAAGATTATAGAAAAACCGCACGTGCAGGGAAAGGAGTAATAAATCTTAAAATAACAGAAAAAACAGGGGACGTAATCACCACCATTTCAGTTAATGATAAGGACAGCATAATTATAACAACAGCAAAGGGAATGGTAATAAGAACCTCTCTCGATCACATAAGAGTTATGGGAAGAGCCGCACAGGGCGTGAGAATTGTTAAGATACACGATGGAGATTATGTTACAGATTTGATAAGAGTTGTGGAAGAGATTTAAAAATTATCTAAAAGAATTTTCTTATATGGTTCTTCTATTTTTTGATATGTCTTATCCCTTAATCTCAGGAAACCTGCTTTTTTAAAAGATTTTAACCAATTTTGATAAGTATTTCTATGATATCTTTTTTTTGATATTTTTACAATTTCTCTTTCAAAATCAGATAATTTAAATCTCTCAGGAAGTTTTTTATAAACACTTAGAAAATTATCCGGAAGTTTAACATTAACAAAAGAACTTGTAACCTTTACATTAGAAATGACTACATAATCTCCAAGAATATTCCAGATATTTGATTCAGTTAGGTCAGATACAAAGACTACTTTTGCTTTTATACAATTTGAACTTTCATTTAAAAACTGTTTAAAGATTTTATTTATTTTTTTTCTCAAATCTGATTTTTTCATCCTCATAACATCTCTATCATCTATTATAATATTAACATAGTAATTATCTTCATACTTTCTCAGCCCATAGGCTACAAAGTATTTATTAAATTTCTTTTCAACTTTCTTAATAAAAATATCATATTTTATTTTATTTTTGCTTCTCATTTTAACTTATGGTAACAAAGACGGGTTTATTATATTCTATAGAATTATCTTTTTTAACTAAATATTCTAATTTAGTACTAATACCCGAAAGAGGGGCAAGATCTTGAAATCCAATTGTTGCTTTTGTATCTTCTCTTGTAAAATCAGTAATTGTAAATTTTCCTGTTCTATTTCCTTCAGAATATTTTTTAAAAAATTTACTTAATTCTAATTCTGTTTCCAAATCTTTTGGAACAATACAGAAGCATAAGGGTCTTTTTTCTCTGGGTTCTCTTATATCTCTTAATATATTTCTAAACACTTCTTCATTTTCTCTTGCAATTTGATAATAACGTTCGTATCTTTTTTCGTATTTTATTTTGTCTTTCATATTAAATTATGACTAATATATAATTAGTCATTTATGACTATTAGAGAAATAGTCTTTTATAAATCTTTCGGTTTAAGGTGATTACGTGACCGACCTAATAAGGGTTGTGGATGAAAGTATTTAATTATATTAAACAGTACTTTATTATTCATAACATTATTATATATCATATCAATCCAAGATTATTAATATAAAAACCATCTATATAACTATATTTTCCTGCCCAAATGGTAAGGTTTTACAAATAATAACATTTATATACATAACCAGTATATTGGTTATATGATAGAAAGCAGTATATTCACAAAAAAAGAATTAGAAGTTATAAATAAAAAGATATCCAATAAAAGGATAAATCAAGTTGATTCTAATTATCTCTATAAATTCATAAGACCAAAGATTAGAGAAATTGCTTCAATGGATGCAAATCTACTCTTAAATAAAATGGAATATAATCAAAAAATAAAACCAATTGAAAAAAGAATAAAAAAGGCAATACTTTCAAGTTTGAATGTTAAAGCAATAGTTCTTTACGGCTCTGCAATTCAAACAAATTACAAAGAGTATAATGATATTGATATTATAATTATAACCGAAAAAGATATAACCCCCATTAAAGAAAAATACAAAAAAATAATAGAAATAAAAAAATTATTGGAAAAATACTCAATTAAAGCAGACATTGAAATTTATAGTAAGACTTATTTACAAGATAGTTATCCTTCTAATCCTTCTCTTATTTATCAGTTAAAAGATTGCAAAATTATATATGGAAAATTAAATCTTTCAAAAAAGATAAATTTGTATAATATCAATCTTCAAATGAAGTTGGACTGGAGTTATTTAGATGACAGACCCCAAGGGATTGATATATACAAAGCATTAAGGAACACTATTCTTGTTAGACTCTTACTTGACAAGATAATAGATAATCAAAAATTAAAAGAGTCCTTAAATAATGAATTGGGAAGAAATCTAATTGAAAGATTAAAAAGTAACAAGGAGTCTAAATTAGATAGAAAGATTGCTCTAATGTTTTTAAAAGAATTAAATGAAAACACAAGAAAAGAATTAGGAAAAGCATCATGGGAAAAAATAGACTTATAAAATCATTGGGAAAGAGAATTGGAAATGCGGTTATTCATAAAATTTTAGTCAAGTATACAAATATTCCAAAATCATTGCACTATCTAAAAAGTGAAGTAAATGAATACAGAGATGATATAATGGAGTCTTCTCAGGAATTTAATTGGAACGATAAAGACAAATTAGAAATTAAGTCCATCGCTCTTGATAAATTTAAAAAAGATATGAATAAGTATTATGGGGATGTTAAGTTTCCCAAAGAAGAGCCAGAAAGCTTAATAGATGAAACAATTAAGGAATATTTGCCCTGAATGAAGAAGGGGGGAGAAGAGATTTAGGGAGAGAAAAAAATTATCTGGATTTATTCTCTATATACTTTCATACTAAAATGGAAAAGTTTTATACAGCAAAAGATTTATTTATATGTATAAAAAATAGTTATATGCAAACCAATTTCAAGAATAATTGAAGAAAGATTTTAAATCAATAATTAATTCTTCTTCTGAACTTCACCAATCACTTTCTTTCCACCCATATAAGGTTGAAGAACCTTAGGAATCTTTATTGAACCGTCTTTCTGTTGATTGTTTTCCATAAAAGCAATTAATGCTCTCGGAGAAGCAAGAACAGTATTATTTAGTGTATGAGGAAAATATCTCTTTCCTTTATTTTCAATCTTTATATCCAATCTTCTTGATTGAGCTTCTGTTAAATTTGAACATGAACCAACTTCAAAATATTTTTTTTGTCTTGGACTCCAAGCTTCAACGTCTGCAGACTTTGCTTTCAAATCTGCCAAATCTCCAGAACAACATTCAAGAGTTCTAACAGGTATATCTAAATTTTTGAATACATCAACAGTATAAGAAAGCATTTTTTCATACCAATCATAAGATTCTTCAGACTCACATATAACAATCATCTCTTGTTTTTCAAACTGATGCAATCTGTAAAATCCTTTTTCTTCTATTCCATGAGCACCAATTTCTTTTCTAAAACACGGAGAATAGCTTGTAAGAGTTACAGGAAGTTCTTTTCCTGTCAAAGTTTTTCCTATAAATTTTCCAATCATTGAATGCTCTGAAGTTCCTATTAAATACAAATCTTCTCCTTCAATTTTATACATCATATTTTCCATTTCAGCAAAGCTCATAACCCCCTCAACAACTTTTCTTCTTATCATAAATGGAGGAATTACATAAGTAAATCCTTTTTTAATCATATAATCTCTTGCATAAGCAATCATAGCAGAATGAAGTATAGCTAAATCTCCCATTATATAATAAAATCCATTTCCAGATGTTTCTCTCGCAGAATCAAAATCAACACCACTAATCTTTTCTGCAAGTTCAGCATGATTAAAAATTTCATATTTTGGAACTTCGGGTTTTCCTATTTTCTTCAATTCAACATTTTCAGAACTGTCTTTTCCTAATGGAACAGATGGATGAATTATATTTGGGATTTTGTACATTATTAATTTTATATCTTCTTCCAATTTCTTTCTCTTTTCTTCAATTTCAACTATTTTATCTGGGATTTCTTTAGCCCGTTTCAAAAGTTGATTTGCTTTTTTTTCATCCTTTTTCTTTTTTGCCCCACTAATTTCTTTTGAAACTTGATTTCTCTCACTTCTCAAACTATCTTCTTCGTATCTCAACTTTCTCCATTTTTCATCAATACTTATAACTTCATCAACAAGTTTTACCTTTTCATCCTGGAATTTCTTTTTTATGTTTTCTTTTACCAATTCAGGATTATCACGAATAAGTTTAATATCTATCATAAAAGAGTTAGATAAAGGTCATATTTAAATTTTATTAATTAATTATCATATGTATTATCCCAAAATTATTTCATAATATTGCTAAACTTAATTACAAGGTTAGGCTCTACTAGATAATTAAATATATCCTAAAATGCAACAATCTTTATTAAGCAAAAGTAATGGGAATAATTATGGTTAATGAATATAAGTTTACTTGGGAAAGAATGAGTCTAAGTTTTCCTGAGAATAAAGAAGATATGAATAGAATTGCGATGGAATTTGATCAGTATTATCCCCAATCTCCAGATTTTTCTAATAATCAGATTAGTTTTGCATATAAAGAGGAATATGGAATTCAAATGCATTTAAATCAAATAATTGAACCTTGGATTGAAACAGCTTCAAAAGACATAAAAGCCCCTATTTTGAGAATGTATTCAGATTTATCTCATAAATTATATAATGAAACTATAAAAGAGTTGGATGCTTCATTTGAAGTTCTTGAAGGCTGGAGAAAATTTATAGCAAAAAATGATAAAGGATATTGGGAAGGAAATTTGCAAAACCAGATTGATTTTAGAAATGGGAGAAATATAATTACTCTTGGAGATTATTACAAATTTTACATTAATTCTAATTGTAAAGATAATTGTCCAACAGATATACTCCATAAAATACAGAAACTTCCAAAAGATTCATTAAATGAAAAATGGAAAAAATATTATGAATTATCTGAAAATGTTTCAAAAGGGATTGATAGAAACACTTCAAATGAAATTATAGGGGATAATTTTGCTGAATGTATTAAAAATGCGGATATAATCTATAAAATGGCTGACGAACTTAAAAAATTAAAATTCTGATTAATATATAGGAGATTTAATTATCATATAAAAAATTTCTATTAAACATTATTCAACCCATCACAAGAGTATGCTCAACTATTAAATGATATGATTTTACTTTATAATTAATTATTTATATATATCATAACTATATGATTTTACATTATAACTAAACCCTACCTTCTTCTAAACATTTAAAAAATAAAATTACTTGCATAATCAATGGCAGGAGGTGCAGAAAATCTTAGTTCTCAAATAACAGAAATATATAATAATCTAACTTCAGCCCTTCCAGCATGGGCTCAAAATTTTATGAATATTGCTCTTCTTGTAGTTCTTGTGACTGTCTTCTGCATTTTCATATGGAATGTATATCATATAATATCAAAGAAAAATGTATTTGAACTTAATTTAAAGCAATACAACAAAGCTACTCATCCCGTTCTTGAAAAATTTCTGAGCACATTGCTTTATTTTGTAGAATATATTCTTATATTCCCGTTCTTTTTAATTTTCTGGTTTATTGTATTCACATTCTTCCTTATACTTTTAACAAAAGGGCTAGATGTTCCAACCGTTCTTATGGTTTCAACAGTAATAATAATTGCAATAAGAGCAACAGCATATTACAGGGAGAATCTATCAAAAGAACTTGCAAAACTTTTGCCATTCACACTTTTAGCAGTTGCAATGACAGAAAAAGGATTTTTCAATTTTGAAGAGATATTTGGAAGATTTGCTCAATTGCCTGCATTATTTGAAAATATTTTAGGATATCTTGCAATAATAGTCTTTATTGAAATAATGTTAAGAACTTTTGATTTCATATTTTCATTGTTTGATTTGGAAGACGTAATGGAATTGGAAGAAGAAAAAGAAGCAAGAGATGAAAATCAGGAAGATTAATAATTAAAATAGAATATATCAAAAATCAATTATATATATGAACTAAAAATAACAATGCGGATATTTTCTTTATTTCATATTTCTTTCCTATTTGTTCACACATTTCTTTTAAATCTTCTTCTGTATAACTTTTGGATTTTAGTCCTTTAATCCAACAATCATTGAAGTAGTAATTCTTATCTTTTATATTAAAATCTGTGTGCCCTCTATCTTTATAAAAATTCTCTCTTTCTTTCCAATATTTTCTATCATAAACAGTAAAAATAAGGTTTTTAGAATGATCAGCAACTAATTTCATGATTTCTAAGCTATCAATATTTCCAAAAGTATTCATCATTGTAAGTATCAAGTCAAAATCTCCGTTTTTTTCTAAAAAATCTTTAACATCTTTATTGATAATATGAACATTTTTATCATCTTTAAAATAAGGTCTTACTATTTCAACTATCTTCTTATCTTTATCAATCGCAAAAATTTCCTTAATAGACTTATCTTTTAATAGAATATTAATAATTCTCCCACTTCCACAACCCAATTCAAGTATTTTTTTAGGTTTTTTCTCTTTTAGAAATTTTGTTATTTCCTTGCTCTCAGCATCACACATTTCATACCAATAATAAAGTGGCTTAGGAAACTTCTTCCAATATCCCTTATTTACTGCATTTTCAGTTTCTCTTAAACAATTAAAACATGGATGAATTGATACCTCTTTTGGTTTTAATCTTTGAGTAAATTCTGGAATTTTTCCAAAAGAATATTGTCTCTCTAATTCTATTTTTATCTTTGGACTAATCATTTCTATAAAAAGGGTTTATTATTTAAAAATCTTGTTAACAATTTAAGCTAATCAGCTTCTTTCAATTCTGGGATGATCCTCTCCTTTTCTTGCGGCTTGCTTGAGCATCTTTATATGTTTCTCCTTTTCCTCTTCATACCTTTTACTATCAGTCTTTAAATCCAGAATCATATTTGAAACATATTCTCCTCCCAAAAAATGAGGAGTTAAAACATAACTTGCACCTTTTTTATAAAGTTCAAGAGCATCGGTTATTGAATGAGCTCGCACAATTATTATTGCTTTTTCATTCACTTTTCTTATAGAATCTATTAAAACGGAATTAGCCTCACATTCTGGAACTGTTGAAACTGCAAGCTGAATTTTATTCAAAGGCAATTCTTCCAATAAATCTATATCATCAACATCTCCATATAAAGAAGGAACCCCCCATTTATTAAGATTTGAAATTGTTTCAGGATTGAAATCTACAACAAGATATTTCTTTCCTGCTCTCTTAAGTGAATTGAGTATGCTAAATCCTATTCTATTATATCCAAAAAGTATTGCATAATATTCTTTTTCTATTTTTTTCTCTTTCTTTATATTCTTCTTCTCAAATATCTCTGCAAACCATATCATTTTTTGAAAAAACTTCTGAGAATAAATAATCATATATGTAGATAAGAAAATAGTAATTATCATTGTTAGTATGATTGTATGCAAAACTCCCTGATTAATATCCCCAAGAGAAAATCCTAAGAAAAGAATAATAAGAGAAAATTCAGATATTTGTGCAAGACTTGTTCCCACCAAGAAATTTGTTCTCTTAGTATATCCAAAAATAGCTGAAAGCGCCATAACTATTATGGGTTTTATTATTATAACTATTAAAGATAATATAATTGCATTAAAAAGAATTGATTTAATATTTGAAAATTGTGCATTGAGTCCCAAAATTATAAAAAATATTATTAAAAAGAAATCTCTCAATGGACTTATTCTTGAACTTATTTCTGCACTGTATGGAGTAAGAGAAAGGACAACTCCGGCAACCAAAGCACCTATTTCAATTGAAAAACCAAGATAGCTAAATAAAGCTGCCACAATAAAACACCAGCATATAGAAAAAAGGAAAAGCAATTCTTGGGATTTTGCTATATTTTTTGTGAATAAAGGCAAAACAAAATATCCAAGCAAAAATAATAATGCTATAAGTCCAAATCCTCCAATTAAATTTGCAAAAGCAAAATTTGAAAAAGAATTTTCCCCAGATGTAGAAGATATAAACATTAAAACTCCCGCAGCAACAATATCCTGAATAATCAAAATTCCTATTGTTATTTTTGCATAAAGTGAATCGAGATTCTGCCTTTCAGAAAGAAGCTTCATAATTAATATTGTGCTTGAAAATGAAAGAGCGATTCCAATATAAATTGAAGCTATAATTCCAAAACCAAGCAATTTAAAAGAAACTAAAAATGAAAATGCGAAAGTCAGTATAATTTGAAACAATCCTATTACAAGAGAAGAAACTCCTATCTCTTTTATTGCTTTTGGATTAAGATGCAATCCCACTATAAATAAAAGGAAAGCTATTCCAAACTTTGAAAGTATATTAATTAAATCTGTTGAGACTCCCAATCTAATTATAAATGGACTTATAAGAATTCCTGCAATTATATATCCAATTATTATAGGCTGTTTAAAAAGATTAGCAATATAGGAAACAACAAATGCCACTAAAAGAATGATTGCTAATTGAATAAATATCTGCTCCAAGTTATACACCTCCCAAAAATAAATAAATCGTCATATAAAAAGGTTTTTAAATGAATTTTTTATAAATGTTATATGACAAGAGTAAGAATAAAACTAAACAGCACAAATATAGAGATGTTAAATAATATTTGTGAATCTATAAAAGATATAGCAAAAAAATCTGGGATAACAATAAGCGGACCTGTTCCACTCCCTACAAAAAAACTTAAAATAACAACGAGAAAATCTCCGTGTGGAAACGGAACTGCAACATTTGACAGATTTGAAATGAGAATACATAAAAGACTTATTGACTTGCCTGCAAATGAAAAGATACTTCATAATATAGTAAGAATGCAAATTCCTAAATCTGTTAATGTTAAAATTGAGATGAAGGATTGAGTATAATAATTCTTTTAAACAATTACAATTAATCTATTACATGAACATAAGTTACAATATATCCACAATAAATGAAATAAGATATTTAGATGAAAAAAACAAATTATATGCAAATTTAGAATATAGCGGGTTAAATTCTACAATAAAAATTACATATAATAAAAGTGATGTTCTTACATTAATATTTATATCAAAAGATTCTCCTAGTAAAATGATGGATTTTTGGAATGAAATTGTGCAATCCTCTCTTGATAAGAAATTAAAAAGTTTAGATGAAGTGATTAATGAAATGAAAAAACAATTTAAGATTAAAGCAAACTAACTATATTCTCCAACATATATATTCCACTATATACTTCTTTAAAAAATAAAATTTTTATAATAATGTATGAATTTAAAAACCGTAATGTCCATAATAATTTTAGTTTTGTTTGTGTTTGCAGCACTAACAATATCAAAAATGACAGGCAATATAATCCAATCTGAAACAAAGGTAAAACTTGAAACGAACTATGGAGATATAGTTATTCAACTTTACAAAGACATGCCTATAACTTCTGGAAATTTTGAAAAATTAGTCTCTCAGGGTTTCTATAATAAAACAATTTTTCATAGAGTTATTGGAGGATTTATGATTCAAGGAGGAGATCCAACTGGGACAGGAATGGGTGGACCAGGATATAAAATAAAGGATGAATTTACACACGCAGGAGGAAATGAAAATAACAGGGGAACAATATCAATGGCAAATTCTGGACCAAATACAGGAGGTTCTCAATTTTTCATAAATCTTGTAGATAATAATTTCCTTGATACAAAGCATCCTGCATTCGGAGAAGTTGTAAGCGGGATGGATGTTGTAGATAAAATAGCAAATGTTCCCACAGATGCAAACGACCGCCCTTTGAAAGAAGTTATAATAATAAAAGCTAGTGTTTTAAAATAAGAATCCTTAAAAATAGAGATAATCTGATAAATTAATGAAAAGTGTAATAATTGCTGAAGATAATAAATATTTAAGAGAGATTTATATCTGCTGTATAGAGGAAAAAGTTAAAGATATAACAATAGATGAGGTTGAAAATGGTTCCGCTCTTATAGAGAAAGTTAAAGAAAATAATTACTCTCTAATTCTTACAGATAATAAGATGCTTGGAGGAATAAATGGTCTTCAGGCTATAGAAAAAATAAGGGAATTTAATAAAGATATACCTATTTACTTATTATGTACCTTAGATAAAGAAAAGGCAATAGACTTAAAAAAGAATCCAGAGAAATATGGAATAAATGAATTTATTGATAAAGGAGATGATAATTTTTCTTCTAAATTAGTTAAAATAATTAATAAACATTTAAAATAAGTTATTCTAAATTAAATTATAAATTATATTCAAAGTTAGGTTATAGCAAAAAAGTTTAATAATAATCAAACCCCACTTGAAAGAAATTCCACATTAATTACAATCTATCCTTAAATTAATATTAAATTTTTATCTTAGATTCTGAAACTTTTTCAGAATGAACATCCATCTTTCCATCTCTAAGACAATCCCAACAAGTATGAATGCTTCCATCCTTATCTTTTACTATTCCAGTTCCATTGCACTTAGGACATTGATTTCCCATGTAAAATCCAGCAAATGACACTATTTAAGATTATTTACTCTGAAAAGTATATTTAAAATTCAATAAATCTATGATGCAAGGATTAAATTTATAATATAAAGATTATTAACTTAAATATGGATTCGGGGAAAAAAGGGGAAAAGATTAATATCAGAAGTGGGAATATAAGCATTTCCTTGAATTCTTATGATTATTTGTTCTCAGATTTTGACCCAAGAGATTATTTTGAGAGAACACTTTCAGAAGACTTTATAGAAGAATGCAAAAGTGCTGCCAGAGAAAAAAAGGAGAAAATAGAATTAATATTTTTGTGCCCAAAACATAAAAGAAATATAAAAGATGAAGTAAAAATAAAGCGAAGAATAAAAGAATATTTTGCATATAATCTTAAAGAAGAAAATGAAACGAGAAAGAAAATAAGGATGGAAGGGTTTTTCTGGTTTTTAATGGGTACAATTGTAATGATTCTTGCAACTCTTCTTGTTGGAAAGACAAATTTCTTTTTGAAATTTCTTGAAATAATGGCTATTCCTGCAAGTTGGTTTTTGTTTTGGGAGGGATTAAACAAAGTACTAATAACCTCAAGAGAAAGATTACCCCAATATAACTTTTATAAAAAAATGTCTGAAGCAAGCATAATTTTTGCAGATTACTGATTAAATAATCTATTAAAATTTATAAAAGGATTGAATCCGAGAGGTAATTAAAGCATCTTTGTTGATTTTGTTTCTTTCCAAGTTAGACTATAATCCAGATTATCAAAAAATTTATAATATAAATTCAAAATTTGTCTTAAAGCAAATAAAGAAGTAACTCCTAATTTCTTTCCAAAGCTATTTATTTTTTTAAATCTTTCATAATAATTATTTAATCTATTTAAAGAAAAATCTGTCTCTCCAAAATATTCAGGGTATCTTTTGCTTAATTGTCTTTGTCCTGCTAAGACTCTTTTATAACCAATTAGCCAATCTGAGAATGAATTTACTTGGGTAGATAAGTTATAAGAAGAATCTATAATTTTTTTGTATCCTTTAGAAATCATCTCTAGATAACCGTCTTCGTTAATAATATCTCTAGGCATTAATTCAATTTTTAATTTTTCAGCCAATTTCTTTAATTCGTTTAATTTTATCATATAAAGTCTTCCACAAACCCAAGATTGTTTGATAATGTTCTCATCTAAATTTTCAGCAAAATATTTTGAAAAGAAAGTATTTCCATTTGATTTTTTGTATGCATTAGAGCCTCCAACTAAAATTAGATTATTTTCCTCTTCAAAAGTTTTTAACAAGTTTTCTGCAGCAGAATTATTTAATTTAACATCTCCGTCACAAAACATAATTTTATCTGTAACTGAATGATTAATAATTTCATGCCAAGCATTCGCTTTTCCAGGAGAACTTTTAAGTAATTCTACAGAATTTTCATTAGACAAAAAATCAGAAATTACCTTATAAGTTCTGTCTGTAGAGCCATTAACACAAACATAAATTTTATTGGGAAGAATTGTTTGTTTTAACACACTTTCAAGTGTATAGCCAATTGTTCTTTCTTCATTTCTAACAGGAATACCCACTGAATAATCTAAGTCCATGTTGTTACTACTTTAGAATTATTTTTAAATGTTTCTAAATATTAAGTTAAGAGAATTATTAAAAAAGCCAAAAAAATACAAAAACATTTATAAAAGAGACTTAATTGAATTAATTATGGAAAAAGATATAGGAAAGATAAAGAAAAACGATACAACAGATATAATCGTTAGAGTAGATGATTTTGGAAACAGAAAAGGTCTGACTGTAAGGGAATTTGTTACGAGCGAGAGATACACGGGTTTTACAAAATCAGGAGTAAGAATACTCTCAGGAGATTTTGATAAATTTAAAGAAATGATTAATTCTGTAACAAATGAAGACATGGCTGAGGTTGAAGGTGGTGAAGCAAAAGAAAAGCAGAAGACTTTCAAAGAACCAAAAACAGAATCTAAGAAAGATGAAGCAAACGAAGAATTGCCTGATTATTAATTTTGATTTAATTACCTGTAACAGGGGGTCATAATTAGTTGCTCAATATTATTATCACAATCTAACAAATTATATGATTTTACTATAATAACTCAATTCTTCAAGTTAAATAAGATTATGATTTTATCGCTATAACTAATTTGTTTCATAATCTCTTATTAATCCTTAAATCCACAACATTTAAAACGATTTTCTAATTAATTATATTATGAAAAGATTAAGTAAGGAAAGGATAATAACACTCATTATAATCCTCTGTGTAATAATCCTTGCCATATTTGTATTAAAAAAAGATTCTCCTACAACCGATGAGGAAATATCAAAATGCATAGGAAGTAACTCCGTTTTATATTCAAGATTGGGTTGCCATTTCTGCAAAGTTCAAGAAGATATATTCGGAGAGAACTATCAATATCTAAATGTAATTGATTGCTTTTTTGATGAAAGCAAATGCGGGGATATAACTTCAACTCCCACTTGGATTATAAAAGGCAAGAAATATGAAGGAGTCCAATCATTTCCAAAATTAAAAGAATTAACAGGATGTTGAATGCTCCCAACAGATTTCACCCTTGGAAAGATAACCCTGCTTGCATTAGCAGATTCTGTAAATCCATGTGCTATCGCCGTTCTCCTTATGGTTTTGATAACCCTATTAATTCAAAATCCTGAAAAAAGAAAAAGAGTTTTATACGCTGGACTGGCTTTCGTTTCGGCAGTTTTTATAGGATATATTCTTTATGGATTGATTTTAGTTCAATTCTTTAAAACATTCGCAGAATTTCTAGGAAAAAACTCAAGTTATGTTTATGATGGATTAGCAATACTGGCAATGCTTTTCGGTGCATTAAACATAAAAGATTTTTTCTTCTACAAAAAAGGAAGTTTTTCTACTGAAATGCCAATATTTTTAAGACCAAAGGTAAAAAGAACAATTGAAAAAATAACTTCCCCATCAGGAGCATTCATAATAGGATTTTTGGTTACTCTTTTCCTCTTGCCATGCACAATAGGGCCTTACATTGTAGCGTCGGGACTTATATTCGGATTAACATTTATTCAAACAATTCCTTGGCTCTTATATTATAATATTATATTTTTAATTCCAATGCTTATAATTGTTGGAATTGTTTACTTCGGCTTTGCAAGAATCGAGGATGTTTCTGGATGGAAAGAGAGAAACATAAAGAAGCTTCATTTAATTGCAGGAATATTGCTATTCTTAGTTGGATTAAGTTTGTTAATGGGTTGGATTTAATTTTTAAAAAATAAACCATAAACTTTTTAAACAAGTGTATCATAAGAAAAACTATTGTTAATTCAAATATGAAAAATTCATCCTTAGGTGTTGAGCCTCCCTCCAAATTCGATGGGAAAAAAGAAGTGTACGGAAAGAGAAATAAACCTTTTTCTTCCTTAATTGTTTCTTTAGAAAATACTAAAAATAAAAATAGATCAATTAATTCTGTAAAAAATATTGAAAAAAAAGTAATATTTGAATCACAAATGTATAATTTAGATATTAATTATTTAAAAAACGGCGAGGGATTTGCTGAAGGAAATTTTACATCAACAAATAAATCTGTAGAATTCACAAAAGTATTTGATACAAATTTCAATAAAATTCTATCTGAATTTAATTATAAACAAACAACAAATGACAATGAATTTGTAGGAAAAAAAGTTTCAAAGTTTTATGATATGAATTCTTCGTATTTTTTTACACCTCAAATAAGAGAAGAATATAAAAAAGATAACTTATATAACCCTCCAGAAGAACAGAAGACAAAAGAGATTTCATATCCAATATATAATTTTGATGAAGCAACAAAACAGGAGAATTAAAAATGAATTGCGAAAATGCAGAATTAACTATAAAAGCAGAAGAGGAACCGCCCCGTCCAGAATCTGATTTGGGAAGGTTCATTTCCATAGATGAAATTTCAAGTATATTTAATTTAAATAAAGAAGAATTAAAGAAAGTTTGCAAAAAATATCCCCTTAGAATATCAAGTTATTATTTCTCTTTAATTAAAGAAAAAAATGATGAAATTTACAAACAATGCATCCCATCTTCTAAAGAAATATATGACTCTTGCGGAGAAGAAGACCCTCTAAATGAAGAACCAGAAAATCAAAACAGGGAGAGAGTTCCTTCTTTATTGATTCATAGATATCCTGACAGAGTCTTATTTAGAATTTCAAATTCGTGCGCGATGTATTGTAGATTTTGCACAAGAAAGAGAAAAGTTGGAGACCCAAACAAAGCCCCAACATGGGAAGAAATTGCAAAAGCTCTAATATATATTAAAGAACATGAAGAAGTAAGAGATGTTATACTTTCAGGAGGAGACCCATTCATGCTTCCAGTCAAACTATTAGAAAAAATAATTAGAGCAGTTTATACAATAATTTCAAAAAGAAAAGACGGAATAATAAGAATAGGGACAAGAATTCCGTGCGTTTGGCCTCAAAGAGTAACAGAAGAATTATGTGATATGCTAAAAAAATATCATCCTCTTTATGTAAATACTCATTTTAATCATCCAAACGAAATAACTCCCGAAAGCAGAAAAGCATGCAGTATGCTTGCTAATTCTGGAATTCCTTTAGGAAATCAAACAGTTCTTCTTAAAGGAGTTAATGATAATCCAGAAACTATGAAAAAATTAATGCTGGGATTAATTGGAATGAGAGTTAAGCCATATTATATTTACCAGTGCGACACAGTAAAAGGGGTAAATCATTTTAGAACAAGGGTTGAAAAGGGGTTAGAAATTTACAAATCTTTAAGGGGACACATTTCTGGGTTAGCTGTCCCAACATTTGTTATAGATTCTCCAGGCGGAGGGGGAAAAATACCTCTTCTTCCAGAATATTTATTGAGAATGGATGATGATAAAGTTATATTAAAGAATTATGAAGGAAATATACATGAATATCCCCAGATTAGGGATTATTTATGAATTAATTTAAACTATACAAAAAGTTTAAAAAGAAATTTTGATTATTTCTTAAAATAAGTAAAAATAAAAGAGAAAATAATTAATATGGGAGTAAAATTTACAATGAATGAAAATAAATTTTCAGGCATATTAATTCAATGGAGAAACTGAATTAATATGGAAGCAAATTACATACAACAGAGAATGGCGGAAATGCAAAAGAGTGAAGAGATGGCAAATGTAATGGGAAAAATTCTTTCTGGAAAATCAGGATACAAAGCAGTTATAGAAAAAAAGATTATTCAAGTAAAATGCTCTGGATGCGGAATAATATATGAATGTCCTGTAAAGTTCTGTCCCGAATGTGGAACGAAGATTGAGTGGCCGAAGAAGGAATAATAATTACTTTTGTTTTAGCAAATTAGATTTATTCAAATAATTCTTTATATTCACAATCCCATAAAAAACTCCGTTTTTTGTATCAATTCTAATTTCATCCAGTTTGTCCTTAAAATAATTATATCCAAAATGGTATCCTATCCCATGTTGATTTGATTTATGAAATTCTTTTAGCTCTTTTTTGTTTTCCCATATCTCCTTTGTCTCCTCTTTTTTAAAATAATCTCCTCCATCATAACATCCTAAAATAAACTTTTCATTATCAAAAAACAAACCCAAATAGGTTTCATTATTATCTTTTGAACCCCCATGCCAGCGAGAATTTTTTATTATTTCCAAAACCAAGTTATTATGTTGATATCCTATCTGTATAGGTATTTTTCTTATATTATAATAATTATCGAGTGTCCACATTACAGAACAAACAACTGAATGCTCCAAATCTTTTGAAAACTTTGGAGGAAGATAATAATAAACACATTCGAAACCTAAATCTTCTTTGTCTATAATTTTATTTGATAAAGAGAAAATATCTTCAACATTCATATTCTAATGGAAATATTAATCTTTAAAAAGAAATATGTTCTTGTAAGCATATAAAAGAAAACAATAAACAACTTAATTTCAGACAAGGGAAATGCTTAAATAATCAAAGATGCTTAATAAAATGCTTAACTTCGGTTAAGCCGGTTTAACTTCGGTTGAACTGTTGGAGGTAATAAACTTCGGTTTATCACCTCCTCTTTTTTTAAATAAAATTAGCATTTTAGAAATAATGTTAATTATATCTTAGAATATTGTTAGAATTATTATAGTTTGCTTAATGTTCTAATCTACAATAATTAATCTTTAAAATATTTTCCTCATTTTCATTAAGAAATGCATCTTCATTTGTCTTAACATAAGCTATCTTATTATCCAAAGTAAGATTGTCAGGTCTCAAACTTGCCCTTGTAATTTCATCTAGACTTAATTCATAATTTGAACTTCTATATATCAAGGTATGTGAAATATTAAAGCGATTAGAATTTTTAATCACAAAACAAATCTCAATATTTCTTTCCAAATTCTTTTTGGCCATATTGAAATGTAAACATCAATCTTTAAAAATAAATATGTTCTTGTAAACATATGATAAACGACTCTAAAATTCGCCAGCCCATAGTTACAGTATGCGGTCATGTAGATCATGGAAAAACAACAATTCTTGATTGTCTTAGAGGCACCTGTGTTCAAGAGGGAGAGAAGGGAGGAATAACTCAAAAAATTTCTTTCACTCTTTATCCTATGAATCAATTAAAAATGGCTTGCCCCTTAATTGAAAAATCAGGAATAAAACTAAATATCCCAGGATTTCTCCTTATTGATACTCCCGGACACGCAGCATTCACAAACCTTAGGAAAAGAGGGGGTTCTCTTGCAGATTTAGCCATTCTTGTTATTGATATAAATGAAGGAATAAAACCCCAAACAGCAGAAGTAATACAAATACTAAAATTAAACAAAACCCCTTTCTTGATTGCTTTAAACAAGATTGATAATATATCTGGATGGAGAAAGAATACAGACAAACCCCTAAAGGAAAGCATAGAAAGCCAAGCAATGAATGTAAAACAAACTTTTGATGAAAGATATATGACTTTAATAGGCTCATTAAACAGTCACGGATTTGATTCAGATTTATATTATAATATATCAGATTTTACAAAAAAAATAGCATTGGTTCCCTGCTCAGCAAGAACAAGAGAAGGAATACCAGAATTAGTTATGATGCTCTGTGGATTAAGCCAAAAATACCTCTCCGATAAATTAAAGTTGGGAAAAGAACCAAGAGGGGTTCTTCTTGAAATAAAAAAAGAAAAATCCACAAATTATATAGAGGCAATTTTGTACGATGGAGAACTAAAAAAATCAGATGAAATAGCAATTGCAAATTTTAATATAGAAAAAGGACCAATAATAACAAAGATAAGAATTTTGGAAGAAATAGAACCATTGTGTGCAAAATTCAAACCAAAGGATAGTGTTACGGCTTCAACAGGAATAAGAATGCAATTGGTTGAAAAAGAAGAAGTTTTGCCCGGGATGCCTTTTGAAATTTACAATGACAATATTGAAGAATTAAAAGAAAAATTCAAAAAAGAAATTTCTGAAAAAATACAAACAAAAAGCAGCGGTATAATTGCAAAGGCAGATTCTTTAGGAAGTCTTGAAGCTTTGATGTTTCTTCTTGAAAATCAAAAGATACCTGTTGTCAAAGTCGGTATAGGAAACATAAACAAAGCAGATGTTATATCTGCCAAGGCAAATATAGATATAAACGAACTCGATGCAATAATAGTTGGATTTAATGTTTCAGTAGAAGAAGATACAAAAGAATTAATAAAAGATCAAGGAAAGAAAATAAAAGTAATAACAGAGGAAGTGGTTTACAAATTAATTGAAAGCTTGGTGGATTGGAGGCTTGAAAAACAAAGAGATATTGAAAAAAAGAGATTAATGGAATTGACAACAATATGCAAATTAAAAATCCTTCATCAATATGTTTTTAGAAATACAAGCCCAGCAATTTTTGGAGTAAAGGTTGAAGCTGGAAAATTAAAACAACAAATTCATTTAATAGATGAGAATGGAGAAAAAGTTGGAAAAATAAAAAATATACAATCTGAAAAGAAATCAGTTCAGGAAGCAAATGACGGAATGGAAGTCGCAGTATCTATGTCTGGTGTAAATTTTGAAAGGGTGATGAAAAATAAGAATTTTCTTTATTCTGATTTAGGAGAATCACAATTTAAAACTTTTAAAAAAAATAAAGATTTGCTTTCAGGAAACGAAATGAAAACCTTGCAAGAGATTGCCGAGATAAAGAGGAAAGTGAAAGCAGATTGGGGGATGTGATATATTTCTTAAATAAATAAAAAGATTTGGGAAAAAATTATCTTAATTTATAAAGTTGTTATAATCTTTTAATTGTTTATCATCAACCCCCATGATTTTACTAAGATAACTAAATTATATTAATTCTTCAACTGAACTAATCTATCTCTCCCAAACACAGTTTATTTTATTCAACAACAAAAGTCTCAAGATTTCTTATTTTTATTGCAGAATCTAAATTAGCATCTCCTTGCAGAAGAATATAATTTCCAATACTATCTAAAAACTTTAAATTTTTCTCTTTTATCTCTTTGGACAAGTTTTTATATCCCATACCAATTTTATTTTTTAATTCATCAATAGAAGAATTATATTTTGCATAAAACTTCCTTCTTTCAAAGTCCATTCTATTAAAATAAATATATGAATAGAGTAAATCATTTGGATTGCAATCAACATTTCCTTGTAATATTTGAGAGTTTGAATTCAAAGATTTCTCAAAAGTTTCAAAATTATTTAAAAAAGATTTAAGTTTTCCCTTATTAAAGCTAGACAAACTCTTCTCAATCTCTTGTGAATTTTTCCTCAAAAGATAAAGATCACAATCCTCTTTCATTATACCTGGAAATTCCATATTCAACAAATTGTTTTCAGTAGGTCTTATCAATTTCCTTCCATCTCCATCTAAAGCAGAATATATGCTTCTGAAATGATTTTTTAAATATTTAAAAGAACCTTTTAATTTATCAATTTCTTCTTTTTCAATTTTCATATTAATTGCTTCGAACATTTTTTGCAATTCTCCATTATCAGATTTCAAAAATTTTTTAGTTGATTCATAAACTCTCTCATCTCTTCTGGCAAAATAGTAATCTATGAATATATCTTTTGTGAAAGATTTAATATACTGCAAAAGAGGTAATTTTTCATTTTGGTAAATTTCATTATAAACTTCTTTCAGCTGAGGATTAATTTTAAACGCAATATCACAAGTCCATTCCTCTAATGGAATATAAAATTCCCCAACATTAGAATAAGTTCCTTTTTTCGCTTTTTTAAGTTCAACCCATTTTAAAAGCTCATTTTTAATTCCAGGAAATCTTTTTTTAAAAATTGCAGACTTGTCTTGCTTCTCCTTTGCTTTATAACCATAATCAGGTAAATTTCCTGATTCCTTAAAATGCCTGAATTCATGCGCTTTGTCCATACAATTAGGAGAAAAGGCAATTTCAGTCATAGTGCAAAAAGGAAGAACTTGTTTCATCTTGGATATTAATGGAATAAAATTCATCTTGTCAACTATAGCTTCAGTAACATCCAAGTCTGCACACGAATAAAAAATCATATCTTCAATAGCTTTTTCTCTAATTTCTTTAGTCTTTCCTGCAAGTCTGCGGAGTTCTGTAAATCTCAACTCATCATGTGTTTGCGATTTAGAAAAATTAATATCCAAAAATTGCGCCAATTTTTCCAATTTAAAACTTGTATCAAATCTTTTTTGATTTAAAAATGGATAAAAAATTTTTCCAAGCCATAAAGTATCTAAATAAATTGTATCTTCTCTAAGTCTCTGCAAAAATGATCTTACAAAATCTCTCCTTGGTTTAATCTCCTTTACAAAAGGGTCAAAAAGAAGATTATTGTTTTCTGCCGCAAATCTTAGCTGAGTTATGTCATAAACTTGATTATGCCCATATGAAATCAGGGGCTTTCTGGTATGCAAAGAATTCAGCAGTCCTCCAATTAATTCTTTTTCATTTTCAAATTTTATAATATTAAACCCATTATGTTCTTTTTTAGTCATCTCATTATGGGGGTCAATTACATATAACTCCTTTACAATTTTTCCTTTATTCCCCCATATAGTTCCAACAAAAGAAATATCTGCATTAAATTGTGAATCAGATAAATTAATCTCTCCAACTTCATCAACATCAAGGGCAAGAGATTCCTCAAGTTTTTTTATAATTCTCTCTCTTTTTTCGTGCTTTTCAACCACCAATTCCTGTTTTTTTCTGGAAAGTTTATTATATTTTTTCTCCTGTTTAAGTAAATTTTCTCTCCACTTCATATTTCTCTTCTCACCATCCTTTTTCCACAGCGGTTTCTCTATATCAATAACTAAATAAGGAAGAGATTTCAATTCCTTTTCAGATAAGAAATCTCCAAAAGTTATACCTGAAAAATTTTCAAGTCCAATTTCCTCGTTCTCTTTAAATAATTTCTCAAGTTTACTTTCTAAAGTAACTTTCCTTTCAGGATAAAAACCATCATATCTTAACAGCTTATCATAATTGCCTATTTGAAAACATCCTGGAAGTTCATTTAAAACAGAATGTTCATTTGGAATCTCTAAATTTAAAACATAAAATTTTCCTTTTCCAACATTTTTGAATGAAGAGTTATAAAATCCATTTTCATCAAGTTCTCTTTTAACTTTCTCAAAAACGTCTTGAGTAATAAATTCTGTAGGGATTTTTACATTTTTATCAATTAAAACTTTAACATTTTTATCTTCTTCTTCACTTCCTCCAAAATAATGAAAATTCAAAATAAGCTTGTTCTTTGCTTTCTGCTTTCTTTCAAATTCAACAAAATTATTGAACCAAAAACCCATAAATTTCAACACCAAAAGCTTATTTATAACAATTCTTATACTTCAATTAACTATTTCAAAAGAAGCATTACAAATATTTATTTGCTTTTATCTCATTAGCTTTTTTTAATTCTTTTTTAAATTTATTTCTTCTCATATTCTTTATTATTCTATCTAATTCTCTTGGATCATCTACAACCAATGCAGAAAGTACAAGAAATTTAGAACTTCCTTGCTTTGTACCTAAATCCCCACTTTCATCAATATACATATACTTAAATTTCATTCAACTGCCCCATTAAATTTAGAAAAAATAAAACATCCGGCAACCTCTCGATTACCGGGGATCATACTCACAATCCTAAGATTGCTGAAATTAACAAATTTCAAATATTTATAAAGTTTGTTATTTAACATTTTTACTTCTTCTTCTCCAATTTCTTTAATATATCTCCTCTCTCCCTTGCTTGTTCTTCAAATCTCTCTGCTTCTCCGAGCCAATAAGCAACAGTTGTGTCTTTTCTTACTTTTTCTGTTTCTGCTTTTTTTCTATGTTCCTTTGCTCTCATTAACAGACTTTCTCTTTGTTTAATCAATCTTTTCTTTCTCAGTTTTTTCTCTCTTGTGCTCATTTTTCAATTTCCTTAATTTTTTTATTAATATAATCCATTAATTTTTTTGCTTCTTCTATTGGAAGTTTGCATTTCTTTGAATTATTATTCTTTGAATCAATATATCTCTCGTAAGCAATTAAAGAACCACTTATTTTCTTTATTAAATTCAAAAATTCTTCTTTTTTCCATAATTTGTTTTTGCTCAAACAATCAATAATATACAATGTTCTAAGTCTAAGGATAAGAGAATAAGAGGCGGCATCGCTTACTTCCCCTTCCATTTCTTCAGCTAATTTTATATATTCTTTAACCACACCCATTGCAGATTTTGTAGTATCTATATGCCATTTAATATTTTTTTTAGTCAAGGGGCTGTTAATATGCTCTTTTATTAAATTATCATTAATTATCGTTTTAGCTTCTTTTATCATTGGCAAGAGGGGGAAAATATTTTCTGCCAATTGTCTTTCAAATTCTTCTTTACTTACACATATTATTTCATATTTTCCTGTTTTAATTTTCTTATTTATATTGTTAGTTATTACTAAAACATCTACATCGCTTTCAAGAGTTTCTTCTTTCCTTGCATAACTTCCAACAATATAAACTCCCAAAATATCTTTCAATAACTTCTCTTTAGCAAGAATATCAAGTATGTCTTTCTCAATATTAAGAGGTTCTAAGGTTATTTTTACCGTTGAATTTAAATATCTTTTAGGCAATAATACCCCTGCAGAATTTCCAAATTTGATTGTATTTTTTATTATTTCTTCCATGTTATAACATGTTATAACATATTTATAAAGTTTGTGATTCAATGTGTTTCATGTTTTATGAAGATTGTTAAGAAACTCTTTTCATCTTTTACTTCTTCTTCCTTTCCCTCGTCACTTTCTCAACCTTCCCATCCTTAAGCCAATAAACAGTGTGAGCATATTTTTTTGCTAACTCTGGAGAATGAGTTACCAAAACAATTGTTCTTCCTTCTTTATTTAATTCTGTTAAAAAATCCATTACTCTTAATCCTGTTTTTGTATCTAAATTTCCTGTTGGTTCATCTGCAAGTATAACTTCCGGGTCATTTGCCAAAGCTCTTGCAATAGCAACTCTCTGCTGTTCTCCTCCAGAAATCTGATTTGGATAATGATCCTTTCTACTATACAAACCAAGTCTGTGAAGAATTTTGTCAGCTTTATCTTCTCTTTCTTCTTCAGATAATCCCTGAAGAGTCATAGGCAAAACAACATTTTCTTTAACAGTTAAAGTAGGAATTAAATTGAACTGCTGAAATATAAATCCTATATTTTTTCCTCTAACTTGAGCAAGCTCTGATTCATCCAACAAAGATATATCTTCTCCATCAAGAAATATATGCCCATTTGTAGGCATATCTAAACTTCCAATTAAATTCATAGATGTCGATTTGCCCGAACCTGAAGGGCCCATAACTGCAACAAAATCCCCTCTCTTTATGTCAATGCTTATTCCATCAACTGCTTTTACAATTCCCTCTCCCATATTATAATGCTTTGTTACATTATGCAAATGAATAATCATCTTACCATAATCTATCTTCTTATCGCCTGCCTTTTTTTCCATATGATAAAAAAACAAAATTGATTAATAAAGTTTGTTATGAATGAGGATTAATAGGAATTTTAAGAGATAATTATCTTCGTAAAATATTATAGTTTATCATAATCACAAAAAGATTGAATAACTCACTTTAATATAATAAAAGCTGTTACAGATAACTCAACTCTTTTTATAAAAAATATAATTCTCCTATTTCTATAAACCGAAAGGTTTATAAGTATTACAGGCGTAATATATATGTATTCCAAAGGTAATACATAATTAAATAATGGGAACAAAAACAATGGATGTATTAATGAATTCGCTAGAAGATTATAAAATAAAAACAAAGAAAGTGTCTTTTAATGCAGAAATTCAATCAATTGAATTGGCTGACGACTTAGCAAAACTTTTGAAAATCAAGCGTACAACTATCCTTATGACTTTAATTGGCTTAGGACTTTCGGATTATATAAAGTACTTAAAAGAAAATTGGGAAAAACTAAAGAAATCCAGACCAGAGAAAGTACAAAAGATAAACAAATTGCTAAAAGAACTTTCAGAAATTGAGAAAAAGCATATAAAAAGATCTTACTAAGTGCTTAAGATTATTTTTTATTATTTTAACACAATTTGAAATATGAAAAAAGAGGTGAGAAGATAAAACATTTAGTTATATTAGTAAAATCTTATAGTTTATCATAATCACAAAAATATTGAGCAACTCACTTTAATATAATAAAAGTTGTTACAGATAATTAAATTCTCTCAGGGGCGGGTGGGAATTAGTAACTTAAAAACCTAAAAAATAATTAAATAATTATCTCCCTTTAATAAATTCTCGCAACAACTCAAAAACCTGCTTCTGTTTATTGGGCAAGAAATTAATTGAACCTGCATTCTTATGTCCTCCGCCCTCAACAAATGCTTCAGGAATTCTTTTATCAAGAAAATGAATTAAATCATGAACTGAGAAATTAGCTTCATCAGTTGCACGCATAGTAAGTGCAGTTGCCATAACTCCAACAGTAACTAAATTTGTTATACCCTTTTCCTCCTGTAATGAATCATGAACCAATCCAACAATTCTCCCTGGTTTTGGGAAAAATCCGTATCCTGGAAAAAACTCTTCAAAATATAAAACCTGAAGATTAACGTTTCCTATTTTTTCAACTTTAGCATTTGATTTTCCAATCTTAAATCCTTTTTTATCGAGCTCTCTTATGTAAGGGGACATAAGTGCCACGAGATGCTTTTGTTTATTTCTTGGCTCTCCAAATAAAACTTCTATATATTCTCTAACTTCCATAAATCTTACTTTTGAAGAAACATAATCTATAACAAGAGAAATATCAGAGAGTAATTCTTTTGTATATCCCTCAGCCTGAGCAATTTTCATATATTTATTCATTAATTCTGGATTTGCAATATCAATTCTGTCAGCAAAACCAGCAAGAGCGGGAATTTGTTCTATATTTTTAGTTTCTGGATTTATGAATCTTGCAAGTTCAGTAGATAACATTCCTGCAGAAAATTTAGAACCATCTTCTCCAACCAAAAAAGGATTTATGTGAACAAGCACTTCTTCAGATATAACATCTTTATCAAAATAATGATGATCAACAACTATAAAATCTGCTCCATGAACTTTTCCTTGTTTTATTCCCATTAAATCTTCAGGTGAAGAACCATTATCTGCAATTATAATTAAAGGCATTTTGTTTGAATGCTTTGCAACGTTTCTCAAGGACAGCGCCATATCCCTTATTGAATCGTCAATTTCATAAAAAGGCGCAGCACACGGAGCTCTTGTAAAAAATTCCCACCCTGCTTTTTCAGAATTGTGCTGTTTTTCAATTAAAGGAAGTATAGCTCTCTCAAGAGCAAAACCAGAACTATATCCATCTGTATCATTATGATGTCTTACAATTATTGGCCTGTCTTGAATTACAGCGAGCCTTATTTGAGTAGCAGCTTCTATGAATCTTTCTTTAAGTTTCGTGAGTATGCTACTTTCAACCAAAAAATTAGGAGAAACAACTTTTGCTCTCTCTTTCTCTATTTCTTTCATTCCTTCAAGGAAATGTTTTTTATTGGCTTCATCCAATGCATTCATGGATTTAATTTCTCCTTCCATTTCTCCTTGAAATTCTCCTATTTCAACAACAGCTTTAATAATCAAACCTTCAACAATTTCAGGATATGCTCTTACACCGGGCTTTATAAATCCTTTAATAGAAAGATTTCCTGTTCCATCTGAAACAACAAAAACAGTAGGTCCTCCAGTTTGAACAACTTTATTTACATGCGCAGTGATAGAAATTGTTTCTTTTGAACCGCTTATATCTTCAATTTTCTTTTCACATACCCTCTCGTTTGCAACAGGATATTTCATAAATTTTTGATTTGGCTTAAAATTTTTTGAAAAATTCTTCTTATAATCTTGCTTAATATTTTTTCCCACTTTTTATATAATTTATCTATAATTTACATATATTTTATCTATAATAAAAAGAGTAATAATAATTCATTTAAAAAGGTTCTGTTATAAAACGAATAATTTAATTAAAGCTAATTACTCATAAATTCAATCTTTCAAAATCCAAAAAGCTTAAATATTAGTAATTATTATGAATTATAACAAAACATTATAAAACATTATAAAATGGTTCAAAGCATTATTGATATTAATGAAAGGGAAGACAGAGTATTAAATATAGTCAAAGCTAAATTTGGCCTTAAAAATAAAAGTGAAGCAGTTGCACTAATAGCTAAAATATATGAAGATAGTTTTTTAGAACCCGAACTAAAACCAGAATATTTAGAAAAGTTAGGAAATATAAGGAAAGGAAAATATATTAAGTTTAATTCTATAGGTGAACTAAGAAAGATAACCAGTTAATTTGAGAGGTTTTATATGTATAATCATAAAATAAGTGAAAAACTTCAGGGTATAATGCTAAAGCTTTCAAAAAAAGATAAATCTCTTTATGAACAATTGCTAAAAAAGATTGAAGAAGTTATTAATTCTTATGATATTGAACATTATAAAAATCTAAGATATAATATGAAAGAATCAAAGAGGGTTCAGATTGGACATTTTGTTTTAGTTTTTCAATTTGATAAACAAAACAATGAAATAAAGTTTGATGATTTTGATCATCATGATAATATTTACAAGTAAGGGTGAATGAAAAAGCATATTTTTTCTAACGAGTAGTTATTTTATATTTCTTCTTCAGATATGATTTTTATTCCATTCTTTTTTAATAAGGCAGTAGTTACACCATCGCCTTTAATTAAATTCTTTGAGAAAGTTCCATCATAAATATGCCCAGAACCACACGAAGGACTTTTTTGTTTTAAAATAACTTCTTTTATACAGTATAATTTGGAGATTTTAAGAACTTCCTCTGCGCCTTTAATAAATTCATTTGTAACATCTTCACCATTTTTATTAAAAACTCTATTTCCTCTTTGTTCAGAAGGTACTCTTGGAGTTGGTAATCCACCCAATTGTTCTGGGCAAATTGGGATTAAAGTTTCTCTCTTTGAAAGAGCAAGAATTTTTTGATTGGGCTTATTTTTTCCATCATAACGACATCTTAATCCTAATAAACAAGCACTGCATAACTTCATAATAAAGATTTATATTGCTTATTTAATAAATTTTGGGTAATTGATATAAACACAAAAGAAATTAACTCCCCTTCCCCCCTGCAAAACGAATAATTTAAAAACCATTTTTCAATCTAAATATAATGCCATTCAAAATAAATATAGGCACCAAAGAAGGTAAAACTTACAAAATTGAAATAGAATCTGAAGAATTGGTCGGAAAATCTTTAGGAGATAAAGTATTGGGCAAAGAAATTTCTCCAAATTTTGAGGGATATGAATTCGAAATAAAAGGAACAAGCGACAAATCTGGATTTACTTCAATGAAAGATGTTGAAGGAATAGGATTAAAAAAAGTTCTTTTAACATATGGAAAAGCCATGCACAAACGTTCAAAAAGAGAAGGAAAAAAGAAAAGGTCAAATCCAACACCCGGAGGATTAAGACTAAGAAAAACAGTTAGAGGAAAAGTTATATCCCCTGCAATTGTTCAAATTAATCTTAAGTTAATAAAAGAGGGTTCAAAGAAGCTTTCTGATATATTCCCTGAACAGAATAAACAAAACGAAGAAACTCCAAGCACAGAGGTAAAAAATGCCAAGTAAAAAGGTTTTAGATTTTGATGAATTAGATAAAAACTCTCGGGTAGGAAAGCCAGGAAATGAACCTGAAGATTTAGTTACAATAATTAATAAAACTCACAAAGAATTCAGATTAGGAAATACAAGAGCAAATAATAATTATTCTTCTCCAAAAGAAGTTTTTGATTATTACAACGATTTTAATTAATTCTTGTTAGAAAATGAAGTTATATATAACAGCATCCTTAATTATTAACCAACCCAATAATATAATTTCAATAAATGATTTTACTTTGATAATTAACCTACCCAAACCTTTTTTAATTAACTTATTCTAAAATTTTCATGACTAAACAAGCAAATCTACCGGAAATTAATGTCGGAGTTGTTGGACATATAGACCACGGAAAAACAACTCTTCTTAGTCGTTTGACAGGAAAATTTACAGACACCCATTCTGAAGAGCTTAAAAGAGGAATTACTATAAAACTCGGATATGCTGAAATAATAATATACAAAGATGGAGAAAATTATAATACCAAGAAAGGAATTCCACAACGCTATGTTTCATTTATAGATGCTCCCGGACACGAAATGCTCATGGCAAATATGCTTTCAGGAGCAGCAATTATAGATGCAGCATTGTTGGTTGTTGCTGCAAATGAAGGAATAAAACCTCAAACAAGAGAGCACTTTATGGCTTTGCAAGCAAAAGGAATAAAAAATATTATAATAATTCAAAATAAAATTGATTTGGTTTCAAAAGAAAAAGCGCTTGAAAATTACAAAAAAATAAAAGAATTTGTTAAAGGAACTATTGCAGAAAATGCTCCAATAATCCCGGTCTCTGCACAGCAAGAAATAAATATAGATAAAATTTTTAGCGAACTTTGCAAACTCGAAATTCCTAAAAAAGACGAAACTTCAAAACCAATTTTTCTTGTTGCAAGAAGTTTTGATATAAATCGCCCAGGAATAAATATCCCGGATATGAAGGGGGGAGTTTTGGGAGGAATATTAAAGAAAGGAAAATTAAAAGTGGGAGATGAAATAGAAATAAAACCCGGATTAAATATAAAGAAAAATAATCAAACAACGTATCAAACTCTCACAGCCAAAATAATTTCTCTTTACAAAGGAACAGAATCACTTAAAGAAATTTCCCCTGGAGCAAGCATTTCAATTGAAACATCCTTGGACCCTTTCTTAACAAAGGCTGACTCTCTAAACGGATGTGTAGTTTCTCTAAAAGGGAATCTTCCAGATATAACATATAAATTAATTATAAAAACAAAATTATTTGAGGAAGTTTTTGGAATGGAACAACATCAAAAAGTTGAACCTATAAAAACAAAAGAAGTGCTTATGCTTTCTGTAAACACAACAATTACTTTGGGTGTTGTTGAGAAAATAGCAAAGGATAATGTAGAAGTCTCTCTCAATATTCCCATTATTGCACTTAAAGGAGATAATGCAGGAATTGCAAGAAACATAAATAATCACTGGAGATTAATAGGTTTTGGGGAGATTATATAATCTTGAGATATTTAATATAATCTCATATATAAAAATTTTATAATTATCTTTGTAAAATGTTAAATTATATATCACGGTAGATTATAAGGGGTATAATGTTAAAGCCGTTGCATTAATTATTTTAATAGAGGTAAACAAATAAAATAACTGTTATAGATAACTAAACCCTTTAGGAAACATATAATTATCATATAAACAACCGCTCGAATAATTAAATTTATTGCAATCCAAGACAATAATTCTCTTAGTTTTAAAAAATATAATTATGTTAGTAAAATCGTAGGGTGTTATTATAATATATAAAATGTTGTTCAACTAATTATATCAATATAAATTAACTGTAACAGTTAATTATAATCTCATAAAATAATCTAACCCAAGAAATTAGTATAATTAAAATAGTTTTACATCATAATAAATATTATAAAGACTACTTTCTACTATTAAATATGAAAAAAGCGTTGATTTTTGCAATGTTTGCTATACTACTATTAGGTTTTGTATTTGCTTTAGAGAATAATTCTAAAAATACAGATTATGCTGAATGTAATAATATTAGTGTAACCTTAGATATAGCTATATGCTATGCAAATATTGCCGAAAGGGAAAACAATTCAGAAATATGTGATAAAACCAGAGAAAATCAAGATTATGAATGTTATACTGAATTGGCTATAAGAACAAAAGATAAAACTTACTGTGATAATATTAATGAAACTAAATGGCCAGACTATATAAGACAATGTTATTCTATGACTATTAACGGCATACGATCTTCATGGATGTTAGAATCTAGTGAAGAAGAGGGGTTATTGGGTGCTTCATGTGGAACAGTCACTCCAGACACACAAAACGAATGTTGCATAAATAAGGGATATTCTGGTTGGGATCAAGAAGAATTTGAATGCACAGGAGAAAATGATAAAGAAAATGAAGGAGCTGTGTTAGGTGCTAATGCAAAGAATAAATCAGCAAATAATAAAGCCGATGCAAAAAAAATAAATAAAGAAAATTGCGAAGCTTGGAGATGTGAAAAATGGGATGCTTGTTTGAATGGAACAAAAACAAGAAAATGTGTAAAAGCATTTTGGTTCAACTGCACAATTGACACTGAAAAGCCAAAACTTTCAAAGAACTGCTTAGAAAAAGAAGAATTAAAATTTTACAATAAATCAAGAGATTGTCCTGAAGAATGTGTTTGTTCTGGTTCAACAATAAAATGCACATCCGAAGATGGAAAAAGAACAATGACTATATATGCAGGAAAGTCAGGAAATGTTATAGTTCAAGTTAAAGAAATAAATATATCTACAAATGTAACTTTATACAAGAATGAAGAAGGAAAGGTTTATGGAGCATTCAAAAATAACAAAACTCATGAAGTAATGCTCCCAGATGAAGTAAAGGAAAGGATGCAGAATAGAACAAGGATAAAATTGGAAAATGAATCTATGAATTTAAATGAAGAAGGACAATACAATATGAATGCAACAAAGAGAGCAAAATTATTCTTTATGTTTCCTGTAAAAGAAAAAGTAGAGTTTAGCGTTAATTCTGAAACTGGAGAAGTAACAAAGACAAAAACAAAGTGGTGGGGATTTTTAGCAAAAGACGTTAAGGAAAAAGGGAATTCAACTACAGCATAATTATCGCCTAAGCCAATAATATTGTTCTACTATTAATCAACCTTATTAACATAGTCGCAATATATGATTTTACAATGATAACTTATTCCTTCATTAACAGGGAATATTATATTATCCCCCCTTGTTAATATATGTCTATTAACTAATAATAAAAACTGTTGCATATAACTAAATATTTATAATCCCTTTTCTTTTTTACAACTCATGGTAATTTATTCTCACTCAAGGTTATCCACATTTGAGCAATGCTCATTAAAGTACAAGCTCAAATATATAGACAAAATAAAGCCCGAGATTGAGAAAACAATTGAATCCCATTTAGGAAGCTCAGTTCATGACACATTGGAATGGATTTATAATTCAATAAAAAATAAACCAGAAGAAACATTAAATCTTGATGATGTAATAAACTATTATATTAAAGCATGGCAGAGAGATTTGTCAGATAACATACTAATTGTAAAAAAACAATTCACACATAAAGATTATCTAAACAAAGGAATTCAATTCCTCGCGGATTACTTTCAAAAGCATTATCCTTTCAAAGACGGGACTATTGAATGCGAAAAAGAGATATTAATAGAATTGGATGAGAATACAAAAATAAAAGGATTTATTGACAGGCTTGTTTATAATATTGAAGAAGGAAATTATGAAATTCACGATTATAAGACAGCAGGCACTCTTCCTTCACAGGAAAAAATGGATGAAGACAAGCAATTGGCATTATATTCAATTGCAATAAAAGAAATGTATGGGAAAGATAAAGAAGTTATTTTGGTTTGGCATTATCTTGCACACAATCATAAAATAATATCAAGAAGAACAGAAGAACAGCTTGAAAAACTTAAACAAGAAACAAAAAATCTCATAAAGGAAATAGAACAAGCAAAGAATTTTATTCCAAATAGAACAATCCTATGCGAGTGGTGTGAATATAAATCCTTATGTCCAGAATGGAACTTTAAATTAGATGAGGAAATATCCAAAAAGATTCTGTCGAAGAAGTTTGATCCTTTCCCTGAAATTAAAGAAGACAAAAGCAGAACGGAATTGGATATATGGGAAAATAAACCAATTTAAATCAAGTTTTTAAAGCAAAAAAGTTTAGCTAATAGGATGAAAATAGCTATTTTTTCAGACGCATTTGTTCCTCTTTATAGTGGAGTTGTAACGGCAGTAATAAATTTAGCAAAAGGATTAGCAGACAATGGACATAAGGTTTATATTATTGCATCAAGGGAGAATATAACAAAAGAATTTAGATATAAAGATATTAAAGTTATAAGGATGCTTTCAATCTCCTCATTATTAAGCGATAAGGTTAGACTTACTAATATATACAGCTCAAAACTTATGAAATATTTGAAAAAACAAAATATAGATATAATCCATTTTGCCACTCCCCTTACATTAGGTGCTCAGGCAATATTAATTGCAAAGAAATTAAATAAGCCTCTCGTTGGGACATTTCATACTTTTAGTGCTGACAAAGAATTCTTAGAAGGAATACATTTAAATTTTAAACCAATGCAGAGCTTTATGCAGAAATTTATGTGGAAATTTAATAGATTATATTATAATCAGTGCGATTTAATTACTTGCCCATCAAAAACCTCGGCGAAAGAATTGATTAAGAATGGTCTTTCAAAGAATATTAAAGTTATTTCAAACGGAATTGATTCTAAAATATTTGATAATTCTAAATGGAAAGAAGTTAAGAATGAATACAATAAAAATGGAAAATTATTGCTTTTTGTTGGAAGAGTTGCCCCTGAAAAGAATATATTTTATTTATTAAATTGTTTTTCAAAAGTTGTGAAAGAAATTCCAAACACAAAACTGCTAATTGTGGGAGATGGAATATTAATGAATGAGGTAATAAAGAAGATAGAACAACTGAAAATTAAAAAAAATGTTATTTTAACTGGAAAGATGGATTATGACAAATTAGTCAAATCATCAATTTTTAAGGCATGTGATTTATTTGTAACAGCATCGGTAACTGAAAACCAGCCAATGACTGTCTTGGAAGCTCAAATCAATGGATTAGTTTGTGTAGGTATAAATTTTAGAGGAATGAAAGATTTGGTTCAAAGTGGTTACAATGGATATTTAACTAAAGAAAGAAATCCAAATGAATTCTCACAGAGAATCATAGATCTTTTATCAAACTATAAACTCCTTAACAAAATGAAAAAGAATACTCTAAGAGCTGTTAAAGTTAATGAAATGTCTAAAGTAATTGAAATTTGGGAAAATACTTATAGAGAATTAATAAATTCAAAAAAATAAATAATCAATTGTATTCTGATTTAAATCTTTCCTATTCTATTGGATATTTTCTTAGAAAGAAATTTAATAATATAAAATACAAGAATAATTAACAAAACCGTTCCACCCACTAAATATTCAGCATATTTAACATATTTAGCAATTGTCAAAAATGCCACACCAGAATAGAATCCTAAAACTGCCATAGATAAGCAATAAATCAAACTAACTACAACTGAATATATAATAAATTTTTTAAACTTAATATTTGAAGCTCCAGCAAGTATTAGTCCAGGTATAGGTAAAAAGGGTGTGAGTTTTATTACAGTAATTGCTTTTCCAGGATTTTCATCAAGATACATCTTTAATTTATCAATTTTAGTCATATTCATAGATTTATGTACGTATCTTTCAACATTTGCCTCTTTACTAATTTTACCAATAAAGAAGAGTATTATATCTCCCATAACATCTCCCAATATGGATAAAATGACAACAATAAATATATTAAAAATTCCAAGAGACGCAGCAAAGGAAGCAACATATGTAATAATTGGCCCTTCCACAAGCATTATTATGAACATTATACCATATCCGCTTGTCTGAAGAAATTGTAAAATCCCCGCAAAATCGCTTCCTCTTATGAAAGAAAGTATATCATGGAGAACATTTAATACCATTATTAAAAAATGGAAAAATGCTATTTAAATATTAGCAAAATAAGAATAAAAGTATAAAAATAAAAAAGAATAAAAAAATATTAATAAAAAAGATAAAATAAAATTAATATCTTCTTGGCTTTTTCTTAGCATAACAATCTTTGCAGAAAACTGGTCTTAGTTTTCCTTCAGAATCTTTGCTTGGCTTGAAAGGCACTTCACAATCTTTCTTACATTCAGAACAAACTGCTTTATGCATTTCTCTTGGTTCACTACTGAAACCGCCTTGTCTAGAGCTATCGTTGAATCCCATTTATATATTCCTCCATGTCTATTTAAATAATAATAATACAGAAATTTCTTTCTATCTTATTTAGTAATAAAAAATATTTTGACTATATAAAAGTATGTTGTACTCCTTTAGAGAAGTTAACCATTGATGAAAATTGGGTTGATTGAATTTAATTTATTTTATCCCCTAATAAAATATTATTTTGAAAAAGCATAATTATATTAGTAAAATTGAGTATAGTAATTATAATTTTAAAATAATTAATAATATCGTCTATAATTCATTAAAAATAAATATTGCATATAACTAAAAAGGTTTTCATTCCCTTTCGCTACATAATTATCCCAAACAGCATCCTATCACATTATTATTTTATATTTATTATATATATCTACTTCTATATAATTTAGTCTGGCATATAATTAATATAATTTCACAAATATAAATCGCTGTTATATATAATTAAATTTCTTAAAAAGGGGTTATTCAAAGTTATATATAATTTAACTCTTTAAGGAAAACGTATTTATAATAAATAATTAATATCTTCTTCCCATTGGTCTTCTTCCAGTATTCCCTCTAGAACTTCCTTCTTTTCTTCCGTAATTATTTCTATTAGAGCCCCTATCTCCTCTACTGTTTTCTCTTCCAAATGCAGAGCGTTTGTCAGAGTTTCCTACTCTTCCACTTCCTCTGCTAGGATTTCTATTATTATCTCTGCCTCTAAACCCCCCTCTTCTTCCAGAATCAATATCTATTCTTACCATTTCTATATCAGGCAATTCTTCAAAAGGTATATTTGTATCTTTTGAACTTAATAAATTTCTAAAGTTTTCATAATCTCTGCTGGCTATAATAGTTATTGCCTTTCCGTCTTTCCCTGCCCTTGCAGTTCTTCCTATTCTATGAATGTAATCTTTTGGGTCAGAAGGAACTTCATAATTATACACATGGGTTACATTCTTTATATCAAGCCCTCTTGAAGCAACATCTGTGCAGACCAAAACTCCCAATCCTTTTTTATGAAATTCATCAAGAACTTTTATCCTCTTATTTTGTTCTATTCCACCATGAATAGCTTTTGCATTTATCCCATTTTTTATTAAATTGTTTGCTATAAAATCAACATTCCTTCTTGTATTGCAAAAAACCATTACTAAATCTGCATTTTCTTTTTTTAAAAGACTAACAAGCAAAGAAAATTTTTTATAATCTGGAACATCATAATAGACTTGTTTCAATTTAGAGGGGTCAACGTGTGATTTTACAGATATTTCAACAGGGCTTTGGGTATATTTTTTAGATAAATAATCTATATCTTGAGTTATTGTAGCTGAAAACATCATTGTCTGCCTCTTTTTTGGGCATTCATTAATTATTTTTTCAACATCTCTTCTAAATCCCATATCAAACATTCTATCCACTTCATCTAAAACAAGAAATTTAACATTGTTCAATCTTAATGTTCTTCTATTTAAATGGTCTATAAGCCTTCCAGGAGTTGCTACAAGCACATCTGTTGAATGAAGTTGTCTTATTTGAGAATTTATATTCATTCCTCCATAAACAGCCAATACATTGAGTCTCTTATTTTTGCCAAAATTTCTTATTGATGCTGCGACCTGCTCTGCAAGTTCTCTTGTTGGAGTTAATATGAGTGCTTGAATTTCTCTGTTTGGAATAAGATTTTCTATAATTGCCGAGGCGAAGACCAAAGTTTTCCCGCTTCCAGTCATGGCACCCCCAATAATATCTCTTCCAGCTAATGCTAAAGGTATTGCCTTCTCCTGAATTTCGGATGGTTCTTTAAAACCAAATTGTCTCAAAACATCCGTTATTTCTTTATTTAATCCTAATTTTGTGAATTGTTCCATTTTGAATATGACATGCTAACATGCTTGCATGACTACATGCTTACTAGTATTTACACTACTAAAGCGACTAACAAAAAATCTTCAAGAAACCATAATTGTATTCTTGAGCGTAAGTCATTAGAAACATTTTACTGCTCAAGACTTACTGACCTGTTCGTTATATTATTGTAAATTTTTGATGGTTTATAAAACTTGGCTTGTAGTTATCTCGAACTTAATCTTGTTAATGTGATAAAATAAATTATGATGTGTGATAGTAATAGAATTGTATAATTAATAATATCCTCTATAAGGGATTAATAATGTTAAAACTGTGAAAGATAATTTATAATTAATTATAATCAACTTCTCCCACCCAATATTCTTCTCTGGTCTTTTTTGTCTTTGTAAGAGCGAGGAACATAAATGGGTTTTTTATCCTTGGGATTTAATCCAGTATAATACATGCAAGTTGAATTTGTCATAGGCGTTGGTGTAAATATCTGAACAGATTGAGTATTTTTCATATTTTTAATTTTGTCTGCAAGTTCTCTTGCTTCTTTCATTGTAGAGCCAGGATGTCCAACCATAAAATAAAAAGATAATTCTCCACAGCCCAATTTTCTAAATCTGTTTATGAAATTGTCGAGGTTTCCTGTGTTTTTATTCATCATTTCCAAAACATTTGAGCTTACGTGCTCTGGTGCAATTTTTAGTGTTCCAGATATGTGAAGTTTCAACTCTTTCAAATATTCATCAGTTGCTAAATCAAATCTCACCCCGCTTCTCACAAAGAGTTTCTTCACTTCTTTTATTTTTCTTATTTCTCTTAATAAATGAATTAATTTGGAATGAGACCTGTCAAGATTTTTGCAATTAATGCATGAATTATTACATTTATTGCAATCCATTCCATACATATTTGCAGAAGGACCTCCTAAATCGTCTATATTTCCTTTAAAATTTGGCAATTTTGTTATATATTTTATTTCCTTTAAAATTGATTCTTCTGACCTTGAAATAATATTTCCTAAGCACATTAATCTTAATGAACAAAAATTACAATCACCTATGCATCCTCTATGAGTAACCACGCTAAATTCAAAGCCTTTCAAATTATTTCCAGAGACTTCTCTTGTAAAAGGCATATTATAATATTCATCTAAATCTTTTGATGTATAATTTGGGAATTTAAATTGAAGAATGTAAAAATTATTTGTTTTCTGCGCTAAATTTTTACCATTATCTAACAAATTTTGCATATCGCAAAATTTTCCTTTTGATAGGCAAACTTCCTCATGACTTGGGAGCAATGTAAAATTAAAATCTTTAGGAATTTCTCTGCTCCTTATGCAAGTTCCTTCTATACCAAAGAGATTTTCATTATTTTTTAATCTTTTTGCTATTTCAAGGCATTGCTTCTCTCCATAACCATAAACTAATATGTCTGCCCTTGAATCAAGCAGTATGGACCTTCTAAGAGAATCTGACCAATAGTCATAATGGGTAAATCTTCTCAAAGAACCTTCAACGCCCCCTATAACAATAGGAACACCCTTGAAATTCTTTTTCACCCAATTGCTATAAACAATAACTGCTCTGTCTGGAACTTCTTTATTATATTTAACATTTTTATCTTCCTCTCTGCTTTTTTTAAGAGCATTATAATTTCTTAACATTGAATCAATGCTTCCAGAACTTATTCCAAAAAATAATCTTGGTTTTCCAAGTTTCATTATATCCTCTTCACTCTTTGGAATGTCAATTACCCCAACACTGAAATTATTCTTCTCTAAGAATCTCTTTAACAATGCAACACCGCAAAGAGGATTGTCAGAGTATCTTTCTCCGAGTATGAATATTACATCGTATTCCATAACAAAAACAAGAATAAAGGGGGTTTAAATGTTTTTGTTGAGGGGTGTATTGTTAATTTAAAGGGACTTAGAATTTAAATATTAATGCATTAAAGGGATCTAATAAGTTATTACATATAGACTAAAATTCAATATGGGAATTTACCTCATTCTTCTTCGCTCTCATTACTACCCTCTTCAGTTTCATTCTTTTCTTCATCTGTTTCTTCTACTTTCTCACATTCCCCTTCAATACATACTTTGCCTTCTTTACAATCAGCATCAGTTTCACATTCTACTTCTTCATCTTCCTGCTCTTCTTCCTCAATCTCCACTTTCATGATATTATTAATCTCTTCTTTGCTTAAACCAGTTCTAACAGATATTTCATTAATTATCGTATCTAAATCTGTGGTATCTAATTCAAATTCCCATTCTGTTTCACCAATTTCAACCTCTACTTTAGCTTTTCCCTTTTCTATTTCCACCTCAATTTCTTTTTCTTCCTTAATTTCTTTTTCTTCCTTATCTTCTTCATCCAATAACTTTTCTGCTTGTTTTGCTAGTTTCTTTGCTTCAAGAAAATTACCCAATTCAAATTCAGATTTTGCTTGTTCTAATAATGAATTAAACTGATCTGTTAAATCCTGAGAAACAGTTATATTTTCTTCTTCAGCTTCTTTTAAGAATTCATTAAATTCCTCTTCAGCATCCTCAATTGCATCTAAAGCCTTTTCCTGCTTTTTAATTCCTTTTTCTTTTTCTATGTTTTCAATCTCTATTTCTATTTCTCCCTCTGTTTTACCTGTCTCTATTTCTATTTCAGTTTTGATTTTATTCTTTTTAATTTTAATTTCTATCTCAACTTCTCCTGTTTGCCCCTTCAAACTATCTAAAATAGAATTAATCAAATCTTTTTGCTGTTGAGTAAGTTCTCCTTCGACTTCAATTTTTACTTTTAACTCTCCGAATGTTTGCTCTACGTCTTCATCATGCTCTTCTAATTCTTTTTCTATTTCAATAACCTTTTCTATTTCTTTTAATGAATCATCTTCTTCCACTTCTTTAACTTTCTCTTTTACTTCTAAAAGAGTTTTTCCGTGAGCTTCTTGAGCTTTTTCTGCTGCTTCTAGTTTGTTTTCTTCAATCATTTCCCTAATTTCTGCTAATCTTTCTTCTGCAATCTCTAATCCTTTTTTTGCTTTATCAGTATCACCAGTCGTAAGAAGTAAGCTTATTTGATCAAATAATTTATCTAACCCCCAAAGAAAACTATCCGGGGTTATCCCTGGATCTTGCGTTACAATTTGTTGAGCGTTCACTATTGGGGATATAAGAACTATTAACAAAACTCCAAAAATAATACATTTCATATACTCCTCTTTTTTATTTATCAACATTTTCTATTATCAAAACTTTATAATATTTTTAATAATACATTATTATATAAATCTTACTATTTTAAGATACTGTATACTTAACGTGATATAGTTTTATATAGTCAAATATCCTTATCTCTACAAAAGGAGGTAATTATATGGGATGTCCAAAATGTACAGGCAACGAAATTGTAAAGCGGGGAAAAAGATATAACCAATTTGTAATAAAACAACTTTATTTCTGTAAAAGATGTGAATTAACTTTTGTTAAAAAAGATGGATTCGAAAGAATGAGGCATAACAAAAAAATTATTGCAAGAGCAATCCATATGCATAATGATGGCTTATCTTTATTTCAAGTACAAAATCATCTTTGGCAACATGATGGAATAAAAATTACTAGGAAAACAATAAGTGATTGGGGAAAAAAGTATTCTTTTTTTTTAAAATCAGATAAATGAAATTGTAAAACCGATAATAAAAGGAAATATCCACTATGATGAAAAATATATTTGGGTTAAAGATGATTGGAATTTTGATTTGAATGCTATTGATAGCAAAACGAAATTTATTTTAGCTCATTTATTCGTCGAGAAACGAACGCAAAGAGAATGTTACAACTTTCTTAAGCAGATTAAAGATAATTGTTATGAACAAATTCTTGCGAGATATTTGGAAGAGAAAAATAAGGAAGTTAAGAATAGAAATTTGATAAAATTTGTTTGTGATAAATTTGCAAATTATAAATTCGCATTTAATAAACTATTTTACCGAATTGCTGAATTGAAATTTGGAGTTTCAATTTCATATAAAAAACTTGGATTGAAACATAATAATAATTCGATTGAAAGGTATAATGAAAAAATTGATGATAGAATAAAGAATATTAGAAGTGGATTTGGAGATTTTTTGGGAGCTGAGGCATTTATGAATTTGAGAAGAGTTATTAATAATTTTGTAAATCCGCATCAACAATTACAGGGGAAAACTCCTGCAGAAATTGCTGAGATAAATTTAGAATTGGGAAGAAATAAAATATTGGGCTTGATAGAATTTATTCGAGATGATTAGGTCCCGCTAACTTAACAATACAGTTGAGGGGAAAAACGCTCCATCCCACACCCACAAAACAATCACATCCCTATCCAAGATTTAGTATATAAAAATAGAAACAAATATAATTATTTAAATTCAATATCTTTTTTTATATTTAATATCTTAATTTTTAAATCGGGCAAATCTCTTTTAATAACATTCCAAACAGCATCAAGATCTATCCTGAAATATCCATGAGTGATTATATCTCTCATCCCAGCTATTTTATTCCAAGGAACTTCAGGATATTTTTCTTTAAAAAAAGCGGGAATATTCTTAACAGCTTCTCCTACAATTTCTATTTCCCTTATAATTGCACTTTGTTTTAATCTATTTGAAATCAACTCTTTTTTATCTATATTTTTAGAGAATTCCTCTATTGAATTGATACTTTCCAAAATATCTTCAATAAAGAGAATTAAATCTCTTTTCATATTATCTTTACCTCGCTTTCTAAAATTCTGTTTCTTAAGTAAGGGTGAATATAATTATAACTAACAATATCAATTTTTTTCCCCAAGGTTTCCTCTAATTCAATTTTTATTCCAGAAATATCTAACAAGCTCATATCTTTTGTTGGCTGAATTAAAATATCAATATCGCTATCTTTTTTTTCTTCTCCTCTAGCATAACTTCCAAAGATTCCGGCTTTTTTTATATTATTCTTTTTTAATATTTTTCTAATTTTAGGAATTAGCCCATTCAATGCTTTTAATTTCTTTTTAGAATTTAGCTTGTTGTCTGCTTCCGCTTCTTTTATTTTTAATTCTTCTTTGGATAAATTTTTTCCAATATAAATTCTCTGCTTCATAAATTTTTTTCCATTTCTTATACTTCTAACTCTATAGAAATATCTTCTTTCATTTTTTTCTTTAACTTCAGTATATGTCATAAAAACTATACGGGCACAATATTTATAAATCTTTTCATGTGGACGTAACACTTTGCCCCGCCCGACATTTCACAAAACAATCACATCCCGACTGTTCCATTTATAGAAATTTATATCACAAAAAACAAATGTGCCTACAAATTATTTTTTATTGTTTTTTGTGGTCACCTAAAAATACATACGTCTACATTAATTAAATATATATTGTTGTTGTAGACGTACATAAACAATTCATATAAATAAAAAATAAAAAACCTCTTCCAAAACCAATTAATATCTGTTCTTTCTGCTTCTCTTGAATAACCAAGACACTACAATCAATACAACCACAACAGCAAGAAGAACAAGAACAATAATCTTTATTATCTCTCCAAAGGTTTTTTTACCCTCAGTTGTTGTATCTGGTGTTGTAATTCCTCCATCAAAAGGAGCACCATCAGTAATTCCATCAGCAACATCTCCAGTTATTGGAGCTGGAGTTTCGTCTGTTGGAGCAGTTTGTTTAATATCTTGTAAGAATATAGCTGCTTTTCCTCCAACTATTCCATCATATCTAACCTTAACATCTTTAGTAGAATCCCCATTAACATCAAACTCTTGTAAAATTCCTTTACTTAAATAAACAGTAATAGGATCTGATTGAATCTTTACTGTTGCCATTGTTGAATTAAATTGCTTTAATGTTAAAGAGTGATTTGCAGAACTTATACCGAATTTTATTTTATCCAAAACTCTTAAATAAAATGTATCTCCACTGCTTAAAACCGATTCATCAACATATGTTGTTGAACTTCCACTACCATGTGTTGTTGATACAACAGTTGGAGTATATGCTCCAAATATTGTAAAGTGGAATGTCCATATTAACATATCTGTATCGTCGGCAGAATCAACATAACATTCTCCTCCAGCAGCTAAATCTCCTTCAGATGTATCATTTGCAGTACCACAAGATGCAATTGTGTATTCTACTCCTTCTGAATCTTTCCACAAAGCGCTCTTGTTTGCCATTCCACCCAATGTAATTCTAACTGCTTTTGAAAAATTTAATCTTTGAGTAGAACCCATTTCAACAGCTATATTCATTGTTCCAGCTGTGCTTGTTGTTGTCACAACAGTTGGTAATATCATCTTTCCATCCCATGATGAATTTCCTTGTATAACAGTTCCAGCAGGCAATAAAGCAGAGTAATCGAAATCCTCTCCTTGTCTTTCAAGATTTACACTTCTAGAAAGAGTTACACTATCTAAAGAATCATTTAACAAAGCAGACATATCCAATGTTACTTCAGTATCTTCATCAATTGTATCTGGGATAACAATTGCACTTACAGAACTACTTCCTTCATTCAATACAACTGTTGTTGTTGTAGAATCCAATGTTGTTGTCGCATTTGTTGCATATTGTGTTGAAGCATCAACTACAGTAATTGTAGAAGGAGCTTTTGTTTCATATCTAACAACATTATTTCCATCATTTGCAAAAGTCTGCATTTCTATTTTATAAGTAGTATTTGCACTAATCTGGGGAGTTTCCCAAGTTATATTATATACAAATTCTCCTGATGTTGCCCCAGAACCAGAGTTTATATTATCTGTAAAACTATCATAACCATAACCAGCTGAAGATTTATAACCATAACCAAAAGAAGTATTATGGTATGTTGTTGTATCCGTAAAATCATATCCATAACCATATCCATATCCCGCAGTAGAAGCACTATAATCTTCTTGAGAACTCACTACCTGAACTTCCAAAGAACTGCTATTATCAGTAGGGGAAATTATATTTCCTGCCAAATCAAAAGTTAAACTGGCATTTGGAACAGCGGTCCCATTTGAATATTTGATGAGAACAGTAACATTAGTTAAAGGAATTCTATCGTTTGTGTGCAAATCAACTTTTGCCAAAAATGAAACCTCTGAGTCTTCATCTGGAGTAATGGAAGAAAAATTATCTAGTCCCAATGTAATAGCACTTGCAGGCCCGGACAAAATAAGCAATGTAATAACAAAAACAGTTATGAACCCTGCTAAGAATTTTGTCTTCATATTCTTTCTTCTTTCAATAAAATGTAAACGTACCATAATTTATCTTTTGCCTCTTTTAAACAAGTATAAATTTGCTAACATACTTAAACAAATTAAATAAAAGACGTTTATAAATCTTACTACAATTTGTATTAGCTTAGCTTTCTGAAGTTCAGCGACGGAATGAACTTTTTGCCATTTTTTGCTTATCGTCGAGCGACTTCAAAGGCCTAAGTAGATACTATAATTTTGTCCAATTTGAAAATAACAAAAATATAAAATTAGAGGTTTGCCCTCAAGAATTATTTATTTTAAATTAAATAAAATAAAGAATATGATTAAAAAATTACTTCTTTTCAAAATCTTTATTTTCCGAAGTTGCTCCGGGAATATTAAGCCAATCTTTATTTTTTCTTACTCTTTCATTCAATCTCCAAGCTTCTTCAAGAAGATAAGGCCCATATCCACATTCTCTTGCTAAGTAAGTTAAAGCTCTTAAATCCTTAGGAAAACATTTTCCTCCAAATCCTAAATCTCCATCATTGCCGGGAACATCTATATTTCTGCCAATTCTATCATCTAATAAAATTGTTTCTTTTATTTTATTATAATCTATTCCAGTTGCTTTGCAAATTTGATAAATTTCATTAGCTCCTGCTATCTGAAGGGTAAGCATAACATTCGCGCTATATTTTACCATTTCTGCTTCTTTTATACTGCAAGAAATATACTTTGCATTTGAAAAAAGAGGCTTATAAACTTCTGCTACTTTCATGTAATCTTTCTCGTTATTTGCACCAATAACAATTCTATTTGTATTTTCCATATCTTCTAAAGCATGTTTTTCTCTTAAAAACTCTGGATTAAATGCAAAATGGAAAGGATATGTTTCTGCTAATTTATCTGTTGTCCCGGAGACTGCTGTTGAACGCACAACAACGAGTATATCTTCGGGATTTCTACACTTCTCTTTTGCCTCTTTTGTTAAAAGGTCTAAAGAATCATAAATAGCAGAATAATCCATTTCTCCACTTGGTTTCATAGGAGTTGGAACACAAATAAAAACAATTTCAGAATTATTAGATAATTCTTCTATATTTTCTTTAGAACAATAGGGTTCTTTATATTTATCATAAGGAAAAATTTTATGCGCTTTAGAAAATACATTTGCTGTTGTTCCTCCAACAAACCCCATCCCAATTATCCCTATATTCATACTTATATAGAATAAATAGGATTTAAAAGAATTTGTATATTGACAACTTTGAATAACCCTATCTTTAAAAAAAGAAGTTTTTAAATATGGAGGGATTTTGATTTAATTATGAAAATAGTATACTCAATAGTTATTCCAAAATATAATGAGAAAAGATCTTTTTCCCCTTCAATTAAATCAATAATAAAATATAATTAAAATGTTAAAACTTTTATTTAAAAAAATAAAGGGAGATAATCTATTAAAGCCAATGATTATATTTTTAATTGGGTCATTTTCTGTTGGAATTCTTAATTATCTTTATCATCTTTTTATGGGTCGTATGCTCGGTCCTTCAGATTATGGAATATTAGGAAGTTTGTTTGCAATTCTCTACCTTGCTGGTTTTGCTGGAGGAACATTTAGTAAAGTAATATCTAAATATACTTCAGAATTTAATAATAAAGAGCAAGAGTATGCTAAGAGATATATTATTAGGAGAGGCCTGTTTAAAGTTTTAATTTATGGTTTTATAATTCTTTGTATTTATTTTATTTTTATTCCAAAAATATCTAATTTTATGGGAATAGAAGGTTACACTGGACTAATTCTAATAGGAATAATTGGTTATTTCTCTATAATTGAATCAATTATAATTGGAGCTTTAAATGGATTGCAAAAATTTGCCTACCAAAATGCTCTTCCTTTCATATCTTCAACAATTAAAATCTGTTTAGCAGTATTTTTAGTCTATAAGGGATTTGGAGTAAATGGAGCTTTAGTGCCTATACTAATTGGTTCATTAATTACTCTAAGTTTAGGAATTATATTATTAAGAAAGGAACTTAATTTTAAAATAATAGAAAAAATAAATACAAGAGGGATATATATCTATGCTATTCCTGTATTAATCGCTTCTATATTGCCCTTAATTACTATAACTTTAGATCAAATATTAGTTAAACATTTATTTTCATCTATAGAAGCAGGCTACTATGCCGCCGCAGGAAACATTGCTAAAATAATATGGTTTGGTTCTGGATTCTTGGGTTTTATGATTTTTCCTAAAATAGTTCAATTAAGAGCTCAAAAAAAAGAAGTTTCTAAATTATTAATTAGGGGATTGGCTTATACTTCTTTTTTTGCATTAATTGGAAGTGGAATTTTAATGGCTGCTCCAAGGTCAATTATACTAATAATGTATGGTTCAGCATATTTGAGTATTTCTCCATTTGTAGGCATATTTGGTCTTACTCTAGGTTTATTTTCAATTAATCAAATATTAATAATTTTTAATTTGGCATTGGAAAAATATAAGTTTTTATGGATTGTTTTTGCAGGAGTTTTATTTGAGATTGCAGGCATTTTCATATTTCATTCTTCATTAACAGACATAGTAAAAATTAACCTATTAACGCAATTATTCATATTAATAGGCATATTAATATATAATAGAAAAGAAATAATTGGTGGTACAGATATTATAAAGAATATAATTAAGGACTATGGCAAATAAAAAAATATCCATAATTGTTCCAGTCTATAAAGCGGAAAAATTTATAAGAAAAAACTTAGAACAAATAAAAAAAGCAACTTTGAAGGTTTTCCCAAATAGTGAAGTTATAGCTGTCATTGATGGTTTTGTTGATAATAGCTATGAAGAAGCAAAAAAAGTTAAGGGAATTAAGGTTGTGGGCTATCTTGTTAATCAAGGAAAGGGGAATGCATTAAAATATGGATTTCAACATTCAACAGGAGATTTCATAACTTTTATTGATTGTGATTTAGATTTTGACCCATCACAATTAAAGAATTTTATACCTTATATGGCAACTGCAGATTTAGTAATAGGGAGCAAGCGTCATCCCTTTTCAAAAATTTATTATTCATTAAAAAGAAGAATTATGAGCAAAGGTTTTCAAATTTATTCATGGCTTATACTTGGAGTGAAATTGAGAGATACTCAATCCGGTCTCAAACTAATAAAGAGGGAAGTTTTAGATATAATAATGCCATTAGTTTTAGTAAAGAAATATGCTTTTGACTTGGAATTATGTTTTCTTGCACAGAAACATGGATTTAGAATGGTTGAGGCTCCTGTTTATATAAATCAAAAGTTTGGAAAAACGACAATAACAAATCGTGCAATTAGAAGCATGTTCATGGATGTTTTAGCAATTAGATATAGGTATTCAATTTTGCGTTATTATCAGAAGGAGTTCTGGAAAAATAAATTCGGAGTTGATGAGGGGAAGAAATGAAAAACAATAAGAACAAAAACCTTTAAATACCTGTTTTTATTGTTTTAGATAAGTATATTAAACATGGTATTAACAGAAACTAAAAAAACACAAGAATTTACAGGTATGAGTCCAAATCAAGAAAGAATAATGAGTATTTTAGAATACAAAAGAATAGAAATAATCCCAAGAAAAGAACTAATAACTTTAATTAAAAAATACACGAAAGTTAAAGATATTTTAGATTTAATAGAAAAATTAAAGAAAAAAAGAAGACTTGTCTCTATCAAAAGAGGAATTTATATGATTATTCCTTTTATTTCTATAGATAAAAAATGGGCATTAGATGAATATAAAATTATCGATTATCTCCTAAAAAAAGATTACTATATTGGTTTGTACAATGCCTTTAACTTGCATGGCTTTACAGAACAAATTCCAAATAAGCTTTTTGTTTTCAATACAAAATATTCTGCTGATAAGCAAATACTTCATTATAATATAAAATTATTTAAGATACACAATAATAAACTCTTTGGAATTATTAAAAATAAATATCCATATTCTGACAAAGAAAGAACAATAATTGACGCTCTTGAATACCCAGAATATCTCGGAGGCTTGAGCGAAGTTATAGATAGGATAAAAAATGTAAAATTTAATAAGAATAAATTAATTAATTATACAATTATATATAACAGTATTAAGATAATGAAACTTGTGGGCATGTTGACAGGTAGCAATAAACTACTCGGTTTGTTAAATAAGAAAAAAGCATTATCTTATTACACTACAGTCAAAAAAACAACAACTAAACTTTTGGATAAAAAATGGAAACTAAGATTGATTTAAAAGAAGAAAAAGCTTATAAACCTTTTAGCCTTAAAAAAATTAGCAGTCTTCGGACTGTGACGATATTCCCCGGTGATCGAAAGGTTGCCGGATGCTTTTATTTTCTCGGAGGCATATTTTAATGGAAGATTGCATAGTTTTAGGAGAAAAATTTAACTGAAAAACAATTAAAAAAAGTTTATAAATATGAAAAGATTATAAAATATATGGTTTTTAAGAGAAGTTTTATATGTGCATTTCTTTTAGAAGGTAGATTTATAAATATAAATAAATGGGGACTTACATAGGTATTGAAAAAAATGGTTCAACAATTTGAATTAAACTCTCAGAATGATTTAAGAGAACTCTTTGAATCTAAAAAAAATGAAGTTATAACGCTTTGTAAAGAAGTTGCTGAAAATGAATTTGATTTATTTGAATTTAATCTCTTCTTGGCTTCATTTGGAAAAGATAAACTAGATGAATCTACAAGAAAAGTCAGAGAGTTAAGAAAGAATATTGACAAAGGAAAAATCAATTTATCAAAATACGAAGATATGCTGGATAATTATTAATTCTTTCTATTTTTCTTAAAAGGACGATTTTTATATAAATTCCTTAACATCCGATTAACATCTTGTCTTGAACCTGGCTGAATAATTGGGGGAAAATCCAAGGAAATCCCCAAATAATTACAAGGGTTTTGGAAATCTTTTATATTATTTGTAGATATACAATCTATTCCTGCAGCATAATATACAGAAATTATTTTTAAATCACTTTCTCCTGAAGACCATTTATTATTCTTACTTTCAACATTCAATCTGTTAAAAGTCTCTTCAACTTTTAATGGATCAACATCCTTTTTTCTAATGGGTCTTATATTATTTCTCCTTAAAAATCCGATTACCTCTTTAGGATCTACATCTTTGTCAGAATGTTTTTTATATAGCAAATTCATTAATTCACTAAAAACAATATAATTTACATGAAGGAGGTTCTCTCTTCTTGCAATATTTGGCTTGTAATTCCAAGTTAATTTTTCATTTTCAATCCATGAAAAACAATTATCTGTATCCAATCCAATTTTCTTTAGGACTCTGTTTCTCTCCACAAATCTTCCTATACCTACAAATTTCTTCCTCATTTTTAATCTTATTATATAAAGGCATACAATTTATAAAATTATTTATTTCTTCAGTTTAAAAGAGAAGTAGTTATCCCAGTAAAATCTTGCATTATTCGTGGTTAACAATATGTTAATAGAGGTAAATATAAATTCATATAAATGTTGTTCAATATAAACCAAAATGTCCAAAGAAAAGACGCAACTGCATGAAGAACAATATAAAATTAACCTTAGATTACGATTAGATAATATTTTTAAGTCTCTTTATACTGCATTATATAATGAACCCTAAAACCTTTCTCAAAACCCTTCCCAAGAAGCGCATTCTTATGCTGAGCTGGAGAGATATGAAACATCCTATGAAAGGGGGGGACTTAGTAAGCAATAAAACTTAATCTTCTTCATAAATAATATTCTTTACAGAATCAAGAAATTCAACACATAATTTTTCTATTTTATCAAGTTGTTCTTTATCTTCAACTTCAAGATCCACCCCATAAGTATAATTTTCTCTAAGCTCAATAATACTTTCTTCATTATAATGCTCTTCTTCATTATATTTCATAAAATCAATTATATCTGGATTAATTGATATTTTGCCCTGCTCTTGTAAATTTTCTATTAAAGCGATAGTACAAGTTTGATTTTTAGACTCATATCCGTATTTTACTGCAATTGCTAAAAAACAATGATATAACACATAGAAACCAGCAGTTATGGACCAATCTGAGAATTTATTTTTTCTAAGAGACCTGAAAACTTCTAAATTATGTTTTGCTTTTTGTAAATGTTCGAAAGCAAGATTTTTATTTGGTTCAATTTTAAATAAACCTCTATGACGAACCTTCTTTTTTTGCTTTTTGCACTCTTCTATTTCTTTTTTTGCCTTGTTTAAGCACCAATCAATATGCTTAGAAGCTCGTGAACTCATTTACAACCTCCATATATTTATCATATCCGTATAAAACAATTGCTGTTTTAATTATTTCTACCATAGATTTGTTCTTTTCTTTTATATTTTTTACTAAATCCTCTTTTGTTGCTTTAATTGCATGAATTTTCTTTGGCAATATATTCTGAATTTCTCCAAGTTTTTTGTTCACTTCATGGAGCTCTTCCTTATTAACCACAATAAAAATATCTATATCCTTTGCATTAGAATAATTTCTAGAGGCAGATCCATAAAACAATAAAATTCTATCTTTTTTACATAAAGATTTAAATTCATCATTCCACCTTTGATATTTGCTTGCCTCATTCATTAAAGCAAATGCAATTAGTTTTTGTACAAACTCTTTCTCTATATCAATCTTATAAACAATTGATTTTCCAATCCTTTTACTTAAGAGTATATTATTTTTTTCAAATCTCTTTAAAAGTTTCATGGTTCCAACTTGAGTTATACCAATCTCTTTACTCAAAGAATTCGCATTGTAAAAATTAGCAACATCTTTGTATATAATTAACAATGCTTCCTGCTCTTTCTTTGTTAGTTCTATCATGGTATAACCTCTGGTTATGATATCATAACTTTAAGTTAGTATATAAACATTTCTGTCTCTTTTCCAATATCCCAAAAACCAACTATGCCCCTCTTTGGGGTTCGTGCAATACAACTATTTAAGATAAAGAATTGCAAACATAAGACTAATAGTTATAAACAAGAATTTTTATATACTTTATAATTTTCAATAAAATATGAAAACCCTTCCCAAGAAGCGCATTCTCATGCTAAACTGGAGAGATATGGAATATCCTATGAAAGGGGGGGCGGAATGAACTTCTCAATAATAATACCGATTAAGGAAATAAGCTCTTATTTAGAAGAGTCAATTCCTATTATACTCAATTTAGATTACAAAGACTATGAGATAATAATTCTTCCCAATGAAAAACCTGCAAAAATCCCAAATTATTTAAAAAATAGAAAGATAAAAATAATTCCAACAGGAAAAGTTAGCCCCGCAATAAAAAGAGATGTTGGTGCAAAAAAGAGTAAAGGGCAATATCTTGCATTTATTGATGATGATGCATACCCAAAAGAAAATTGGTTAAAAATAGCGGAAAAGATATTCAAAGAAAAACAAGTAGTTGCAATTGGAGGTCCTGCAATTACCCCAGAAAAAGATTCAACTTCACAAAAAGCATCTGGATTATTCTTTGAAACATTATTTGGTGGAGGAGGAATGAGTTATAGATATAAACCGGCTAAAAACTCTTTTTATGTTGAAGATTATCCTAGCGTTAATTTAATTGTATCTAAAAAAGCATTTTTTGAAGTTAAGGGATTTGATAATGAATTCTGGCCAGGAGAAGATACTAAATTCTGCTTAGATTTGATAAAAAAAGGCCATAAGATTTGGTATTCAAATGAACTGATTGTTTATCATCACAGAAGAAGCACAATTAAAGCCCATCTAAAACAAGTTGGCAATTATGGTCGACATAGAGGATATTTTGCAAAAAGATTTCCAGAAACTTCTTTTAAATTAACATACTTTATGCCATCTATATTCTTAATAGGAAATCTATTATTAATTATATTATCCTTTCTTAGTCGATTAATATTTAATATGTATATTAGCTTATTAATAATTTATTTTATTCTATTAGGAATTGATGTTTTTGCAAGAACTTCCAATATAAAAATTGGATTATTAACGATAATAATTGTTTTTTTAACACATTTGTTTTATGGCTTAATGTTTATAAAAGGCATATTATCCAATAACTTTAAGAGCAAACTAAGATGAAAACAAACAATATAAATAATAAAATCAATACTAATAATATGAACAATAATTTTAAAATTTTTATAAGTTATCCCCCATTAGATTCTCCAAAAGGAATTGCACAAGTGGGACAAAATAGGCAATTCCAATGGTTTGCTAAGCATTCAGTAATTTATCCTATGATTCCTGCTTATGCTGCAACATTATTAAAATCTAAGGGATATGATGTTTTTTGGGATGATGCAATAGCAAAAAAAGAATCATATGAAACTTGGAAACAAAGGATAATAACAGAAAAACCAAATCTTATTGCATTAGAAACAAAAACGCCAGTAGTAAAAATGCATTGGGATATAATAAATGATATAAAAAAATCATGTCCAAATACAAAAATAGTTTTAATGGGAGATCATATCACTGCATTTCCAGAAGAAAGCATGAAAAATTCCAAGGTTGATTTCGTTATTACAGGGGGGGATTATGATTTCATGCTTTTATCATTGGCAGACTACTTATCAAAAAATAAACCTCTTGAACCAGGAATTTGGTACAGGGAAAATAATAAGAATAAAAATAAAATAAAAAATACAGGAAAATTCCTATTAAATCATGATTTAAACACCCTGCCTTTTATTGATAGAAACTTAACAAGATGGGATCTTTATATAGAAAACGGTAATTACAAATATCTTCCTGGGACATACACAATGGCAGGAAGAGATTGTTGGTGGGGAAAGTGCAAATTTTGCCTTACTGAAGATGCTAAGATTCTTACAGACCAAGGAATGAAAACAATTAAGGAAATTGTTGATAATAAAGTTAAATGCAAAGTTTTAACAAAAGAGGGTAAATTTGAAGAGATTATAGATTATCTTGAAAGAAATTATTCTGGGGGGTTTGTGGAATTAAAATTGCAGTATTTACACAATCCTATTGCTTGCACTGAAGATCACAGCATACTTTCCTTTTCTAATAAACCAAATTTCAAGGAAGCAAAAGAGATTATTCCTGGGGATTATGTTGCAATACCCATCATAAATGAAGAAAGAGAAATAAAAACTTTAGATGTTAAAGAAATTTTATCAAATTTAAAAATAGACACTTATAAAAAATATAGTGGAGAATTAGTAAACAAGATTTTAAATCTTAAGAATTCTAAAACCTCTGAAAGAAAAATTGCAAAAGATTTAAAGATAGATAGAGAAACAGTTAGGAGATATATTCATTTATATAAAGAAGGCAGACTTCTTAAAATTCCAGCTATTTTAGAAAAAGAAGATAAATTATACTGCATATCTTCTAAATCTTGTATTAAAAGTAAAATAAAAATTGAGAAAGATTTTTTTAGGCTTGCAGGATTTTATTTAGCAGAGGGGCATGTTTCTAAATTAAAGAATAGAAGAAACTCCTATGCCTTGGCATTTACCTTTTCTGAAAAAGAAATAAATTATATTGAAGATGTAAAAAAGTTATTTAGTAAATATTTTGATTATAATCTTATTGAAGTTAAGAATAAAGCAAATCATACTGCACAATTATCCTGCTATTCAAATGTTATTTCTGCCTTGTTTTATAATTTATTTAATTCTGGCTCGTGCTGTAAGAATATTCCTTTTGACTGGATTTTTGAAAGTAAAGAAGCCCATAAAGAATTAATAAAAGGTTTATTTTATGGAGATGGGCATCTTAGAATAAGAAAAGGAAGTGGTTGTGAGTATATTTTCTCAACTGCTTCTGAAAAACTAAGCTGGGAAGTATTTAATATACTTCTTAGACTTGAGGTAATCCCAAGACAAACTATTAGAAAAATATCTGGAACAATAACTTCAAGGATAAAACAAAAAAATATTCAGTATATAACTTCTATAAATGAACTCGGAATCAGAAAGATATTTGAAAATATAAATTTGCCAAAAAGAACATTTAACAAACAGGATGGCTTTTTTGAAAAGGGGTTTTTATTTGTAAAAGTTATGAAGAAAAAAAGCTTTGAAAGAAATGAAAAAGTTTATAATCTTACTGTAGAAAATTCTCATACATATACTGCTAATGTTGTTGCTGTTGCTAATTGTTCATGGCCTACTCTTTTTCCAAAGTATAGAACAAGAAAACCAGAACTCCTTTTTGAAGAAATAAAGAATTTAGTTAAAAATTATGGCATTAGAGAAGTTATGGATGATACGGGCTGTTTTCCAGTTGGAGACTGGCTAAAACAATTTTGCAATCTTATGATAGAATCTGGTTTAAACAAAAAAGTTAGAATAAGCTGTAATATGAGATTTGGAACACTAACACTTGAAGAATATAAATTAATGAGAAAAGCAGGTTTCAGATTCCTTCTTTTCGGTCTTGAATCTGCAAATCAAGAAACATTAGACAGAATAAACAAGGGAATAAAGGTTCAGGATATTATAGATGGATGCAAAATGGCAAAAAAAGCAGGATTAAATCCTCATTTAACTTGTATGATAGGTTACCCATGGGAAGATTACAATATGGCAAAGAAAACAATAAACCTCGCAAAAAAGCTTTTTAATAAAGGATATGCAGATACACTCCAAGCAACAATTATAATGCCTTATCCAAACACCCCATTATACAAGGAATGCTTAGAAAATGGTTGGCTAAATATTAAACCGGGAGATTGGGAGAAATTTGACATGAGACAGAGAGTAATGAAATCTCCTTTAACAGAAGAACAAGTAAAGGAATTGACATCAAGTTTATACAAACTTTTTTTCGGAAAAAGATATATACTCAAACAAATAGCAAGCATAAGAAATAAAGACGACATAACATATCTTTGGAGAGGATTTAAAAGTGTAACAAATAAACATTTAAAGGATTTTTCAAATAAAGAGAATAAAAATACCAAAGAAAAATGTGAATATGAGGAAAGTAAACAATGAAAAATATATTAAATGAAAAACCAGAAACCGAAGTTCATGGAAGATGTTTGTATAATACTAAGTTTGTAGAAGATAAAGATATTAAAAATAAAGATATTCTTGATATTGGGTGTGGTTATGGATGGTTTGAACTAAATATACTAAAAAGCAATTGTAAAAGTATAACTGGAATCGAGATAACAGAAAAAGACCTAAAAACTGCAAAAGAGAATATAAAAAATAAAAAAGCATTTTTTAAGGTGGGAAGCGGAATAAATTTGCCTTTCAAAGATAATAGTTTTGATACAGTTGTTTCTTGGGAAGTAATAGAGCATATACCAAAAAACACAGAAGACAAAATGTTTAGTGAAGTTTTTAGAGTTTTAAAGCCAAATGGAGTATTTTACTTATCTACCCCAAATAAATCCTTCTTTAGTAATCTTTTTGATCCAGCGTGGTGGTTAATTGGGCATAGACATTATTCAAAAAAGAATTTAGTAAAACTAGCTGAAAAAAATGGGTTTTTACCAGAAGAGATTATTGTAAAAGGTGGCAAGTGGGAGATAATTGGAATTTTGGATTTATATATTGCAAAATGGATTTTTAGAAGAAAACCTTTTTTTTATAATTTTGTAAAAAAGAAGCAAGATAGAGAATATTTAAGAAAAAATGGTTTTGTAAGTTTATTCATGAAAGTGAGGAAAGAAGAATAATGTATCCAAAACATCATTTCTTAATATCAATAACAATATCAATAATTCTATTTACATTCACAAAGAATATAACTGCATCGTTAATTTGTTTTTGCGCAGGATTTCTCATAGATGTTGATCATGTTTTAGATTACATAATTATATACAAAAATTTTAATATAAAGAAATTCTTCAGATACAACTGGTATAAAGATAAGATTTATGTCTTTCTCCACAGTTGGGAAATATTAATCCTCGTACTATTAATCTTTAAGTTTAACATATACACAATTGCATTTGCAATTGGCTTTGCACAACATTTAATAATAGATTTATTTAGTTATCCTATAAGGAATAAGCCATTAGCTTATTTTCTAGTATACAGAATATTAAAAAGCTTTAAGGGGTTGTGTGAAAGATGAAAATGATAGCAAAAAACAAAATTACAACAAAAAACCAACAACAATCACAATCTCCATTAGTTTCGGTTGTCATAACGACAAAGAATGAAGAAACCAACATAGAAAATTGCCTAAAAAGCATAAAACAACAATCATACAAGAACATAGAAATAATTGTTGTTGACAACAATTCTACGGATAAGACTAAAGATATTGCAAAGAGATATACTAAGCTTGTGTTTAATCTTCAGGATGAAATTAGTTTAAAGAATATTAAAAACTTTAGAGGGGCTCAGTTAAATTTCGGGGTGAAAAAATCAAAAGGAGAAATTATTTTCTTCCCAGATGCAGATATGACATTTGATAAGGAATTGATTAAAGATTGTGTTGATAAATTAAATGAAGTTGATGCATTATTTATTCCCGAGGCAGTATGTGGGAAAGGATTTTTTGGAAAAGTGAGGAATTTTGAAAGAAGTTTTTATAATGAAAATTGTATAGATGGAGTGAGAGTAATTAAAAAAAATTGCTTTATGAAAGTCGGGGGATATGATATAAAAAATATTGTCTTTGGATTTGATGATTGGGATTTTACAAAGACTTTAAAAAAGAATAATATGAAGATTGAGATTTCTGAAAAAAAGTTATATCATCACGAAGAATTGTTAAATCTTAAAGTATATTTAGAAAAAAAGAAAAAGTATGTTGCAGATTCTGATTCATACATAAATAAATGGGGAAGAGAAGACCCAGATATAAAGAAACAATTTGGTTTTTATTATAGATTTTTTGGGGTATTTATTGAAAACAAAAAATGGGTAAAGTTATTAACACATCCGATACTAACTTTAGGAATGTATTATTTAAGAATAAAAGTTGGAGTTGGATTTTTGACAAGGAGAAGAAGATGAAAGCGAATTTACAAGGAGCAGATCATGATCTTGATCCGGTTTTATATAAAATTGCATTTAAATACATTTCAAATAATTCACAAATTTTGAATTTAGGTTGTGGAATGAGATTTAATTTTGAAAAAGAGATAATCAAAGAAAAAAAGGTTAATATTCTGTCGGCAGATATTTTAAATATCCAAAATGTGCCAAATACTATAAAATTTAAGAAATTATCTGTAGAAAAGAAATTTCAATTCAAAGAAAAATTTGATATAATAACTTTTTTTGAATTAATCGAACATATAGATAAAACAGATGTCCTACTAGAAAATTGTTTTAACAATCTTAAAAAAGATGGGTTATTAATTTTTTCAGTTCCTAATTTATCTTCAATTTATGGAAGAATAGAATTATTATTAGGTTTCCAACCCCATATTTTAGAAGTTAGTAATAAAAATTCTAATTTTGGAACCGGAATATTTGGAAGATATAACAATCCAAATAATAATTCACCCGTTCATCATATAAGAGGAATTAGTCATAAGGCCATAAAAGAAATGTTAGCCTATTATGGATTTGAAATAATAACAGCCATAGGTTATGAACATCATTTTAAAATATTAAGAAACTTATTTTATCTATTTCCAAGCATAGCTCCAGTAAATATATTTATTTGTAAAAAAATTGAAAAATGAAACACTTAGATCTAATTGATAACAGCCAAGTCTCTAAAAATGATTTTGGTGGGGGAGAAAGGATAGCTATTGAGCTATCCAAAAGATGGTCAAAAAAATTATCTGTAAATGTTTACACCTCAAATCTAGGTTCTTTTATGTGGAATAAATATGACCTTAACAATGTTAAATTAATAAAAATTATTGAATTAAAAGAAAAATCAAATGTATTTAGTTATTTTAACCGAGCAATTCAAGGAATATTCAAGTTTGGATTAAAAAATTTTGACAAATCAGGTATGATTTACTCCTGTTCAGACTTCTGGCCAGATTCAATCCCCGCCTTTGTAGCTAAGATAAAAAATCCTAAAATGAAATGGATTGCTGGCTTTTATCTATTTGCACCAAATCCCTGGCAAAAAGATTCTCCCTATAAAACAAGTTTTAAAAGAAGAATAATTGGTTTAGCCTACTGGTTAACTCAACTACCCATTTACTTTTTAGTTAAAAAATATGCGGATTACGTTTTCGTGACTTCTGAACCAGATGTAAAAAAGTTCATAACAAAGAAGAGAAATAAATCTAAGATAATCGTTGTTCAGGGAGGAGTAGACATAACTGAATCTGAAAAATATCTTAAATTAAAAAACATAATTCCAATTGAAAAAAGAAAATATGATGCTTGTTTTGTTGGAAGATTTCATTATCAAAAAGGAGTTCTTGAATTAATTGAAATATGGAACTTAGTTTGCAAAGAAAAATCAAATGCAAAGTTAGCCATGATTGGCATAGGCCCATTAAAGTCAGATCTTAAGAAAAAAATAAAAGATTTGGGTTTAGAAAAAAATATAGATTTACTTGGGTTTAAAGATGGGAAAGAAAAATACCAAATATTTAAACAATCCAAGATTATCGTTCATCCAGCAACATATGATAGTGGGGGGATGGCTGCAGCAGAAGGAATGGCTTGGGCTCTTCCGGGTGTTTCATTTGACTTAGAAGCATTAAAAACATATTATCCTAAAGGAATGATAAAAACAAAATGTTTTGATAAAATTGAATTTGCGAAAAATATAAGGGGGTTATTGAACGACCCTCAAATTTATAAAAAAACCTCTAAAGAAGCACATGAATTAATAAAAGATGTTTGGGATTGGGACAAGAGGACGGATTTTATTTATAAAAAAATAATTGGGGATAAAAATGACTAATATGATAAAATGTAAAATTTGCAATTCAGAAGATGTCAAACATATGTTTTTTTCAAAGAATACTCATGGAAAAAATATCCAATCCGGAGAAGAGAAATTTGATCTATATGAATGCAATAAATGTAAATGCATTTTTATTAGTAAGTTGAAGGTAGATTCTGAATACTATAAAAAGTATTATAATTTAGGATATTATGGGAATAAAAAAGATAAGTCTATTTCAAACTTTTTAGAAAAATTATTGTTTAGTTATTCTATGAAAAGAAAAGAAAAGATGATATTAGACTTTTTCAAAAATAAAACAAAAAAATTAAAAATATTAGACATTGGATGTGGGGCGGGAAATTTTTTAGAAAAATTAGATAATAAACATTTTGATAAATATGGCCTAGAAATCAATCAAGAAGGATACAAACTCTGTAAAAATAAAGGAGTTAAAGTAATCAACAAAGAAATTAATAAATTTGATTTTAAACAGGAAAAATTTGATGTTGTAACAATATGGTGTGTGTTAGAACACATAAATAATCCAATTGAAACTTTGAAAAAAATAAAAGAGATTTTAACTAATAACGGAATACTTATCTTTCAAATACCTAATACTGGAAGCATGGGTTTTAAATTTGGAAGACAAAATTGGTTTCATTTAGATTCTCCTAGGCATTTGGTGATTTATAATAAAAGTTCTATTAATGAATTATGCAAAATAACTGGATTTAAAATAATTAATATTAAAAATGAGTTTTATGATTATCCGTTAGATTTATTCTGGTCCATTAGAAATTCTAAAATAAAATATTTGTTTTATCCGTTCTACCCATTAATTAAATTTTCCAGTAAAGAACTTTTGACGATTATATGCAAAAAAAATGATTAAATCATTAGAATTTAAAAATAGAAAATATTTACTAGAGAATAAAATGAAATATGCAAAACTCGATAACAAATATAAAAGAAGATCTCATAATATCTTCAAAGAAATTTTAGAAAAGTATGCAAAAGATGTCAATCCTAAAATTTTAGATGTAGGATGTGCCTCGGGAATTTTAGGCAAAATAAGACAATCTCCAAACAACATCTTTGGGATAGAATTTAATGAAGACCTAGCAAAATTAGCAAAAGAAAATTGTGAAAAAGTGTATGAAATAAATTTAAATTCATTCTCTGCAAAGATGATAGAAGAAAAAAATTTTGATTTTATTTTCTTGGGCGACGTTCTGGAACATGTTTTAAACCCAGAAAAAGTACTAGAAGAAGTTATAAAATTGTTATCAGAAAATGGTTTGATAATTGTCTCTTTACCAAACATTGCTCAGCTTCAATTTAGATTAAAATTATTATTAGGAATTTTTGATTATACTGAAACAGGAGTTATGGATAAAACCCATTTACACTTTTATACATACAAAACCGCCATAAATTTAATAAAGAAAAATAATCTAAGTATAATCAACATATATCCTAGCGGTACTTTAATTAGTTTTATAAAAATTTTTCCTAAATTAATAGCACCACAATTTATTTTTGTATGCAAGAAATTAAAAAATACTTATTAATATGAAAAAGATAAATAAGATTTTAGCAATATTAATCCCAGGAATAGTCGCAATTATACTGGGACTAATACTTATTGCCAATAATGGTAAATTTTTAATCTTGGGAGGTGAAGGCAATTATTTTTTAGATATAAAACAGGTTATAGAATTTTATCAGTATTCTTGGGCGCCGTTGATAAATGGAACTGGAACAAGTAATCCCTTGATACATCTTTCATTTCCAATCTTTTATTTTTTTGAATTGTTACAAAATTTAGGAATACATATTAATGGTATAAATTTAATATCTATATTTTTATTATACTTTCTTCCATTTATTTCATTTTATTTTTTATTAGTTTATATCCTGAAAATTGATTATAAGCTCTCCTTTTTAGTTTCATTATTTTATGTAATTAACCCTTATACCACCACTATTGCGGATAGAACAACGTTCTTTAATATTGCCCCATTTGTTATTCTTCCATTAACTTTTGCTATAATTTATAAATACTATGATAAAGAGTTCAAACTTTTTTTCTATTTTGGGTTATTAGTTATTTTATCAGCATTTGGTCTTGCAAATATCCCCTACTTAGGAATATTCCATGTTTTTTTACCTATTTCATTAATTATAATTTCTTATTTAATAAATGGCCGATTTGAACTTAAAAAGATAATTAAAAAATTTTTGATTTTAGAATTAAGTTTTATACTCTTTAGTTTTTGGTGGTTACTCAATTTGATTAGGATTCAATTTCAAGAACTTGGTCAATTTTACAATAAAGATTTTGCTTTAAATTGGGCAAAATATGCCTCGGGAGATGGAGGAATAATAACAAGAATATTTTCATTAACTACAACAATTCCATCAACAGACACGCATTATTATTTTTCTCAATTTTATAATAATCCTTTGGTTTTCATTGTATTATTAATACCATTTATGATAATACTCTTTGGATTAATTTTAAAATATAAAGAGAATAAATACATTTTGCCTATAACCACCCTCCTGTTATTAATCGTATTCTTTCTAAACAAAGGGATAAATGCTCCATTTAGCTTAATTTATAGCTGGTTATTAAAAAATGTCCCCTTATTTCTTATTTTTAAATCTCCCCTAGAAAAATTTAGTATCCTTTTAATCTTTCTAACTGCTATAAGCTTAGTTTTTATTTTTAAAGAAAAAAAATATAAATTAATTTATTCATTATTCGTTATTTATTTAATAGTTTGTACAATACCTTACTTGACCTTAAATTTTATTCCGGATCGTGAAATAGGAGGGGATATGTTTATGTCTAGAAATTTTATAGATAAACCTGAATATATTGAAGTAAGAAATCTACTTAATTCGGAAAAATTAGATTATCGTATTTTAAGTTTACCCGGATCCTTGAATTATCAAATCACTATGAAAAATCATGATAATAAGTATTATCGGGGTATGGACCCAATTCTTTATGCAATAAATAAACCATTTATTGCTGCTTATTCGGGCGAAAATTTTAATTTAGTATACTCTCATCTTTCCACAAAAGAAATTGAAAAAATTTTAAGTATTTATAATATCAATAGTATAATGTTAAACCAAGACATATATCCTTCATTTGGATTCAAAGAGAAAGAAACACCAGAGGAATTGGATCAACTTTTCACAAAAAAATTTGAAAAATGGGAAAGTGGTTCAATAAAATTATTTAAAAATACTTTCTTTCTCCCCCACTTCTACACCCCTCAAAACATAATCCTCTCAAACCAATCAATGGATGCTCTACCTGAAATAGTCTCACAAGCAAATTACCAAATTCGTTCAGCAATTATCTTCACAAACCAGTCTGAAAATATCAATAAGACTATTTTAAATAACTTACCTTCAAAAATTGAAAATACTCCAACCTTAGAATTCAAAAAAATAAATCCAACAAAATATAGAGTATTCGTTCATAATACTTCAGAATCATTTCCATTGGTCTTCTCTGAAAGCTTCCATAACGGTTGGAAAGTTTATCAAGGATATTATGAAAAACCAAATATGAACACAAGTCTATTAGATAACTACAAAATCTTGGATGGAAATGATGGAGATCAAGCAACAAAAGAAGAAATTAACCAATTTATTGAACAAGGTTTAATCTCAAGTTTAGGAGATAGTAAAGAAAGAACAATCAAACATATGAAATGGGTAAATAATAAAGAAAAGTTAGATTATGAAGAAAATTATACTATAGATTTCATATCCAAAAACTTCCAAGGAACAATACAAAACGATAATTTAGATAAAGGTCATTTCTATGAAACATGGTTACAAAAACCAATTGTTAATGAAAGTAATCATTTAATGGCAAACGGTTACGCAAACTCCTGGATTATAAATATAACAGAAATATGTGAAACAACCCCGGACAAATGCATAAAAAATCCTGACGGAACTTATGACCTTGAGCTAGTTATTGAATTCTGGCCTCAGCGCCTTTTCTATCTCGGCCTCATCATCTCCGGCACAACCCTCCTCTGTTGCATAGGATATTTAGTTTACGACTGGAGGAAGGGAAGAAGAAAAGGAAAAGAAGAAAGGCAAAAGGAGAGAAGAAGGGGAAAGAAAGAGACGAAGAACCAAGATATGAGGAAAGAGGAAAGAAAACAACACATAAGGAAACAAAAGGAAAACTGATAGACAATTTTAAATAACCCTTTATACTTTATATACTAAAATTTAATTATATATAACCGTGATTTATATTTGTGAAATTATATTAATTATATGCCAGAGTAAATTATATAGAAGTAGATATATATAATAAATATAAAATAATAATGTTATAAGATACTGTTCAAGATAATTATGTGGCGAAAGGGAATGAAAACCTCAAAACCCCATTAATCAATCAAGAACTGTCAAACTTAATTTAACAGCCATTTCCAAACAGGCAAAACTTTTATTTTCTTATCCTTTATTATAAATTCATCGTCTTGATTATAAGTTAAGATTAATCCTTCTTTTAAATCGAACTTGTTCATAGCTGTTATTAATCCATTTATTTCTCTATCTTTGTTCTGTTCTGTTAAATTATAACAAACCTGTATTGCTTTTGTGATTTTTGTGCCCTCTTTAATAACAAAATCACATTCTCCTGTTTCCTGAAAGTAAAATATTTCTTTATAGATTTTCCTCAAATTCAAAAATGCCATATTTTCAAGCATTCTTCCTTTATCTTCTGAAAATGATGCGGAATTCACAACTGAAAACCCATTATCAATAGAATAAACCTTTTTTGGATTAATTATCTGCTTCTTAACTGAATAATCAAATTTTGGCACTGTGAATAGCATGTAGCTATCTTCAAAAAAAGAAACAAAAGATATTGCACTATTAACAGAACCTAAACCAAAGGTTTTTTTTAAAGAATTATATGAAAATTCTTTTCCTACATTTGTAATAAGATATACTGCCATTTCTCGGAGAGATTTTAAATTTCTTATTTTGTGCCTTATTGCAATATCTCTTGTTATTATATCATTAAATAAATCCTGCAAAGATTCCAACCTTCCACTTTTTATATACTGTGGAAACCCCCCCCTTATAAAATACTCTTGAAAAGATTTAATATCCTGTTTTTTACCTGTGAATTTAAGAAATTCTTTAAAGGAAAATGGAAATAACTCATAATTCAAATGCCTTCCAGTAAGTCTTGTTCCAAGCTCTCTGCTTAATAAAGAAGCATTTGAGCCAGTAATAACAAAATATTTCCCCTTATCAAGCATGGCTCTTACAAAAAGCTCCCATTTTTCTACATTTTGCACTTCATCAAAAAAATAATAATTGCTCTCTCCATATTCTTCATTAAAAACTTTATTTAATGTCTCAAAATCGGATAATTCAAAGTTTACTGCATTAGGATCTTCAAAATTAAAATAATAGAAATTCTTTGATTTTTTAATCATCTGCCCTAATAAGGTACTTTTTCCACATCTTCTAACTCCAGAAAGAATAATTGCAAAAGACTCTTCAACTTTTATTTCTTTTAGCTTCTCTCTTTCTATATTCTCACTGGCTAATAGAACGTCTTTTCTTTGAGCAATTACAATATTTCTTAAATCTTCTTTAATTATCATTTTTCTTATTTATTCATAGGATTTGTTATTTATAAAGGCTTTCATTAGTAATGCACAATAGTTTTCATTAGTAATGAACACATCATATTCTGCGGGTTTTTCTTCCGCCCACAATCCTACTTCTACCTCGGTCTCATCATCTCCTCCACAACCCTCCTCTGTTGCATAGGCTATCTTATTTATGACTGGAGGAGAGGGAGAAAAGAGGGGAAAAGAAAAAGAGAAAGAAAAGAAGGAGGAGGGAAAGGCAAAAGAAAAGAGGAAAGGCAAAAAGAAAGGGAAAGAGGAGAAGAGGGGAAAATGGAGATAAGCAAGAGGAAAGAGAAGGAAAAGAACACACAATGAAACAAAAGAAAGATTAATAAACAACTTTTAATAATCCCATTTTTAAGAAATTCAATTATATGCAACAGCGATTTATATTTGTGAAATTATATCAATTATATGCCGAAGTATATTATATAGGTATTATATAGGATTATTTATGTACAATAAATATAAAATAATAATGTGATAAGGTGCTGTTTGAGATAATTATACAGTGAAAGGGAATGAAAATCTTTTTAGTTATATGCAATATTTATACTTAATGAATTATAGACGATATTATTAATTATACTTTCTTATTATCATCATACATTGTTTTTATTAACAAGCAAAAAATAATCTTTTTGGAGTTTTTCAAAACCATCTATATTCTTTATCTATCTTATTTATTAGAATGAGTGTTCCTACATTAAAACTAATGTTAGTTCTCATTTGTTGGGTTTGACCTCCTTTCAGTAAATTGAGGTTGCAAGCCCTTCTTATTACTTAGAATTAACTGGCGAAGTCAAGTTAGAGAATTGCCTTACAGATATTTTTATGTTTACAATGATAGAAATGAGACAGAGATTATTACGAAGCACAATCCTATTTAATCAAAGCACTTATCCAATATTTCTTTTGTTAAATGTATAGAAGAATCACACTCTTGTTTTAAGTGCCAAGATAAACTCTTTGGGAAATAAGCATTTTCAACACTTTTACCTTTTTCTTGAACTACTTTAACCGCTGGCACAAAGTCGCCGTCACCAGAAACAAGAATAGCAATATCAAATGTGTTTTCATAAGTTCCCTTAACCATGTCTACAGCAATATGAATATCGTCGCCCTTGACAACATAATAATTTTTAGTATATCCTTTCGCCTTTCTCTTTTGCAATCGCACAAGAACAAGCTTAACTTTATCAGTATTTCTTATTTTATCAAAAAATCTCTGCTGTTTCCAGTATTTTCCTTGATCATCACTAAAATCTAAAGAAGCATTATAATAAAAAGCTCTTAAAAATTCTCTATTTTTACCCGCTAAAATCTGCCCTAATTTATTAAAGTTAAAATTAGTAAGATGTTTGTCATCGCCATAAATACTTTTAAGTCCATAATAAAAGTTATTGCCATCAATAAATAAAACTACTTTCTTCATGTACAACGCAAGAAGTTCAGGTTTAAAAATATTAACACAGTTAACATATACAAGGGAATGAGCATAAAAAACCTGGTCTCGCCGAAGCAATACCAGGGAGTATATAATAATTACTCAGAAAAGAAGTTTATAATCCTTTCGTTAGTGTTGAGAGTGGGACACTCACAGTTTAGTGATATAAAATAATAATGTGATAGGGTGCTGTTTGGGATAATTATGTAGTGAAAGGGAATGAAAACCTCAAACCCCAATCAATCAAAAACTGTCAAACTTAACTCAATAGCCATTTCCAAATTCGGTTCAATAATAACTTATGTTGATTAATCTTTATAGTTTTGCTTCTTTATTCCCATAGATGACTTGACCATTAAAATTGTTCCAAAGACCAGCAAGTAAAGAATCAATCCCTGGCTCTTTTTCATTTCTTAAAATCTTTTTCATATTCTTTATTATAGCTCTTCTTGAATTATCATGAGATTCTATAGCTGAATTTCCTTTTATTAAAGAGATGGGAATAGAATTTGAGGGTTCTAAAAACAATCTTGCAGTGTTATCATTGTTTGGTTTAGCACTCCATCTTTCATCAATAAAAAATACAAAAGGAAGTTTATAACCTATAAAACAGCCCTCTTTATTATTTTTCATAATTTCTGATCCAAGCAATAGTCCAGCATCACAAGATCTAGCATAAGTTATTCTCTCCTTTAATAATTGTTCATTCTCTCCAATTTTTACTAAAACCTCTTCTTTATAACCATAAATAGTATCTTCTTCACCATGGCCATTAAAAATAATAAAATTATAATCTAATTTTTTTAAAATTTCTGAAAAAGATTTCATATTTAGATTCTGTTTTTCACTTATTTCTTTAATATGCAGGTAACCTTTATTATTAAATTCAGAAATTATTTCTTTAGAATAATAAACCAAATAGGAAGTAGCATCATCAAAATTAGGTAAAGTTATAATTAAGCCTCTTTCCATTTTAGTTAGAGAGAATTTATCTCCCTCATAATCTCCCCATTAGTAAGTGCTTTCATAAAATTTAGATGCATGTTAATTATCTGCCTTCCTTGCTTATCTCCTTTTTTAACATGCTGAATCATTTCCTCTTTTGAAAGAACTCCCTGCGAACCAACTGATATCTTTAAATTAGAAGGTAGTCCTGCATCTATTTTAGTTACTACTAACTCTTTTAATTTTTCATTTATTTCACTTGAGTCTTCTTGTTTTTTCATAATTTTAATATTCAATATTTAAATAATTCCTATTTCAATAAGGGTTTTCAATATATTTTTTCCAAGTGGGGTATTTTCCTTAATCTCAAAATATGCTGTTTCCCAAGTATAAGGTTGTTTATCAACAACAACAATGATATCTAATCTCAGATTGTTAGGAATATTAGCATAAACCCTAATGAATTTTTCCCTTTCTCCCCCATCCTTCTCCATAAAATATTCAAGAACTATTTCTTTATAAATAGTTCTAAAATTTAAATATTGTTATATTAATCATTTAAAGTAACAACAAACATAACCTATAAACATCTTTTCCTACTTCTACCTCGGTCTCATCATATCCGGCACAACCCTCCTCTGTTGCATAGGATATCTTATTTATGACTGGAGAAGAGAGAGAATGAGAAAGAGTAGGGGGAAAGGCAAAAGGAAAGAAGAGAGGGAAAAAGAAAACACACAATGAAACAAAAGGAAAACTAATATATAAAACGAATAATAACTAAGTGAATACCTCAAAACCTCAACTAATCAATTAAGAACTGTCAAAATTAACTCAGTTAATATCTCTTAATTACATTAAGAATATAATCGTAAGTCTTATCTGTTTGTTCAAGCATGAATTGATAGTAATTCTTCAATTTTCCTTCTTTTGACTTCTCCAATGAATTAAAATAAGCCGCTTTATTATCTTTGTAAACAATTATAGGAAAATAACCATTGCTCATCAATATTTTATTCATAATTAATCTCCCAGTTCTTCCATTTCCATCTAAAAATGGATGAATAAATTCATATCTTCTATGAAATTCAAAAGCAAGAATTAATGGATGAATCTTGTTATGATTGCCTTTGTACCATTTCAATAGATTATTCAATTCTTCTTCAACTTCTTCTGGAGAGACAGTCTGAGAATTTCCAACAATATTTGATATTTTTTTAAATCCTTTTGGATATGGAATCTTGTTTTCCATATAAAGATTATTTGTAAGCAAATGATAAAGTCTTTTTATTGAATTAATATTAAACTTAAATGAATCTTTCAAATATTTAAATGCAATAATTGAGTTCTCAACTTCTTTAACTTCATTTTTATCTTTATATTGAGTATTGCCCGTTTCAATTATTTGCCTTACTTTATCGGGGGGTATTTTTGAACCTTCAATATTATTAGAATTAAATATAAATTCTGTTGCAAATTCGTTATTTAATAGCTCAGAGCATCTTTTTCCTTCTGTTAAATTATTTATCTTAATTGTCTTCTTTTCAATCTCTTCTGGAAGGGAGGGATTATGAGAGAGTCTATCTTTTATTTTATTAAAAAATGTATTTCTAAATTCAAATTCTTTTTCTGAAATTTCATCCAGATTGTCTAACAAATATTTCTCTTTTGTAATATTGGATATTCCTTTTCCCAAATGTTTCTTTATTATTAATTTCTCACCCATGAAAGAAATTTTTTTTACAAATGAGAAGTATTCTGCATCTTCTTTAGATTTCTTTTCTATAAAGCTCATGACAATTTATAGTATTTTTACTTTAAAAACCTTACCATTTGGGCAGGAAAATATAATTGCTTTTATCCTATATAAAATATATATTTCTTACCATTTGGGCAGGAAAACTATCATAAAACCTTACCATTTGGGCAGGAAAATATAATCCAGCCCAGTGAAGTGTTATTTAATCTTTAGAGCTTTTCTTCTTTATTTTTATTTCACCTTTATTTACTTCTGCCTCTAATTCATAACCTTCTAAACCAGATTCTTTAACATAACTGGGGGAGATTATAATTGCATATTTGTAATAAACCTTCTTTCCTCTTTTATTAGATAATTGCTTTTGAATCTTCATGGGTTTAATATCAATTTTGCTTTTTTATACTTGTCGAAACCTACTACTTTAAAGTTACTATGTGGGTACCTACACATTTATAAAATATAATTTTCTTATTTAACTATGAAAAAACATAAATTTGCAAGTTTTCCTTCAAATAGAGTAAAGGGCTTAAAAGTTCTCTCAGGAATGGACATAGATTTGAAGACAAAAAGAAAACTTCAAGAACAAGCAAAAAAATGGTTAAAATATATAAAATTTCATTCAGAAGAAATAAAACATGATGATATGTATCATGAAGGAGAAATGAGTTTTATAAAATTTTTCTTCTTATCAAAAATTAAAAAATGAAATACGTCCGATTACTTAAGGGACAGAGCATCAAAAAAACAGGAATTATATGAAAATATTTGTAACTTCCGACACACATTTTAGCCATAAAAATATAATTGAATATACTGGCAGACCATTTAAAACAATAGAAGAGATGAATGAAGAAATAATAAACAATTGGAATTATAAAGTTGGGAAAGAGGATTTAGTAATTCATTTAGGAGATTTTGCTTTAGGAAGTGAAAAAGAGGTTAAGGATATAAAAAATAAGCTTAATGGGAATATAATCTTGTTGATGGGGAATCATGATCACAAAGAAATTAGAAAAGCAGGATTTATAATAATTAAAGGTAATTTAGAAATTGGAAATTTAATATTCAGTCATTCTCCTTTAACAAAAACAGATATCCCAAAGGGATTTATAAATATTCACGGGCATATTCATGAAAAAGAAAGTCTTAGTGGAATAAATGTAAGTGTTGAAAAAACTAATTATGCACCTTTAGAGTTAGAAGAATTAAAAAGATTAGCAGAAAATAAATAATTGAATGTCAAAATAATACAAAAAAATGGAAAATATAAAAATTAAAGATATGCCAAAATTAGAATGCCCATTTGAAAGAAAGCTTTTATCTGATGAAAGTTATACCGTTATTCCTAAAATTAATTCTGGATATGAATGGGTTTTTAATAATCCTGAAGTCATGGCAATTGAAAAATTAGATGGCACAAATGTTTCAATAGTTATTCAAGGAGGGATAGTAATTTCTATTTGGAATAGAACAGAAAGGATACCTTTTATTAATAAAGGAAAAAAATGGATTGTAGAAGGAATATTAAATAGCAATGAAAAAGGATATATTGACCTTCTTTCTGATGGACAACATTTTGGAGAATTAATTGGCCCAAAAGTAAATGGAAATCCGTATAAATTAAAAGAGCACTTATGGATTCCTTTTTCAACATTTTGTCAAAAACATTTAAAATATAAAAGTTGGGGAAAATATCCAAAAGATTTTGAAACAATATCTAAATGGTTTGAAACTGATTTAATTCCTCTTTATGCTTGTATGATTCAAGGAGAAGAAGGCAGAAAGAATGGTTTTGTAGAAGGGATTGTTTTTACTCACCCAGATGGAAGAATGGCAAAGTTAAGAAAAGATATGTTTGATTGGTTCGCAAGCGGGAGGCATAAAGAAAAATGAGAGATGAAAGAAGAATAAAGAAAATATTAAAAATTTTAGAAGAAATTTGGGAAAAAAGTTCAGATCAGAGATTTGGACAGCTTTTGATAAATTTGGGAGTTATCAAAGATGATTTTGAAACTTGGAAAAATGAGGATGATTTGTTAGAAGAACATTTGATTAAAATAAAAGAAACACGGTTAAAATGAGATATAAAATAATAAATCATAAGAGAATGCCTTTATGTGATTATAAAGGAAAATGTAAAAATATTGCTTACAAAGAAGTTTATCCTAATTTCGGTAAAAAAGATAAAGAACATTATTGGTGTTATTTATGCAAAAAGCACTTTAACCAGGAGCAAAAAAGATTAAAGAGAAAATTAGTTTATTGCTCTCTCGATTAATTTATTGAACTTAGGTATACAAAGAAATTTAAAGTTTAAAGAATTGCAAATAAAATGGAAGAAAATAAAGAAATTTTCTGGCATATTAATTCAATGGAGAAAATAAATTGAAATGGAAGAGGATACAACACACATAGCTATATTTAATGGAAAGACTATAAGAAGGAAATTAGTTAATAATGAATGGTTTTTTTCTGTTATAGATATTGTTGGAGTTTTGACTGAAAGTGAAAATCCTCGTGATTATTGGTATAAATTAAAAATAAGAGAGCAGGAATCTTCTGGAATTGAACTGTCGACATTTTGTCTACAGTTGAAACTTATAGCCGAAGATAGTAAGTTAAGAGAAACAGATTGTGCAAATACAGAAGGTATTTTTAGAATTATTCAATCAATTCCTTCTAAAAAAGCAGAACCATTCAAAAGATGGCTTGCAAAAGTTGGTTATGAAAGAGTAAAAGAGATAGAAAACCCAGAACTTGCACAGGAGAGAATGAAAAAACTCTATGAACAGAAAGGCTATTCTAAAGATTGGATTGAAAAAAGATTAAGGGGAATTGCTATAAGACAAGAATTAACAGACGAATGGAAGCAAAGAGGAGTTGAAGAAGATATAGAATTTGCAATATTAACTAATGAAATAAGTAAAGCTGCTTTTGGAAAAACAGTTGAAGAATATAAAGAACTCAAAAAACTAAAAAGAGAGAACTTGCGAGACCATATGGACGATTTAGAACTTATTTTTAGTATGCTTGGAGAAGCATCAACAACAAGAATAGCTAAGGCAAAAGACACCAAAGGTTTTGAAGAAAATAAAACCGCTGCCAAACAAGGCGGGGAAGTTGCAGGCAATGCTAGAAAAGAATTAGAATTAAAAACTGGAGAAAGTGTTTTATCTGAAGAAAATTTCTTGGATATTCCTGAAAAAATAAAAAAGAAGAAAAAAATTCAATTAAATTATTCTATTTAGATATTCACATTCAAATCTATTCCACAACTCTTATCAAATCTATAATATAGAATGTTTTGAAAAACCCTGCTTTTAAGAAATTTAATTATATACAACAGGGATTTATATTTGTAAAATTATATTAATTATAGACAACTTTGAATAACCCCCTTTTTAATAAATTTAATTATCTGTAACAGAAGACTAATTTTATTATATTATTTATACTTAATGAATTATAGCCCATATTATTAATTGCACAATAAATATAAAATAATAATGTGATAAGATGCTGTTTGGGATAATTATGTGATGAAAGGGGATGAAAACCTCAAACTCCAATTAACAATAATTCTCCAATCATTTCGCAAATTGATGTGTGGACATAGAACATATGTTTGGTGTGAGCACACTTATCCAGTAAAACATACATTTTTATACAATAAATAATATAAAACTACATGAAAGAGGTATTAGAATGAATCCAATACATCTTGCGGGCTTAGTAAAAAGAGCTTATCCTAGCTTTGATATGAATAGTTTTGATGATAGATTAAAATTACAAAAATTTGTTTATTTAATTCAGGAAGCTGGATTAAATTTAGGATATGATTTTAAATTATATTTACATGGACCTTATTCTACTATGTTAGCAAGAGATGGATTTGATATGCCCCCATTCAAAGAATGTAATATTTTAAAATTTGAGAATGAACCTTCTGAAATAATATTTAATGAATTACTAACTTCCTTAAAAGATAAAAAGGATAATATAAGAACAATGGAAATTATGGCTTCATTACATTTATTCCATAAAATATACCCAAAAAAATCTGATGAAGATTTGATTAAGTCGGTTGAAGACAAAAGTTTAAAATTTAAAAATCAAACAAACGAAATAAAGATATGCTTGGAGGATATAAAGAAAAATATAAGATGGTAGAGATGAAAAAAATATTTGATGGGAAAAAAAGAGAAAATAAAGATGATATGTGTAAATCAGTAAAAGAATTTAGTGAAAAAATTGGGGAATATCCAAATACTTCAACATTTATTACTGTTGGTGATGCCATAAAAGCAGGGTCTGATATTTTTATAATTAGAAAGGAATCTGACAAAAAATCTGATATACAAAGAGATTTTGTTATAGCATAGTAAGATGAATTTAATTATTCCTCAAAGAAGTATTTGGCATTGTAATCTTGATACTAATGGAAGAACAAATGCTTGTCCTAAAAAATGTAAAAATTCTTTATTATCCAAAGAAAAATTATTAGAAATACCAAAACATTTTTTTATTATTACTTCCAAAAAAAATGATGAAGACTTTGTAACCGCTCTTCCACTCTCTTCCCATGAATATCAAATTGAAAAAAATGCAGGAGAATCAATACATCCAGAAGACATTGAATCTTTAGCTACGACAAAAAATAAACTAGAGATTACAAAATTAACTTTAATTCTTTCAAATAAAATATGTAGAATTCCTGTAGATGCTCTTAAATCTGGAGAAGAAAAAGGAATATTGAAAAAAGAAAGATATAGGGATATTATTTGGCCAGTTAAATCTTGTCTTGATCCTGATTAAAATAAGGATAAGAAGTATATGAATTATTTTACTTATTTATAGAAGGTTTTTCAAAACCTTCTATAATAAATCCCCCATAAAATATTCTATTTCAAAATGTTTATAAAATCCCTTTTCATTATCCTGTAAGAGGTGCTATGGTATCAGAACAATTATCTTCCATTCTTATTCCTGCTCTTTTGGGAGGATTGGGGGGCTTAACAAGGGGTTTTGTAGGATTGCTTAAAGCGATTTCTTTAAGAAGAAAAATATTATGGGGATATTATTCAATAACAGTTCTCGTTGCAGTAGTTATAGGAATTTTCACAGGAGTCATATTTAATTTTGATTACAGATTATCTTTGCTCGCGGGTTATGCCGGAACAGATATTCTTGAGGGAATTTACAAGTCTTTTGCTGTGCAGAAAGTTTATGTTGCTTCTGCAAGAGCTTCAAAGAAATGAAAATTAATTTGGATACACAAATTTTTATAGTATTTAATATTGTTTAAAAGGTGGAATTAAATGAAGTTAAGAAATTTCTTGAAAGCTTAAATCAAGATAATATTATATTTGATTCTCATTTTTATAAGAGAAGTTTGGATAGACCTATAGATGAAGGAATGGTTAGAAGTTTTTTAGTTTAAATTAATAAATTAGAGAAAATTGAAAGAGGAAAGGGAGAGAATAGATTTAAATTATGGTTTAAAATGAGCGATAAATATTCTTTGATTTTAGTAGTTGAGATTTATATCTCAAAAGGTTTAAAAGTTATAAGTGCTTGGAATAGTAATAAAAAATGGCAAAACAAATTAAGACAATAGATTATGATGAAGAGAATGATGATTTATTTATATCAAATGGAGACAAAGTTAAGGCTTCATTAGATATAGGTGATTTTATTTTAGATGTAAGTCATGACAATCTTATTTGTGGTATAGAAGTTATGGATACAAGTGAAAATTTAGGAATAAATAAGGATATATTAATGGGTATTAAAAGCATAAAGATGTCTGTTGCATATAAAACTAATTATATTTATGTCTTACTTATGATTTCTTTCAAAAAAGGAGATAAAGAAGTAAACATGCCAATTCCACTAACTCTTGATTTGGGACATAAAACCCCAAGACAGGATGTTTTAGTATATAATTAATGATAAGAAATGGCAAACAAAGAATTAATTGATTTTATAAAAGAAGCGAGGAAAAGAGGATTTGGAGATGGTGATTCAAGAAAAGCTCTTATTGATAAGGGTTGGCCTCAGGCAGAAGTTGAAAACGCTTTCAACTCTCTCATTAAGAAATACACAAACAAAAATCAAATTACTCTTTTTCTTAGCAATGAGTTGATTAAAGATATTGAAAAAAGGGCAAAAAAGAATATGTTTACTATTTCAGAACAAATTGAGGATATACTAAGAAGAAGCACTATTAACATTTCAAAAAGGAAATCCCCTTATGACCCAAAGATAGATGATAAGTTGGTATCTTTGTTTTCAAGAAGGAAGAGTGGACCTAAGAAAGAGTAAAAAGTGGTGGGAAAGAAAAATAAAAAATTTAAAAGCAGAAAGATATTTAAAATGATAAGAGTTATATAAATTATGGAAGAAGAAATGTGTATAAGCAAAAGTGCAATAAGAGATTTGGTTAGATTAACTAATGAAATTAATGATAGAGTAGAATCTCTTGAATTAATGAGTGATAAAAAATTTATGACTTCTTTCAAGAAATCAAAAGAGCAAATAAAAAAGAGAAAGTTTGCAGATTGGAATGACTTATAAAATTCTACCCACTAAAGAGTTTGAAAAAGATTTTAACAAAATAGATTCTTTTATGCAAGAAAGAATCAAAAAGAAGATTGAAGAAGTTGCAGAAAATCCTGAAAGGTATAAACATCTTCATTATGATCTTTCAAATGATTGTAGATTATGGATAGGTAAATTGAGAATAATTTTTTCATACAATATTGTTAAACAAGAGCTATATCTTGAGAAGATTATATTTGGGCATAAGTATTAAAAATAAAATAAACTACCTTGAATCACTCCCTCTTTAAGAAATTTAATTATATATAACAGCGATTTATATTTGTGAAATTATATGCCAGAGTATATTATATAGGATTAGTTATGTACAATAAATATAAAATAATAATGTGATAAGGTGCTGTTTGGGATAATTATGTAGTGAAAGAAGATGAAAACCTTTTCATTAACAATGCCTTTTCCTATCACTTCTCCATCACCCCAATAAAATATATAACCTCATAATCTATGCATAATCATGACTATGGGATTTAATGAGACAATTGAGAAATACAAATTAGATTATATAATTCCTCTAATTATATGGATTGCCATATTTGGAAAGAATGTATTTTCTTCGCTTATGTTTGTCGATTATGCTCCTTCAGTTTTCTTTGATTCTATTAAAAATTTAGTTTCAGGTAATTTTACTTATATGCCTTTATTATTTGAAATTCCCAAATTTATTTTTTCAATTTTTGGATTGCTTTACAACTATTTCACAATAATATTTTTAGTATTTATGCTCTTTTCATACTTTTACATAAAAAAACTACTTAAAGGAAAAAGCCAATTGTTTGTTTTTCTCTTTTCTTTTATTTTTTTCTTTAATTCTTTTGTATATTCAAGAATAATGGTGGGACAAATAGGAATAATCTTCTCTTATTTCATGATGCCCATGTTTTTGTATTATTCCATCCTTCTCTTCAAACATTTGGGATACAAAAATTTAATAAAAGCAGTTATTGCCTTTGCTGTTTCAAGCTCTCTTGCAATGCACTTTTTAGCAATAAATTTAGGTTTATTCCTTCTTGTTTCATTTTGGTTTTACATATATAAAAATGAAAAAAGAGACTGGAGAAAATACTTTATTGTTATTTCAATATTCATTATTTTAAGCATTTTTCTAAACGCTTATGCATTTCAAGGGCTTTTATCAAATCCTATTTTTTCTTCTATAAATAGTCAGCATGAGTCTTTCTTTGCTCCAAAACTAAGCCAAGACATCCCTGCAATAGCCAAGCTCATAGGTTTAGAGGGGTTCTGGAGAGAAATAGGATATAAAACTCTATACAAAAGCATACCCCCTTTAGTTTATTACTCTATTCTTGCCATTCTTATTCTTCTTATGATTCAAGGATATTATTCATATAATGAGAAAGAATCCAAAAATTTCTTCTATTCATTATTCTGGATTGGACTTATATTAGGAACGGGAATAAGCCATCCATATACAAAGCCAATTTTTGATTTTCTTTTTAATCACTTGCCTCTTTTTAATGGATTTAGGGATAGTCATAAGTTTGCAGCACTTATTGCTCTATCTTACTCTTATCTTATTCCACTAGGAATAATATCAATAAAACAAAATATATCCGGGAATATTACTAAACAAAAATTGAGGAAAATAGTTTCCTTCATATTTATTCTTCTTTCAATAGCATTTTTGGTATTTTCAAGCTTTCCGCTTATAGGACTTTCAAATCAAGCACATTCAGTCAAATATCCCCAAAGTTATATTCAAGCAGGAAATTTCATAGACAATTCTAATATGAGTTTAACTGAAAATAGAATAATCTATATTCCATTTTATATGTACCTTACTTATAATTGGAGTACACCTGCAAATTCAGATGGCAGAATACCCGCACCAATAAATGCTATAACAAAAACTCATATTCTTGTTGGCATAGATGAATATGGAGGTGCTAACCTTGAACAAATAGAAATAATAAAATGTCTTTCAAATAAAAGCATTCCTTGTTTAGAAAACAATTCCATTGAGTATATAATAAAAGATAAATGCACTCTAACAAGCTTAGATTATTCTTGGGTAAATGAAACTAATACTGAAACTATTTATTCTGGAGAATGCATAAACATTTACAAAACAAACCCAAGTTCACAAAGAATGAAGACTAAAGGAATTCCAATAAGATTTATACTTGGTTCAATTATATCATTAATTACTTTAATAATATTAATCACTTATCTATTAAAGAATAAAGAAAAGCAAGGAGACATAAGCCAGATAAATATGCAAAGAGAATTATCAATAGTATAAAGTTATCAGATTTAAGTATAAATTTTAATCCAAAAAATACAAGAGAAACAACCCCAAAAAGAACAAAAAAGCTCACCCATCTAACTTTTTTGTAAACATACTTTGTAATTTCTGAAAAATCCACCTTTGGTTCTGTTTTTTTGCGCATCTCAATGAATTGTAAAATAACACCTACAACAAGAAAATAATAAACATATATTGCAAGATTTTCTGCCAATACATTTTGTTTTATAGTTAAAAGAAACGGAATAAAACCAAGAAGAAGAATTGCTGGAAGAATAAGAAATCTTGAATCAATCTTTATAAAATAAAAAGCAACTGTTAAAAGAATAAATCCAATAAACGCAATTTCTACAGAATATGTGTGGTTTCCGAAATACATATTTATTCCAATTAAAATATAAAATAGAACAATCCCCAATAAAGGTTTAAAAAAACTATTATTATTTATTTTTCTCATTTTCTACAAAAAATAGAGAGTAAAGCCTTTTTATAATGTTTTTCTTAGGCACTCTTCTTTCAACTTTTTCTTCTTCAATTATTCTTGGGCTGTATTCATATTTTCTTTCTTTAATAGTTTCTTTTGGTTTTTCATAAGAATGTGCAGAAAATAATTTTTTAAAACCGAAAAAATCCATATAATAAAGAACAATTATACCTGTTAAAATGGTTAAAACCCAAAAAACCTTACTTGCTAATCCTGGAAAATCAAATGCTTTTTTGAAAAGGGAAAATATTGAGAGAGATAGAAGTCCTATAAATAATAAAGTAAAAAAGAACTTTCTTTCTTTTTTAAATGACTCTGCTTGGCTTAATTTTGGCTCCTTTAAAGATTGCTGAGATTTTATTCTTTTAATTTCAAGTTCTTTTTCTGCATTTAAAAGATATATTTCCTTTTGTTTAATTTTTTCAAGTTGCTTTTGATAGTCTCTTTCTATTCTTCCTTTTTCCTTATATTCTTCTCTCTTTATTTCTTCTATATATTCTAAATCTTTCTTTCTCTGATAAGCAAGGTTTCCCTGCTCCTTTGACAGAACTCCAGAATAGAGCCTTTCCATATCTTTTTCTCTTTTTATAATTCTCTCTTCAAACTCTTTGTGTTTTTTACCAAATTCTTCTAATTGCTTTTTGTGCTCTTTTTCTATTCTTTCTTTTTCTTTACGCTCTTCTTTCTCTTTTCTTTCAAGCTCTTCTAACTTTCTTTTATTCTCCTGCTCAATCTCTTCAAGCATTTTTTGATGTTCTTTTTCTATTCTTATTCCTTCTTTATATTCTTCTTGCCCTTTTCTTCTAATTGCTTCTAATTCTCTTCTTCTTTGTTCTTCCTGAACTTTTTCATTTTTAGAGAGAATTCTATAATAAATATCACCCACATCTTTGCTCTTATTTATAATTCCTTTTTCAAACTCACTGTGCTTTTTATCAATCTCTTCAAGCATTTTTTGATGCTCTTTTTCTATTCTTATTCCTTCTTTATATTCTTCTTGTCCTTTTCTTAGAAGCATTTCTAATTGCTTTTTGTGCTCCATTTCAAGTCTTGCAATTTCTTTAGCTTTTTCATATTCCTTCTTTTTTAATTCTGTTATATCCTTTTCCTTCAAATCTCTTATATATTTCTCATAAATTTTCCTTTGTTTGTATTTCTCCTTCCAGGAATTTATAATTTTCCTTAATCTTAAAATATTTTTTCCAGAACTATCTTTTTTTTTATATTTCTTTATATCTTTTATATCTTTTTTTAATATATCAAATTCGGGCTTGTATGATTCAGCTTCTTCTAATGTTCTTCTTATTTCCTCTTTCAACCCAGAGACGCTCTCTTCAAAATATCCTTTCAACTCTTTTATACTCTTTTCCATATCTTCATCGAGTTTCTTTCTTATTTTTCCATTATCTTCTTTAGGAATTTCTTTTTTTTCTTTCAAAGAAGACTTTATTGAATTCATGTCTTCTTTTATTGCCTTAAAAGAATTTTCAAGCTTTTTATCAATAATTTTGATTCTTCCTTCTATTTTTTTGTCTATCTTTTCTTCTATTTCATCCATTTTAATTTGTTATCACAGAACTCTTTTTACCTATTAAAAAGTATAAATTTTGAGTTTAAAAAGATAGTTGTAATGGACAGTAAAATACAAATATACACTTATCTTATTGATTTTCAAGAATTGCTTCTTTCTTTTCTTTAGCCCTTTTCTTAGTTTTGAAAATAAAATAAGCAATTGTTCTTCACTAATGTCTGTGATTTTATCTAAATCGTAGAGTTCCTTAAACCTTTTAGAGAAGAATAACATCTTTTCCCTTAAAGTATTAAGTCTAGGATAGCCCCTTGCTCCTTTAACACTTTTTATAGAAACATTAATCCCATGTTCCATATCATTTATGTATTGCAGGATAAGATTAGAATTATATTCGGATATATCAAAAATTCCTTCTTTCATAACTTTCTCTTTCCAATTAAAGTATCTTTCTTTGTGTTTGTAATGGTCTATTTTCATTTCTGTATAAAACAGATTTCTATTAAAAGCAATCTGTATATTTTGTGTACATCCCTACTCTAAGACAAAAAGTATAAACGCCCCGACCGGGAATCGAACCCGGGACTCCTGCGTTCTGCACATTTTATATAACTTCCATCAAGGTGCAGAAAGAAGTTATCTTCCGCGTCGAGAGGGAAAGCCATTGTAGGAGAACCGTAAGTTCTTCCCATGCGCGACAGGCAAGTGTTTTAGCCATTAAACTACCGAGGCAACCACTCAATACTAATAGAGAATAAATAAATTTGTTTTTAAATTTTGCTTTTATGTCTTCTTACTCCTAAACCTTCAAAGTTTCTGCACATTCTCTTAAATATTGTATTCTCTCTTTGCTATCTTTTATTTTAACCAATTCTTCAGAAGGAATTGAATTTCCAATATTAAGGGTAATTGTCTTCCCTTTCTTATTCCAAGATTCTCTAAAAGAAAAAATTCTCCTTAAATTTTCTGTCTTCTCATGTCTTGCTAAAAAATTATAAATTTTTTCGTGGTCTGGTCCTGAAAACCACATTGGAACAACATAGGAAGAATGTGAAATAAAAGGAAATATCCCATTATTCCAAGGATATTCTTTAAGTCTTGGTTTAGACATAGATCCAGAGGGATAAATTGCTAAATTTCCTCCCCCGTCAATGTATCTTAGAGTATCCCTTAAAGAGCTTAAATTAGAACTAGAGGTGGTTGCATGCACAAAATGTAATATCTCTTCTATTCCTTTTATGAATTTCAATTGATTCATTCCTATAACTTTCATTTTTTCTCCTCTCTCCTTCAAAAGAGAACCCAAACTTCCAATTAATATTGCACCATCAAGAAGGCCATAAGGATGATTAGAAACATACAAAGTTGGACCCTTCAAAGGAATATTTTTCTCCCCGATTAATTCAACTTTAACACCCATTTCTTTTATAGATTCCAGGCAAGCATAATTCCATCCTTTTTTAACAGCATTTTTCTCAGCTCTTAATATCATCTCATAAGTCTTGCTAATCTTTAACAAATCATCTGTAACGGGATTTCTTTTCACAGCTTCTAATATCTTTTCCAAAGATATTCTTGGGTCTTCAGATTTATCAAAATATTCAAAAATTGGCTTTATCTCAGGAATCATTTTTCTAATTTCTGCTAATTCCCAAAATAAATTCCATATATCTGTTAAAGACTTTATTCCCATTCTCTGTATTAAAATTCTCTATTTAAAAATAAATCTATAGTAGAGTTAATATTCAACTTTTATTAATTTGAAGAAGATGTTTTTAATGAAGATAATTTAAAATAGAATATAAATCAAATTATATTCTATCTTTTAATCAATTTTGCCACAATTATAAGTATTAATAATACTAAAGCCCCAATTATTAAAATTAAAAGGAAATGTGGATAATCTAAAGGAGATTTTCCTTCTTTATTTACATTTAAACTCAAAACTGTGGAATTTTCTTCATCTAAAATAATTGTTGTCTTTTTATTTAAGCTTTCAATAAGAGAATTATCATCTAAAGGTTTTGAATTTTTATCTTTGCATGTGCTACACTTTCCATCTCCCATTTTTACTGTAAATGTTACTGAATCACTTCCTGTATTTCCTGAATTATCTCTACAAGTTACTGACCATGTATTTATTCCTGTAACTGAAGTAATTCCTGTTATTACATTTACTCCATTTACTAATGAAGAAACATTCACTTGTGTGCCATTATTTAATTTATAAGTACAAGAATTTAAATTATTATCAGAAACACTGAATGTTAAATTTGTTCTTTGTGAGCTATAAGTTGTTGCAATTGGATATGTTATATCAACAACTGGATTTGTTGTATCTGTAGGAATTATTGTTACTGTAAATGTTACTGAATCACTTCCTGTATTTCCAGAATTATCTCTACAGGTTACAGACCATGTATTTATTCCAGTAACTGAAGTAATTCCTGTTATTACATTTACTCCATTTACTAATGAAGAAACATTCACTTGTGTGCCATTATTTAATTTATAAGTACAAGAATTTAAATTATTATCAGAAACACTGAATGTTAAATTTGTTCTTTGTGAGCTATAAGTTGTTGCAATTGGATATGTTATATCAACAACTGGATTTGTTGTATCTGTAGGAATTATTGTTACTGTAAATGTTACTGAATCACTTCCTGTATTTCCAGAATTATCTCTACAGGTTACAGACCATGTATTTATTCCAGTAACTGAAGTAATTCCTGTTATTACATTTACTCCATTTACTAATGAAGAAACATTCACTTGTGTGCCATTATTTAATTTATAAGTACAAGAATTTAAATTATTATCAGAAACACTGAATGTTAAATTTGTTCTTTGTGAGCTATAAGTTGTTGCAATTGGATATGTTATATCAACAACTGGATTTGTTGTATCTGTAGGAATTATTGTTACTGTAAATGTTACTGAATCACTTCCTGTATTTCCAGAATTATCTCTACAGGTTACAGACCATGTATTTATTCCAGTAACTGAAGTAATTCCTGTTATTACATTTACTCCATTTACTAATGAAGAAACATTCACTTGTGTGCCATTATTTAATTTATAAGTACAAGAATTTAAATTATTATCAGAAACACTGAATGTTAAATTTGTTCTTTGTGAGCTATAAGTTGTTGCAATTGGATATGTTATATCAACAACTGGATTTGTTGTATCTGTAGGAATTATTGTTACTGTAAATGTTACTGAATCACTTCCTGTATTTCCAGAATTATCTCTACAGGTTACAGACCATGTATTTATTCCAGTAACTGAAGTAATTCCTGTTATTGTATTTACTCCATTTACTAATGAAGAAACATTCACTTGTGCACCATTATTTAATTTGTATGTGCAAGAATTTAAGTTGTTATCAGAAACACTGAATGTTAAATTTGTTCTTTGTGAGCTATAAGTTGTTGCAATGGGATATGTTATATCAACAACTGGATTTGTTGTATCTGGTATTATTCTTGGTAATATTATTAAGTGCAAATCAGAATATTCTTCGCTACCTGTTACACTTGTTTTTGCAGTAAATCTTAAAGTATAATCTCCTGGAGTAAGTATTCCTGTATTCAAAGTATATGTTTTACTATAAAGATAAGTATACTCAAGTATTTGATCTCCTGTAACATGTTCTTCAAAAATTAATGTTGAAGAAACTAATTCCAATTTTTCATATTCCATTGATTCCCCATGACCATATGCAACAAGAACTAAATTAAATGAATCTCCTTGAGTTACTGTTTTGGAATTTGATGTTGGAGAATCTTCATAATTTAGAAAAGTATTTATAACAAGTGAATCAGATGATATTGAAGGAATTGCACTTAAGAAAACCAAAGATAATAATATTATAAAAGACATACTTGCTAAATTGTGTGATTTATTCATTTTCATTTCTTTCCCCTTACACCCTTTCCAGAATTTCCAAACATGTAACCTGCTTTAGCATTAAAATTAAGATTTCCTTTTTTCAAATCCCCTCTTTGTTGTGCTTCAAATCCAACATAAGCACCTAATTTTTTAGAAGGTTTAAAATCAATTTCTATTTTCTTAGATGAAACCAACGTTTTGTCTATTCTTCCTTTTTCTAATTCAAAAGAATAAGGTTTCACTTGAATAACATTATTGCCTTGTCTTACGAGATCTGTACCTGATTCAGAAATTCCGCTCTTTGAAACTACTTCATTAGCAAATCCATAACCCAAATTTAATCTGACTCTATTATCCTTAGTATTAAAAGATAATATTCCTCCAAAATCTATTGGATATGCTAATTTTGAACTTTCTTTTCTAATTCCTTTTGTTTCAGTGTATAATTGTATAGCTTGGTTCAATAAAGTAGTTGCATTAACATCTGTTGAAGAGGAAGTTCTTTCTTTTCCAAAACCTAATGTTCCATATATTCCAGCCCAAATTGCGCCTTTCTCAGCATCTTTCTCAGCGCCTTTCCCAAGTTGTAGAATAGCTGAAATTCCTCCAAGAGGATTATTCAATGCTTTATTCCCTTCTACTAAAATTCTGAATTCTAAATCAGACAATTTTGGTTTATTACGTAAAGTATCGAGTAAATTATAATAATTATTTGTAATATTGTTTGTTGTATTATTTATATCAATATCATAATTAATAGTTGGTTTTGCTTGGGAAAGTCCTTTAGGGATTGTATCTCCTATTTGTTCTATAATTACTTTTTCGGGTTGTTCGGAATTTAAATTTGCTGGTTTCCAAAAAAATGAAGGAAGAAAACTTCCTTTGCTTCCTAGCCCGGTAGTATCACAAACTCCAACCTTTCCCTTTTCTCTTACGGTTAAACCAATTGACTTGCCTACTCCAGATTCATCAAAATTTTTTTTGAAATAGTATAATTCAAATGCAGAAGTATCGCTATTAAACTTAATATAGCTATTTGAATCTGTTGTGTAAAGCTGAGGTTCCTTAGAATCTCTTATGGCTTTTTTAAGATCTTCATTAAATTTAAATTTGTATACAAAATGAGTGGGGGTTTCTCTTTCGCTTTCATAATTTCCTGCATTAACTCCTTTTTGAATCGCGTAATTGTCTTGACCATTCAATGAAGCTGGAAGCATATATAATCCTCCAATAATACCGACTTTAATACCTGCCTTAGCAATTCCTTCAATTAGTTTAGACTTCTTTATTGACATTTTATAGTAATAACTGATTTGCATACTCCTTTATAAATATTTCTATATAAGTGTAACTATTTAATGACTACTAATTTTAAGATGTAAGAGAATAATTTGCTTCTTTTGAATTCTTTTGAATGTTATAAACACATTTATAATATAAACTCGTCATTATTAATTATGGAAGGAAAAACGCTCAATGGTATTTTAATAACTATAATAATCATATTATTTCTCTCTATTTACTGGTTTATTCCATATGATACAACTGAATTCAATACTTCTTCCAATTCAAATTTTAGCATAAATGATTCTGAAAACAGCACATTGCAATTCTATCCAAATATGAGATTTCCCGAGACAAATATTTCTTATAATATTGAAGGATGCCCATTAAAAAAAGAAAACGACATGGAATGGGCATTTGATATAATAGAAAATGAAACTATATTGAATTTCTATTCCGCCAATTACGGACAAAAAATAACTATAACCTGCAAAGATACAAACAGATTTGAAGGAGATTTATTCATTGCAGGAGAAGGAGGACCAACAAGCATAACCATTGCAGGAGATTTTAATATTATAGAAGAGGGAAAAATACTCCTCATAAGAGATTCCCTATGTGAAAGACCAAATGTAGCAATACATGAACTGCTCCATGTTCTTGGATTTGACCATTCTAAAAATCCAAAGAATATAATGTTTGATATAAGCAAATGCGATCAAACCATAGGAAAAGATATAATTGAGTTTATTAATTATATTTATTCTATTCCAAGCCAGCCAGATTTATTATTTGAAAATGCATATGCTTCTATGAACGGAAAATATTTAGATATAAATTTTAGCATAAGAAACAATGGATTAAAATCTGCTGAAGAATCAGTTGTAAGTATAATTGTTGATGGAAAAGAAGTTAAATCTATTGATGTGCCCTCAATTGAAATTGGATATGGAAGAGAAGTTTACATGACAAATATATGGATAAAACAAATAAGTGTTCAAACTGTAGAATTTATTATAGAAAGTGATTTTGAAGAACTTAATAAAATTAATAATAATGTTATTTTTGAAATAAAAAAATAAAAGAATTAGACAAATGATTAATCATCAAGCAGGTCATCAATAGCCAGCTCGAGATCATCCTCTTCTTCGAAAAGGTTTGATTCGTTACTCATTTTGGACCTCATTTTTTTATAGCTTTTTATATATATTTTAGTTTTTAAACTCTTCTATTTTATAGAGGATAGATTAAAAAAGGAGATTATAATATATAATTCAGCGTCGGATTAAAATGTATTACCCTTACAAGATATTCATATGTTGCGTTTTTAGGAATAATATACTAATATAAGAATATATCAATATTAATCAATAAGGTATTAATATAGATAAATTTCATATATTCTTAATCACTTTTATTCTGTAATTTATAAAAATCAGAGAATAATTTCCCTTTTTTAATTAAATCATTAAATTTTCCTTCTTCAACAACTCTACCTCCTTCAATAACTATTATTCTATCAACATTTTTTAAAGTTGATAATCTATGGGCTATAATGATTAAAGTTCTGTCTTTTAATTCATTTCCAATATGTTCTTGTATTTTTTCTTCTGTTTTGCTATCCAGATGAGAAGTTGCCTCATCTAAAATTAAAACTGGAGAATTCTTGTAGATTGCCCTTGCTATACCAATTCTCTGTCTTTCTCCTCCACTGACTCTATATCCTTTTTCTCCTAATAATGTTAAAAGACCACTTGGTAGCTTGACTATTAATTCATCTGAAGCAGATATTTTAATTGCTTTTTCAAAAAGATTGGTATTTCTTTTTAATGTGGATATTGAAATATTTTCTGCTAAAGTCATATCAAACATCTCAGAATCCTGAAGCACTGCAGTTATTGTATTGGTTATTGAACTATGTTTGAAATTATTTATATTAATTCCATCAATATATATTCCACCTCTTTGAATTTTATACAACCCTAAAAGCAATTTCGTTAAAGTAGACTTGCCACATCCAGATTTTCCAACAATCCCTACTTTTTCACCTTTATTTATTGTTAAATTAAAGTTTCTAAGAACATTCTTTTCCTTATATTTGAATGAAATGTTTCTAAATTCTATCTTCTTCCAGTCTTTAGGTATATTTAATAAATCATCAGATTCCCTGTCAAAAATTTCTGCACCCAATATAGTCATTAGTCTTCCTGTTCCAGACTGGATTTGTATAAATCCATCAATTGTTTCACTTATATTATCCAAAGAGGACCTTAATTTATCAAAATATGCTGCATAAACTAAAATTGAACCTAATGTAATTACTTGAACAATAAATTCATGACCAATAATTAAGAGAAATAAAGCATATCCTACTGCTGCAAATGACTTTGTAATTTTAGTTTTTACCTGACCAGCATCTTTAGTTTTAATCCATATTCTGTAATATTCTTCTTCATATTTTTTAGTAGATTTTTCAAGTACTTCTCTTAAGCCAAGGGATTTTACTGAAAGAACATTAGATGTTGATTCATGAATCTTTCCACTAACTTTTTCATTTATTTTATTCATTTCATCGGTCCAATATCTGAGCCTTTTGCTATAGTGTCTTTCAACTAACAAAAATATGCCGGCATATACAAAACTGAACAAAGCATACTTCCAGCCCAGAACAAAAAATATTGTTAAACTTCCAAATATACCCATTAAGACAGAGACAGAACGATTGTTTGTGAAATCAGAAAAGAATCTGTATATAAAATTACTTCCATCATTTATCTTTTGTATCTTTGAACCTGCTCCTTCTTTTTCATGCCACTGAAGTTCCAAATCCATCAATCTGGACATTGCCTTTTCTCTTACACTTTGTCTTGTTTTTGCACCTATGATACTGCAACCATTTTTGGCCCACATTCTTGTGAGGACCTGCAATATTCCTAGAATACCAATTAACCCAACTAAAACATAAAATTTACTAAGGCTCTGGTCTTTTTCATATGCTGTGAAGAAATCAACAATTCCTCCCAATAAGAATGCAATAGCAAAAGGAGCAATTTCTGATATGGCTCTGAGAATCACAAAAAATACATACTTAAATCTGTTCCCTTCCAAGAATTTCCAAATATCTCTAAAAAAATTACTGATTGTGTAATTCTCTTTTGTATTTACCACTTTTATATTATTTTTATTGAAGCAAAAGAATATATAAATGTTACTATGGGGTGATAACACTATCCACAAAGTATTTAAATGCCTCTTGCTTTGATATTACATCAATTTATTTCTACACATTTATATATTTGTTCTGTATTAGATTATTATGAATATTTATGAGCTAAAAAAAATAGAAGAAGATGAGGAATCTGAGTCTAACGAGAGTATTAATATTCCAGAAGAAATTGACAAATTTCTGACCTGACTTCTATTATTAAGTCGCCCGAAAAATTAAATTAAAAAATTATTTCTTTTGGCATAGATAATCTTTTTAAACACACTTTCTTATGTTCTATTGTCCTTTTAATTAAGGATAATTCCCCTTGTAGCTCAGTGGCTAGAGCGCTTGGCTGTAGCTTATAGCTAGCGTGGACATTCCATATAGGATAAGGATGAAACGTGATAAGCCATTCCCGAAGGAATCTGTGAATGAAAGCAGAACCCGAGAGATCCCAAGTTCGATTCTTGGCGAGGGGATTTATTTTTTTAATTTAATTAGAAATAAATCACACCATTATATTTATTTCTGCTTTATCCCCAACACTCACAATAGAATTATCAATCTTGGCAATGAATAAATTATAATTTTTATTATATTCTACCTTGTAAGGCAATATTTGCCATCTCCCTTCAAAATTATTTGTAAAAGAGAAAGGCTGATCTTTTGTAATTTTACTTCCTAATTTATACAAAAGATTAGTTTTATTTTGACCAAAAGGAAATTTAAGAAAAAGTAATTTAGCCATGTTTCCTTCTTTAATTATGTGCCCCTTTATTTCTTGTTCAGGATTCTTCAATCCAATTCTATAATCATATACCTCTCCCGTAAATGCGCCCTCGGGCATAACATAAATAGATCCATTTAATTTATTGCTTCTTCCATTATGATTATAGAATCCAGACAAATTTAAAATAATTCCTTTATCCATAGAGAAAAGCAGGATTTATATTATTTATAATAATATATGAAACAAAAGATATAGAAGGTTTTGAAAAATCCAAAAAGATTATTTTTTGTTTGTTAATAAAAACGATGTATGATAGTAATAGGATTGTATGATAGTAATAAGATTGTATTATAATAATAAGAGGGCATAATTAATAATATAGCCCATAATTCATTAAGTATAAATATTGCATATGACTAAAAAGGTTTCCATTCCCTTTCACTACATAATTATCCAAAACAGCATCTCATCACATTATTATTTTATATTTATTGTGCACAACTAATTCTATATAATCTACTCTGGCATATAATTAATATAATTTCACAAATATAAATCGCTGTTGTATATAATTAAATTTATTAAAAATAGGGTTATTCAAAGTTGTCTATCTCTCACATAAACATTTATTCTGTTAAGTCTTTTCTCGTCCTTGGTTCAAGCATAAAGAAAGCCTGATTTGATTGAGTCTCTTTTACCTTTCCTTCTCTTTCATATATTGCGGTTGCACAAGGCAAGGCAAACTTTCCTAACACACCTATTCTTGAATATATTATATATGAGAAAACTCTTCTTTCTCCAGGTTGCATTCTTTCAAAGTTCCATTCCATTCTTTTATTCTTTTCATCTATTCTTGAAGGTTGTTCTCCTCCAAATCTTTCATGAACTTTTGTAAGGAAAGGCAATCTATCAATTATACTAACCTTTTCTATAAAGTTTTTAGCTTCAACAAGAATCATAACTTTAAGTGCAAATTCTCCGCCCTTAGCATTAACAAAAGAAACTTTTTTCTTTAAAATCATATTTCTATTTGAAGTCTTTTTAACGAGAATAACAACCAATACAATTAAAAGAAGAATGGCAAAAGGAAGAATCCAATTCGTTGTCACAGTTATTTTCAAAACTTCTCCAGGAGCTATTTCACTATACCATGTATAATAAACAGCAAAACCGTCTCTCTCAACAGTATTTGGCTCTGGACTAAAGTGAGTAAACAATCTTGAAACAATATTTTTCTTTATTACAGTTTCAGTCTTTGTAACAACATTTCCTTCATTTGTTTTTTCAATTAAATTAGTATTAATTATAAACCCATAAGTTTTTTTGTTCGTTGTAAGAATATCTTTCTCAGAAAATTTAAGTGTGCCTTCAAGGGTCGCTTCAACACCCTTAGCTTCCAAATTTGCCTCGAATGTATAATATCCTGCCATTAACTTTTTGAAATCCTCTTTATTTAGAGTAATTGTAAAATCATTTCTTTGATTAGGACCTAAAGTAAATTCTTTTTTAAGCTCAAAGAAAGCAGAAGTAAATGTTACACTTATATTTTCAAAATTAAAATTTATCTTGTTATGTATGTAAATATTGAGAGATTTTGATTCTGGGTCAAATTCAGCAGAACCTATTTCAAATGCATCTTCGAATTTAATAACATCTACCGTTACTGTTTGAGAAACTTCATTCCCTTTATTATTTCTTATATAATAATCAAAAGTGTAATAGCCCGGTTTTATTTTTTCTGGAGGATAAATTTGAAGAGATACTCTCTGTGTCGTTCTCCCTTCTAAATAAACAGGTCCTTTAGGATAAAGTTCCTGGCTAAAAAAACTATAAAAATTCACATTTTCAGAAGCCCCGTTATTAGTTATATCCAAATCAAAAACTGCAGGCTCATTCAATCCAATAATATACACTTCATTTGTGCTCAATTTTTCAACTTCAATATCAAGTGCAAGTACGAAAGGAGCAACTAGAAGCAACGTCAATAATAATAAAACCATCTTTTTCATAAAAAAATTAAAGGAATTTGATATTTAAGTATTTCGGTTTGCTTTTATAATCAAAAATTTTTAAAATATTATACTTTTTAAGGAAAAGAATAACAAAAAATCGCAAAATTATACAAAAATTGACGGCAAATGTAATTTATCTTTTTCCTTCCATATTAATTAGCTTCTAAAATTGAATTAACGTGTCTGGAAAAAGTTTATCTTTTACCTTCCAAATCGAGAAATGCCTTCGCCTGGGATAAAAATTCATTGCAATCACCAATAAGTTTTTCTTCATATTCTTTAACTCTTGAATATATAACCCATTTTTCATAAATTCCTCTTAAAAATTTCCGCATTGGAGTTTTTTCAAACTTGCCTTCATAATCCCTTATTAAAGTTCCTTTAACCGTAACTTCAACACTCCCATTATTCATTTTAAGTTTTTTCCCATCTTTTGTAATTTCAACGCTTGTTAAATTCAAAACTTCAAATTTCACCTCAATTAAAAATTTAAAATAATCAGTAACTTTTCTTGAACCGTCCCATTCAACTTTTATATTTTTTGCATCTCCAGATATTTTTTCAGAATATTTTTTTTCAATTATATCCAATGCAGCTTCCTCTGAAAGCCACTGGTAACAAAACTTGTAGAATTCCTTAAAATCCATAATCCCCTCATATTTCACTTTGCTCGAGAAAATCTTATCTTTTTCCATCTTTCTTTATATAATAATAAAAATCTTTATTTAAATATTCTTCGGAATATTTACTTTATATACAATTGGCTAAAATTGATGTAATTGTAATTAATGTGATAACTCTATTAATTATATGCTAAAATCATAATCTTGTTCTATTATTGACTAATTTTATTTATATTATAGTCTTAATATTATAATGATATTAAAACTGTTGCAAATAATTATATTACCCCCCTATTAATCAATATTGTTCAACTATTAACTTAATTATTATATAAAACACTATCAAGCCCCCAGTAAAATATTATAACAACACAATACAAAAGACTGTTATAGATAAATATTTTATCTTAATCACTCTACTTTCTTTTTAGAAACACCTTTAGAAATCCATCTAACCTTACGTCTCTTCATAAGCATGTTTTTTCTGCATTTTGAAGAACATAAATAGTTTATAGTTCCGTCCTTCATTATAAGGGTCAATCCCTTATGAATATGATAATCTTCTCCACAATAAACGCATTTAGGCATTTTGTACCCCATAATTTTTAGTTGCAACCAAAGTATTATACTTTGCCAAATTCCCTTCAAGAGTAATTTTGTAATCAGAAAGTTCTTCTCTTGATTCAAGTTCTTTTTTCAAATTTAATACTTCTCCAGCAGGAATTTTACTAATTATCCATTCCAAAGAAAGACTTATGCATTCTACAAGTTCATCTAATTTATTCTTATTTATTTCATTGTTAGTACTTTTCATCTTATTTGCTCTCCTTCTTTATTTTTTCCATCTGTTTTTTTAATTCAGGAAAATTATTTTTAATGACATCCCATATAGTATCAAAATCCACCCCAAAATAAAGATGAATGAGCTTATCTCTTGTTCCTGCTATTTTCTTCCATTCTACATCAGGATATTTCTCTTTTGTGATTTGGGATATATTTTTTACGGCCTCACCAATGATTTCAATTCTTCTGACAGCAGCATCTTTTTTATCTTTATCAATTAAGAACTCAGATTTAGATAGATTTTTAACAGATTCCTCGACATCATTAATCGCCTCTAAGATGTGATTTAAGTAAGGTACATCTTTCTTTTTCATATTATTCTTACCTCATCGGATAATATATATTCTTTAAGATGGGGACTAACCCCTTTATAAGTAAGCAAATCAACTTTAACACCCAATATTTTTTCAAGTTCCATCTCTAACCCCACCAAATCAAATAAACTAAAAGGTTTTGTTTTAACTTCAATCAAAATATCAATGTCACTTCCATTTTTCTCTTCTCCCCGAGCATAACTTCCAAAGATTCCGGCTCTGACTACTCCATTTTTCTTTAAAACATCCATAATTTTATTTTTTATTTTTTCAATGCTTGATTTCATTTTAATATTAAATATAATTTATTTAAATAATTAACCAAAGGGACATTTTAGCTATAACTTCCCTTCTTAGGATTTACTTGTAAATCATAGCAGGAGCTCATTTTAACTATAACTCCCCTTTGTAATATTTGATTTAATTCTTCTTGCTTCTATTTCAGTTTCCCTTAACATCAATATATCTCCAACTCTTATTGGACCTTTAACATTTCTTCTCATAGAACGTCCATTATCTCTTCCTGCTTGAACTAAACATTTAACCTGAGTAATTTCTCCTCTAAATCCAGTTCTTCCAAGAATTTCTTCAACTACTGCAGGAACAGCCTCTTCTGTTACAATCCTATCACTACCTTTAGCCTGCTGTGGTTTTACTTCCTGTTTTTTTTGTTCTTTCATTTTATTTTAAAGAATTATTTTAATCCAGCAATATCTTTCAGAGAATCGCCCGCCTCTATTACTGCAACTGAAGAAGTTGGAACCTTTATCCCAACAGCCATCCCAAGCTTTTGCCTGCTGTCAACTTCTTTACAAGGAATATTTTTTTCTTTGCACAAAAGCGGTAAGTGCTGAACTATTTCTTTTGGTTCAACGTCACCTGCATAAACTACAAGCTTAGCAGTTCCTCTTTCTATTGCTTTTGTAACTTCATTAGTTCCCTTTTCAATTTTTCCTGTTTTTCTTGCCTTTTCTATTATTTGATATATATCCATTTTGTTTCCAGCCAAATTATATAAAAGAGAATTGTATATCCTCCCTCACGTTCATTGGATAAAGTATTAAAAAAAAGTTCATTTAAAAATGTTTGGATGATGTAATCGGGTTGCATAATTAGTATAATAGACAACTTTGAATAACCCTCTCTTTAAGAAATTCAATTATCTATAACAAAATACTAATTTTATTATTTTATTTATTTTTGATGAATTATAGACGATATTATTAATTATATAATTTTATTACTCTCATACATCGTTTTTGTTAACAAACAGGAAAATCATATTCTTGGGTTTTTCAAAACCCTCTATGCTCCTAATATTTTCCCTCCATATTAATTAACTTAATAATAGAATTAATGTGTCTGGAAAATATGCTCCTAATATTTTCCCTCCATATTAATTAACTTAATAATAGAATTAATGTGTCCGGAAAATATGCTCCTAATATTTTCCCTTCCATTCAAATAAAATTATTCATTGTTTGAATGCCTGGAAAAGTTATTCCTTAGTACTTTCCCTTCCATTCAAATAAAATTATTCATTGTTTGAATGCCTGGAAAAGTTATTCTTTAGTACTTTCCCTTCATATTATAATTGTCATTTCTCTTAAAACTCTCATTGTTTTCGGATGTCCATTTTTTTACAAGTCTCTCGCTCTCATCTTTTTTTCTATTCTCTCTTAAATATTTTAATATTCTCAAAACTATAATGACAATTATAAGTATTAATATGATTAATATTGCATTAATAAGGAAGAAAACTACCTTTCCAAAGAAAGTATTCTGTCTTGCAACTGTTATTTCAAAATGTGCGCTTGAAGGAGCAACACCATTAACATATATTAATTCAAGTCCAATTATGTATTGACCAAGAGGAAGGAAACCAGTATCAAAATTTCTCTTGAAATTAATCTGATTTTCGACAAGAATCGTTTCGCTTCTAGTTAAATAAACTCTTCCACTATAATCTTTTATAACATAATTAAGAGTTACATCCATTCTCTCTTTATCTCCAAGAGGAATTAGAGTTACAGATGTCCTTAATTTATCTCCCTTAGGAACAAAATAATCTTCATTCAAAACAATAATATTTGAATCAAATAAAAGCAATTGTTCTCTAACATTTAAACTAACACTGACATTTTTTCCATCAACATATATAGTTCCATTGTAAGTTCCTAATACTGGAGGTGCTGAAAAACGCACCCGCAAATTTTCAGTTCCACCCTTGGCAAGAGTTAAGGAAAAAGATGTAGTCCATCCTTTATTCTTACTATCCCAAAAGTTTACAATTAAATCCGGATCAAATCCTGAAGAATAAACTGAAAAAGTAGTAGAAGAATTTTCATTTAAATTTGTTATTCCAAGATTATCTTCAAGAGTTTTATTTATGAGCATATCTCTTTTTATAGTCATTGGATCCACCCTTATATTTACTTCTTCAGGTATAACTTCTGCACCTGCACCCGAAGGAGCCACTGCCTCTTCTTCAGCTGGAGCAAGTTCAGCTGGTGCCACAGCACCTGCAGGAGTCGCAGTACAAACACTTGGTTCTCCTGTGCAAGTATAATTTGCTTCAACAGTGCAATTTGAAAAACATCCATCACCACTCACATAATTTCCATCATCACACGCTTCATAAGGAGTCTCTACGAGTCCATTTCCACAAGTAGAAAGAGCTTGAATGCTCCCTGAAAAGAATCCCCCGAGACCAGAATCTATAACAATGTCTCTGGTTCCTCCAGAATTTAAAGATATTATATCTGCACTAACAAATTGAAAAAATATTATAATAAACAAAATAATTAAAATAACTCTTCCGAATGCATAGCATTCGCCAGAGCTTCCTGCTCTTTTCATAAATACATCAAAGAAATTAGATTAATAAAAGTTACGGATTTAAAAAAAGATTGTAAAATTAAAAAAATCATTTAATCATATAAGAATATAATTTTTAACAGAGTAATAAGAGAGATATATAAAATATTAAAATTCTCAATTATATTGACAGATTATAATGAATAAATTTCCTGCGCGCACAATTCAGGATTATTGCTGCATATATTATTCAATAAAACTTGTTGATTATACATTATAGTATTCATTTCACCAATAGTTTCATTTTGATTGTTAATCATAGCATTCTGCTGGCTTATTATAACATTCATGTCATTAATGATATTCTGCTAAGAATTTAGATTATTATTTATGATATTAATAGCCTGATTTTGATTGTTAATTGCAATGCTATAACTATTCAAAGTGTTATTTTAGAATGACCATGCAAAAACTTTGCCATTAAAAAGGAGGCTCTTTAATCATAGGAATTCTATATATTATATACTAAAATTTATCATTATTTTCTTTTTTCCTATCTACTTGTTCTTTTAAAAGTGAAAAGAATGTGTTTAATATTGATTTTGATACATCAAGTTTATGTGTATATATTAATTTTTCAATTACATTTCCCATCTCCATAAAAGCAATTTCTTTTCCTAAATCCACTTGAAATTTAATTTCTTTTATTATAATATCCCAATTTATAGGGGGATTATTTTTTACAATATTTACAATATCATCTTCATCTTTCATCCTTCTTGTTGCACATTTCATTATTATTATGTCGTGTTTATCTGCTATTTTTAATTTCAAATTTTTCCCAAACTGATGAATCTGAGTTGCTCTTTCTTGCATATTTTTAGAAAAGATAAAATCTATCACTTCTAAACTAAATAAATCAAAATGAGAAGTTCCAAGAGTAATCATTTCTGGACGATTATTTTGCACCCCATAAACAATTGCAGAGTCCATTTCTTTATAACCAAGAGAAATTGCTGCTTCTTTGAACATTTTTCTTTCTTTTTTATCTGTAAAAACTAAATCAATATCTTTTGTAACATCCTTTAATCCTAAAAACATCATAGCAGTTCCACCAATTGCATATATTGTTATTTCTTCTGGAAGTTTATTTCCAATTTGAATTAATAATTGATTTTGGTCTCCTATTGAAATCATTTGCAATATCCTATCAGATCTTCATTTGAAAATGGAATAAACACTTTCCATTTTTCTTCAATTGAAGGAAAATCTTTAGATTTAATATTTGGAACTATATATTTATATTTATTTTCATTTTTTAAGGCATGATATTCAAAAAATTTATTCATTTTTTTTACTCTCGGAATAATCTTTCTTGAAAGATAATATAACGCCCCAACCTCTCTAATTAAATCATTCTTTTTTGCTAACCTATAAATTTCTTTCCAATTTTTTATTTTCTTATATAAACCAAGAGAAGCTAGAATATATCTAAATCTATGAGTTTTTAAGGCATAAACTATAGTTTCTTCAATAGATACATGTCTTCCATATATCTTATAAATCTCTGACGAATATAATTTTATAGGAGAATTTTCATTAATTATATCTATATAACTAGTTCCTCCCAATCTATTTTGTTTAGAAATAAAATAAATTCTAGAATTATTTGAATCCTGCTTTGTTATAACATAACCTTCTTTTCTAAGTCTATGAATTAAGTAAATTGCTCTAATTCTATTCACATTTAATGCATTTTTTATAGATTCAATTGTCTGCATTCCATTAACTTTTTCAATTAATTCATTAACTTTCATATCTAAATGTGCTGGGATTTATTTATAAATCTTCCTATATTTTATAAAGATATATCTAAATGTGCTGATATTTATTTATAAATGCCCTTGTATGATACTTAGACATTTATACACTTCGATGTATATGAAATATTATTTATAAATAAATTTGATAATTGGGTAAATTCCAAATTAAACTCTCACTCTTCATGCACACAACTCAGGATTATTAATGCATATCCTATTCAATAAATTCTGCTGATTATTTATTGCAATACCTTGTAGAGAGAAAGATTTAAATAGTTACACATCTTTCACAGAATACACAAAATTATTTAAAATGCCAAACATAACATTGTCAATATCTGAAGAATTAAAAAAGCAAATAGATGATTTACCAGAATTAAATCTCTCAGAATCTATGCGTCAATTTTTGTGTGAAAAAGTTAAAAGAGCTTTGGTGCTTAAGAAATTAGACGAAATGCTATCAAATTCTGAATTAACAGAAGAAGATTGTCTAAGGCTGGGAAACAATGTGAAAGAAAAAGCTTGGAAGAAATATAAATCTAAGGGGTGGTAAATGCAATTAGTTGTTGATACAAACATATTAATATCTTTTTTTAGATATAATCCTGTTAGATTTATTATTGTCAATTCTGAGTTTTTAGGATTAAAATTATTTGTCCCCGAATATGTAATAGAAGAATTAAAAAACAATGAATCAGATATATTAAAATATTCAAAACTTAAATCAAAACAATTTAATGAAGCCTTGCTGGAATTGTATAAATTTATAGAGACCATTCCTAATGAATTATTCAAACAATTTGCATCCAATGCAAAACAATTAATACATGATAAAGATGTTCCAATATTTGCACTTGCATTAAAATTAGGCTGTGCAATTTGGTCCAATGAACCCGGTTTCAAAAAACAATCTTCTGTGAATATATTTAATACAGAAGAATTAAGAAATTTGCTTAATGTGTAATTTTTTCAAGAATAAAGTAATTATTATATAAAAAAGGATATATGATAGTAATAGAATTGTATAATTAATAATATCATCTATAATTAATTAAAAATAAATATTGCATATAACTAAAAAAGTTTTCATTCCCTTTCGCTACATAATTATCCCAAACAGCACCTTATCACATTATTATTTTATATCTATTGTACATAACTAATTCTATATAATCTACTCTGGCATATAATTAATATAATTCCACAAATATAAATACTTATTACAGATAATTAAATTTCTTAAAAATAGGGTTGTTCAAGTTATTCAAAGTTGTCTATTGTTAAGAAAGAGGCTTGCTTCTTTCTGGTTCTCTTTCTCACGCACACAATTCAGGATTATTTCTGCATATATTATTCAATAAAACCTGCTGAGCGTACATTATAGTATTCATTTCACTAATAGTTTCATTCTGATTAATAATCATATCATTCTGCTGACTTATTATAACATTCATATTATTAATCAAATTCTGTTGAGCATTTATTGTGCTGTTCTGATTATTAATTGCATTATTTTGTAACTTAATACATATATAATTTTTCCAGAAAATTCCTGAAAAGACAAGATTTTAAGATTTAAAAGGGACGACTTTTAAGTGGAGACCAAATTTTGAATTCTAATGTCAGAAAGAAAGTCTTTTGCCATTCTTTTACTTATATTAAGTAATTCTATTCCTATGATTTTCCCCTTTTCATCTAAATCTAAGATTGTTTCGTTATCCATCTTTTTGTTTGTAAAAAACTCTTCATCGCTCACTTCTATATACATTGCATCCGCTTCTTTATCAAATGTTATTTTCATTTTGTTTTATTTTTTCTATTTATATATAATAAATTGTTATAATCTTTATATATTTATCTTTCTCATAGTGAGTGTCCCACCCACCCGAATTCAGATAAATTTATATAATTCAAATTATTGAAAGAATTTATGACAGAAATACGATTTGAAATACCTGAAGAACTTGGATTTATTAAACAAATTCCAAACATAGATTGGTCCATATTATTCAACAAATTTATTAGATTTAGGCTTGAAGAAATTGCTAGATTAAAGAGAGGCTTATCAAAATCCAAATTGACTGAAGAAGATGTTGAAGAGTTCTCTGACAGGATAAACGAAGCATTATCAAAAAAATATTTGGAGTAATTTAAGATGAAAATAGTAGTTGATGTTAATGTTGTTCTTTCATCTTTATTGAAAAGAGGCAATCCTTTTGAAGTATTTGCCTCTAATTCTTTATTCAATAAATTTGAATTTGTTGCTCCGGAATTTTTATTGACTGAGTTGGAAAAGCATAAAGAAAAAATATTCAAAATATCTGGGTTGTCAAGAGAAATATTTGATAATACTCTAAAATTTATATTGGAACAAATTACATTTATCCCTAAATCAGAGTTTTCAGAATTCTTGCCACAAGCAAAAGAATTACTTTCTAAACATATTAAAGATGTCCAATATTTAGCGCTTGCACTTAAATTAGATTGTCCTATTTTTTCAGGAGATAAAATATTCAAAGAATTATCTCCTGTGGAAGTTTTATCTCCAAAGGAACTGCTCAGTAAATTTTGAGGAAAATAATAATTATCTTCTAAATATCCAACATTGCTCAACTATTAATTGTTTATATTATGCCTTAACTCTATAATAATATTAAAACTGTTACAGATAACTGCATGATTTTACATATATAATTATCCCCCTCAGAATTCTCACGCACACAACTCAGGATTATTTCCACATATTTTACTCAATAAATTCTGCTGATAGTTAATAGTTTCATTCTGATTATTAATAGCAATGCCATGATTGTTCGGGGTGTTATTCTTATTGTCTATTGCCTGAAAAATTTAGATTCTGAGGTCTAAAAAAAATAAATATTTTCACATTTTTTCAATCAAAAAATTTAAATAACCCCAAACACTTGTTTTTTTATGAGAATTGAAATTAATGATTATATTGTAGCCGATAGTGAAGTTTGTGAAGGAAAACCTATTTTCAAAGGAACAAGAATTTTAGTTTGGCAGGTTTTGGAATTGCTTGGAGCAGGGATTAATATTAATGAAATCATGAAAGATTATTTCCCACAGATTAGTCAAGAAGCTATTTTGTCTGTTTTAAATTATGCTTCTAAACTTATTGAGGAAGAAAAATATGTTCTCTTTCAATAAACCAAAACTTCTTTCTGACGAAAACATTCCAGTCAAACTAACAGAATTGTTAGAGAAAAATGGTTTGGATATTAAGAAAGTTCCACTCAAATTTAGCGATAAAGAAATATCAAAAATAGCTAAATCAGAATTAAGAGTTATTCTAACATTTGATAAGCATTTTATTAATAAAAGGTTATTCCCTCCTAAAGAATATTCTGGAATAATATTTTTAGATATACATCCCCCTTTAATTGATACTATCTTTTCATCACTATCAAATTTATTTGAAAGAGTTAAACTTTCTGAATTTAAAGGAAAATTATTTATTCTTTCTTCTTTTGGATTTCGGATTAAAAACTAAAAAGAATTTCATTCCCTTTCACTATATAATTATCCCAAACAGCACCTTATCACATTATTATTTTATATCTATTGTACATAACTAATTCTATATAATCTACTCTGGCATATAATTAATATAATTTCACAAATATAAATCTCTGTTATGTATAATTAAATTTCTTAAAAATAGGGTTATTCAAAGTTGTCCATATCTTATGGTATTTGATACATTCAGCACCATTCTTCTTGTCCAAGATTGCATAAACTCATTGCCATTTTATTTATTGTATCATTCTGCTGACTTATTATAACATTCATACCATTAATAATATTTTGTTGAGCATTTATTGAAGCATTCTGATTGTTAATTGCAAAGCCTTGATTATCTATTGCAATGCTATGATTATTGACATTATTTCATTCGTTAGCCTCAAGAAAACATATTATTTCAAACACTCTTCAAATTCAGGATACTGCTTGAAAAATTCAGAATCAGCAGATACTTGCACATTGCTATTTGGCATAAAACAATAAGTTAAAACTTTTTTTAAATACTCCTCTGAAACAGGACCGTAAGTATAAACCATTGGCGAGCCAGTATTCAAATTCATAATTGATGACTGGGTTGGCTTAATATAATTTTCATCGCCACAACAACTTTTAAAATAACCAACCTCCGGATATTTTTTAGTTAAATCCCCCCACCATTTTTCAGCTGTAACCACATCGGGTGCACAATTGGGTCCATCTGGAGTGTGAGGCGATCCGCCAGCTTTAGCCAAAACAAAAATTTCCTCATCTTTTAATCCAAAAGCGTGACCAAGCAGATGAGCAAACAAAAGACCGTTAACTTTTTTGTCCATAGATTCCGAAAGTGGTTTGGGAACGCTGAAAAAAATCCCAGAATTTTCATAGCGAACAACATTTGCCCAAGATTGAAATTCTTGACGAGATAAAACAATTAATCGAAAATTTTTCAAAGGTAGATTTTTTAGATAATTGTTTATTTCCAGCTGGCAACGCAATGTTGATTTTCTTTCGTCTTCAATCGTAATATAACAAATACCTGTTTCTTCGGGATTAATTTTATAAATATTAAAGTATTGATATGACTGCCATGGCTCAATTGTTTTCATTTCATCCATCAATGCATTGATATCACTTTCAAATTCTTCCCAAGACGGATATTGGTCCGCAAAGAAAATCAAATTCAGTCCTTCCTTATTAACTTTTTCAGGCAGTTTGTATTCTTCGACATTAAATTTAATTGGATTATTATATGCCTCTGTTAACTGACCTGTTAAATGGTCTGTTACTTGTATTTTGGTTGAATAACCAGCAACAGGCCAACCTTTTATAAAATAAAAAGCCACAGCAATTAAAACTATAAAAACTAAACCAAAAAACAGCAATCGCCAAATTTTAAATGGCTGTTTTGGTTTTGATTTAAATGTATTTGAAGTATGTGCCATTAATTAATTAGAAATTTAAACTTTTTAAAATAGTTTGTTCCGGAATTACTGAAGTAATTGTCTCTTCAGCTGAAACAAAAAAGGCAAAAATACCTAAGAAAAGAATTGCTGAAATTATGATGAATGATTTTTTTATAAATATATTCTTATAATTACTAATAATAAACAAATATTAATTATTAATTTAAATTTGAAAAATATAAAACGAAATATTTATATATGCTTTTTTATATATATTAAGATGAATAACACAGGTGATAGAACAAATAAGAGAGTGATTTTAGCGATTGTAATTACTGCAGTTGTTATGTTGGCTCTAATTGGGGGTTATTTTATGTATAAGAGTGCTGATAATAAAAAATTGAATAATGCTTTTAGTTTGGGTTATAATGCATCTATACAAGAAATAGCAAAAGGACAAACACAAACAGGAAATATATTAATTTGGTCTGATCAAAATAATTCGGTTCAAGTAATGAATTTACAAGAGATATGTGGTGGAATATCTGCTCCAAGTTCAGATGTTCCTAGTTTATAATTAATTACGATTGAATAGTTTTTTATATTAATATCTATAGAAGGTTTTGAAAAATTCCAAAAAGATTATTTTTTGTTTGTTAATAAAAACGATGTATAATAGTAATAGGATTATATAATTAACAACACACTCTATAATTAATTAAAAATAAATATTGCATATAACTAAAATGTTTTCATTCCTTTTGCCATATAATTATCCCAAACAGCACCTTATCACATTATTATTTTTGGTGATTAGGTAAGTTCCGGACTAATTACGCCCCTTTTTAATACAAATATCAATTAGTAATTTAAATACATTTTTGTTTCTATGATTAAACCTAAATTCCATTTCTTTTAGATATAATGGATAATTTTTTCTGTTAATTCCATGATATTTATGAAATCTTTCTTTAGCATAACTCCAGAATCCTTCAATACCATTTATATGATTTCTACCTTTTACAAATTCATCTTTATGATGTTTTATGATATTATGTTTTCCATACTGATGTAAACTTGCATAACTCTTGAAGCCATCAGTGTAAAAAACTGAACCTTTTTTAGTCTTATTTTTTATTGCTTCCATTAAAGTATTTGCTTTAACATTTTCAACAATTATCGTGTGTACTTTTCCATTTCTCTCGAGGATACCAAACGCAATCGCTTTGTTAAAGGCTCCTCTGCCTCTGTTGCCTTTTCTTCTGCCTCCAAAGTAAGTCTCATCTAATTCTAACTCTCCATTTAACTTTTTAATTTCCTGATTAGAATACTTATTAATAGACTTTCTAAAATCCATAAATCTTGATTGGATTGTCTTGTAATTTAATTTTAATTCATTTGCAGCCCTACGGGCTGAAATTTCTAAATAAAAATAATAAAGTATTTCTAAATCTCTTTTTAGCTTTTTAATAGAATATTTTTTGTTACAATTTTTGCACTTTAACCTTTTATCTTTCAATTTGTAAAGCCCATATTTATCACAAAATAGGCACTTTCTGCCTAACAAATACATGTCTGACAACGCCTTTTTCATTACTATCGTCGTAGTTTAGCTGTTATTTAAGCCTTTTTGGTCCGTTTTCTGGTCAATCACCAAAAGTTGTTATGTTCCTGACTTCGCCACAGACCATTAATTGAAAAATCATCACTCATGACCTTTTGACAGTTGGGATTTTTAGTGAGTTTTTTTGAGATATTTTGATAAAAATAGGGGTATTTTTGAATAATTTTTAATAAAATTAGAGTTTTCCATAAGAAATTGAGGTAAAAATAACTAATAATCTCAAAAATAGAATTAATTGTCAAACTAATAAGATTTTTTTGAGTTGTATTCTTGAGTTTACACAGGAAATAAGCTAAAAATATGTGTCAATTCAATTTGAATAATCTTGAGTTTGTTCAATAGAAATGGTGGTTAAAGTTTTTTGCTCAACTGGCGAAGTCAAGTTAAAAAATCAAAAATCAAGTTTCAAAAATCAAACAAAAGGAGTATTTGTCTAACGAACGCAACGTACATAAGCGTAGGTGAGGGCGCTGTTCCAACTGCCAGTCGAAAGCTGCATTCTGATCCACTTGTCTACAGTGGCCTCATAAAGGGTAGCAGTCCATATATAGTTAGCACTAGTAATCGTGCCTTCAAAAACAGCCGCTTCCTCAACAGTAGGCAAACGCCAATCAGTGTATGTTGTCGTAGTATCTCCATTCATCGCCACCGCTGCCGCGGCTGATAAATCATAACAATATTGACTGGCAGCGGGGTGACCCACATTAGCTCCGTTTTCCGCGCTCATAGCTATGGCATCTCCTCTGACTGCTGTTCTTGTTAAGAGTATTGCCTGATTAGCCGCCGTCGCATCTCCAAAAGCACTTGCATGATATCCATCCAGCATGTCAGCGTTAAGATTGGCAACTACTGTGGTGGATGTAACACTTAATGCCTGAACTTCACATGTTCCGTCGGCATTACATGCATAAGCGCTATTTGCATATGTCGCTGTTCCTGCGGTTTCAGCATATTGAGCACCGTTTACTAAAATTGATCCTGCTGAAGTATATCCACCACCCCAAGTACCAATGTGATAATATCCTGCTCCATGTGGGCCTGATGATGTGACACCTCGGAGAGTATTCGCACTTCCTGCTGTTGATGCGTATGAAACTGATTGGGAACCTATATTGCCACTAGTAATAATAGTTTGCCATGCAGACCAAGCATTATTTCCATACCATCCATAACGATGAATAATATTTCCTTGATAAAAATATATTTGATCGTGCTCGTGCCCACTTAATCCATAAATATCTAATAAAGTTCCATAATCTGAAGGAGCACCAAGTTGACCATAACTGTCATAAACTCTTAAACTCATTGGATTAGTATATGTGTGTGAACCCCAAGAAAAATCCCATTCAGCATAAGGAAATACTACGTTTGTAATATCACACGCTCCGTCAGCATTACATGCATAAGCATTTGTGGCTAATGCCGTACTTCCTGAACTTCCTCCAACACTCAAACTCGAAGCAGTTCCTGTCAAACCGGTTCCTGCACCATAATATGCGCCAGAAGTATAAGTATTTCCACTAACATAAAGTTTATATGATGCTGACGTTGTTGATCCTCCTATTCCCATACCCGCATTTCCTCTATGCCAATAAAAATGCCAACCAGTAGATGGGTCCCAATTTCCTCCATTTCCAGCAGTGTCATACATTCCCACAACTGTACCTGAAGTATCAGATAAATATATTCCTCCATATCCTCCAGTAGTTCCAGAAACTTTAATTGAACCATAGCTACTTCCAGAAACTGCACCGGCATAATATGGGGCATACATATAACTACCAGCTTGAATATAACTTGGAGTATACATATAACTACCAGCTTCAACTTTTCCGCTTGTCCAAATTCCAGTTCCGAGAGCAACTCTAGTTATACCATTTTCCATAATTAATGCCTGATGACCAAGACCCGCCTTAGATTGCCCACCAACATTTTCATGTGTCCAAGCTATACCATATAGAGTCCCCGGAGTACCCCCACCGACAGGCAATTTATAAGCGTCACCCATAGCAAACACCCCTTGATAATTAGTTGAAGAGTAAGTTCCAATCATTCCCAATCCATAATTATTAAAGTATAAATTTCCGCTCATAGTATCTCCCCCCGTATTCACATAAACATCAGAACAACCAACTCCATTTCCTGTAACACCCGAACACGGAACACTGCTTGCAGTAACTCCCGTTAATCCTGCACCTGAACCACTGAAAACTCCAGCGGCACTAACACTAGCAGAACATACATTTGCCCCATTACAGAAATTAACTCCTCCAGTTCCACCATAATAATTAATATAAGTTATTCCTCCGGCATTTGAATCTAAATGCAAATTAGTTCCGCTGTTCATATACAGTCGATTGGTGGTTAGTATAGTGTTACCACCAGCTACAAATGTTGGAGCGGTTACTGTGCCAGTAGCACCAATTGTACCTCTAACATCTAAAGTATAATCTGGTGTAGTGTCTCCTAAAGTACCATATGTTCCAAAATTACCAATACCAACATTACCACTTGTTGTCAGACGCATGACTGTAGCAGTAGCGCCACCCCCAGCAGTATACCCTGAAATACCCTCATGAGGATTGGATTTACTTGTAGCATAACCAATATCCATAAAATAAAGGTTGTTTCCTGGTGTACCTATAACCCAATCTTTATAAGCACCGCTTGCACCATTATCATAACCTCCAAATCTTAGTGTTGCTCCATGATTAGCATTGCTAACCTCACTCCATAATTCAATATGTGGATAACTTCCTCTTGCTATTAAAGCAGGTCTATAATTTCCCGAACCATCTAATAATATTCCGTCTGTTGAAGTGCTTCCTGCTGAAACAATTGAAGGACTTCCACCCCCCGTTGCAATAAGATTAGTTACATCACAATTTACATCGGCGTTGCATGCATAGGCATTAGAAGCCGTAGCTGCGTTACCAGATAAAGCCCCTGAGAAAGTTGGAGCGGTTACTGTGCCGGAAGCAGTAATTCCCCCAGCACCAACATCAGTATCACTTCCAACAGACAATCCTCCCGACGGAACATGCAAATTATGCTGTCCTGAACCATCACCAATTCTTACATCTGTTCCCGAATAATAATTAAGTTCTAATGTATCTCCTGCAGTACTATCTACTGTATCAAAAGTTGCTCCAGAAGCAGCAGCTATTCCCAAACCATATGAAGCTCCTCCATTAAGATAAACTTTTCCACCTGCTGCAACTTGAAGATTTGTTACTTCACAAGTTCCGTCGGCATTGCATGCATATGCATTGGTTGCACTGCTTGCACTTCCTGCAGTATCTGCATAACCAGCATATATTTTCGACCATGCACCCCATACCCCTGCTTCTCTATATCTTACTGACGGATAAGGACCTCCTCCTGTTGGTGTTCTTGGTATTGCAAATTGCATGGCATAACTTGTATAAGCATAATCAGCGCCTAAACCTATTCCTAAATTATAATATTGTGTTGCTCCAGATATTCCTGGACCATTCAGCGTTCCGACTATATATCTAAAACCAAAGTCAGTAGGTGAATTAAAATCAGCATATGTGCCATGATTCTGACCATGAGCATTAAACAATTGAATAGCATGCAAACTATCAAGAGTATCAGCATTTCCTGCACTCGTTGCATAAGGTGCAGTTACTGCACCCCCACTTGTTAATGTAATTGTATTTCCACTCGTCCCTAATGTTTGTATTTCATTCGTATTACTTTGATCAAAGCTTGCTGAACTCAATCCGTCCAATAAATCAGCGTCTAATCCTGAACCCGCACCGTCGACAGTAATTAGTTTGGATAATACATCCGCTGCTGTATAAGAAGCACTATTTAATTTAGTCGCCAAAGCATTTGTTACAGAAGTATTTTGAGTATCAACATAAGTTGTTGTTGCGTGAGTTAAGAATGTAGAATAATTAGCTGACCATTTCGGGTCTGTTTCAGTATAAGCTGTTAAGAAAGCTGTGCAAGTATTTGTATCTCCAATTGTTGTTACTGCAGTTCCTGCTCCACAAGCAGCAGGAAAACTATCTAAATCTGTCCAAGTGCTTCTTCTAACATAAGCACCCATAGCATTTGTTTGAGAAGTATTTTGAGTATCTACATAAGTTGTTGTTGCGTGAGTTAAGAATGTTGAATAATTATTATTCCAGTTTGCTCCCCCCGTAGAAGAAGCAGCAGCTATTGCATTCGATACAGAAACATTATTTGAATTTATATAATTAGTTTGTGAAGTATTTTGAGCAGTCATAGCATTATTTTGTGAATTATCCTGAGAATCAACATAATTTTTCATTGATGTATTTACAGAATATATATAATTATTCTGTGAAGTATTTTGAGAATCAACATAATTTTTCATAGATGCATTATTTTGAGCTATCCTTTCAGATATGTTCACTCCTCCAACATATAATGTTCCTGTAATACTTGCAGTTCCAGAATTCATTTGTCCGCTAAGATGCAAATCTCTCCATCTTAAAGTCGCATTTCCTATATCAAATTGAGAATCATAGCCTTCAGAAGGGTATAATGAGCCATTTATATTAAGACTTGTAACTGATAAAGAAGTTATATTATAGAAATTACCTGTCTGAGCATAAATACTTCCATTTATAATGCTTAATCCATTTGAAGTCCATCCCCCATTAAAATCATATTGCCCATAAACAGTTTTATTCAAAGGCATAAAGAAGCTAGAATCATAACCATCTAAATAATTTGCCGAGTTAACATTTAATGTAGGCTCATTTGCCTGTGTAATAAAAGTTAAATCTGCATAATTCTTCATAGAAGTATTTACACCATATATATAATTAATTACTGAACCATTATTTGAAGAAATATAATTGTTTATAGAAACATTATTTAATAGAAATTGAGAATAATTATTATTCCAGTTTGCTCCCCCCGTAGAAGAAGCAGCAGCTATTGCATTCGATACAGAAACATTATTTGAATTTATATAATTAGTTTGTGAAGTATTTTGAGCAGTCATAGCATTTGTTTGAGATGTATTTTGAGTATCTACATAAGTTGTTGTTGAATGGGTTAAGAATGTTGAATAATTAGCATTCCAGTTTGCCCCCCCTGTAGAAGAAGCAGCAGATATTGCATTTGATACAGAAACATTATTTGAATTTATATAATTAGTTTGTGAAGTGTTCTGAGCAGTCATGGCATTTGTTTGTGAATTATCCTGAGAGTCAACATAATTTTTCATTGATGTATTTACAGAATATATATAATTATTTTGTGAAGTATTTTGCTCATCAGCATAACTTCTAACGGATGTATTAACTAAAGATATATTAGAATTAATTGCAGATATATTAGAATTAACCTCCGTCTTTGTATAATAATTTGGTTTATCTGCTGACCAATTTCCTACTTGACTTACAATATTTGATAAAGAAGTAAATGTTGATAGAGCCCAATTTATAACCGATTGGTTGTTTGAAAAAATGTAATTATTCACAGACTGATTATTCGCTGCAATTGCATTTGTAATTGAATTATTCGTCGTCTGATTATGAGTATAACTCCATGATGCATTATAAGCAGTGTAATTTGCACTCCACAATGGCTCTCCTGCCGCAGCAACAGTATTTATTGCATTTGTAACAGATTGATTATTTGAATATATATAATTATTTACCGAATTATTATTTAAATTGATTAAATTTGTTTGTGAAGTATTTTGCTCATCAGCATAACTTCTAACGGATGTATTAACTAAAGATATATTAGAATTAATTGCAGATATATTAGAATTAACCTCCGTCTTTGTATAATAATTTGGTTTATCTGCTGACCAATTTCCTACTTGACTTACAATATTTGATAAAGAAGTAAATGTTGATAGAGCCCAATTTATAACCGATTGGTTGTTTGAAAAAATGTAATTATTCACAGACTGATTATTCGCTGCAATTCTAAGGTCTGCCCTCTGGTCTAATTTTGTTTCATTAAACACAAGATTTACTGTTCCATTTGTCTGCCCACCCGTCAAATAAATTCCATCAGTAATTATTGCATCAATATAATCTCCAGAACTCGGAATAGAAATATCTGAACAATACCAAACCCCAGAAGAATTGCTCCATCTTAAAACCTGCCCATTTGAACAATCAAATTGAGTTAAAGTTCCATTAACATCTGTAAGATACGCCCCACTTCCATAATAATAACTTGCAGACATAGTATAATTCCCAATGTCAAGATTAGAAATAGATTCTAAACTTCCCGCACTAAAAGAATAAGGAATTCTTACTATTTTTATTGACGCATTATTTACTAAAATACCACTTCTATAATAACACAAATAATACTGTTCTGAAAAATTTAAAGAGACACTTGGGAGATAATAAGAAATAATTCCTCTTGAATCAGTTGCTAGAGTTACAGAATTTGTGTATATAATATCTGAACCAACCAAACAATTAGAATTTCTAGAAATATTAAAGACAAATGCAAATGTTCCTGTAACAACTGTTCCATTTGTTGTTCCATTTGAATATAAATAAGTTGTTTGAATATTCAAGTGCAAATCCTCAGAAATTGCCTCTGCCAAAACAAAATTTATGAAAAATAAAGTTAATACAATTGATACGGTTAGCACCATCCCCTTTTTCATTATATATTTTGGAATATCTATCTTATAAACTTTATTATATCCCTAAAAAATTTGAAAAAGGTTTTATTTACCTTTAGAGAACACATAATAAAACATTTTTATTAAAAAATTTGAAAAAACTATGAATTAAATAATATATTTGCAAATAAAATTGAGTTTTAATCGCCAAAATATAAAAAATTGAATAAATCATCAATTTTTATTATATAAAATTGATAATGAAAATCTTAATTTAATACAGAGGGTTTTGAAAAAACCCAAGAATATGATTTTCTTGTTTGTTAATAAAAACGATGCATGATAGTAATAGAATTGTATAATTAATAATATAGCCTATAATTCATTAAAAATAAATATTGCATATAACTAAAAAGGTTTTCATTCCCTTTCACTACATAATTATCCCAAACAGCACCTTATCACATTATTATTTTATATTTATTGTACATAACTAATTCTATATAATCTGCTCTGGCATATAATTAATATAATTTCACAAATATAAATCGCTGTTATATATAATTAAATTTCTTAAAGAGAGGGTTATTCAGAGTTGTCTATCATTAATAATATGAATGTTACAATAAGCCAGCAGAATGATATTATTAATAATCAGAATGAAACTATTAATAAAATGAATACCGCAATGTATAATCAGCAGGTTTTATTGAATAATATATGCAGTAATAATCCTGAGTTGTGTGCATGATTTTTAATAGGAAACTAATTTCTTAATCTTCAATTTTTATTTTTTCTATTTCTTCCTTGAAAGAATGTAAATCTTTTTTTATTATATTCCAAACCCTATCAATATTTATTCCAAAATAAGCGTGGCTTAAAATATCTCTAAATCCAGATATATCTTTCCAAGGGATATTTGGATATTTTTCTCTGAATGGATCTGGGATGTTTTTGACAGCCTCTCCAATTACTTCAAGGCTTCTTATTATAGCATTTTGTTTCAGTTTATCTCTTTCAAATTTTTTTCTTGTCAATCTCTTAGAAAATGATTCTATATCCTTTATATTTTCTAATATATCTTGAATAAATAAATTAACATCTCTTTTCATATTATCCTTATCTCCTCATTCAATATATTCTTTTTTATAAGAGGTTTAATTGCAGAGTATTCCACTAAATCAATCTTTTTATTTAAAACCTTCTCTAAAGCCAATTTTAATCTTATAAAACCAATTAAGCTCATATTTTTATCTTCAATATTAACAACTATATCTATATCGCTATCTTTTCTTTGTTCCCCTCTAGAATAGCTTCCAAAAACTCCCGCTTTTGTCACTTTATTATCTTTTAATATATGAATTATCTTTGATTTAATTTTTTCAATCTCTTTATTAGGCTTTATTTTTTTATATAATAGTTTTTCATCTGCTGCTTTCTCTTTACACAAAATATCTTGTTTAATTAGTTCACATCCAAGATATATTCTCTTCTTTGATATTTTGTTTTTCTCTCTTACTGAGAGAACTCTATAATAATATTTTCTTCCATTAATGTTTCTTACTTCTGTGTAAACCATAATTGTTTTATGTCTACAATATTTATAAACTTTTCTAAGTAGACACAAAGGTTTTATTGAATAATATATGCAATAATAATCCAGAGTTGTGCATATGAGGAGTGAAATCCACTTGCGTTTAGGAAGGTTTAAATAATTATTTATATCTAATTAAATATGGTTAATTTTAATATTGTTATAGAAAAGGGAGAAGATGGTTACTTAATTTCTGAAGTGGTAGAACTTCCTGGATGTCATACTCAAGCTAAAAGCATGGACGAACTTATTAAAAGAACTAAAGATGCTATATCTCTTTATGTAGAGGTAGAAGGGATTGAAATAAAAGATAATTTCTTAGGTATACAAAAAATAGAGGTGTAAATGTCAAAGTTACCCCAAATAACTGCTAAACAACTTGTCCAACTTTTAACAAAATTGGGTTTTGAAATTATGAGACAATCTGGAAGTCATATATTTTTAAGGCACAAAGATGGACGGACAACGGTAGTTCCAAATCATCCTGGAGAAAAATTGGATAGAGGATTATTAAACAAGATTATTAGAAAAGATGCGAGCATTTCAAGAGATGAGTTTGAGAAAATGTTATAGAAGGTTTTGAAAAACTCAAGAATATGATTTTCTTGTTTGTTAATAAAAACGATGCATGATAGTAATAGAATTGTATAATTAATAATATCATATATAATTCATCAAAAATAAATATTGCATATAACTAAAAAGGTTTTCATTCCCTTTCACTACATAATTATCCCAAACAGCACCTTATCACATTATTATTTTATATTTATTGTACATAACTAATTCTATATAATCTACTCTGGCATATAATTAATATAATTTCACAAATATAAATCGTTGTTACAGATAATTAAATTTCTTAAAAATAGGGCTATTCAGAGTTGTCTTATATTATATTTTATCGTAAATATTATCGTGATGATCAAAATCAGAAAATAAGATGATATCATTTGTTTTATCAAATTTAAATGCTAAAACAAAATGTCCTATCTGGGCTCTTTTAAATTCTTTTAAGTTATATCTTAAATTTTTGTAATGTTCAATATCCGACGAATTTATTATTTCTTCAATCTTTTTCATAACTTGCTCATATAAAGATTTGTCTTTTTTTTGAAGTTTTGTGAGAATTCTATCAAATTCTTTGCTTGTCTTGTATGATTTTGGCATTTTCACCTTTTTTCAATTTTTTTTCTTAATTGTTCTATAGAATTAAAGGTTTCACCATATCCTTCTTTTTCAATTTTTTTTAATCTTTCTAAATATTCAGGTCTCAATTCAGGCTCTATTATATTTGCACCGCATTCAATGACTATTTTTGAAATGGCTTCACTTTTAGTTTTGAGATTATATCTCGCTTTTACTATATTTAAAATATGATTTGCTTCTTCAGAAATTTTAATCATTGCTTGTACCATTTTTATTTATATCTATTTAGTATATATATCATATATATGTCGAGTATATAAAAGCTTCTATTTTTAAAAATAGAAGATTTTGAAAAATCCCAAAAAGATTATTTTTTGTTTTTTAATAAAAACGATATATGGCGGCAATGGGATTGTATGATTAATAATATCATCTACTATTCAAAGTTGTTAATAACAATGAGCCTACACGGATTTGAACCGTGGACCCCCGCCTCTCTTAGACTATTTCTTATAGGCTAAATAGAGTGTGTAACACTCTCTTAGATTCTTCCATGAGAGATGCGATTCTAACGAATCACAATCATATAAGAGCGGTGCTCTGGACCAGGCTGAGCTATAGGCTCGTTCTTTGTTGCGCCCATAATTTCAGAATGGTCCTGTGCGTCTGCACTTTGGACCAAGCTGAGCTATAGGCTCGTGCTTGAACTTATATTTTAGTTCATTTCACACTTTTAAACAAAATTTGGAAATTTATAAGTCTTGTTGTTTTGCTGTTTTTGCAATAAATTTTGTGGGAATTTTATAATTATTTTTAAAATTTTTATGCAATTTTAAATAGAAAGAAAGTCAAATCTTTGTCAAATAAATATTGATTGGCTTCTAAAAACCTTTTTAAACTAACTTCTGTATTTTTTATTATGTCCGATAGTTCAGGCAAAAAGTTTAACAACTTTTGCCTCATCTGTTTGTTGGCACACACATCCAGATAAGAGGCTAAAATCTCTTCACAAATATGCCCCGATAGTTCAAAAGGTTAAAAAACCTAGAACTCCCGGCGTAACTAAACACAGAATCAGCCCCGATAGTTCAGAGGCCAAGAATGCGGCCCTTTCAACTGACGTTAGGAAATTAATCTAACAGGTTAGGAAGCACGGCCGTGACCCGGGTTCGAATCCCGGTCGGGGCGTCTACCCGCTACAACCTATAAAAATGAATGTAGAGGGTAAGATTTATAATTTAATAAAACTCTTCTTAACTTTCGGTCAAAGCGTCCCCATTCAGTTTTTTAAATAATTTGAAAGAAAAAATGAATGATTAAAATAGAAAAAAAGATTTATAAACCCTTTTTTCTTAAACTATTTATCGCATTAATGCTAGCGAGCTTGCCGAAAAATAAATAGGAGGCGGACTAGGAATCGGTGTAAAAAGCCCGTGATGCGTTAAATTAGGAATTCTTCTATATCCATTAGAGATAAATTAACATATGTTTGAAGCAAATTATAATTATCTTTGAACATTAAATAAGCATAATTATCCACATCAGTTCCTTTCATACATTTAAATATAATTGAATTTACTTTTATTCCCATCTTTTTTCTCAATAATTTATTTAATCTTTGTTTAATATTATTTTCGTGAAATCTAAGATCTCTGCAAATCTCTAATTCTACTTCTTTACATTCGATGGATTTTAATAAACAACAAATTATTGAAGAATAAACCATAGCCTTAAAGAATCCTAATCCTCTTTTTGAATGTTTACATGAATATTTTCCAGCTTTCCAATTAGTTTGTAAATCATTAATAATATTTTTATCTATCTGGAATCCTCTTATTAATCCCTTACAATCGGAAAGCCCTAAAACACTATTTTCCATAAAGATATCACATCCGCTTAAATCTACTTCTAATTTCATAACCCATATAAATAAAAATCTTATTTAAATATAATTATAATATGGAAAACAGAATAGAAATCGATATCATTATAACCCCCGAAGGAAGTGGAAAAAATAAGATTTATAGTATAAGTTCGATACAATTTCCAAATATAGTTACACAAGGGGATACTATAGAACAGGCAAAAGCGAGACTTAAAGAAGCTTTAGAATTATACTTTGAAGAAGTCCCCGCAGAAAAAGATATTTTTATAAAAATAAAGAAAGAAGAGAGTTTGCCTTTAATTTCAAGAATGTTTTTATAACTTCTATACATCTCAACTATAATCACAATAATCCTTAAAAAGTATTTTTCTAACCAGATTTCATGGATTTTGATAAAAAAAAACTTGAAAGATTTGTAGATAGAATTATTTCTCCAATTAAGGTAAATGAAGATTTTGGGTTAAAATGTTTGCATATGGCAAAACTAAACAAGAAATTAGAACCCTTTTATAATAAATATAATCCAGAAAGTAATCCCCAGATTCACCAAGAAATTTTTCAACATACAATATCTTACTTAGAAAAATGGGGCTGGAGTGAAGCAAGTTTAGAAGATGAAGCAGGATATCTAGTTAGCTGTTAAACTTCCTTTGTAAAAAATTATATATTTTAAATTTTATTTAGTTTTTTAAACCCCATTTTCTTATAAACAATATGAGACCGAGATATAGTTTTTCTTCAAGACACACAGGAAAGAAAGAAAACATGAGAAAGCAAAGAGGCAAATATCCTTTAATAGCAAAGAAAATAATTGAAGATTCAGATATTATTCTTGAAATACTTGATTCAAGATTCATACAAGAAACAAGAAATAGTGAATTTGAAGAAGAAATAAAAAAGAAAGACAAAAGAATTATTTATGTCTTCAACAAGGCAGATTTAATTAATAAAAGCAATTTAATTATATCAAAAGAATTAATTCCATATGTATTTGTATCTTCCACCCTGAGAAAAGGAATAAAGGAACTAAGGGATAAAATAAAAATAGAGGCAAAGAAAGTAAATAGAGAAAAAGACGAAACAGACCATGAAAAAATAATTGTTGGAGTTATAGGTTATCCAAACACAGGAAAAAGTTCTTTAATTAATTCTTTAATTGGAAAAAGTTCAGCAGGAGTTGGCTCTGATGCAGGATTTACAAAGAGCCTTCAAAAAATAAAACTCTCTCAAGATATAGTCTTACTTGACTCTCCAGGTATAATCCCTGAAAGAGAATATTCCCCCCAAGATAGAGAAAAAATATCAATGCACACAAGATTGGGAGCAAGAAGTTACAGTCAAGTTAGAGAGCCAGACATAGTTGTTGCAAGTTTAATGAAAGATTATTCAAAAGTTCTTGAAAAATTTTACAAAATAGATTCAAAAGGAGATTCTGAAATATTAATTGAGGAATTGGGAAAGAAAAGAGGATTTTTAAAAAAAGGCGGAGAAGTTAATGAAGATGTTACAGCAAGATTAATTCTAAAGGACTGGCAAAGCGGAAACATCAAGCTTTAATTGCTCATATATATTCGGTTCTATTTTGTTATTTGAAACATCATATACTGTTGGAGAATAAGCAGGGCATTTTTTATTATTTTCTAAATCATATGCGCAATCCTTGCACCTTTCCCACACGGGATTTAATATTTGATGAACACACCTCTCAAGCGCGGACATAAATGTATAAAATTAAATGTGTTTAAATATCCTTACAAAAAAGAAGGACAGAAGATTAATTAATTTCTTTAATAAAATTCAATTTCAGTGAGTGCTCACTTATCATAAAAACATTTATAAACTAAAGTTAATACATATTAACTATGGTAAATATAACTAAACTTGAGTTAACAAACCTTCAGCAAGAAATATTAAGACTTTTATTTATTATGTCTGGCTCATCATTAAATCAAAGAAGAATTTCAAAACTTCTTGGAGTTTCACAACCCGCAGTAACAAAATCCCTTCCTAAACTTGAAAAAGAGAAATTTATAAAAGTCCAACAGGACAAAGAATCTCGAAGATGGTCTATTGAATTAAATAGAGATAATCATAGAGTGATCCAATTAAAAAGAGTGGATAACTTAAGAAGAATTTACGAATCTGGACTTTCAGATTTTTTATTTGAAAATTTTCCGGGATGTACAATTATTATTTTTGGAAGTTATTCTAAGGGGGAAGACACAACTCATTCAGATATAGATATAGCAATTATTGATTCAAAAGAGAAAAAAATAGATTTAAACAAATTTAATAATATAATTGGAAAATCAATTGTCCTCAATTTTTATAGTTCATTTAAAGATATTCACAAAAACCTTAAAGAAAATATTTTCAATGGAATAATCCTCTCTGGAGGAATTAATTTATGAGTGCTTTAATGGAATTTGACGAATATATTAAAAGAGGGATAGTAAGAAAATGCTCTCCAGACAAATCACGAGCAGAATTTCTAATAAATGAATCAAAAAATTCATTAGAAGGATTAAAAGAAATAATTAAAAAAATTGGAATAAACAATAAAAATTCAAATCATTTAATTAAAAGTTGTTATGATATTGTAATGGAAATTATAAGAGCAAATATGCTTTTGAAAGGTTATACCTCTTCGGGTCAATATTCTCATGAAGCAGAAGTTTCTTATATTCAAAAATTGGAATTTTCACAAAATGAAATTTCATTCCTTAACGAATTAAGATATTTTAGAAATTCCGCAACTTACTATGGAAAAATATTAAATGAAGATTATGCAAAAAAGGTTTTGAATTTTACATACAAAATATATCCTAAGTTAATGAATATTCTAAATTAAAAGTTTTATCATATAATTATTCTGATCATCTATATGATATCCAAGTTTAGAAGAATAATACTCCCTCACCCCCACTCCAGAAATTATTTTAATCTCTTTGCACTTTTCTTTTATAGCAATCTTCTCTGCCTCATTCATAAGCCACTTTCCTAAACCCGTGTGCTGTCCTGCGATTTCGGATTTTTTTCCCAATTTCAAACTCTGTCCATAAACGTGAAGTTCACGAATAATTGCTGTTTTAAAGCTTAATTTATTATTATCTATAACAGCAGTTTTCAACTTATTAATAGTAGAACCTTGCTTAGAAAATCTTTTATCATTAATTGATCTCTCCTTCTCACTTACTATCCTAAGTCTCAACAAACCAAATAATATATCCTCTTTATTTACAATTTCAATAAAATATTCTTTACCACCAGAAGCATTATATTCTGTTTTTTTTAATTTCAAATCAGGATTTATATTTTCTTTATTAAACCCAATCTCCCTGTATCTTATTTCTTTGAGCTTAACTCCCTTCTTTCTCAATTCATCCTCAACGTCTTTTCTAATTCCAATGTGTTTTGTTCCTGCAACAAGATATTCAGAAGGAATTTCTCTCATAATTCTCATAACTCTGCAATATCTTGGAATTGCCTTTAACATTTTAACTAAAAGTTTTCCAATTTCCTCGGCTGAATATGGTTTGTATTTCTTTTCCCAATAAAGTTTTTCTAAATCTGAACAAGGCATAACCTGACACGGATAAATTTTAATCTGGTCTGGCTTAAATCTTTCATCTGAAAATATTTTTTTAAATAATTTTAAATCTTTTACAGGATTGCTCAAAGGCAAACCGGGCATAACATGGTAACCAATTTTAAAACCGACGTTTCTCAAATCTCTTGTAGCTTTAACAACATCTTCAACTTTATGCCCCCTTTTAACAAAATCATAAATTTTATCATCTATTATTTGAACTCCCAATTCCACACGCGTACATCCAAATTCTCTCATCCTTTCTATAAATTCAGAACAAACGTCTGGACGGGTTTCAATACAAAGGGCAACACATCTGTGCTTTGCACTTTCATTTTTCTTCTTAGCTTCCTCCAAACTTTTAGAAATTTTCCCATTCAACCCATCATATAATCCTTTCACAAAATCATATTGAAATTTTGTTGGATATTCTAAAAAGGTTCCACCCATTATTATTAACTCAATTTTTTCAGTTGGGTGATTCATAACTTCAAATGCTTTTATCCTACTCACGACTTGTTTGTAAGAATCATAATCAAGAGATTTAGCCCTCAAAACAACAGGAGATTTGGGAGTATAACTTTGTGGGACGTTTAAAGAAGGACAATAAATGCAAGTTCCATGTTTGCACTTTCGAGGAGGAAGCATGACTGCAACAGGAGTTATTCCTGAAATTGTTTTAGTTGGCTTGCGGACTTCATTTTTTTGAGGAGGTTTCATAGAATAAATATATAAAAAGAGATTTTAAATTTGTTGTAAATTAGAACAATCAGAAAATCAAAATGCTTTTGTTAAATTCTATTGAAAATAAATTACATTCCCTTATATCCAAATTTTTTATCATAAGTTGGATGATCAATTATATCTAAAACAAAAGCGATTATTTCTATTTCTTCATTATTAGTCAAAGTATATAACATTCTCCAAAACACTGGAAGTTCTACTCTGAATAAATTATTTGCCGAATATTTTTGTTTATATTCCTCTGGAATTAGGTTCTTAGCAATTGGATTTCCATAGTGAATGTTTGCTTTTATCAAATCAATTTTATGATTAATTGCTTTTAGAATCATTCTTGACTGTTTATTATTCTCTGCTTCTGCATTAAGTTTTTTATAAACCTCTTCTGCTTCAGGTGATAAAATAATTTTTACTTCTTTCATAATGTCAAATTTCTCTAAAATCTAATATTTTTAATATATTCTATTTTTATAATTCCATTCCTTGTATAATTGCTCTTTTCAAGTTAGGATTATTGTTTTCTATCCAAGTTATGCCTTTTAGAGTCACTGCAATTTTATTGCTTCTTTCCAAATATTCAAGAATTATAATTAAAGTAATATGATTTACTTGTCTTGGAAGTTTTCTTTTAAGTTCCGCCACAGAGATAATACTCTCATTGCTTTTTTTTAGTGCATCTTCAACCATAATAACTGTATTCAATGTGGGCCAATGAATTTGTCTTTCTGGACTTTTGATTTTTTTTGCCTGTAACATTTTAGTATCTTTTTGATATTTATTAATAACTATTAGATATATATTGGTATTTAAATAGTTTTCTATTTCTAACTTCATTTAAAGAGGGTTTTAACATAATCTATACATCACAAGAATGCTTTTAAAATTAACAATTTCTGTAATTAAATGAATGTAAATGGGAAGCACTACAGAACGATATGGATAAAACCTGAAAATAATAAAGTTGTGCAAATAATTGATCAGAGATATTTGCCTCATGAATTTATAATTGAAGATTTAAAAAATGTTGATGATGTTGCAAGAGCAATAAAAGATATGCACGTTAGAGGAGCAGGATTAATTGGTGCAACTGCAGGTTATGGGATGTATATTGCAAGTTTAAAATCTCCAAATAATAATTTTGATTCTTATTTAATAGAAGCGGGAAAAAAATTAAAATTTGCAAGACCTACAGCTGTGAATCTTGAATGGGCTGTTGATAGACAATTAAAAGAGATAAATAATAAAACAAATATAAAAGATAAAATAATTACAGCATTTAAAATAGCAAATGAAATTGCTGATGAAGATTCAGATTATTGCAAGAGAATAGGGGAACATGGGGTTAATATAATTGAAAAAATTCACAAAAAGAAAAATGGAGAAATAGTAAATATATTAACGCATTGCAATGCGGGTTGGCTTGCATTTGTTGATTATGGTTCTGCAACTTCTCCAATATACAATGCATTTGATAAAAAAATCCCAATTCATGTCTGGGTAGATATAACTGGTCCTTGGAATCAGGGAGCAAAATTAACTGCTTGGGAATTAGGACAAAATAAAGTTCCATACACTGTTATAGCAGATAATACTGGAGGACATTTAATGCAACACGGATTAGTTGATATTGTTATTGTGGGTGCAGATAGAACAACTAAAACGGGGGATGTTGCAAATAAAATAGGAACCTATCTAAAGGCCTTATCTGCAAAAGACAATAAAGTCCCTTTTTATGTTGCACTTCCATCTTCTACATTTGATTGGAATATGAAAGATGGAATTAAAGAAATTCCAATAGAAGAAAGAGGTTCAGAAGAAGTAAAATATGCAACAGGATTAACAGAAAGTGGAAAAATTGAAAGAGTTCTTTTAACCCCACAAAATGCCAAAGCTGTAAATTATGGATTTGATATAACTCCCGCAAGATTAATAACGGGATTAATAACAGAAAGAGGAATATGCAAGGCAAATGAAGAAAGCATTCTTAACTTATTTCCAGAGCATAAATATTAAATAAAATTATTCAAAATAAATATAATATAAAACTTAAAATGAAAGAAGGATACATAAAATTTAATTGCGAATGGATTAAACAAGAATTGAATGAGGATATAAGTGAAATTAATAAATGGAGAGAGAAATTATATAAATTAAATTTAATAGGAGTTTATGAAAGCGGGGTTGGTTTTGGAAATATAAGCATAAGAAAATATAATAATTTCATAATAACTGGTTCAAAAACAGGGGGTATAGAAAATTTAACAAATAATCATTTTACAAAAGTTACTAATTGGAATTTCAATAAAAATAGTTTAACCTGCTACGGACCAATAGAAGCATCTTCTGAATCTCTAACACATGCGGCAGTTTATATATCCGATTTAAACACTAATGCAGTGATTCATGTACATAATTTAAATTTATGGGAAAAATTAATGCATAAAGTTCCAACCACGAGTATAAAAGCCGAATTTGGAACTCCGGAAATGGCTTATGAAATTATGAGATTATTTATAGATAAGAATACAATTAATAAAAAAATAATAGTTATGGGTGGACACAAAGAAGGAATAATTTCATTTGGAAAAGACCTCAAAGAAGCAGGAGATATTCTATTAAATTATTATGATAAATATTCTCAACACTAAAAAACTTTTAAAAATAACTTATTTCTTTTTATCTTTAACTTTAACTACAAAATAATAAATCAAAGCTCCTATAATTCCTGTAAGAACAATAACAAGAACCCATATAATTTTTTCTGAATCTTCTTTAAATTTTCTCTTTACACAATCAACAAGCATTAAAATCCAAAACACTAAAAAGAAAATTCCTAAAGCGAAGAAAATTAATAGAATAATTGCTCCAAGAGCAAACATACCCCCAAAAAGATCTGTCATTTCTACCATTGAATTAATTAATGAATTCATATTTAAAAAGCTTATGTAATAGTTTACAGAACATAATACCAAAAAACATATCTCTTTCATTACAAAAATGCTTATAAAATCTTATTCAATTCAATATTTATGAAAATAGGGATAATAGGTGGTTCTGGACTTGAAAATCCAAATCTTCTTGAAGATTTCAAAACAAAAGAAGTTGAAACTCCCTTCGGAAAACCTTCTTCTCCTTTAATAACAGGAAGAATAAATAATATAGATGTTGTTATAATATCAAGACATGGAATAAAACACGAAATTACTCCAACAGAAGTTAATAATAGAGCAAACATATTTGCTCTTAAAGATGAAGGATGCAAATATATAATTTCCACAACGGCAGTTGGCTCTTTGAGAGAAGAAATAAAAAGAGGAGATTTTGTAATTCTTGATCAATTTATAGATTTCACAAAGTTGAGAAAACTTTCTTTCTTTGATAAATTTGAATTTGGAGCAATTCATACTCCCATGGCAAATCCTTTTTCAGAAACACTAAGAAAAAAATTAATTGAAAGTTGTGAAAAACTTAAATTTCCAAACCATAAAAAAGGAACAGTTATAACAATTGAGGGTCCAAGATTTTCAACAAGAGCAGAAAGCAATCTTTTCAGACAATGGGGAGCAAACGTCATAAATATGTCAATAGCACCAGAATGCATACTTGCAAACGAAGCTGAAGTGCCTTATGCAGTTATAGCGACATCAACTGATTATGATTCTTGGAAAGAAGATGAAGAACCAGTTACTTGGAATGAAATAAAATATATTATGAAAGAAAATGCAGAAAAAGTGAAGAAAATAATTTTAGAAACAATTAATTCTTTTTCAAGAGAGCAAGAAATTATTAAATTAAAAGATAAAATAAGAACAATACCTGATTTTCCTAAAAAAGGAATACTTTTCAGAGATATAACTACATTGATTCAGGATAAAGATAGTTTGAGAAAATTAACAGATATATTTTGTGAGAGATATAGAGATACTAAAATAGATTTAATTGCTGGAATTGAATCAAGGGGATTTCTTCTTGCTGGAATACTTGCTGAAAGATTAAACACAGGACTTGTATTAATAAGAAAACCGGGAAAATTACCTTATGAAACAATAAAACAAGAATATTCTCTTGAATATGGAACAGATATAGTTGAAATGCACAAGGATTCTATAAAATTAGGACAGAAAGTTCTTCTTGTAGACGATTTGATTGCAACTGGAGGAACCGCTCTTGCTTCTTGCAATTTAATAAAGAAACTTGGAGGGCAAGTTGTAGATTGTGCATTTATTATAGAACTTGATGAGTTAGGCGGAATTGATAAACTAAAGAAAGAGGGCTTTTCTTCTTTCAGCATTGTTAAGTTTAAGGAAAATGAGTTGTGAGTGAGTATAATCACATTAATATTTATAATCTTAAATTTATTATATAAATTATGGTTGAAAAAGAAGTGAAAATAATTGAGGATAAATCAGAGATAGACAAAATTATTAAAGAAAAGATTAAAGGTAAAAAACTTATTTTTACAGAATGGTATAAAATTGGGCTTTTAAAAAAAGGAATTCCTGAAGAAAAATTTAATGAAATTTTTCCGCAGTTCGATAAAGTTTATGCAATAGAAATAGAAAAATTAAAAAATGAAGATTTGGGGTATGAACTATTCTATAGGATAAGCAACAATGTTACAATTTCTATAGGAACTATTCCAAAAAAAGAGGACATAATAATAATTCATTTAATTGAATACAAAAGAAATTTAGATTACAGATTTAAAAGATTTAAGCAGTAATTAGTATCTTTTCTTCGGTGGGAATTGTATAAGGAATTTCTTCTATTTTATTCAAACCTGCTAAGATTATCTGAATAACAAACCCCCCCCTTACCTGCAAAACATTTATTTTAGCACTATTAAGTGTATTGAGAATATTTGAGTCTTTGCCTATTGATTTTAGATATTCAGAAATATCTCTTATTTCTATATTTGCAACCCTATTTTTTGTAGTTATGTCTAAAACTAAATTAAGAATGTGCACACTTCCATAGACTTTTTCATCTTCTCTTAAATTATTAAATATCATAAGCCTGTCCAAATCTTCATCATACATAAAAGTATTTTTCTTTATCATTTTAATTATCTCTTCAGATACCCCCCTTTGCAGAAGCAAGGATAGGCATATACAATCTACATATAAGTCTTAAGTTTTTAAGGTTTTCTTAGGGAATTTTGCTCTCCCTTCTTTCAGCATTGTTAAATTTAAGGAAAATGAGTTGTAAGTTTACTTTTTAAAATCAAAAGATTTAAATATATGCACAAATTATAGTGTGTGTACTAAAATTAGCATTAAAACAATATGGCAACATTTACTGTTTCAATACCTGAAGAATTAAAGAAAAAACTAAGGGAGCATCCAGAAATAAATTGGGCAGAGTATTTGAAAAAAAAATTTGAACAAAGAATAATAGAACTAAAAAAATTTGAAGAGTTAAAAAACTCTGGAAAAATATAATATGGCGAGTTTAACCTTATCTGTGTCTGATGAATTTAAGAATCAGTTAAAAAGATTTATATGGGTAAATTGGAGTGAAATTGCCAGAGAAGAAGCTTTGAAAAAATTTATTTTTGAAAATTATATCAAAACAGGGAGCATGACTGATGAAGAATGGAAATTCTGCGAAAAAATAGATTGGCATCCTGTTGATGAATTGCCTTTGAAAAAAGAGTTTGTTAAAAAGATGAAAAGAATTAGAAAAGAAAAAGGGATAAAATTTAAGAATATGACTGAATTAAGAAAGATTATTGAGAAATAAAAACAAAAAATGTATAGCTATGAATTGGTGCCTGACTTGCAGAAAGTTCTTAACAAGCTTTTCAAAAAAGATAAAGTCATGTATGAACAAGTTATGAAAAAAATTGAAGAGATTATACAAAATCCCCAGCATTATAAGCCATTAAAATATGATTTGGCAAGAGAAAGGAGAGTTCATATTATGAAAAGTTTTGTTCTCAAGTTTGAAATAAACGAACAAAAACAAATGATTACATTTATTTTCTTTGGGCATCATGACGAGGCTTATAAAAGATAATTTTTTGGAAAAAAAGTTGTGAACGTATAATTTTTAATCCCCTTATTTCTAAATTAATATATGAACTCAAATAAGAAGTTGGGCACTTTTACAATAAGTTATTAAATAAATGAAAATAATTTAAATTATGTTTAACGTGTATTTCCATGGAAGTAGAAAAGAGAAGAAAATAGCTCTTACTTTTGACGATGGCCCTTCAAAAGAGACCATAAAAATATTGGATATTCTAAAAAATTGTGATTCAAAAGCAACATTTTTCCTAATTGGGAAAAGAATAAAAGGAAGAGAAAAAATAATTAAAAAAATTATCTCAGAGAAACATGAAATAGGTAATCATACTTATTCTCATAAATGGCTTATTTTCAAATCTATAAAATTCATCAAAGAAGATATTAAAAAATGCGACAGAGAATTTAGAAAATTTGGTATAAAAACAAATCTATTTAGGTTTCCTGCATTCAAAAAAGGAATTTTACCTTTGATGACTGTTTTATTTATGGGCAAGAAAATGATTTTTGCAGAAGTAATTCCAAAAGAATGGAAACAACCTTATTATAAAACTTTGGGAATAAACTTGAATTTTTCTTGGGAGCAAGCTTCAGATATAATTTTAAAAAAAGTTAAACCTGGATCTATTATAAATCTTCACGATTATCTAGAAGGGGTTGGAAATTATCCAGAAGTTCTTCTAATTCTAAGAAGAATTGTTCCAAGATTAAAAGAGAAGGGTTTTGAGTTCGTAACTGTTTCTGAATTGCTTTTTACAAGTGCCCCATAAATAATTCTCGGCAAAGCCGAAGCAATATGTCTGAAGACTAAGCGCCTACTCGTCTTTAAAACTCAATTAAACATAACATCGGAATTTAACGAAGTCGTGAAGCAATATTAAAACATTCTGATTTAAAAACAACAGAAATATATACACCTATTCCTACAAAAGATTTATCAAAAATAAAATCCCCTTTCTCTAATCTAATTCATGACATCAAACTCAAACAATCAAAATCAGCAGCAAGTTTGGAACAACATTGCAGAAGAATGGGATAATTTTAGAGAGAAGTAGATTCTATTATTTCTTTTACTTTGTTTACAAAACCTATCGCTTTCTTTTGTAAATTTTCTGCCTCTTTTTCATCAAAAAGAATATTGGTTGAGTAACTCGCTTTGCTTCTCTGAGTTTTTGCTTCAATATAATAAAGAACTTCTTCCTTCTCTATTGTGATATTGCCAATCATTTTAATTTCTTCTTTATTAAGTTCCTTCTTGTAAAAATCTTTAATCAATATAAGCAAAGTTGCTAAATGGTCTTTTGTAGAATAACCTCTCAAAGCGCATAAGGCAAGAGAAGCGTGATAAATTGAATAATAAGTACTTACTATAGCCCAATCATTAAACTCTTTGAGTTCTAAAGTTGATTTGACAAATTTGAGATTATGGTCTGCTTTATTTATATGACCTTGAACAAGTTCTTTTATTTCTATTTCCTTTTTTATTTTTTTATTCTTCAAATATTTCAAAAAATCTTTTTCCCTTCTTTCTTCATTTTCAAGCCAAATTTCCCAAATTTCTTTAGTCATTTAAAACCTCTCTGTAAAATTTATCATGCCCGGTTATGGGAAAACCTGTTTTTATTGCATGAATTATCACACTGTCCTCTCCCTTTAATATTTGTTTTTTTAAATAATCTAAATCAATTATAAATATTTGTATTTTAACTCCAGTTGTTGCTTCAATATCTTTTTTTAGTCTGGAGTCTTCTGATTCTTTTTTATTATATATCAATAGAAGATCTATATCACTATTTTTTCCAAATGTTTCTTTTGCAGTTGAACCAAAAAGCAAAATAATTAAAGGTTTAACTTTAATCTTATCTAAAAAGGTTAAAATTGCTCTTTTTCTCTCAGAAGGCAACTCATTAAGTCTTTTGTAATCAAAATAAGAAAAAATAGCATAAATAAGTGGATTTTTTGTATTTATTTTATAAAAAGTATTACCTATTTTTTTAGTGGATATAATGAGTCCTAATTCTTGTAAACTTTTAAAATGCTTTAAAGTGGTATTCTGAGTTAATCCAGTCCCTCTAAGTATTTCGCTAAAATAAAATTCTTTCTTTCTATTCCTATAAAAAAATTCGAGTATTTTTTCCTTTCCTCTCCCAAACATGCTTTTTTGTTCTTTTTTATCTTTGTTCATTTTAAGTACAATATTGTACATTTAATGTACTATATAAATGTTCTGTTCATAATGTTAAGTCTCACTCTTCTCTCAAAAATATTTATAACTTCTTCTTTTTACTCTAATACATGACATCAAACTCAAATAATCAAAATACGCAACAAGATGTTTGGAATAATATTGCAGAAGAATGGGGTAAATTCAAACAAATACCCTCAGAATTCAGCAGGGAATTTTTAAAATCATGCACTGGAAATGTTTTAGATTTGGGCTCTGGAAGCGGAAGACATATAACAAAGATAAAAAAAGGAAAAATGTATTTTGTTGATTTCTCAGAAAAGATGATTGAACTTGCTAAAAAGAAAGCAAAAAAGTTGAAAATTCCAGCAGAATTTGCAGTAGCAGATTTAACAAAACTCCCATTTGAAAATAATTTTTTTGACTACGGCATTTGCATTTCTGCATTGCATTGTATCCCCCCAGAAAATCATAAAAAAACAGTTGAAGAATTATACAGAGTAATGAAAAAAGGTTCAAAATCTCTAATAGGAGTTTGGAATTTCAATTCAAAAAGATTTAATCAAAAACAGGGAAAAGAAAAATTTGTTTCTTGGAGAGATAAAGGCAAAAGATATTACTATTTATTTGAGGAGAAGGAAGTTCATGATTTATTCAAAAATGCAGGTTTCAAAATTCTTTTATCACATAATTCAGAAATGATGATTAATTTTATTGTCATCAAAAATTAATCATCCGTATTATTTCTATCAAAATATAATTGGAAGCGAGTAGAAATAAGTAATTATGTTAGTAAAATCATATAGTTTATTATAATCTTTAAAATTATTTAATATTGCTTATACCTTTAACATAATAGAAAACTGTAATAGATAATTAGATTTTCTTAAGGGCGGGCGGGAACTTTATACCTTATCACTCTTCTTCACAATCTTAATCATATCAAAAAAGCTCATCTTCTCAAAATCAGTAATTTTCTTATCATTCAAATCTATTTTTACTTTAATAATTCCCAAACTTGAAATGAAAATTGTCCCAAGAATGTAATTCTTTTTATCTTTTGCCTGCAAACTAATAAGGAGTTTCTCTATCTTATTACTTATTTTTTCTTCATTCATTCTGTTTTGAACCATTGCTTCAATATCCGCAAAATCAAAGTCAATATTGTCCGGAATTTTCTCTGGCTTGAAGACTTCTCCAAAGTTTTCAACAGGAATAATTTCAACTTTATCATTAATTTTAAAACTAAACATTTTTTTTATTGAAGGAACAAAATAATCAATGCTCTGCTTGTTCTCCTCACCTTTTTTATCAACTATAAAAAATCCAGAACAAAGAAAAGCATCCTTGTTTTCTTTTACAAATTTCTTAAAATCCTTCGAGTTAACTAATTTTTCAAAGTAAAATTGAAAGTTCATATAATTTTTAGAGTATCACGATTTATAAGTTTTTAGAATGCAGAATATGACTGCACAATATAAATCGTTTTAAATATAAACCCCCTATTAAAACTATGAAATTGCAGAAAAGAAAAGAAGAAGATTATAGGGAAAAGTCTAAAAGACCTGGAGAAACAAAAAACCTTCCCCTTGAAAGAATTGCCAGAGGAATTGTGGAAGATTCAAGTGCATTTTTATTTAAGATAAGCTTTTCAAGAAAGACCCAAAAAAAAGAATATAATCCTGCAATATCAGAAGAAGAATTGCCTGAAGAAAATTATATAAATGAAAGACGAAAAATCCTTTTATTCAGAAAAGAAGATTGTGCAGTCGGCAAATACAGAAATCCAAATAAAAATACTTCAGTTAGATGCATTTATCATGGAAACAGAAATAGCCTTTTTCCATATGAGATTTTTGATATGAATTGGAATTTATTATGGAAAGAAAAGTAGTTATATATAAAATCCTTAATCAATTATTAAGCATATGGAAATAAAAGAAATTCAATCTAAATCTTGCATGACTAAGAGTAAGCTAACAGATTATGTAATTAATCCTTATACTGGATGCCAACATGGATGTAAATATTGTTATGCTGATTTTATGAGAAGATTTCACAATATAAAAGAGAAATGGGGAGATTTTGTTTATGTTAAAATAAATTGCCCAGATTTTCTTAAAGAAGAATTAAGTAAGAATAAAGCTGGAAATATATGGCTATCAAGTGTTTGTGATGCATATATGCCCATTGAGACAAAATATAAACTAACCAGAAAAATTTTGGACATAATTGTTAATTCCCCATATAAAAATAAATTTACAATAGAGATTTTAACAAAATCTGCATTAATAAAAAGAGATTTTGATTTATTAAAAGAATTAAATGTAGAAATTGGATGTTCTATTAATTCATTAGACCCAAATATATCAAGAATCATTGAACCTTTTGCTTCTCCTCCTAAAGAAAGAATTAATGCTCTTAAAGAAGCTAAAGAACAAGGAATTAAAGTCTATGGTTTTATATCTCCTGTTTTACCCGGAATAACTAATTTAGAAGAAATATTTAGAGAATTATCTTTTTGCAGCTATGTTTGGGTTGAAATATTAAATATAAAGAAACCAATTCTAAACCGCCTATTACCCGTAATTAAAGAACATTTTCCAAACAAACTTAAAGATTTTGAATATATGATTGATAATTATGAAGAATATTGTGATAATATAAAGAAAGAAGTGAAAGATTTAGAGAAGAAATATAATCTAAAAGTAAAGGAAGTTGTTGTTCATTAAAAAATAGATATAAAATGTGTTATGGAGAGAAGAGTAAAATAATATTTCAGATTTATACTCTGGAAATTTTATCAATTATCTTAAACTCAACACTATAATATAATTAATTAAAATAAATCTGCTGTGATAGATAACTATATTTCTCAAATTTAATATAATCAAAAACTGTTACAGATAATCACATCCTCTTCTAACGAAAGATATTTAAAACAAAAACGTTTAAAGTGAATTATGATACTTGAAATATTATCAGTAATACTAGTTTTGGTGGGAATTTTCTTTATTGTAAAACCAAACAATTTTCTTCTACCATATTTACAATTTGGAGGGGTTGTTAATGCCAAAAATTATATCAAAGAAAAGGGAAAAACCAAAGGGCTAATATTATGGATGAGAATTTTTGGAATAGTTTTGGTAATTGTAGGAATTCTGTTTTTGCTTTCTTTATTAAGAATTATTTAATCTGTTCGCTGCTCATGAGTGGGGTTGGAAATAAGCAAATTATTGAGTAATAATTTTACACAACAAATTTTTAACAAACTTCAGCGTATAAAATTAATAATCACATCCTCTTCTAACGAAAGATATTTAAAAACAATCTCCTATTTTTTATAATGATAAAAGAGTCTTCATTATATTTACTTCTAGCAGGAATTATCTTTATAATTATAGGTTTATTTTTTATGATTAAATGGAAGAATATAATTAATTTAATGAAAAGATTAAAAGGAGATAGACAAATTATTTTAACGAGAAAAGGAATTAAAACCAAAACAATTTACGGGTCTAAAAAAACAGCATTTATTATTGGAATTTTATTCTTTATAGTTGGCTTAATTTGTATTATTTTATCTTTCTTATAAAAATCACATCCTCTTCTCAATTTCTTCTTTCAATTTAAATATAAATTCGTCCCCATCAAGAGTTTCAATAACATTTCCCCCGCCCTTTCTTACTGCAAGAACTCCATCCTTCTCCTCTTTATCCCCAATTACAATTATATAATTTATTTTCATCATTTCGGCATCTTTTACTTTTGACTGAATTGTTTTCTGGTCAAAATCAGTTTCTATTCTCAAAAATGGAATATCTTTTTTCATTTTTTCAACAACTTTTTCAGCATAATCAACATTTCTATCCGTGAAACTCAAAATCCTCACTTGAACTGGAGAAAGCCAAACAGGTAATCTTCCACTTGTATGTTCTAATAAAACTCCAATAAATCTCTCCAGACTTCCATAGATAGTGTTATGAATCATAACAGGTCTCTTCTTTTCATTATTTTTATCTGTATATTCAATTTCAAATCTTTCGGGCATGGCAAAATCAAGTTGTATAGTTCCACACTGCCAAGTTCTTCCAAGAGAATCTTTTAAATGGAAATCAATCTTAGGACCATAAAAGGCACCATCACCTTCATTAATCCTAAATTTAACTTTTCTTTTTTCAAGAACATTCTTTAAAGTATTCTCGGCCAAATCCCATATTTTATCACTTCCAATTCTTTTTTCGGGGCGTGTCGAAAGCTCAATATTATATTCAAAATCAAATTTTTTATAAAATAAATCCACTAAATCCATTACTTTAAATATTTCATCTTCAATCTGTTTCTCAGTACAATAAATATGTACATCGTCTTGAGTAAATTGTATTACCCTAAATAAACCGGCTAATACTCCAGATAATTCACATCTATGAACAACTCCAAGTTCTCCAACTCTCATAGGCAAATCCTTGTATGACTTTGGAGAATTTTTAAACACAAGTATTCCCCCAGGACAGCTCATAGGCTTTACTAAAAATTTTCTTTTCTCATACTCTGTAACAAAATTATTTTCTTTATATTTATCCCAATGACCCGAAATTTTCCAAAGTTTAGAATCCATTATTTGGGGTGTTTTAACTTCCTGATAATCATTTTTTCTATGAACTTCCCTCCAAAACTCTGCTAATTCATTATATATAATTAAACCATTGTTATGCCAAAAAACCATCCCGGGTGCAACTTCAGAAAAACTAAACAAATCCATTTGTCTTCCTATTATTCTGTGATCATTATCTTTTAATTTTGAACTATCTAGTTTTGACTTTGATATTTCTCTTAATAATTGCTTTGAATCATAAACTTCTTCCTTAATTTTTCCTTCTTTGCTTTCTTTTCCTTCCTCAATTCTTATCTCCCTCGACAACTCACTCAAAGGATGCCCTTTAACTTTTAATTCAAACTCTTTATAATATCCAAATGGAGCTCTTGTAACTTTAAATTTCTCTTTAACCAATTCTTCCTCGACTTTTTCAAGTATTTCCTGTGCCATTTCTGGATTTCCCAAATCTTTAGATAAATGGGCATATGGATAGAGAACAATGTTTTTTACTTTAACTTGCGATGCAATATCTTTTACATTAATAACAAGTTCCTTAACCACCGAGGGAATGTCACTATCACATTTTTCAACAGCAGTCAAAACAACGAGCGCTTCTTTCACTTCTTTTTCTTTTTTATCCTTTTCAGAAAGTTCTCCTATACTCTTAAGTGCCTTTTTCAGTGGCTTAAATTTTATATAATCCACATGAAGATTCAAAGTTTTCATATTCACCCAAAGAAATTCAAGTTTTTAAAATTAATTAACCTGTTAAGTCAATAATCAAACTTAACATAATCACAAAAATAAATAAAAAACCTCTCTTTAGTATATATTTCAAACAACAACAAAGCTTTTATATGGCAATTGTCAAGAGCAAATATGGTGAAAATATTATTAATAACAAATAAAATATCTGTTTTATCGGGAGGTGAATTGAATGAACGAAAAAGAAAGTGAACTCATCCCGAATTTTGCAATTTAGTAATTCTGCTATAAGTAATAATAAAATTAAAGGTTTTTATTCAAATTTATTTCCTTTCCTAAATGTTAATTCTTTCAAAAATTCACCAAAACACTTAAATAGTAGTCACTTTGTAATAGTAATAAGATAAAATGGTAAACCTAAAAGAAATGATGCTTATAGGAAGCTTAATGTTAGCTGGAGGAGGTTATACTGGAGGAAATTTTGAAAGTAATCCCAAACAAGCAGATAATTACTCTGAAATATTAAACAATTTCTTAGGAAAACAATCTGAATTATATATTGCTTCAGAATTGGAAAAAAGCTTAAAAAAAGAAAAGGAACTTTCCAAAGAAAATACTATCAAAGAACTTTACTTAACTCCAGATTTATTGAATGCCTATATTAAACAAGCTTATAAGAAAGCTAAAGTATGGCCCAAAGAATTTGATAAAAGATTGTTTAGATTAATGCTAAAACAAGAATCCGAAGACAATGTTTATGCAAGAAGTAAAACAGGATACCTCGGACTTGGACAGATAGGATCAACTGCATATGAAACATTTAGACCCGAAAAATATGCAACATTTAAAGATTCTGCAGATCTTGAGAAAGAACTATTTAATCCTGTTGAAAATTTAACTCTCTCTCTTGAACATCTTAATCATATTTCTAATTTTTGTGAAAAAAAACATCCAAAATGGAGCACATTAAATATTGACAATAAAAGGAAAATTATACTTGCCTGTTATAATGCAGGAATGGGAAAAATACAAAAAGTAAATTGGGATATAAAAAGTAAAAAACTAAAAAGAGAAAATAGAAATTATCCAGAAGAAATAATGGAAGCTTATTATAACCAAAAAGTAAAAGTTAAAGTATAATAATTCTTTATAAATTCAATAAAATTCTTATGTAAATCCATAAAAATTAAGGTCAAAATTCCTCACAAATATTTATAAATAAATACTAATTGATATTTTAATGAAAAAGGTGTTTATACTTACAATATTGCTCTCTCTATTTATGATTTTCCCATTTGTTTCTGCAGAAATGATTATAGATAAACAGCCAGATAAGATATATAATCTTGGGGATACTATAACAATTCCAATAACAGTAATGGCTCCTTTAGATACCTTACTAACAGATGATTTATTTATGTATTTAATTTGCAATGGAAAAACTATAACTCAAATCTGTGTTAATGAAGTAACACTTTCTCCTTTAAATGAAGGAGATACAAAGACATGCACTCTAACTCTGAGGAGAGAAAAAATTGGAGAAACAACAGGAGAATGCCAAATAAAGATATATTTATCTAAACAAATACAAAAAGAGGATATTTTACTAACAGACGAATTCAAAATTTCAAATGTTTTAACTCTCCAACCAAACACTGAACAAAAAGAATACGAACCTGAACAGAGCATTTTAATTTTTGGAAATGCTATAAAAGAAAACGGACATGAAGTAAATGGATTTATAGATATGGAAATTATTATGGGCAATTCTTCAGAAAACATAATACAAAAAGGAACAATAAACAACGGAATGTACTCTATGAACATAACTCTCCCTGTAAATCTTGCAGCAGGGAATTATCTTGTAAAACTTAACGCTTATGAAATGGCTGCAGATGAATCAAAAACTAACAAAGGATTTGTAAATTATAATATAGCAATAAAACAAGTTCCAACTTATCTCGAACTTGCTTTTGAAAAGGATAAAGTTGAACCTGGAACAAATGTCAAAGTAAAAGCGATATTGCATGACCAGACCGGAGAAAAAATAAATTCAAAGGCTATAATAACAATAAAAAAAGGAACAACAGAGATTCAAATTCAAGAGGAAAAGGCAACTGATGAATATTTAGAATTCCCTATAGCTTACAACGAGCCTCCATCAAATTGGACTGTGTTCGCAATGTCAGACCTCCTTACTTCAAATGTTCAATTTACTATAATAGAAAATAAAGAAATAGAAGCAAGTATAGCAAATGAGACAATCACTTTCACAAACACTGGCAATATTCCTTACAATGATACTGTTACTATAAGAATAGGAAATGCATCTGAAAAATTAAGTTTATTTCTTGGGGTGGATGAAACAAAAGAGTATAAACTAAAAGCATCTGAGGGAGAACACGAAGTTGAAGTGATAGATGAAAATGGTGAAAGCAAATTCATAGAGAATATTATATTTGAAAGATCTAAATTAACAGGAAATGCAATCCAGATAAAGGATGCATCTCAAACAAGCATAAAAGAATTTTTTGGAACACCTCTTATATGGATTTTTATAGTATTGGTTATCCTTGCTATAGTTTTTATATTTTTAAGAAAAGCATATAAAAGAAACCCTTATGGGAAATTATTTAAAAAAAAAGTTAAACAACCTAAAGTAAATACTGCCTGGGAAAATAGGGCAATGCCTCTTTCAAAAAATTCTAAACTTGAAACAAGTAATAAAGCAAATCTTTCTCTTTCTATAAAAGGAAACAAGCAGGATATAAGCATTGTAAATGTAAGCATAAGAAACCTTAAGGAAGTTCAAAGTAAAAAAGGAAATGCTGAAGAGGCACTTCAAAAAATAATTAATGGAGCAGAAAATAAAAAAGCTTTTGTATATGAAAATCAAGATAATTTATTTTTTATATTAACTCCTTCAAAGACAAGAACCTTGCAAAATGAATCAATTGCTCTTGAAATTGCACAAAATGCAAAAGAAATATTATCAGATCATAACAGGATAGCTAAATACAAATTAGATTTTGGAATATCAATAGAATATGGCTCTATAGTTGAAAAAATTGAGAATGGTGTATTGGAATTTATGAGTCTTGAAAATTTGATGACTCGTGTTAAGAGAATATCCTCTGCTTCTCAAGAAGAAGTTTTATTGGGAGAGAAAATAAAAGAAAGACTAACAAATGTAAGAACTGAAAAGCAAGATAATGGAAAAACAGTTTCTTATAAAATAAAAGATATGAAATACCATGACGAGGAACATTCAAGATTTATAAAAAGTTTTCTTAAAAGAGCTGAAGATAAAAAAGGGCAATTCTAAAGTTATATAAAATTCTGTCAAATAGTTATCTCAGTAAAATAATATCATTAATTACAATAATCTCCCTCTTCAGCTTGCTTATAATATAAAAGGTTTTGAAAACCCCAAAAAAGATGATTTTTTGTTTGTTAATAAAAATAATGTATGAAAGTAATAATGTTGTATAATTAACAATATCGTCTATAATTTATTAAATATAAATAGGATAATAAAATTAGTATTTTGTTGTATATAATTAAATTTCTTAAAAATAAGGTTATTCAAAGTCGTCTATACTAAAAATAATGTTACAGATAATTTAAGATTGTTACTTCTTTCTTTGTTTAATATTCTTTTTGGATAATTCTTCTTCCATTTTGGATAAAATTCTTCATTATCCAAATGCATGAAGAGTCATTTATTTCTTTTTATATTTTCCTGCATTTTTTTTATATATCTCTTCTTTTACTATATCTCTTACTTCTGATTTTGATATTTCTTCCTTATTGGAATCTTTTGATAAGAAATTTGCAAGATTCATGCTCCATCCAAAAAATCTAAATGCAAGTCCAACCCCAATAAATATAAGTCCAATAATTAACATTATTATAAAGACACTATGAGCCTTTGTGAAGAAAACTGAAAATATTCCTGAAAATTCGTCAGGTATAATCTTCAATACCCAATTTAATTTTCTAAAAGGCAAGGAAGAAAGAACAAGAAAAATTCCAGTTACAATAAATGTCACAGGTCTATTTTTTGATATTAAAAATATTAAAGCAAACAAGACAAAAGATACAAGAACTAACAAAAGAAATTTACCTCTCCAATAATCCATGGCTTTTTCTGAAAAAAGAACAAAAGGAATTGATGATTCTTTCATGCATTCCCAAAATTCACAATTATATTCTGCATAATAAATTGTATCTATGAAGGAATCCATTCCATAGTTAATCACTGAATCTGGTCCTTTCTCAATTATTTCGCATGGAATTGTAATATTATAATTTTCATAGGTAAATTTATATTCACTTTCAATAAGACAATAAGAGGACATAAGGGTTTTTGCTTCTCCTTCAAACACATTTTTAACATCAAGGGAATCTTTTAAAAAACTTCCAGCAGAACTTTTCAAAGCGGGTTGAAGAGTATCGTGTTCTAAAGACCATGAAACTATAAGAGAAAGATTCATTAGAAAAAGAGAAAGCAAGAGAATTATACTAAATAAAGTAATTGCTGTGCCTCTTATAAATCCCATAAATGAATTAAATAAAATGAGTTTTTAAAAGTAATTAATTAACCTTGTGATTATATAAAATACAAGAGTAGACTCCAAAGAATTAATTATCTTAGTAGAATCATATAATTTATTATAATTTTAAAATTAAAGTTATCTTAGTGAAATCAATTGAGGGTAAATAATTTATAAGTTATATATAGTCACAAGGTTGAGTTTAGATAACTAATAATCACATCCTTTCTAAAGCTTCTATTCTTTTTTCTACAGGAGGATGCGTGCTTCCCATGTTCTTAAAAGGATTTGCAAAAAATAAAGGTACAATTGCCTTGCTTACTCTCTTCTCTTTTGATTCAAGTCCATAATCCTGCTTTATTTTTTTCAATGCTCCAATCAAACCTTGAGGATATCTCGTAAATTTAACTGCAGTAGCATCTGCAGAATATTCGTGCTTTCTTGATATTGAAAGCTGAACAAAATAAACAACAATAGGAGCGACTATTGCTAAAACAATTCCTATAATCATAAATATTGCTCCCGCCTTATTATCACTCTCTCCCCCGCCTTTAAACCATAAACTTCTTAAAAAAATCTCAGATACTATCGCAATCATTCCAACCATAACAGCAACTAAAGTCATATATCTTATATCATAATTTCCTATATGCCCTAATTCATGAGCCAAAACTCCTTCTAATTCTCTCTTATCTAATTTGCTCAAAGCTCCTTCAGTAACACAGACTACAGAATTTTTTGGATTTCTCCCAGAAGCAAAAGCATTTATTTGATTAGAAGGCATAACATAAAGCGCAGGCATTGGCAATCCAGAAGCAAGAGTTAATCCTTCAACAAGATTATAATAATCTTTATATTCCTGACGAGAAGCTTTCTTTGCTCCTGCACTTAAAACAGCTATTTTATGAGAATTATAATAACTAATTAGTATATAGGATATTGAAAATATAATAGCAATTATCATTATGAAGAAAAAATATCCTGGGTCAAAAGCCATTGAAATTACATACCCAAACAAAATAAAAACCAAAAATATGATTACAATCAAAAAGAGCGACTTCCTCTTATTTTTGGAAATCTGATCCCTAAAATCTATTCTCTGGTATTTATCCATAAAAAATAAAGTCAAAAAGAGTTTTTAAGAGTTATGGGAATTGAAATAAAATCAAAAGATTTAAATAATCTACATTTGTATACATTAATATACATATAAGAGAAAAAACGAATGGAAACAACAATACGCTTGAATATTCAAACAAAAGAAGATTTGGATAAATTCAAGCAATACAAAAATGAAAGTTACAATGAATTAATTAGAAAGTTAATTTATATTGCTGTTAAATGCGAAGATGAACCAAAACTATCTCAAAAGACAATCAGGGAAATTAAAGAAGCAAGAGAAAGAATTAAGAAAGGAGAATTCTATACAGAAGCAGAGGCAAAGAAAATACTCGGTCTGTAAAATGTATGAAATACAATTCGAGAAGAAAGCTTTAGATTTTCTGAACAAATTAGAATACAATAATAAAAAAAGAATTTGGGATAAATTACAAGAATGCAAACAAGAACCTTTTAGATATCTCAAACATTTGGAACAGATTAAAGGCTACAAATTAAGAGTAGGGGATTATAGATTAATAATAGATATCCAATATAAAATTAAAGTTTTATGTGTTCTAAAGATTGATAAGTGAAGTAGAATTTATGATTAAATGTTTTTAAGATTAACCAATTTTATACAAATTTAAAAAAACATTTATAAACTTAGTTGTTTTATTTTTATTATGGCAAAAGAAAGATATTCTTGGATGGCTATACTCTCTTTCATTTTATCAATTATTATTATTCTAATAATATACCTTTTTCATGGGACAATACTATTTGGATATATTCTTCCTATTTTAGTGACTCTTTTGGCAATTATATTTGGAATTCTTGGACTAATTCAAATCAAAAAAAATAAGAAATTAAAAGGAAAAATACTTGCATGGATTGGTCTTATTTTGGGATTTGTTTGGGCAATACTAATTATCAGAGGTCTTTTTACCCCAATAGTAGGTGAGCTTTTCTGAATAAAGGAAGCTCATCTGTATAGATAATCTATTTTTATATGCCTCTTTATTTTAATGCAAAGATAGATTAACCAAAACCCTTAAATAATGACAGTCAATTAATTTAAAACAAAGGGTTCTAAGAATTTCATACAAAAAGAATTATAAAAATGACTACAATTTCAGAAGCAAAACAATATTCAAGAAAAGAAATTGAAGACATACTTCATCCTCTTATTAAGGAATGGTTTTTTACAAAGTTTGAAGATTTTTCAGAATCTCAAAGATTCGGAGTAATGAATATTCATAACAAAGAAAATATACTAATTTCCTCTCCAACAGGAAGCGGAAAGACCCTCACGGCATTTCTTTCAATATTAAATCAATTAGTTATTCTTGCAGAAAAAAATGAACTTGATAATAAAGTTTATTGCGTTTACATATCCCCCCTTAAGGCACTCTCTAATGATGTAAATAAAAATTTAATTGAACCTCTTCAAGAAATAAATGAATTAGCAAATTCAAAGGGAATAAAATTACAAAAAATTATTGTTGGATTAAGAACAGGAGATACAACTCAATCTGAAAAGGCAAAGATGGCAAAAAACCCCCCACACATTATTATAACAACACCGGAATCATTGGCAATAGTCTTAACAACTGAAAAATTTGTCGAGGCATTTAAAGAGGTAAAATATTGCATTGTGGATGAAATACATTCTTTAGGAAATAAAAGAGGTTCTTTCTTAAGTTTAAATTTAGAAAGATTAAACAGCTTAACAAGAACTCTCTCAACTAAAATAGGACTAAGCGCAACAATTGAACCTGCAGATGAAGTTGCCAAATTTTTAGTGGGAATTGCTGAAGATAGAAAAGTAAGTATAGCAAAAGTTCAGGCAAATAAGAAACTTGATTTGGATGTTTTAATTCCAACAGAAAATATAATTTGGGAAAACAAACCCTATGTTCATTTATATAATTTAATTGACGACTTAGTTAAAGAGCATAAAACAACACTTGTATTTACAAATACCCGTTCAGCAACAGAAAGAGTTGTTAATTATTTAAAAGATAAATTTCCAGTGGATTATACAGATGAAAATATAGCAGCACATCATTCTTCTTTAAGCAAAGGACACAGATTCTTAATTGAAGAAAATTTAAGGGAAGGAAAATTAAAAGCAGTTGTTTGTTCAACTTCATTAGAATTGGGTATAGATATTGGTTTTATTGATTTAGTAATTTTATTAGGAAGTCCTAAAGCTTCCTCAAGAGCTCTTCAAAGAGTTGGAAGAGCCGGGCATAAATTGCACGATACAACAAAAGGAAGATTCATTGTTATGGACAGGGATGATTTAATTGAATGTGTTGTAATACAAAAAGAAATGTATGAAGGAAAAATAGATAAAATACATTTTCCAAAGAATGCATTAGATGTTCTTTCACAAACAATTTTTGGAATGGCTATAAATCAACCTTGGAAATTAGAAGAATTGCTTAATTTAATAAGAAAAAGCTATTGTTATAGAGATTTAGGAAAAGACGATTTTCTTTCTGTAATAAGTTATTTATCCGGAGAATATGATTTAGAAAAAGACAGAGTATATGCAAAAATATGGTATGATAAAACAACAAAAGAGATAGGCAAAAGAGGAAAATTAGCAAGAGTTCTTTATATGACTAATTTAGGAACAATTCCAGAAGAATCATTTGTAACAGTAAAAATACAAACAGGAGACAAAATAGGAGTAATTGATGAATCTTTTATGAACAGAATGCATAAAGGAGATGTTTTTGTATTGGGAGGAAGCAAATATTCTTATCTTTATTCAAAGGGTATGAATCTTTACGTTAAATCTGCTCCTGACAAAAATCCAACAATCCCTTCTTGGTTTTCAGAAACCCTTCCCTTAAGTTTTGATACAGCATTAGAGATTTCAATATTAAGAAGAGAATTAAAAAAAAGATTTAGCAAAAATATAGAAAAAGAGAAGATAAAAGAATTCATAAGAGAATACACTTATACTTCCCCACAAGTTTCAGAAGAAATTTATGAATATTTTAATCAACAGTTCAACTTCTCAGAAATCCCAGATACAGATACAATAACAATAGAAAAGTACACAGATGAAAGAGATGATAAAAAATATGTTTTAGTTAATTCTATGTATGGAAGAAGAGTTAACGATGCATTGTCAAGAGCTCTTGCATATTTGATAGGAAACTCAAGAAATCTTTCAAAAAGAGATGTTGAAGTTGGAATTTCAGATAGAGGATTTTACATATCTTCTGAAAATACAAACATTGAAAAAGCATTTGAAAAATTAACCTCTGAAAATATAGAGGGAACATTAAAAGAGGCAATTGAGAAAACAGATGTTTTAGCAAAAAAATTCAGGCATTGTGCAACAAGAAGCCTTATGATTTTAAGAACATATAAAGGAAATACAAAATCAGTAAAAAAGCAGCAAATGAAATCTCATTTCTTAATTTCAAGCGTTAGAAAAATATCACAAGAGTTTCCAATATTAAAAGAAGCTAAAAGAGAAGTTCTTGAAGATTTAATGGACATTGAAAAAGCAAAACTTGTATTAGATTGGATACATTCTGGAAAAGTTAAATTAAATTACAACAATGTGAAAATACCCTCTCCTTTTTCTCTTAATCTCCTTCTTCAAGGACATTTAGATTTAATGAGAATAGAAGATAAACAAGATTTTCTTCAAAGAATGCATAAGGTTTATTTGCAGGAAATAGAAAGAAAGCACAATCCAGAAGAATTTAGTTATGATGAATTTTTGGAGGAAACGGGGAAGGAATAAAAACAAAGAATAAATTATCCATAACAGTCGTTTTATTATTGATAATAGTTCATTATAATTAAATTATATAATTACAATATTGATTAACTGTTGAACAAGGTTGTGATTTTACAACGATAACTATAATCTTAAATTTTACCATATAATTATATCTCTCAATATAAATTATATGATTTTACCATTATAATTATAAACTTTCTCAACAATTTATAAAAATGAAAAATAACAAAGAATTCATATTCTAAAAAAGACTCGAAAATTATTTAAACTAAAAAAACATCAATTTAACGTAAGCGAACCGGCTCCGTAAAAGGTTTGATTATTCAAACTGACCACGCTTTATGCTGTGATTGGTTGGAAAGATCGCTAATCGCTTACTCTTTTATTTTAATATGTTTAAATATTTCGGAAGATTGATAAATTAATATTTAATATATAAAATATGAATCAATATAATAAAAACAAAGATTTCATATTCCTCTCTAAAACTCTCTTCTTTCCAAACCCCGGAATTCTTGTAATTGGAGATTTGCATTTAGGTTATGACTCAATGCTGAAAAACCAAGGAATAAATATCCCATTTGACCAGCTTGAAGAAACAAAAAAAGAATTGAGTATAATTCTTCAAAAAATAAAATCAATTTACACACTCAAAAAGATAATTCTATTGGGGGATATAAAACATCATTTTCATTTTCAGCAAGATGAAATATCAGACATAAGAAATTTTCTGAGATTTTTGGAAAAATACATCTCAAGAGAAGATATAATTTTAATTAAAGGAAATCATGATACGTTTACATTAAAAGATTACACTCTGCATGATTTCCACATTGAAGAAGATATTGCTTTTACCCATGGAGAAACCCCTTTTCCAGATTTATTCAATAATAAAAAAATAAAGACAATCGTAATGAGTCATATTCATCCCGCTGTTTTAATTAAAGATAAAACAAAAATAAAGAAAGAAAAATATAAATGCTTTTTATTTGGGAAATACAAAAGAAAGCAATTCATAATTCTTCCAAGTTTCTTTAGTATAACAGAAGGAAGTGAAATAAGCGAATACTCCAAAGGAGAAAAATATAAACAAATAGTTCCTAAAGACAAACTAAAATCATTTGAGACTTATGTTGTAGGAAAGAATGAGGTTTATGATTTTGGGAAGTATGGAAGATTGAGTAATTAAGCTCTATTTAATAAATTCTATTTAATAGATTTTCAATCTTTGATTTCATACATTCTAAAGAAGAATATCCTCTGGAAATAATTTTTATATCTGCTTTTTCAGGAAATTGGTTTATAAAAATAGAAGAATCACAGCAATGATAATGATATTCTTTGCTACTTGGGTCTTTAAGATTTTGATGATAAGGAAGCCCATAAGATTCTAGATATTTTTTTAGGTTTTGAAAATCGATTGCCTTATCAACATCTAAAAGATTAAGAGAAATTGTTTTTGACACAGACTTACAACAACGCACCATAACTAAAAAATAAGATAAATTATTAATAAAGATTTATATTGTGGAATTTATCCTATCTAAAACTCAACTTTAACAGCCTTTTTTTCAGCCTCAGCAATCTGTAAATATGTTTTCTCTTTAAATCCAAACATTCCTGCAAACATATTTCCTGGGAAAGTCTTACAATTATTATTGTAAGATAGAATTGAATCATTGTAAAATTGCCTTGAATAAGCAACTCTATCTTCAGTTGTAGCTAACTCTTTTTGCAACTCCAAAAAATTTGTGTTTGCCTTTAAATCTGGATAACCTTCAGCAATTGCAAACAATTTTCCTAAAGCACTTTCAAGTCCCTTATCTGCTTTAATCTTTTCTTCAACACCCTTTGCCCCAACAAGCGCCTTACGAGCATCCGTCACTGACTTTATAGCCTGAGTTTCATGCTTTGCATAACCCTTAACACACTCTATAAGATTTGGAATTAAATCTGCTCTCCTTTTCAATTGAACATCAATTTGTCCTAGAGAATTTTCTATTCTATTTGAAAGAACAGTAAACCTATTGTAGTAACCTGCAAATATAATAATTAATAACGCAACTACTGCAATTAAAACCCATATCCCTAATCCTAACATAAATAAGGAAAACAAGATTATATTTATAAACTTAACTAAATTTTAATAATTAAAATGGTAAAGATTAGGGGCACTTAACTTCACTATTATCAAAAATGTTCTAATTTAAGGAAATTCTTTTTGTCATTCAACCATTTTAATAGGTTAAATATCAGCACAATAATTATTGCAGATAAAATCCCCATTAACCATCCAGTAATCCCAATAGGAACTGTCCCAAATACTTTGTTTAATGGAGAATAAATTACTGCTATTGTTGCTAATATAGATATTATAGAAGCATAAAAAAGATATTTATTAACTCTTAGAGATTCAAATGAAACTTTATGCCTAAATGATATAAAGTTATAAGCATTAGCAATTTCTAAACAAATCAATGAAAGCAAAGCTGTTGTTCTTGCAAACTCTATGGTTTGATGAAGAATGTTAAAACTTATAAAGAAAACAGATAAAGTTATAACTGCCATAGATATTCCAGCTATTGCAAACCAAATTATAAGCGATTTGTTTAATATTTCTTTTTTCTTTCTTGGTTTTTCTTCCATTATATCTAATGAAGAGGGGGTTAATGCGAGAGTTATTGCTGGTAAATCATCTGTAACTAGATTCATAAATAATATTTGTAATGCCAAAAGCAAAGGAATTTGCCAACCAAGAAAAGGAGCTAATAAAACTCCAAAAAATAGAATCATAAGTTCAGCGTAATTACATGACAATTGATAGCTAATAAATTTTCTAATATTTTTGAAAATTGTTCTTCCTTCTCTTATAGCTACAACAATAGTTGCAAAATTATCATCTTTTAATATTAAATCTGCAACTTCTCTTGAAACATCTGTTCCATTCTTGCCCATAGCTACCCCAATATGGGCTTCTTTTAACGCAGGAGCGTCATTAACACCATCACCAGTCATTGTAACAATCTCACCATTCATCTTTAATGCCTTAACAATCATTAATTTATGTTCTGGTTTTACTCGTGCAAAAACAACTATTTCATTAACTATCTTAGAAAGTTCAATTTCAGTCATCTTATCTAAATCCTGTCCTTCTATTATCTTGCCATGTAAGCCTATTCTTTTTGAAATAGCCAAAGCAGTCTCTCTATTGTCACCAGTAATCATTTTTACTTTTATTCCTGCCTTTAGGCATAATAATATGGACTCTTTGATTTCCTCTCTTGGGGGATCTTCCATTCCAATTAATCCTAAGAAAACAAGTTCTTCTTCAAAATAATCTTTACTAAAAGAAGTTACTTTCTTGTATGCAATAGCAAGAGTTCTCAAACAATTAGAAGTCATTTCTTTATTAGTTTCTAATATCTTTTTTCTTTCTCTTTCTGTAAGTGTAAAAACTCTGTCATTTCTCTGTATTTTTTTGCATTTTTCCAATAAAATTTCAGGTGCTCCTTTTGAGAATATATAATTCTCTTTTTCTAATTTGCATAGCACAGACATCATTTTTCTTTTAGATTCAAAAGGCATTTCCTCTACTCTTTTAAAATCTAAATCTTCGGTATGTATTCCTGCTTTTGCAGCCATAATTAAAAGAGAGGCTTCTGTAGGAGTTCCGTTTATATTGTATAATTTATCTTCACCAGTCCTTTCTATCCTTGCATCATTGCAAATAACAGAACTTTTTATTAAAAGAGACAAGACATTATCTTTTATGGGATTTATCTTTTTATTATATAATAAAAAATCTCCTTTTCCTTCATAACCTGCTCCAGTCACATCAATCAAATGATTATCTGCAAAAATTTTGCTTACAGTCATTTCCCCTTTGGTTATTGTTCCTGTTTTGTCTGAGCATATAACAGTCGTCTCTCCAAGAGTCTCAATTATTGACATTCTGTTTACAATTGCATTTTTCTGAGCCATCTTATATACTCCGGTAGCAAGAGCAGTAATCAAAACAACAGGAAATCCCTCTGGAAAAGCAGAAACTATTAATGCAATCATTAATATCAAAGCATCAATAAGAAGATTTTCTGATGGAGGGTTTGTTAGAATCATAAATAATCCTGTTAGAATAGAGAAAACAATTGCTACAACAGCCATATATTTAGAGATTTTATTAACCTTGTTTTGAAGTGGAAGTTCTTTTTCAGCAGTTGAAATCATGCTTGCTATGTTTCCAAACTTCGTGTTCATTCCAGTATGAATTATTTTTGCAAAACATTTGCCGTTAACAATAAAAGAACCCATATAAAGAGTATTTTTTTCAGAATAATCTTTTTCACTTTTTGCAGCTGTCTTTTCTATTTCTCTTGACTCTCCAGTAAGTATTGACTCATTAACCAAAAGCTCTTTTTCTTCAATAACAATGCAATCAGCAGGAACTTTTTCACCATTTCTTAATAAAATAATATCTCCCGGAACTATCTCTTTAGAAAGAATTTCTTTTTCTTTCCCATCTCTTATAACAATTGAAACAGGCATTAACATTCCTCTTAATGATTTAATTGCTTTTTCTGCCCTGTATTCTTGGATAAACCCTGTAAAAATAAGAACAAAAATAACTGCAAGTATAACATAAGCAGTTATTGATTTGCCAACAATGAAAGATAAAATTACCGCGATGAAGAGCAGATAAATAATATAATTTTTCTTGATTTGCCTAAAAAGTATTTTAATTGGAGATATTACTAAACTCTCCTTTATTTCGTTAGAGCCATATTGCTCAAGCCTTTTTTTAGCTTCTCTTTCAGTTAATCCTCTTTTTTCCATATTCAAATTAAATCCTTATGATTATTTTAATCAAGAGAAATAGTTTTATATATTTATTTAATACTTAAGCAAGAAATCCACAATAAGTTAGTATGAGAATGAATTGCGTTCTTACCTTCTTCACTAAATATTTATCTAATTTTCCATTAAATTAACTTATATTCTATTAATAATAAATACTTCTATCCATATAAAAAAATTCCAATAATAATTAAAATTTGTATGAAAAACAATCCAATATTAGTGTATATTATGGGTTTATCTTCATGTAAAATTCCATAACCCATCCAGATTAAAGAAAGAGAACTAAAGCCTAGCCAAGAAAGAATTGATAGCCCACTTGCATTTTTAGTGATAATTATTTTTATTAATTGAGGTAGATTTAATATTGGTCCTAAAAATACAACAAGATAAATTAATTTATCATAAGATCTCTTAAATTTATCGGGATGTGGAAATTTCTCAAGATTCTGGGAAATTCTTTTTCTTAAATGAAAATGATGTAATCCTTTATTAATCATTTTTCTCTTTTTATTATCTAGTTAAATATATCACAAGTTGTATTAATGCTAAAACAATAGCAAGAGGATTAACAACCAATCCAGCTTTAACAAGGTCATCATTTAATTCTTTTTTTATTTTAAAGATTAAAATTAATCCAACTATTCCTAACATCATTGGCAGAATTATATTATATATTATGGGATTATTCATATTAAAGAAAGGAATTATAGCTAAGACTATTCCAATTAATCCTAAGAAAAATCCTACATTACTTAACATTATTTCTTTGCCCATAGCACTTCTCTTTGTTTATTTTAACAAGATATAAATAAAATAAATTAAAAAAATAAATTTATATCAGCCATTATTTTGGCTGCTCTTCTTTTTTCTCAGGCTCTGCTGGTTGAGTTTCTTCTTTTTTATCGGTAGATTCTTCTACAGCTTTCTTCAACTTCATCTCATGCAAAGTCTGGTCTTCTTTAGACATATCGTCCTCCATTTCTTTATCTGCCATGATTCGTGAAAGAACTAATGATATATAAAGGGAAGTAGTTTTTTATGTCCTACTTGTTACTTTTTTCTGGTCTTTTCAGCTTTTTCCCAGAATATATAGAATCGTGATTTAAATCCCTCGGCAATGTTATCATTTTTAATTTCTATAACTGTTATTGGATTGACGAGAACTATTAAAAAAACAGTATCGGAACAAAGTATCGTAAAAATATTTGTATCTTCATTAATATACCTTGCATTCAAGAGATTATTCTTAACTATCTCCTTAGTTGTATCAAACTGCTCAGCATATATAATTTTAACAGGAATCTCATTTTTCATTGCAGTTTCATTTATTTCTTTTAAAAACCACTCTCCTAAAACTGCTTCAACATCTTTTGGAAGAATCCATATTAAAATTTCTTGTTTTAAATCAAAAACACTTGAGAGTGCCGCTCTTAATCTTGTTAAGTCGTATGAGACTGAAATAGAACCTTCAGGCATTTCTGTGTTTGAGATATTTTTGAGATATGGAGAAATCTCTTTCAATTCTACCTGCTTTTGTTTCAAATACTCTTCAATTGCAGTATACTCTTTCGTCTGATATAATTTCCTATTTTCATCCTGAATTTCAACGATAAACCCGATATTCTGTAATTTCCTTATTGCCTTATAAACGCTCGACCTATGCTGGTTTATTCTCTGTGCGACTAAATAAGCAGTTGAAGCTTTATTTTTTAACAGGTCAAGGTAAACATCTATTTCATTTTCAGTTAAACCAATTGATTTTAGCAGCTCCATAAGCTTTTCTTCCATATAAATTCCAGTAAATTTTGTTTTATAAATCTAACGAGATTTATTAGAAAATTTATAAACTTAACTCTTTCCCAAGAAAATATTTATAAACTTAACTAAATTAAAACAATTAAAATGGTGAAAATAAACAAAGAAAAATGCATTGGGTGTGGTGCTTGTGCTTCAACATGCCCAGAAGTCTTTGTTATGAACGATGACGGAAAAGCAGAAGTAAAAGCAGGAGTGGACTTAAAGAAAAATGCAAAATGCATAAAGGAAGCAATTAAAAATTGTCCTGTTGAAGCTATATTAAAATAAAATTAAAATAAAATTAAATTATCTATAACAGCTTTTTATTATATTAAAATTACAAGAAATATTAACAAGGTTAGAAATTATAATAAATTACATGATTTTACGAAGATAATTATTTCTTCTATCTTATACTAATATTGAATATCATATAACCCCATAACATTACTCCACTATTAATTGTCTATATCATAACTTAACCACCCAATTAACCACATGATTTTACTACGATAATTATACGATTTTGTCAAAACAATAAATGTTTTCTCCCGCAACCTTTATTAATATACAAAATTTAATTCATTTATGCTTCAAAAAGAGGGCAACAAAAGCAATTCTAATGATAGACCCGATTTTATAAAATGGTTTTCTGAAATAGGAAAAGATTCTGGAAAGATTGTGGGAGGAAAAGGAGCAAACTTAGGGGAAATTTATAATTTAAAAGTTTCAGTTCCTCCAGGATTTGTTATAACTGCTCAAGCTTATGATTATTTTATAGAAAATTCTGGATTAAAAGATAGAATACAAAATCTTTTGAATAAAATTAATTATGAAGATACTCAATTATTAGATGATATTACAGAACAAATAAGAAAATATATTGTTGAATCTAAATTTCCAAAAGAAATGGAAGAAGAAATAATAGAAGCCTATGAAAGTTTAGGAGCACAGGATTTAAGTTCTGTTGGGGGTTCTGCTCTTGACATACTTAATAATGCTCAAGAGCCCTTATTCGTTGCTGTTCGTTCATCTGCAACAACAGAAGATTTAGCAGAAGCGAGCTTCGCAGGACAACAAGATTCTTTCTTAAATGTAAAAGGAAATCAAGAACTTCTCACCCATATAAAAAAATGCTTCGCATCATTATTTACCTCCCGTGCAACATATTATAGAAACAAACAAGGATTCAAAGATGTTCATGCAAGTCTTGCAGTAGTAATTCAAAAAATGGTTGATTCAACAAAATCAGGAGTAATTTTCTCAAAAGATCCAAGTTACAAAAATGATAATATAGTTATGGAAGCTGTATGGGGGCTTGGAGAAGGAATAGTTTCTGGAACAATTACACCAGATAAATATATTGTAGGAAAAAATATGGAAATAATTGACATAAAAGTTTCTGACAAAAAAATAGCTATGACAAGGGATTCTTCAGGAGGGAAAACCACTGTTACATTAAGAGAGGAAAAATCAAAACAGCAAGTTCTCACAAATAGTGAAGTTATAAAATTAGCAAATATAGCTATTGAACTTGAAGAGCATTATAAAAAACCTCAAGATATAGAGTTTGCAATTGAAGGTGATGAAATATTCATAGTTCAAACAAGACCAATAACAACAATAGAAAAAAGAATTGATGTAAAAGATTCTGGGAGTATAAATGGAGAAATTATTCTTGAAGGATTAGCCGCTTCTCCAGGGATAGCTTCAGGAATTGTTAAAATAATTAAGGACTTAAAAGATTTGCCAAAGATAAAACAAGGAGATGTTTTAGTAACAAAAATGACAAACCCGGATATGGTTGTTTCAATGCAAAAAGCATCAGCAATTGTCACAGATGATGGAGGGTTGACTGCACATGCAGCAATAGTTTCAAGAGAAATGGGAATTCCTGCAATTGTTGGAACGGAAAACGCTACTGAAAAATTAAAGGAAGGGGAAATTATAACTGTTGATGGATTTTCTGGAAAAATATACAAAGGAAAGATTGCAGAAAATCAAAAAAAAGCAGTAGAACAAGTTACAACAAAGACAAAGACAAAAATAAAATTAATGGTTGATCTCCCAAGTTTTGCCAAAAGAGCTTCTGAAACAGGAATAAAATCTGTGGGTTTAACAAGAATGGAAGGAATAATATCTGAATCTGGGAAGCATCCAAATTATTTTATTGAAAAAAAGAATATAAAAGATTATGAAGAAATAATCTTCAAGGGAATAAATAAAATAGCAGAATACTTTGATGAAATGTGGATAAGAACTTCTGATATAAGAAGCGACGAATTTTCACATTTAGAAGGAGCACCAAAAGAAAAAGAAGCAAATCCTATGCTTGGATTTCATGGAATAAGATTCAGCTTAAAGAATATAGAAATGTTCAAAGCAGAATTGAATGCCTTGAGGAGAGTTAGTGAATCTGGAAAAGAGATAGGAATAATTCTCCCACAGGTTATACTTGTAGAAGAAGTAAAAAAAGTTAAAGAAATATTAAAAGAAATAAATTTTAACAAAGCAAAACTTGGCATAATGATTGAAACTCCCGCAGCAGTTCAAATAATAAATCAATTATGCGATGAAGGGATAAATTTCATATCTTTTGGAACAAATGATTTAACACAATATATGCTGGCTGTTGATAGAGGAAATGAAAAAGTCCAGGATTTGTACGATGAAATGCATCCATCTATTCTTTATCAGCTCGAATATGTAATAAGAGTGTGCAAAAGAAGAAATGTAAAAACAAGTATATGTGGACAAGCTGGAAGCAAAAAAGAGATGGTAAAATTCCTTGTTGAAAAGGGAATTGATAGCATAAGTGTAAATGCAGATGCAGCACACGATATAACAAATTATGTCAAAGAAATAGAAGAAAGTCTTATAAAAGGAACAGATAAAGAACCAAGGAAATATAATCCAAAAGAAAGCATAAATGAAGAGGAATTTATACCAATTAATGGAATAGAAAAATTGCGTCAAATAAAGGACAAATAATCCTTTCAGTAAATATTTATAAATATTTAATTCCTGTATAAACAGTAAAAAAGAATGGAAAAAAAGAGTGTGGAGAAAAAAGTAGTAGAGAAGAATATAGTAGTAAGTGAAAAAGTTAAAAGAAAATCTCCAATAAGAAGGCCTATTCAAAGAAGCATTCCTAATCCTACTGATGAAATTTTAAATACACAGAGAGTTCTAATAGACAATTTTGTATCTTTTCAAAAAGTTATGGTTAATCTATCTTTAAAATTTGACAATCTTACAACCCAAATATCAAGACTTCTTGATTTGTTTGAAATATCCGCAAAAGCACTTGCAGAAAAGGATTTTGACATAGAAAAAAATAATAAAGAAAATATGAAGATTCTTGAAAAAATAGAAAATGTCTTAGAACAAAATAAAACAATAGCAAGAGGGCTAACATTGGTGCACGATAGAATAAATGAACCCCAAAATTCTCCCCAAACGCCTGAATCAAGGTCTCCTCAGCCACAAAGATTGCCATTCAGACCTATTCAAAAGGCTTATCCAATTGAGGGAATTTCTGAAGAATATCATAGACCAATTTCACCAGAGGAACCATAATCTCATGGGAGAAAATTTTGTTTTAACAAAGGACATAAAGAAAAAGCTAAATCTTGTGCATTTTAAAAGATTTTTTTTATTGGAATTCACAAAACAATTAATAAGAAACTCTGAATCTCCAGAAATTATTGAATTGCAAAATCTTTTAGAAAGAGAAAAAAAACTTGAAGAAAACAAAAAAAGAATAAGAGAAACAATAAAAGAAAGAGAAATGGAAAGAATAAAAGGAGAAGAAGGACTTTCAAAAAATCTTTCATCAAGTGCCAAAGAAATTGAAGGAAGAGAAACAAAAAAAGTATATTCTATTGTGCATGCCCCCGTTGGTATGTTTCAAACACAAGAAAATCCCCAATTTAATCCATTTGAAAAATCATTCAGTAATAATCCCTTAAACAAACCTCAAAAGAATAATCTCTCAAATCCCCAGAATAATCCTCCAAGAAGGGTAAATCTTTCAATACCTGAATCAAAATTTCCTGCACATATTCAATATATACAACCGGTTCCTATAAATAAAGAAATTGAACTTGGAGATATAAATGCTTTAATAAAAGATTACAAAGTAAAAGTAATCGAATGCTCTGGAGCAGGAGAGAATATTGTAGTTCAAGGAGATATGGGTACAAAAAAAACAAGCATAATTTTGGATAAAGAGGGAATAAATAAAATTATACAAAGATTTTCTAAAGAGACAAAAATACCTGCTCAGGAAGGAGTCTTTAAAGTTGTTGCAGGAAAATTAATTTTTTTAGCTATAATATCAGAAATTGTTGGTTCAAAATTCATTATAAAAAAGATGCCAAACAGGCAGCAATCAAATTACAGGTTATAATTATAAATTAAACAATTTAATATAGAAGGTTTTGAAAAACCCAAAAAGATTATTTTTGTTTGTTGATAAAAACGATATATGATAATAATAGGATTGAATAATTAAGAACACTGTCTATAATTCATTAAAAATAAATAATATAATAAGATTAGTATTCTGTTGCAGATAATTAAATTTCTTAAAAATAGGGTTATTCAAAGTTGTCTATATAAAATACAAGTATCATAGTAAAATCACAACATTGATATTCTATTAATTAACATTGTTAGTATTATAATTAAATAAAACGATGGTTACAGATAATTATATGATCCTACACAATAATTATATCTCCCAATCTTAACTATATGATTTTACTAATATAATTATATGATTTTTATTAAACTCTTTTAGTATTTTATTCTGTTTTCTCCATCTGAATCTCTAAATCTTCTTTGCTGACAAAATAAAAAGGGGTCTATTTGTTCCAGAATTAACTTTGTAAATAGTAATATTTGTTGAATGTATATTGCCCAATTTAACTTGAATAGGCAGATTTCCAAGATTAACTTCTTCCACTGTCTGAATGTTGTTTTTACTGACTACCTTTTTTTCAGCAACACCACTAACTGTTTTTTTAGAATTTCCAGACGCTCCAACAGATACTGCAAAAACTCCAGATGCCATTAATAAAATCATTACAAGAGCAATTACAACAATCAATATTTTCATCTTCTTTGTCACCCTTCTCATAATATGAACAGAATGAAGATATATTTAAAGATTGCCATATAATAATTTAAAAACAAAAGGACATTAAGAATAAAATGGAAAATAATATAACAAAGGAAAAAATAGAAAAATATAATAAATTAACAGAAACAGCCCTCAAAGAAGCCAAGAAAAATATAATAAAAGGAAAGGAAAATTATGCTAAAGAAATAATTGATATGGTTGAGAATTATATTTCGGATGCAAGGCATTTTGAAAAGAAAGGAGATTATGTGAATTGCTTTGCAGCATTAAATTATGCTCATGGATGGCTTGATTCTGGGGTGAGATTAGATGTTTTTAATGTTAAGGACGATAAGTTATTTACGATTAAATGATTTTAATATATAGTTATCTATAACAGTCTTTTTTTATCCTTAATAATATTCTATTATAATCAAATTATATAATTACAATGTTAATTAATAGTTAGACAAGGTTGTGATTTTACCACAATAACTTATTTATTCCACGAACAGATAACTTTTATAAACAAATTTATATTATATAGATAATGCCAAAAGAAGTGATAGTCATAAGCTTAGGTGGAAGCCTTATAATTCCAAATGATATCAATGTGAAATATCTCAAAGATTTCAAAAGAATTATTATAAAAAACAAGGATAAGTACAAATTTATAATTGTCTGCGGTGGGGGAAGCATTGCAAGGAAATACATTTCTGCACTTAGAGAAATAGGAATGAATGAAGACTTTCAAAGTTATGCAGGAATTTCAGCAACAAGAACTAATGCTAGATTTATGAGTTACTTTTTCAATCAAGACCAAGAAAGAGGAATTCCAAGCAGAACAAGCGAAGTCAAAAATTATATTAAAAAATATGATATAATTTTCTGCGGGGCATTGGAATATCATCCCAAACAAACATCTGATTCTACTTCAGCAGAAATTGCAGAAGTTTTCAAGTGCAATTTTATAAATTTAACAGATGTTTCGGGTTTGCATGATAAAAATCCAAAAGAATTCAAAAATGCAAAGTTTATCCCAAACATTTCATGGAAAGAATTTAACAAAATGGCTAATAAGATTAAATTTAAACCCGGTCAGCACTTTGTTCTTGATCAAAAAGCAGCAAGCATAATAATGAAAAATAGTATAGTGACTTACATTCTTGGAGAAGATATGAAACAATTGGATAATTTGCTCAATGGAAAGAAATTCATAGGAACAAAGATTCAAGGATGAAAGTCTTGTAGTTATCCGTAACAGTTGGGAAAGACATAATTAATGATAAAATGGGATTGTTATTGAAAATATCAAGTTAATAATTAGTCCAGATTATAATTAAATGTTAAGTGCGAGATAACTATTAATTCCTATGATTTTATCATAATAACTCAATATAATTTTAATCATAATATTGATAACTTTTATTAATGCTATTTCACTTACTTAAAAATGGAAAAAAGTCAAATACTCTTAACAGAACCAAACTTCAACAAACTCAGAGATGAAGTGAAGAAAGCAAAAGCAGAAAATAAAGAAATAATATACTCTTCAGAAGATGATGAATTGAACAGGAAAGTTATTGAAAAACTCCCAGTAAATATACTTCTTATTAATCAAACAAACAGAAAAGACTTTCAAAAGCAAAGGAATTCTGGATTTAATCAAGTTATTGCAAAAATAGCTAAGAAAAGAAATATAATAATAGGAATAAATTTTGACGAAATCGTTGAATCAAATTCCCCAAGAGAAAAGGCTGGAATTATTGCAAGAATTAGGCAGAACATATTCCTGTGCAACAAAAATAATATTAAAATGAAATTCATTATTCAAAAAGAGAAAAATAACAGAAATATACATGATTTGAAATCGTTAGGGCTTGTTTTAGGAATGCCTACATCAATGACAAAAGAATTTTAAATCCCCTTTATATGTAATTTAAATGGATACAAAAAAACTAATTGAATCATTAAGTCCTAATGAGAAGAAGATTCTGCCTCACTTGGGAGAAAAAATAAACGAAATATGCAAGAAATCAAATTTAGATAAAACTTCTGTAATAAGATCATTGGAATATCTCCAAAATAAAGGCATAATAAAATTAAATTACACAAAAAGCAAAATAGTTGAATTAGACGTTAACGGGGCACTTTATTTAAAAAAAGGACTTCCAGAAAGGAGACTTCTTAGTCTTCTTAATGAAAAGCATATAATTTCTCTTCAGGATTCTCAAAAAGAAAGTGGATTATCAGAAGATGAGTTTAAGGCATCCATAGGTGCTTTAAAAAAAATGGCACTTATAGATTTGAAAAATGGGAAGATAATACTTAATGCAAACAGAGAAGAAATTTCAAAAAAAACACTTGAAGAGCAATTTCTTGACATTCTTCCAGTTGATTATGATTCTCTTTTACCAGAACAGCAGTTTGCATTAAAATCTCTTCAAAATAGAAAACAAATTGTAAGCATAAAAGAAGATAAAAAAATAGATATTGATATAACTCCCTTGGGAAAAGAAATAATAAAATCAAAATTAAGCACACAAGAATTAATAGAACAAATAACTTCTGAAACTTTAAAGAAAGAATCTAATTGGAAAGGAAAAAAATTTAGAAGATATGATGTAACTTCTCCAGTTCCAGATATAAATGGAGGAAAAAGACATTTTGTAAATCAATCAATAGATTATGCAAGAAAAATATGGACAGAAATGGGATTTGTAGAAATGAAGGGGGATATAACTCAAAGTTCATTCTGGAATTTCGATGCTCTGTTCACAGCACAAGATCATCCAGTCAGGGAAATGCAAGATACTTTCTTCATAAATAAAAAAGGGGAGCTTCCTGATAAAAAGATTGTTTCAAAAGTAAAAGAAGCTCATGAAGAGGGAGTTTCAGAAAGCAAAGGCTGGCAATATGAATGGAATGAAGAAGAAGCAAAGAAAATGGTTCTGAGAACTCATACAACTTGTTTATCCTCAAAAACTCTTTCAAAATTAAAAAAAGAAAACATCCCTGCAAAATTCTTTGCAATAGGAAAATGTTTCAGAAACGAAACATTAGACTGGGCTCATCTATTTGAATTCAACCAGACAGAGGGAATTGTTGTTGATAGAAATGCGAATTTCAGACATCTTCTTGGATATCTTAAGCAATTTTATAAAAAAATGGGATTTGAAAATATAAGATTAAGGCCAAGTTATTTTCCATACACAGAACCGAGTGTTGAAATTGATGTCTGGCATCCAGAGAAAAAAATATGGTTTGAATTGGGAGGAGCAGGAATTTTCAGGCCGGAAGTGACAATTCCATTATTTGGAGAGCACATACCTGTTCTGGCATGGGGTCCTGGATTTGATAGAATAATTATGGATTATTATAATATAAAAGATTTAAGAGAACTTTACAAAAATGATTTAAATCAATTAAAAAAAATTAAATTTTGGATGAAACAATAAAATGGAGATAAAAAAGAAAATTTGGCCCGAATACTTTGAGAAGATATTAAGTGAGGATAAAAAATTTGAACTAAGATTAGCAGACTTTGATATAAACGAGGGAGATACATTAGTTTTAGAAGAATATGACCCAAAAACAAAAAAATATACTGGAAGAACAATAAAAAAGAAAGCAAGACAAATAATTAAAATTAATCCTACAAAAATGTATTCATTAGAACAAATAAATAAATTTGGATTATATGTAATAACTTTAGAATAAAATGGCACTCATAACTTTCAGCAGAAAAATATTCGAAAAAGAAATAGGCAAACTGGATGATAAAATGCAGGAAAGGATTTCCATGTTTGGAACTCCCTTAGAAAAATTTGATGATAATGAAATGGAAATAGAAATTTTCCCAAACCGCCCAGATTTGCTTTCATATCAGGGGTTCAAAAGAAGTTTCTTGGCTTTCCTTGGAAAAAAGACGGGAATGAAAAAATATGAATTGAACAAACCTGAAAAGAACTATCAAATAATAATTGATTCTTCTGTAAAAGATGTTCGTCCTTATACTACTTGTGCAATTGTGAAAGAATTAAAATTAGATGATGAAAAGATAAAAGAATTGATTGATATACAAGAAAAATTGCATCTCACTCTTGGCAGAAAGAGAAAAAAAGTAGCAATAGGAATTTATCCTCTTGAAAAAATAAAACTTCCTATAACATTTAAGGCTCTTGAGCCAGATTATATAAAATTCATTCCATTGGAATCAGACAAGGAAATGTCTGGTTTGCAGATTTTGCAAAAACACCCAACAGGAAAAGAATATTCTCATTTATTAGCAGGAAAATCAAAATTCCCGGTTTTTATAGATGCGGAAAATAAAATTCTTAGCATGCCCCCAATAATAAATTCGCAACTAACAGGGAAAATAACTGAAGAAACAAAAGAGGTTTTTGTTGAATGTTCGGGTTTTGATTTCAAAAGTTTAAAAAAATGTCTTAATATACTTGTTACAATATTTGCAGATATGGGAGGAAAAATATATCAAATGGAACTTAAAGGTGCACCAGAGAAAATTTCTCCCAATCTTGATTCTGAAAAAATGAAAATATCCCTTGAAAATACAAATAAACTGCTTGGAATAAAAATAGATGAAAAAAAACTTAAACAGCTTATTGAAAATATGGGACATGATTATAATCCAAAGACAAACGAAGTTGAAATTGGCTCCTGGAGAACAGATATCCTTCATGAAGTGGATTTAATTGAAGATGTCGCTATTGCATATGGATATGAAAATTTCATTCCAGAAATACCAAGCATATCAACAATAGGACAAGAAAATCCAGAAGAGATAATAAAAAGAAAAATAGCTGAAATTCTTACGGGGCTGAATATACTAGAAGTTTCCAATTATCATTTAACAAATAAGGAATATCAATTTGGAAAAATGGGAATACAAGAAAAACAGGAAAAAAATTTCATCCAATTAGAAAACTCAAAAACAGAATACGATATATTGAGAAAGGATTTATCCCATTTCCTTCTTAAAAATCTCTCAGAAAACGTCGATTCAGAATATCCTCAAAGAATATTCGAGACAGGAAGAGTATTTGAATTAAAAAGCAATATAGAAGAAAGTGAAAAATTATCTCTTGCAATAACTCCTGGAAATTTCACAGATATAAAACAAATTTTGAATTATTTGTTCAAATCTCTTGGAATAAATATGACTTTGAAAGAGGCAGAAGAATTTCCAATTCATTTTATAGAAGGCAGAACAGCTAGCATAATTTTAGAAAATAAAGAAATAGGAATTATGGGAGAAATACATCCAAAAATACTTAAAAATTGGAGAATAAAGATGCCTGTTGCATTGTTTGAAATTGATTTGAAGGATGTTTTTAAGAAGTTAATTTAAAATTCTCCACACTTCGTATAATAGTTTTTTATTGTCTTTTCATATCCTTTTTCGAATAAAACAGCAAGCAATTTGTTGTTCAAATCTTTTGCTTTTGTTTTATTTTCAGGTTTTTTAATTGCTATTAAGTCGTTTCTTAACTCATCAAGTTGTCTTTGCGTTTGAATTCCTAAAGAGATTGGCTTTCCTTCAAATGTTCCAAAATAATAGTTAAATCTATATTTATCTTTACCTCTATTTTCTAAAAATGCTACATGCAGAGAAGTTTCTAATCCATCAAAAATCTCAAAATGATGGGCTGTAGTTAAATCAAACATTTCTTCATAAAGTTTAAAGCCTGCCCACTCTAATATCCCAAAAGGAATCCACTTGGAAATCATAAAAATAAATCTACAAAAGACTTTTTAAGAATTTAGATACCACTAAATATATCACCCAAAGTAAGCTTTGTTATTATTTTCGCTTTTATTATCCCAGTTTGATTTTATCTTTTCAATAACATCAAGAAAATCCTTTTTCATATTCATCCATACCTTATAAGAATTATTTATGAACTCTGCTTCTTTTTTCTCAGAGAAATCAACATCTGCCTCAATTAAATCTAACTCTATTCTTGCAAGTCTCTTATATATTTCAGAAAACTTCTTTTTTTCATCTTCTCCCATTGTTTTTATAAGGGAAAATATAAACATTGGGGAATTAACAGGATTAAGTACAAGTTCAACAAATCTAAGATAATTGGAAAATTTCTCGGCCATAATTCTTGTAACTTCCCTTATCAAATAATCTGTTTCAACTTCTGCAATTTTCTCTATAGCAAAATCAGTATTAAGCTTATCAAAGCTCGGGAGATTGTAAGTTTTCTCTATTTTCTTATAATTCTCCTTTAACTTCTCAAGTTCTGATTCTTTCTTTTCATCCATAAATTCTATTAATAAAAAGGTTTTATAAATCTGTTGGGGTTGAAGATTAACAAGCCACAGTAGTTCAGCCGGTTAGAATTCGTCATTGGTAATGACGAGGTCGGGAGTTCGATTCTCCCCTGTGGCTCTTATAAAATATGTTCGTAAATTCAAGAATGGAACAAGAGCATATTTTCCGAGAATGAACAAATGAGTTTAAATTAAAGGGAAGCTTATAAAAGAAACCGAAAGGTGTCTTTTAAGTTCAATTCTCGGCTGTGGCTCTTTAAAATTTAAAATATTTATATAAATCACAATTATAATATGTAAAATAATAAATCAGATTTATCTTCTCACCAACTTCAAAAAGAACAAAACAAGCAAAGCTAATAAGAAAGCAATAGCAATAAATCCAAAAATAATCCAAAGAAAATTAAATATATCTACGAAAACATCATTCTCAGATACTAAATATAATATATAAGATATAATAGAAAGCAAAACAAACAATATAAGATTCCTAAAGACAACTCCAAACTTGAATTTTGAAGATATCTTTTGCTGAAGCTTTACATAAGGTTTAGCTTTAACAGGAGACTTTCTTTTAACAACCCTCTTCTTTTTACCAGCCATATTTAGAATAAGAAATATATGTTTATAAATATTACTCTGGAAGCCAATTTTGACTTACAATGTTTCCTGTAACAGTTCTAATATTAGAAAAGAAAATTTTGAACCAATCAGCATAAGTGCCTAAAAAAATATGAAAATCTTCTTTTTCCGAAATGCGAAGTTCGTTATTATTTATTATTATCAAAGAAACAATCATAAAGAACATAATAACAAGTAGAACAAATTTCATTTTAAATCTTAGACTTGTTTAATTCCAAGGTTTTATTTGCCTCAATCAAAGTTTCATTCATTTTCCAATTCAAATGAATAGCATTTGCTGTTATAACTTTCACATTCTTAAACACATTCCCCATCCAAAGAACATACAAACCTCCTGCTTTCTTCATTCCATCAAAAGTCTTCAAATCCAGATTTTTATCTTTTATAACTGCAGAAAAGCTAAAATATGTAAAGAGTATGAGCACTATTAAAAAAACTGCAAGAATCTTATGTCTAAATCTTTTAAATTCTATAATTAACCATATCGCAACAACTAAGACCAATACTAAAATAAGAGTAGGGCTCACCATTATTAAAGAAGATTAGAGCACTATAAAAATATTTCTAAGCTTTAATTCTGTATAAGTTCGGGACATATACTCATTGGACATACACATCTAAGAGACAGAGGTATTTAAAAATAAATGATTTTTAATAATTACAATGATATTCGGAAAGTACAATCAAATCAAGAAAGATGAGGATAGGGATAAAAGTACTGAAGAGAATTCAAATAAAAACCTTGAATTTACTACTTCTTTTCATGCTGAGTGGCATAGAGAAATTAGAGCTAAGCTTGAAGAAACTCAGAAAGAAAATAATTCAAAAGTTGCCGCTACAAATTCTATAAAATATAACCTTCCTTATCCAGAAGAACATTATTTTATATAACTATTTATATCAAACAGATAGCCCTGCCAGGATTCGAACCTGGGTCAATGGGTTCAGAACCCATTATCCTTGACCACTAGACTACAGGGCTAAGCAATGTTCACGAGTAAACCCCTCACCCTCACGCGAGTAGGCTTGCGAACATATCACCAAAAACTCAGCAAAAAACACTATTAAAATTTAACTAGTGAAAGAATATAGATTAAGAGTAATTATCTTAGTAAAATCTCATAGTTTGTCGGATAGTGATAATAACATTAAGCAACTTATTAATATAATAATTGACTGTTACAGATAACTACTTCTTAAATCATTACATATAATTATTCCTTAAAATAATGTTAAGGGCTTAAGCAATAACTAAAGAAGCAACATTTAAAATATACAGATTATTTTTTAAGAATATGATTAACTTAATTGATTTATTTCTTCATTTAGACGAATATATTGGAATAATAATCCAAACTTATGGAACTGCAACATATCTTATTTTATTTCTTGTTATATTTGCTGAAACAGGATTCGTATTCTTCACATTTTTCCCAGGAGACACTCTTCTCTTTGTAGCAGGAACATTTGCATCAACAGGAGTTATTAACATTTTTTGGCTGTTTATCCTCCTGTCTTTAGCAGCAATATTAGGGGATAGTGTTAATTATTCTATAGGAAAATATTTCGGAAAAGAAGTCTTCTTGAAAAGGCACTGGGTTAAAGAAGAAAATATTGAAAAGACAAAAGATTTTTTTGAGAGACACGGAGGAAAAACAATAATTATTGCGAGATTTGTTCCAGTAATAAGGTCTTTTGCTCCCTTTGTTGCCGGAATTGGAAGAATGAATTATGTACGGTTTTTGACATTTAATATAGTCGGTGCAATATTCTGGACAGCATCAATGCTAACTTTGGGATACTATTTCGGATCAATCCCTTTTGTTAAGAATAATCTTTCTATAATTATTATAGCAATTATAATCATTTCTTGGATTCCTATTATATGGACTTGGATAAAACACAAGAAATAAATTAAATTAATCATAAGAAAAATTTATATATCCTTACAAACATCTGAAATTATGAAAGATGAAAATAATAAAAATTTTAAAAAAATTGAAGAAGTTCTTATTCAAGTAGGATTGAGGATTGCTAAAAGAGGGGAGGGAGCACTTTTTGTTATTGGAGAAATTGAATACACCCCAATGGTAAATCAATCTATTCCCCCATTTAAAGCAATTGAAAATCCTAAGCTTCTTGAATCTCTAGCATTAATGGATGGTGCAGTTATAATAAACAAAAGGGGTTTTGTTTCTGCTTATGGAGTAAAAATAAAATCTACAAAAATATTCAAAAATTTTGGAACAAGACATTCTGCTGGGTTAAGTGCAGCAACAGGAGATAATTTTGTTATACTCGTTTCTGAGGAAGATAAGAAAGTAAAAATTCTTAAAAAAGGAAAAATGATAATGCAAATTGATTCTCTTCAAAGAAATGTTGAGCAAAACGTTTCTCATGCAGTTAAAATATTGGAAACCGTTGGAGCTGGAGCAGTTGGAACAATTGGGACGAGCTTGCTTTTCCCTCCTCTTGGAATAGCAATTCTTCCAGGAATTATATTCTTTGGTTCAGCATATTACATTGGGAAGTTAATAAAAGAGAAACTTGGGAAATAATTGAAAACATTCTACGTGAAAATAATGCCCTACATGGACTTACAGAAGATTTGTAGAGTTTGGGTGGGCTTTTCTTATTATTTAAGAATCACTGAATCAATATCATTTTTTTTATTTATATCTTCCAATTTTCTGAATTCTATTTCTCTTTTGTGAAGATAAGGTTCTTCAATTATTTGAATTGAACCTTCTTTTATAAAACCCACCTTAACAAAATAAGATCCAAAGACTTTGTAAAATTGTTTGAATAATTCTAAATTTTTTGAATTTTCTGAGGGATTCATTCTATTTATTCTCCCAATAATCACAAAAATATCTTCCGGGATATTCCACCCCTCAGCTTTTGATCTTTTAACAATATTTGATACATTTGCATTTATGTGTATTGAATACCCCTTATCATGTTCAGAGAAATCTCCTTCTATAATTGAAATTCTTAATTCATTATACTCATCAATATCTCCAAGTCGATTAATCCAACCTTCTATAATCTTTCTTGCAGGTTCTTCTTTTTCAAAGATTATGGCTAGAGTGGGAGGCTCTTTTATTGCTCCATTAAATACAAATGCAGTTGCAAGCCACTTTGCTTCATCCCAAAGTTCTGGGTTTATAAATCCTCCAACGAACAAGGATCTTCTTTCCTTTTCAGGCAAGGGTTTAAGCTTTCCTAGTCTTGGTTTTTCAATGTTCTTTATTCCCCTCAAAAACCAGTAGAGTTTATCATACTTTCCCTCTTCACCCAAATTGTAATGGGTGTTTCCTTTAAAGGGAGTTGGAATGTGAGCCTCGTCCATTTCATCAAATATTATAGGTATAAATTTGTTAGATTTTCCTCCATTATCATAATAGTGTTGATAAATCAGCCTACCTTCCCATTTTACACCCAATCCTTTTCCAGCGGATTCTTCACCCATAACTCTAAGATAATATGTTTCAGTACAAATCATCAAAACAAAATCAGAATTTTTAATATTTCTATCCATCCAATGTGGCCATCCTTCTGGAGGACAATCTTCATATTGATCTAATATTGTATCAATTCCACTTTCTCTTAATTTATTGGCAAGTTCAAGAACTCTTTTTATATGCTCTTCTGTTTCATGAGTATAGCTAATAAATACTCTTGGATGATAATCGGAACTATCTACCATTAAAATAGAATTTATAGATACTATAAATAATTATGGATTATTTTTCTTAAATCAACTCCCTTCCTCTCTCAGTAATCTTAACACTAGTTGAAGATTTCCCTGTCCTCTCATTCTTCTTGTGATTTATTATTTCTACCAACCCAAAGAACTCTAACTCTTCATCTTGAGTTAAAAATTCATAGAAAAATAATGGAGCAATCAAATGAAAAAGAACTCACATTTGCACATATTAATTGAAACTAATCTCTTAAATAAACTTAAGGTAGAAGCAGAAGAGAGAGAAACTTCTTTAGGACAGCTTTGTAGGTCTAAATTAAGGAAACAACCTCAATTGAATAGAATTGAAGAGAAAATTGATAGAGCATTGAAAAAACTATAAATTTTTAAATAAAATCCTCTTTTAAAAATGATGCCTAAAAAATTTGAAACAAAAGCAACAATTGGTTTAATTCTTATAGCTATAATTTTCTTTCTTGTAGAGGGATCTTATAATAAACTAATTACAGGGGGTATTCTCTTTTTATACATGGGAGGATTAAACTTATTTGAATGGTTTGAGAGTAATAGAAAAGATCATATTTCTTTTTACGGAAGTATGTTAATGTTTTCTATGGGAATATTAGCACTTGGACTGGTTTACCTTTTACCAATTAATGTTAATTTATTTGCCTATACTTTTGGTTCCATTGTTTTTTTAGAATTTATCTATTTGTGGATGTGGGGACCTAATAGCTTTTTTAAGAAAGTACTTTTTACTCTATTCTTTTTACCATTAATCTGGGCAGTTTATTCTCTATTCGTCACCTTTTTTTCTATAGGAATAAACGGATTAAAAATACCCGATATAGTTATTGCAATTCTCGCAATCTTAACTTTTATTTTAATTTATTGGGCAATATTATCTTTCTTTAATAAAATATTCCCTACGAATAAAATAACTTCATTTTTGATGAGTAAAAAAGCTATCTTTGGTGTATTAATTCTTTTGCTTTTTTTCTTATTGATTGGTTTTAAATATGGGCAAATAAGTATAAAATCGATCTCAGCAATTACTTCTGATCTCCCTTGGCTCAATGTGATTCTTATAATCTCATCTATATTATCTTTTACTAATATTATCCCAAATAAAAAAGATAAATAAAGAAAAATATATCATTTTTATTATAATCTCTCAAGCAATTTATCAATCCCAAGCAAGGTCTCATTAAACTTATCCGCTTTTCATGAAAGATTGAGATTAATTCTGTTTATAAAAAACCACAACAATTTCATAACATGGTGCGGAGTTGAACAATTATCTCTATTTATCTTTATTGAGATTTTTTAAAATATTATTTATATTTTTAAAAACATTTCTAATTTTACGAAAACTATCTCTTTCAAAAAGGTAATTCCATAGTGAAATCCCTAAAATAATAATTAAAAATATAAAATAGGTATTCATAGCAATTTTAGTTGAGAAACCCATTACAACTGAACTTAAAACAACCAGAAGAAACAAGAAAAGAAGAATTATTGTTCCAAAAGCTAATCCTTCTAATTCTCCAAATTTTGTAGCAATTAAGGAAAAAAAGAAACTAAAAAATACTGCTAATATAAACCATTTAATCTGATTCCACTTTTCTCTTTTAATATCTTGGTAAGATAAAACTATATCCTCTTTAGGATTCTCTGAAACAAACACCATTCTCTCACTTTCTTTATCTATCTTTAGAATTTGATAATTATATCCTCCCTCCACGAAAGAGGAAGTTGGTATTGAAACATAAATAGCGGTTTGACCATCTAAACAATTAGAAGATTCATAATAACACCCAATCTTTTTAACCCATAAAGTATTATAATTTTCAGCTTCTAAAATTAGGTTATCTATAGTATAACTAATTGAAATATAAATTTGTTTACTATTATTAACACCAAGAAATTTATACCAATCTAAATTTGAAGCATTAAATTCAAGCAAATTTATACGATTAATCTTTATTTCATTAAGAATATTTTCATCAAATTCTCCTCCAGGGCAAGATAATCCAAATGTTTCATCTAAAGAATAATTCACTTCATGCTTTCCAGCTTCACAAGCAATAGCTTTAATTTCTGAAATATTTCCAGTTTGACTAGAAAAATCGTAATTAGTTGGGAAAAAAACAAAGAATATCTCTTCATCTTTCATTTCTTTTGGAATAGAGAGGTAAATAATGTCAGTAATATTAACTCTTAATACATCTTCACCTTCAACAATCCCCCTATAAATATCTACTTTTTCTCTAAAATCATTTATTCTAATTTCATCATTAGTCCAAATTTGAGTGGCATTTATAACATTCACTAAAATTAAAAAAATTAATGAAAACAAGAGTATTTTCTTCATGTAATATCAAAACAAGACTTATTTTTAGTCTTTTCTAATTTAAATATATTCTAATTTAGTTAATCTTCTTCTTTATTCTAATTAAATAAATAAAGAAAAAACAATCGTTAAAAAAGATAATATTGCAAATATAGAAGCAATAATAACCCAAAGATTAATTCTACTCTCTTAAAACAAATTAGATGAAAATAGAAAGATTTTTGTAACCATATAACTTATACTTTTATGGTAAAAAAAAGAAAAGTAAGGAAAAGAAAATCAAAAACCCCTTTAGAAAATTCTCTTAAAAGTGAAGAATTGACACAAAATTTTAAAAAGATTATTGATGAAAAATATAAAAAAATAAATAAAGAAAAAGAATATATTCAAAAAACGAATAAATTAAAGAAAAGAAAAACTATCTTCTTCTCTCTTTTTATTGCATTAATAATCTCCTTAATCATTTGGAATATGGATTCTCCTTTTCCATTGGAACCAACTTTTCAACAAAAAACAAATATCTCGGAAAACACCTCTGAGTTTGTTATACCTGTAGGATTTAGTCCTGGATATTTTAGCTCTGTGGGTAAAGTTTATGCAATAGCTGGTTCTCCTTATTTAAAAGATTTTGATCATATTTCTTTAGAATTATCTACTAATAAAATAGAATGGAAAGAAATAGAAATTCTTAATCGTATTCCTATTCACAAAGACAATATGACTTACGTAGGTTTTATTGATCTTAGTAACCCTTCAAATTTTATTTATGGAAGAATGGAAACTCCTAAAGCCATATTAATTCCGGATGGAAAGACAAAAGAAGAATTATTAGATAGTTTTAAAGCAGGCTTAAAAGTAGAGCCTGTAAAAACCGTAGAAGATTATATTCTTTTACTTATAATTTTTATTACGACCTTTGGAACTACTTTAACCCTTTTTTCTATTCTTAAAACATCCTAATTCTTTACCTTCTCAACCATCCCCTTAACCATAGAAAGAATCTCCTTCATCTATTCGTTTATGTCATCAACCTTATCCTTTAACATTTCATTCTCATTTTTAATCATTATTGTTCCAAAACCCAACCCAAACTCTACAAATCTTCAAGACGCCCCGACCGAACAATAGGCTAATGTGTGACCCAAGTGAAAATCTATTTATATCCCCCAAACCAATTAAATTAATCCTATTTTCCATCGCTGTTGTGTGTGATGGAGATGATTTATAAATATTGTCGAGATGAAGTGGATAAATTATATTATGCCCATTAAATTAGTTAATCCTTAGGATTAACTTAATGACAATTTGGTCAATGAATATAGAAAACCCATTTTAATTAAGTTAAAATCTGCAAATATTAGTGATTAATTGCTGTTTACTTAACAATATTTTTTATATTTGATCTTTTTCTATCAGTCTCTTGAGAACTTCTGCTTGTACATCATTTGGCATACCTTCTGTCTTTGCAGTGCACCAGTTATTTGTTTTTGAACCCATTCTGTAATTTGGACTCTTTTCCCATATTTCTGCTATTGATTGCTCATGAGTGTTTCCGTATATTGCTGTTGAATCACTTCTCCCTGGACACATTTGTACTCTTCCATTAAGTCTCAAGAATAATCCATTCGCAACTTGATTGCATGGAGAGGTTCCCATATAAGCTGAGACTTCTTCTCTTTTTATCTGTTCCAAGCTCATTATCCCGTTTTGGATTGCTTTATCATAAACCTCAGTCATCAATTGAACTAACTTCTCATGATTAGGATCTATTCTTTTATTTAAAGCACTTAATCCAATTGATTTTGGACCAGATTCCATAGTAGGTGCAATAATTAAAGGCATGTTTCTCTTCGCAGCCCAAAGATACATTAAAGGTATTTCATCAATTTGTTCAAGATTAACTGGAGCCGCGATGAGAGATAATCTTTGACCTTTATTTGGATTATTGAAACCAGCTTCAACCAAATTTACCAATGATTGATTTCTCTTCTCAGTATAATTTGTTACACCCTTATTGGTAAATGCTCCATTATTAATCTTATAATCTCTAGTCAATGCTGATGATCCCACCATTTTGTCCTGTCTATCCGAGAAGAAAGAATTAAATCCAAGCAGTATTCTTGCACAATCATATTGAGATATTTTTTCTGTTAGTTTTTTAGCAAATTTTATTCCAAGATGCCCATAATTTCTTATTGCTAACTCGTCGCTTCCTAATTCTGCCCCTTTAGTAAAGATACTAATAGGTAAATTTCTCTTTTCAAAAGCATCTAAAATATCAAATAAATCAGGATTCTGAAGCAACTCCCCTGGACCTAAAAACTTTGTGCTCATTAAACCGATTGTCCTTGCATCATCAACAACTTTCATAACCTCTTGCCAAGTCATCAAGTTAACTTTATCTCCATATACTCCTTCTTGTGAAAAGCAACCTGGACATTTTAATCCACAGGGATAATTTGTAACTAAATCTAATTCGCCATTTTTTGCTCTTTCAACTGTTGCATTAAATAAGAACTCTAAATCCATAGTTGTTATTGGTCTTAATGAGGTCATCTTTCCATTGATGAATGTATCTAGAGATGGCCTTTTAACTTGTTCTTTAGTCATAGCCCAATCGCTTGGTTGAAGTACAAATCTTTTTGGGAAAGCTCCTGCTTCATATATTGCAGGAATCATAGATTCATATTCTCTTATTTTTTCTTCTACTTCTTGTTTTGTTTTTGATGTCATCTTATCCTCATGTTCTTACTAAATAATGGTAAAGCAGATATAATAAAGTATTGACTTATTTTTGAGCATTAACAATAAGATTTATAAATATAATATCATTTATGCTAAATATGGTAGAAATTAATAGAATTAAATTAGATAAGGCAGATTTAACTATTCTATCCGAATTGGATAAGAATTGCAGGATTCCATCAACTATCCTTGCAAGAAAGATAAGAAAGTCTAGGCAGTCCGTAGATTATAGAATAAATAATCTTGTAAAAGAAGGAATAATAATTGGCTTTCAGACAGCAATTAATCCTCACAAAATGGGTAATAAAATTTACAAAATTTATCTTAAGTTAAGAAATATACCTGAAGAAAAGGAAAGGTTATTCAAATATCTTAAAGCATCAGGCAAGGTTTACTGGATGGGAGAATGCTCTGGAAACTGGGAACTTATATTTGGAATATTCGCCAAGAGTGATTATGAGTTTTTTGAACTGAAAAATGAGCTTACATCGGAGTTCAATAAAATTATAGTCCAGGAAGAAGGTCAAATATTAATTGATGTTAAACAATATCCGAAAATGTACTTCACTAATCATATTTCACAACCAACAATGTTTGCGGGAGAATTAGTCAACAACGAACTTGACCAACTAGATTATGCCATTCTTGGAGAGATTGTAAATAATGCAAGAATGTCTCTTGTGGATCTCGCTTATAAAATGAAATCTACAGTAATAATTGTTAAAGGAAGATTAAAAAAGATGGAGCAAAAAGGAATTATTATACAATACAGAATCGGGGTTAATTTAAACAAATTAGGTCTTGAGCTTTACAAAGCAGTAATAAAATTAGACAGATATAATAAGGAAGACGAACGAAAATTATTAAATTATATATCAAAATTGCCAAATGTACAATACTTTATAAGAAATATATGGAGTATAGAGCCCGAATTAGTGGTTAGCAGCTATCAGGAATACTATCAAATTATTGAGAATATGAAAAAATCATTTCCTGAAGTAATAAGAACCGTTGACTCAGTTTTAATGATTACAGATGAATGGACTCCGGGTTTCAGAGATTTGCTTAAAGCTGATTGAATTTTCACAACAAAGTAATTCTTATTAAAATACCATAATATACAAACGCCCCGACTGAGATTCGAACTCAGGTCACTGCCTTATTCCATCGCCTAAAAAAAGGCGACAAACTTACGCCTTGCCTTATAAAAGGCTGGAACTATCATCTCATCGATTAAATCCCGGCATTTGAGAAGGCAGTATACTTGGCCTCTGTACTATCGGGGCATGTTTGTGAAGAGGTTTTAGCCTCTCATCTGGATGTGTATGCCAACAGACAGATGAGGCAAAAGTTGTTAAACTTTTTGCCTGTACTATCGGGGCATAATTTCTCCAAAATTAATAAGTAGTGAAGCTTAAAAAGATTATCCTCTTATAAATGTGGAAGTGAAAAATGGGATCAACTCTTGAGAGAAGTTTTATAAAAGGTATGTGCTGGGAAATAATTTCATTCTTCCTAACTTTATTAGTGATATTTATATTATATAGGAATATTTTTATTTCATTAAAGATAACTATAATACTAACAGTAATAAAAATGCCTATATATTTTATACATGAAAGAATATGGAAAAGATTTAAATGGGGGAAATTAAAAGATGGTAAAAAAAATTCTAATATTTAATGTTGGAAGTTCAAGCATAAAATACAGTTTATTTGAAAATTTAAAATTTATAGAATCTGGAGATTATGAAAGATTAAAATCAAAAGAAGATTATGAAAAAACAGTACAAAATATTTTTAAAAAACTCGAAAATAAAAACATTGATATAATTGCTCATAGGATAGTTCATGGGGGAGAATTAAAACAAACTTCAAAAATAACAAAAGAAGTAAAAGAAAAAATAAGAGAATTCTCTGAATTTGCTCCCTTGCATAATCCTAAACAATTAATGGTTATTGAATTCTGTGAAAAATTCAATAAAGAACAATATGCAGTTTTTGATACGATGTTCTTTTCAAACATTCCAGAAGTTGCAAAAATATATTCAATTCCAAAGGATATAACAAAAAAATACAACATAAAACGGTATGGATTTCACGGGTTGTCCCATGAATCTATTTCAAGAGGATTAAAAGGAAAAACTATAGTTTGTCATCTTGGGTCGGGTTCAAGCATTTCAGCAATAAAAGATGAAAAAGCAATAGACACAAGCATGGGATTAACTCCCTTAGAAGGAATTTTTATGAGCACTCGTTCAGGAAGCATAGATCCCGGAATAATTTTCTTTTTAGAAAAAAAAGGATATAATACAGAGGATATTTTAACAAATAAATCCGGATTAAAAGGAATAAGCGGATACGAAGACTTCAGAGATATACTCTCAAGAATGAGCAAGAATAAAGATTGTAAATTAGCTTATGATTTATTTGTATATCAAATAATAAAAGCCATAGGTTCATATTCTGCAGCATTAAATGGATTGAATAATTTAGTTTTCACAGCAAAAATTGGAGAGAATGTTCCAAAATTAAGAGAAGATGTTTGCAAGAACCTTCAATTTATGAATTTATATATTGATAAAAAGAAGAACAAACTAAATTCAGAATTAATATCATCAAAAAGCTCAAAAGTAAAAGTTTATGTAAGAAGAACAAATGAAGAAAAGATGATTGTTGAGGAGGTTTTGAAAATATTAAAATGAAGATAAGAAACATAACACTAAAAGACAAAAAAGAGGTTATGAAATTAATAAAAGAGCTCTATGAAAAAAATAATCCAAAAGGGGTAAGCAATTGGAATAAAAACTATAAAAAATTTATTTCAGATACTTTCTTAATGGAAGATAAAAAGAAAGTTGTAGGTTATGTTAGTATTGATATTCGTAAAAATTCTATTTATATTGCAGATTTATATATAATTCCAAAATATAGGAAAAAAGGAATTGCTACTAAATTTGTAAAGCACATTCAAAACTTAAGGAAAAAACTAAACAAACGTTATTTAAGAGTTGATGTCAGAAGGAAAGATAAACCTGCAGTTAAATTGTATAAAAAATTAGGATTTATTATTCTTGAATCAAAGAATATAAATAAATCTTGGAGATTAATAAAATGAAAATCCCAATTGAAATTTCAGCAAGACATGCCCATTTGTCCAAAGAAGACTTTGAAAAATTATATGGAAAAGGAAAAAATTTAACCCCCATAAGAAAATTATCTCAACCAGGAGAGTTTGCATCCAGAGAAACAGTTATTCTTTCAAATGGTAATAATAAAATAGAAAATGTAAGAATTTTGGGCCCATTCATAAAAAAATCTCAAGTTGAAATATCTTTAACTGATGCATACAATTTAAAATTAAATCCTCACCCAAGTATAAAAGTTTCTGGGAATTTAAGCAATATAACAAAAATTTTAATTAAAAACCCCTTAAATTTAAAGGCACAAATAAAAATTCCCATAATAATAGCGCAAAGACATTTGCATTGCTCACAAGAACAAGCAAAGAAATTAAATTTAAAAAACAACCAAAAGATTTCAGTAATTATAAATGGACAAAGAGAAACAACATTTCATAATATAATTGTAAGAATATCAAAAAATTACAATCTCTCTTTACATATTGATACAGATGAAGCTAATTCTGCTGGAATAAAAGAAAAAACTTATGGAAATATTATAAAATGACTTCTCTTTCAAAAAATATAGAAGCAATTATGAAAATTCTTCCAAAAGTTTATTCTTCAAATGAAAAAACCACCCTCAACAGAATGAGGAAAAAACCAGACCCATTCAAAATATTAATCTCTTGTCTTCTTTCCCTAAGAACTCAGGATAAAAATACTGAAAAGGCATCAAGACAACTTTTTGAAGTTGCAAACACTCCTCAAGAAATCCTCTCCCTCAATATCACAAAACTCGAAAAATTAATTTTCTCTTCTGGACATTATAAAAAGAAATCCAGAATTCTTCAATCTGTTTCAAATGAATTAATTCAAAGATTCAATTCTCAAGTTCCTTCAACAAAAGAAGAACTTCTTTCTATAAAAGGGATAGGCCCAAAAACAGCAAACATAGTTCTTGCATTTGCATATGGAAAAGATGTTTTACCCATAGACACTCACTGCAATAGAATCCCAAATAGACTTGGATGGGTTAAAACAAAAACTCCCGAACAAACAGAAAAAGAGCTTGAAAAGGTTCTTCCCAAAAAATATTGGAAAGAATTCAATGCAATTTTTGTTCAATTCGGACAAACAATATGTCAGCCAATTTCTCCTTGGTGTTCCAAATGCCCAATAAGCAAATATTGCCCAAAAATCAATGTAAACAAAAGTAGATGATTGACTGTAATAATCTCTAATTAAAAGTTTATATGGGCTTTCTAATGAAGAAGGCTTAAATCTCGAAATGTTTGTACAACAATGTACAATTTATCCCACAATGGAAGGAAAAGAAATATGTGCGGAGTATAAAAGATTGAATTCTAAATAATAATCCTGCAAAAATAAAAACCAAAGCTTTTTAAACAAAATTTTCTATTTCCTAATTATGAAACGTTCAAGCAGAAGATGGAAAAAGGATGGCCAAATGCGTTGGAAATGGCAGAGAAAAAGACTCAAGAAAGAAAAGCATAAACGTAAGCTTAAACGTGGATAATTCTTTTAATTAATATATTTGAGTATAATCATTCTTAAAGAAGTAAGATAATTATTCTTTTTATTGTGCAATCAATTGATTAACAAATGTTAACATTCCCAAAACAAATAGAATTATCCCAACCATCTTATTGAGTTTTCTTTCACTTATTTTATTCGATAATCTAGAAGAGAAAAAAGCACCCAAAATTCCCCCTATCACAGCGTATAAAAGGAATATCCAATGAAAACCCATAGAAGTTACATCTTTGATATGGGCTATTGAACCAGAAAGAGCTATAAAAAACATTACAAAAATAGAAGTTCCAATTGCAAGATGCGTTTCAAAATTTAGAAAAAATATAAGAAGCAAGAAAATGCATATTCCTCCCGCAGAACCAAGTCCTCCTCCCAACATGCCTACAAAAAAAGATAAAATCATTGCAATTATAAATTTGGACATTGAATAATCCCTCAAATTATGAACCTCTCTTGGATTAGTTTTTCTTCTGAATAACATTATACCCGTAAAAGCTGTAACCAAAGATGTTAGCCATAACAAATCTGTTCCAGAGATAAACTTTGAGAGATAACTCCCAATAATCGCCCCTACAATTGCTGGAATTGCCAAATAAAACCCAGTTTTAAAATCAATATTGTGAAATTTTTTATATATTATAAGAGCAAATAATGAAACAAATACATCGACAGCAAGACTCACACCAATTAATGCAAAAAGACTATAATTAAGAAAAAGAAGAATAATTGGAACAAAAACCACAATTGCCGAAGCACCTACTAACCCCGTTACAATTCCTGTGACAAAGCCTGCCAAAAGGAAAACTAAATATGGAATAATCATATTTAACAATAGAAAAGAAGATTATTAAATTTAATTAAATGATATAAAGAACATTTAAACATAAAATAATGCATACAAGAAGTAATTAATTCTTTTATTTTATAATTTCAAAATCAAGAGAGAAAATTTTATAACTTCCTATATTCAAAACTGCTTTATATTTCCCACTTCCAGGAAAATACAGACTTTCACAAACAAAACTTTGTATATTCAAACCACTACCATATTTTTCATTGACATTTTATTTAACAATCTCTATATCTACTGAATATTTTTCAAATTCTTTATTTTCAAAGGTAGCAACTACCTTATATTTTCCAGGACCTCTTTCTCTCATCCTATCTACGAAATCCCTATTAGAACCGTCACCAGTAGGTCCTACAAAATGCGCCCATATTCTCTGGTAAGGATCTACGCTTGCTCCTATTAATTCTCCTTTTTCTGTATAAGTCATAAATATAACATTACCCGTTTTATTAGCAACATTTAAACCAACATGCATCTTTTCTTTATCTAAATTAAAAATCTTTTTTTCTAAGCCAGTAAACTCATTTTTTTCATGTTTTTCATTTTTATTTAAATCTATCCAGTCATTGTAAACAAAAATCCCTTGCGGTGCTTGCGCGTCATAATAATTTTTTATTTCTGGCTTTTCTATTTCTGATATTTGTGCTTGTGCTTTTATAATTTCAAAATCGAGGGAGAAGGTTTTACTATTGCCGGCATTCAAAACTGCCTTATATTTCCCACTTTCATAAAAATACAAACTTTCACAAGGAAAATCTTGTATTCCGGAACTTATACATTGTTTATCAAAATAATTAATTATTTTACCATCATTTAAATTATAAATTTTAAGATTTAAATTTTGTCCGTTATAAATGCCCCCCGCACTTGCATCATTAAAAGAAAATATTAAACTTTCTAAATTATAAAGATCATAAACGGGTTCATTAAGATCCAAAAAATCCTCCCTATTTGCTACTCCATCACTCTTAATATCAACAAAATTTCTGTACATAAAAAGTCCTATTGGAGTTAAATTATCTCTATTTTCTGAATTATTTTGAGAGATATTATTTTGAGAATTATAATTTGGAGGATTATAACTTTGATTCTGATTTTGGTTTTGAGAATTTGGAGGATTATAACTTTGATTCTGATTTTGGTTTTGAGAATTTGGAGGATTATAACTTTGATTCTGATTTTGGTAATTTGAAGGAGGAGGATTTATTACAGTCTGATTTCTCCCCTCTCTCGCAATTTCTAAACTCTCCTGCATTCGAGCTTGTTCGCGAAGAATCTCCCCAGAAGTCATCAATATCTCTTTTGTTATTCTTCCTTCTTTAGTATTGCTAGTCGGAGGATTCAGTGAACCTAAAATCGTAAGAGAACTTCCCAATAAAGAAGTTTTTTGTGCTTGAGTCATTGTAGCACAACTAACACTCCCATAAAGAATTGCACCTGCAAGACCAAGACCAATCATTTTTGGAATTCCATTGACCAATTTTGTCAAGCTTTTCATATAAAAAGAAGAAATAAAAACTATTTAAATATTATTATAAAATACCCCATGTAATCTCCCCAATTAAAATAAGTAAAACGATTATAATATTACTAATCATTTTATCACAATAACCTTTATTAACCAATATAGTTTTTTCAAGTAATGGTGAGCTCTATTTGGACAGAAAAATACAGGCCCTCTAGATTTTATGAACTTGTAGGACAAGATGACATTGTAAAGAGAGTTGAAGGATTGACAAATTCTATGAATATCCCCCATTTACTCTTTGCAGGCCCAGCAGGAACAGGAAAATCAAGCTTAGCTCTTATAATAGTAAAAGAACTTTATGGAATAAATTGGCGTGAGAATTATCTTGAATTGAATGCTTCTGATGAAAGAGGAATAAATGTAGTTAGAGAAAAAGTAAAGAATTTCGCTAGAACAAAATCAATAGGAAATGTTCCATTTAAAATAATATTCCTTGATGAAGCAGATGCCTTAACACCAGAAGCTCAACAAGCACTTAGAAGAACTATGGAAAATTATTCTTCAACTTGCAGGTTTATACTCTCTTGTAATTATTCAAGCAAAGTAATTGATCCAATCCAATCACGTTGTGGAATTTTTAGATTTAAACTTCTTGAAAAGAAAGATATTGAAAAGTATCTTCTTGAAATAGGAAAAAGAGAAAATCTTGTTATAAAACCAGAATCAATTGAAATAATATATGAAGGAAGCGAAGGAGATTGCCGTAGAGCTACAAATTTGCTTCAAGCAACAGCTTCAATATCCCCAAATATAACTCCTGAATTAGTCTCGACAATTATATCAAATGCTAAACCAAAAGACATCAAAGTAGTATTGGATTATGCTCTTGCAGGGGATTTCCAGAGAGCAAGGGAAAAACTCCTTGATGTTATGCTTAAAGAATCAATTTCTGGGCAGGATGTTATAAAAGCCATTCAAAAAGAAATATGGAATCTTCCTGTTGAACCTGAATTAAAAGTTAGACTCACAGAAAAGACAGGAGAATCGGAATTTAGAATGGTTGAAGGCTCTGACCCTTTCATACAGCTTCAAGCTCTTCTTGCCTCATTTGTGTTAGCTGGATTGGGAAAGGAGTAATATGAAAAAATACTTGCAAAGTTTGGGCGAGCGATTTCGTGGTAGAGAGAAAAATAAAATTATCAAAACTCGTGCGAAATCGCGAGTTAAGGAGTAAAAATGAATTGCATAAATTATGAAATAAAAGCAAGAACGACAAAATACAAACAGGACAAGATAAGAAAAATTCTTTTGCAAAATTTTGCAAAATTTATTGGGGTGGATAATCAAGTTGATACTTATCTTAAAGTTGAAGAAGGAAGATTAAAAATAAGAAAGGGAGATATTGAAAATTGTTTAGTTTATTACAACCGAGAATATAAAGAAGATTCAAAACAATCAAATGTAGAATTATATTCTCTTTTAAAACACTCTTATTTAGAAAAGATAATTAGAAAAACCCATGACATCTTAGTCATTATTGATAAAAAGAGAGAAATTTATTTTATAAATAATTTAAAGTTTCATATTGATGATGTTCAAGAATTGGGAAAATTTGTTGAGATTGAGGCAATATCTGAAAATGAAAAAATCCCTCTTGAAAAAATAAAAAAACAATGTGAATATTATAAATCCCTATTTGGCATAAATAATAAAGATTTAATTAAAGATTCTTACAGTGATATGCTGTTAAATACGAGGAAGTAAAAAATGTCACCATGGGTTGAAAAATACAGGCCAAAAAGTTTTGCGGATATAAAGGGGCAAGACGAAGCAATTGAAAAAGTTAGAAAATTTCTTGAAGAATTTAATTTAACAAGCAAGGCAAAGAAAGTAATAATTCTCCACGGACCCCCTGGAACAGGAAAAACTACAATTGCTCATGTTATTGGAAAAGAAACAAATTCTGAGATTTTTGAATTAAATGCTTCTGATTTGAGAGATAAAAAAAGACTTGAAGAAGTTTTAAAACCAGCTATGGAACAAAAATCTCTTATTAATAAGGGAAAAATAATTTTAGTTGATGAAGCGGATGGAATTTCCACTGTGGATAGAGGAGGACTTACAGAGCTTATTGAATTAATTGACTCTTCAAAGTATCCAATAATAATAACTGCAAACGATATTTGGGACAAGAAAATGACTCCATTAAGAAAAAAAGCAGAATTAATTCCATTAAAAAATATAGATTACAGAATAATAAAAGAAGTATTAGCAGATGTATTGAGAAAAGAAAAAAGTTTTATTGAAGAGGAAGTCCTCACAAGAATAGCATTGAAAGCGAAAGGAGATTTAAGAGCAGCTATAAATGATTTGCAAACCATTTCAAAACTGAAAGATCTTTCTGGAATAGATTTTGATGAGAGAAATAAAGAGGTGGATATTTTTAATGCTTTAAAAATTATTTTTAAAGAAAAGCCCACAGATGAAACATTAAAATTATTTGATTCTGTAAAGATGCCCCTTGATGAAATAATATTGTGGGTTGAAGAAAATATTCCCTCTGAATATAAAGGAAGAGAATTGGCTCGCGCTTATGATTTGCTTAGCAAAGCAGATATATTTAGAGGAAGAATTTACAAACAACAATATTGGAGATTTTTAATTTATGAAAATATTTTTTTAAGTTATGGAATGTCTGCATCCAAAAAACAAATTAAAACTGGATTTACAAGTTACAAAAGACCCACAAGAATACTTAAAATATGGATGAACAATCAGAGAACAGCCAAGATGAAATCAATTGCTGGGAAATATGCACAATACTCCCATCTTGGACAGAAAAGAGTAATGAGTGAATTTTCTATAATAAAGCAGATAATAAATTCAAATGTGGCAATATTAAAAGAATTGAAACTTGATGATGAAGAAATTGAATACTTAAAAACGGAAAAGAGTAGTTATCCATAACAGTAAATTTTAATTTGAGTTATAGTATTAGCAAGGTTAAATTATGATAATTGATATGCTTTTACTAAAATAACTAATTTTCCAACCTTATTCGACCTTTTTTTCACTTTTTCTTATTAATATTATTCCTAACCTATTTAATATAATCAACATAATAAAATAACTGTGATAGATAACTTACAATCTCTATCTAAAGAATTAATTTTATAGTTATCTTAATAAAATAATATAGTTTATTGTAATTTCTCCCACCAATCATCTTTCAAAGGTACAGGTTTCCCATTTTTATCTCTTGAAATTATCTCATCTATTGTACCTTTCTCTGAAAATCCTCCCTCTTTCAACTTCGTTTGTGTATATACCACATAACTGGGAATAAAGAAAAAACAATCATTCACTATATTATAAAGAGTTACTCTTACACTATCCTTCTCCATCTCTCTATATCTAGTTTTCTCCTCAATTTTTTTAATTATAGGATCACCTGGACACCAAGGAACACGCTTTAAGCATTCTACCACTCTGTTTTTTACTGCTTCAGGAATTTCTACTTGAGGAGATTGAGAATAAGAAACTCTTCCTAATCCAAGACTTGCAAGACACAACAAACCAACAAGTGCTTTCTTCATTCAATTCTCATTTTTTCAAATTATTTAAAGATTTATATTTTTTAAGAGATATTTCTCACTCTTCCTTTTCGCTATTTACAGTATAATACCAAAGCTCAGAGGTTTTCCAGGCATCTTTATTCAATCCTGCCTTTAAACTCAGATGCTCCAGAAAATTAATCTTGTCAGGCAGTTCATCCCAAACCTGAGGCAAAAATGTTGCAGAATTCATTCTCTTTTGCAAAATAATTCCATAATTAGAATTTATTTTTTTCAACAGTTCTTCAGGATTTCTAAATTCTAATTTTTTTGGAATACTCAAAACAGAAATCTCAATTTTAATGTCTGGCAATTCTCCTTTCCTTAAAGGCAAAAATCTTGTGTCTTTAAATCCTGCATTAATTGAATTTTCTATAACATCTTTCCATAACTCTTGCTTTGCATATAAACTGCCTATGCATCCCCTAAGCTCTCCTTTTTTTGTAAGAGTAACAAAGCATGCTTGTTTTGCAGAGTATTTTTTCTTTATTTCTTCAGAAGGTTTTACTTCTTCTCCCTGCAAATGTTTCACAAGCGCATTTCGTGATAAATTAAGAATCTCTTTCATGAATATTTAAATGAAAAGCCCTAAATAAATTTTACTTTTTTCTGCTCTGATACTTTCTCCAGCTTGCAGAAACTGCTTTTACTTTTCTGTCTAATCTTCCTAACAAAGCTCTTCTTATGTCTACTGATTTAACAAGTTTCTTTTTCCTGTAAAAAGCAATAACTGGCTCTGCAACTTCTTTTAATAGACTCTTTATTTTAGCAGGACTTAATCTTGCTTCTTTTGCAGCCATCACAACAGATTTTCTTATTTTATTTGGAACAAAAGCCTGTCTCTTCCCTCCTTTTTTTATTACAGTTGTCATTTTTACCTCCTTTTGATTATATTTTAAAGTGCATGGAATTTTTAAATTTTGCTAAATATTCCCAAAATGAACATACTTCAATCCTTCTCTTTTTCCAGTTTCTTCAGCCTTTTTTAAAGTTTCAATTGGGGTTGATTCTTTATCTAACATCTTGTACATTGGAAAAAATCTTAAAATATGCCACGGGATATTTTTATCTATCTTCGCTATAAATTTTGCAATCTGCTCAAATTCTTTCTCTGAATCATTTAATCCAGGAATTATCAAAGTCGTCAATTCTATATGAATTCCTTTTTTATGCGCTCTCTTAATTGTTTCTAAAACAGGCTTTAATTTCCCCCCGCAATGTTTTATATAAAACTCTTCGCTAAAAGATTTCAAATCTATATTCATTGCATCTGTATAAGGAGCAATAAAATCTAAACATTCTTTTGTCATATACCCATTTGTAACTAAAACATTTTTTAATCCTTTTTTCTTGGCTAAAACAGCGCAGTCTTTTACAAATTCTATAAAAATTGTCGGCTCATTATAAGTATAAGATATACTTGGACATCCTGTCTTTAAAGCCTGTTCAACAATTTGGCTTGGAGTTATATCCTGTCCAAAAATCTTTCCTTCCTTTGGAGCCTGGCTAATATCAGCATTCTGGCACCATAAACATCTAAAATTGCATCCAACAGTTCCGAAAGAATAAGTTTTTGTATTCGGCAAAAAATGATACAATGGCTTTTTTTCTATAGGATCAATATGCGTGGCAACAACCTTTCCATAAACCAACAAATATAATTTTCCTTTAATATTCTTCCTAACCCCACAAATTCCTGTTTTTCCTTCAGAGATTAAACATTTATGAGCACATGCAAAACATCTAACATTGCCTTTCTCTTTTTTATATAAAACGCATTCTTTCATCTTTACAATAAAATTAATAAATTCAAATTTATTAAATTATCTATGAATGAATGGTACCCACAAAATAAAGAAGAATTAAATTCAATTCTCAATAAGCTATTAAAAGGAAAATCAAAAGAGGAGAATAAAAACATTCATGGTTTGATAGTTCCGCATGCAGGTTATGCTTATTCTGGGAAAATTGCAGGAGAAGCATTCTCTTTGTTAAAAAATAATAAAAATAAAAAAGCAGTTGTTATTGCTCCTTCGCATTATGTTGCATTTAGAGGAATTGCATCATTGAACAAAATAGAAACCCCTTTGGGGGAAATGAAAATTATTGGCAATGATTTTCCAAAATTAAAATATGAACATGCAATTGATAACCAAATCCCATTTTTGCAAAAATCAAATTTTCAGGAAGTTCTGCCTTTAGTCACTGGAGAAATCAATGAAAAACAGGCAGAAGATACTGCAAAAATCATTTCAAATATAAATGCAATTTACATTTTTTCAACTGATTTAAGTCATTTTCTTCCTTATGAACAAGCAGTAAAAAAAGACAGAGAAACAATAAAAATAATTGAAAATTTGGATTTAAAAAATTTCAATAAAATTGACGCCTGTGGAAAATTCCCTTTGTTAATTTTCATGCATTTATGCAAAATAAAAAAATTCAAACCAAAATTAATTGAATATAAAAATTCAGGAGATATTATTGGAGATAAAACTTCTGTTGTAGGTTATGCTGGATTTTGGTTTTGAAAAAATTAGTGTTAAAAATCAGTAAATTTATTAAGCGCACTGAGCAGCGATTGTGCTACTTGATGATGAAGAAATTAAATATTTGAAGAATTAATTTATCATTAATTAGAAATAGAAGGATATTTTATAATTATTTTAGTAAAATCATATAATTTATCATAACATCAAACATTTTTTAAAATTACAACCCAATTTAAATCATACATTAAACAACCATTCACAATTAATATAATCTTGCTGTAACAAATAATTTATAGTTTATTACAATCTCTAACTAAAAGATTAATTCACCACTCTTCTTTTAAAGGTATAGGCTTCCCATCTTTATCTTTTGAAATTATCTCATCTACTATACTTTTCTCTGCAAATTCCCCCCCTTCAAGCCTATTTGTGTATAAACTATATAATTAGGAACATTAATCCAAAAACAATCATTCTCTATTTTATAAAGAGTTATTTTATCTATAATACCATCTTTCACATTTTGAAGCCCTGTTCTATCCTCAATTTTTTCCCCAACTTTTTTAATTATAGGAACACCAAGACAGTAGGGGACACGCTTTAAATATCCTGCTGCTTGTGTTTTTACTAATTCGGGGATTATTTCACTTTGAGAAGATTGAGTGCCCTGAGGAGATTGAGAATAAGCGTTTATCCCTAAGCTAAGACCCAATCCAAGACCCAATAAAGCTGAAAGCGTCTTTTTCATTTAATTCTCATTTCTCCAAGTTATTTAAAGATTTATATTGAAAAAAATATAATTTAATATAAATTGAACTCAATATTAAAAGAATTAAAACTTGATGATGAAGAAATTGAATATTTGAAGAATTAATTATCTTTTAAAGGATTTTCCTTGCCCTTTATTAATCTAATTCCTAACACTAAAAGACATACAGTTCCTATTGTTTGAAGAATAAGACTTAAAGTATTTACTTTGCCTTCTAATAAATCAGCAATCAAATTTAAAATAAATGCTAAACAAGGTAATATAATTAATATATATCCCATTGTTTTTTGGAGCTTAGGGTTTTTTGAAGCTTTCTCTCTATATTTAGGACGCATTATTAAAGCAACAATAACTAATATAACAAAAGCGATAAGAATTATAACTTCTGCCTTCATAATTAAAAGAAATTATTTACCTTTATTAATCTTTTGGAAAATTAATCTAGTTATCTCAGTAAAATCATATTAATTATTATAACACTCAACCTTGTAAATATTATACACAGATAACTATCTTCTCCTAATTAAATTAAAGAATTAATTTAAGCACACTGAGTTCCAGAAGAAGTTCCTGCACTTGTTCCAAATCCTGGGCTTGGAGAAACTGAACTTAACTGTTGCCCACATTCTGTAGGAACGCTTCCATCACTGAAAGCTTGACATATAGTATCTAAATATGAAGCGGAATCTCTTCCTGAATTTGCTTTAACTCCATTAATAATTAAAGTTGGAGAACCGCTAACACCTTGGCTCTGTGAATTCTCTTCTTCTGCAGAGTACAAAGCTACTCCATCAGAAGTCATGCACGCATTTATCTTAGTCGCACTAATTCCAAGTTTAGTATAAATTGCATTAATAAGAGGATTAACACAAGTATCTACTCCATTACAAGCTCCAATATTAGCATTACCATTAAATTCAGTTAAATAATTTAAGAATTTTGTAGGATAATTCTTTTCAATACATAATTGTCTTTCAGCCTCGATCTTTTCATATTCTCCATGCATTGCTCCAATCTGTCTTATACTGAAATCAATTTTATCTCCTAATAATTCAACAACTGGAATAATTCCTTTCTCTGCTTGAGTTCCATATGGACAGTATGTAAATACATATAATTCAACACTTGGTTTCACAGATTTTGGAATTTCCTGAGTTGAAGTATCTGGTGCGGGAGTATCAGAAGTTTTATCTTCACTAGTTAAAGGAATTAATGAACTTGTAAAATATTTTCCATCTTTAGTTACATAAACTGGGATATCATTTCCATCTATTACAAGAACTACTTTGTAAAAAGAACCTTCCGATGTTACACTAACAACTTCAGCAGTCATTCCTTGAGAAGTTGCAAAATTAAGAATGTTTTCTCCAGCTTTCTCCTTTGAAACAACTTTCCCAGTCACTCCATAAAGATTGCCAACCAATAAAATCAATATTAATATTCCCAACACAAAAGTTGAAACGACCCAGGGTTTATCTCTCAATAAACTGCCTTTCTTTGCTTTATGAACAGGTTCTGTATGTTCGTGATTATGTTCTTCCATTTTGAAAATATGGATAAATCCTTTAAAAATATTGCGGTTACGATTTTATACCTTTTTTCTTTTTGAATCAATTTATTAAAATGATTTTTACAAACGAGTATACAACTTTATAAAAACAAACAATTAAAAATTAATATAAATTAATACCTATATGGTTTATGAAATAATAACTGGAAGAAATTCTTCTGATAAAAAAGATTTTGTAGGTAAGGGATTAGCATATATTGGAAAAGGATATGTAAAGATGGGACAATATACTTCTTTGAGCAACAAAATCTTTATGGATATAATAAGAAGCCACGTAATTTTGGTTGCGGGAAAGCGCGGCAGCGGGAAATGTCTTCACGAGGATACTTTAATAACTTTAGAAAATGGTTCTCAAATTCCTATAAAAGAATTAGAAAATAATAAGGATAAAATAATTTCATTAAACAATAAATTAAAAATTGAAAAATCTGAAAAATCAGATTTTTTCTCAAGAGAAACTAATAAATTATTAAAAATAAAATTAAGAAGTGGAAAAGAAATTAAACTTACTCCAGAACATCCTCTTTTAACAATAAAAGGATGGAAACCCATTCAAGAATTAACAATCGGAAGCAGAATTGCTACTCCCAGAATTATTCCTTCATTTGGAAATAATGAAATGCCTAAACATGAAATAAATTTATTGGCATACTTATTGGCAGAAGGTCATACAAAAAGCATTGTACTTTTTTCAAATTCTGATGAAAAAATTGTTCGTGACTTCAAAGATTCTCTAGAAAAATTTGATTCCTCTTTAAAATTAATAAAAGAAAAAGAAAATCATTATAGGATATCTTCCCCAAAATGGAAAAATCAAGTTTTAAAACATAATTATGAACGAGATGAAAAAGGACATTTCTTAAAAGGAAACAAAAATAAATATGAAAAAAGAAGCATAAGAAAATTAATAGAGAGAGAAGAAATATTCGGATTGCTTTCAACTAAAAAATATTTATCTCAAAATATAATGCAATTAAATAAAAATAATTTATCTTTATTTTTAAGCAAATTATTCAGTTGTGACGGAAGCATTTATAAGAAAAAATCAAATACAGGTATCACTTGGCAAATCTCTTATGCCTCTTCTTCAGAAAAAATGATAAGACAGATTCAGAACATATTATTAAGATTTAATATTTTATCAAAATTAAGAGATAGAATGATGAAATGTAACAATAAAGAATTCAAATCTTATGAGCTAATATTAAATGCAGAAAATGTTTTAAAGTTTATAGATGAAATTGGATTTTTTGGAGAAAAAGAAAAGAGAATAGCTGAAGCAAAACAGCATATAAATTCGGTTAAAAGAAATTCGAATGTAGATACCATACCAAAGGATATATGGGAAATGTATGGTCCATTTGAATGGTCAAAAATAGGAGAAGAATTCGGATATAAGCATCCAAAAGCAATGAGGGAAAGAATGGATTATTCTCCTACAAGACAAATGTTAATGCAAGTATCTCAAATAGCAAATAATAATCCATTAAAACTCTTATCAACTTCAGATATTTTTTGGGACGAAATTGTTTCAATGGAAATTTTGGAAGGAAATTTCAAAGTATATGATATTTGTGTTCCGGAAAATCATAATTTTGTAGCAAATGATATAATTGTTCATAATTCTTATACCCTCGGAGTCATTGCAGAAGAATTATCAAATCTCCCAAAAGAAGTTTCTCAAAATATAGCTTCCCTTATTTTTGATACAATGGGAATTTATTGGACTATGAAATATCCTAATGAAAAGGATAAAGAATTATTGCAAGAATGGGGTTTAAAACCAAAAAATTTGAAAGTAAAAGTTTTTGTCCCATATGGATTTTATGAAGATTATATTAGAAAAGGAATTCCGGTAGATGAACAATTTGCATTAGACATATGTGAAATGGATGCTGAAGATTGGATTCTTACTTTTGGATTGGATATAATAAATCCAGTTGCAGTTCTTATTGAAAGAACAATTACAAAATTAAAAGAAAGAAAGAGTTTTGAAATGGAAGATATAATAAAAGAAATAGAAAAAGATGAAAAAACAGACAGAGAAATAAAGAATGCCGGAACTGGATTATTTGAAGCTGCAAACACATGGGGAATTTTTTCAAAGAAAGGAATTTCTCCAACAAAAGTAACTCACCTTGTAAATGCGGGAACAACAACTGTCCTTGATTTGAGCATATATAACTCGGTGGGAAGTTTCAATGTAAGAGCGTTAGTTATAAGTTTAATTTCAAGAAAATTATTCAATCAAAGAATGGCTGCAAGAAAAAAAGAAGAAATAGAATCAATTTCAAAAGGGCTAGATTTATCTTCTTATTCTGAAAAGAAGGAAACTCCTTTGGTTTGGATATTCATTGACGAGGCTCATGAGTTTCTCCCCTTTGAAGGAAAAACAATTGCAAGCGATGCATTAATACAATTGCTAAGGGAAGGAAGACAACCGGGAATATCTTTAGTTCTTGCAACACAACAACCTGGGCAAATTCATAGAGATGTTATGACTCAATCAGATATTGTTATTTCACACAGGGTTACTTCTGCTCCAGATTTAGAAGCACTTAATAAAATAATGCAAAGTTATCTTCTTGAGAGTATAAAACAATATATGGATGATTTGCCCTCACTAAAAGGTTCAGCAATAATTTTAGATGATAATTCTGAAAGGATTTATCCTATGAGAATTCGCCCAAGATTTACATGGCATGGTGGGGAAGCTCCAACTGCTATAAAGGCTGAAAAGAAATTATAGAAATCTAATTCATTAAGCAAAATTTATAACCTTTCAAAACTAAGAATTTTTATGTGGAAAAATTTGGCTCCAAATTTAATAAGACAAAGATTAATTATAGAAGGAACAACCAAAAAAATAGTTGGGCAAAAACAAATTAAAGAATACTTATTGGAATTAGCTAAAGTTACAAATATGAAAGTCTTATCTGGTCCTTATACAGATACTGCCCATGAAATGGGAGAAAGTGGATGGATACATTGGAAAACTTCTGGTGCACATTTTTATAGTTATTCAACAAGTCCACCATTATTCACAATTGATACTTATACTTGTAAACCCTTTTCTATAAAGAAAGTTGTTGAATTCACAAAAAAATATTTTAATGCTATTGATTTGGTTTGGAAAGAAGTTAAAGTTTAGAATTTTTAGCAACATATTGGGAAATTTTATCTTTTAGTGCTTCGTACTTTCTTATAAAACTATAGAAATGCTTTTAAATCAAATAAAATTTACAAAAAAATGAAAAACATAATTAAGGGAGATGCACCTTATCTTAAAGAATTTCACGATTATTGGAATCTTTCTGAAATCAGTTCTTATCCAGAACCAATAAAGGATAAGATACAATACTTTTTTGGAGTTGAGAAAGGACATTTAACAAAGAAAAACATTCAAGATAAAAAAAGATTTGTCCAAACAATTTTGGCTCATTCCACAAAATCCGAACTTGAAAAAAACCTAGAATTAGAAACAATTGAATTACTTAATTGTGTTCAATAATTATAAAACAGCAAAATCCACTCTAACTCTTATCTTATATGGTGCAATTTCCCCTGCAGACTTAACTTTTAAAATCTTAATTTTCTTTTTGAATTTTACAGCCTGTTGTTTTATTTTATTAATTATCAAATCTGTCTCATCGATTTTGCAAAAATCATAATAATATATTTTTGTTCCTTTTTTGCTCAGCATAAACGCCTGTTCAAGAAAACTATCTTTAAGATTGGGACGAGGCATGACAATAAAATCAAATTTCTTTTTTTGCGCGACCAATTTTGGAGCTACTTTCTTTATATCTCCCTGAACAAATTCAATTTTATTCTTAACCCCATTTAATTCAGCATTCAGTTCTGCATAAGAATTTGCTTCTCTATTTATCTCGTTTGAATAAATTTTGTTCGGCTTTGAATTTTTTGCTATAACTATAGAAAAAGGAGCAACTCCAGCAAACATAACCAAAACTTCAGAGCCTTTTTTTATGTAAGAAGCAATTTCTCTTCTTTCATTGCTCAATCTTGGAGAAAAATATGTTGTATCTATATTAAATCTAAAAGAACAGTTGTTCTCTTTGTATAAAACTTCCTTATTCTTTTCCCCAGCAATGTGCTTTGTATACATCTTTCTCAATCTTCCATGAAATTTGCCTGATTTTTCCAATACTGTTTTTATAAATTTGTTTTTTCGAAGTATATCAAGGGCAAATTTCTTCTTATCCGAATTTTTAGTTCCATGAGAAAAATTAACAACGGCAACATTTCCAAGAATGTTAAAAGAGCGATGATTTGATTTCATCAAATTAAAAACAAAAAGGTTAATTTAAACTTTACTAAGTAATTAGCTGTAACAGTTATTATATATTGTTACAAGTAGTCACCAAATATTATTAACACACTAACCCCCAATGATTTTACTATGATAATTATATTTATCTTTCAGGAGTTTATAAAAATAAATTTATAAAGCACAAATCCTTCTACATAAACATGGCAATGGAAGTGATAAGAAATGTGCTTGGAGGCATAGATCCAAATACTATGATTCTTGGATTATTGTTTGTAATATTTTTTGCAATAATAAACTTCGCACTCGGGAAATCATTAAGAGATAAAAAAACTTCGGGCATAATCGCCTTTTGCATTTCTCTTCTTGCAGTTTACGGAATTAATAGAACTAACTTTGATGTTTCTGGAATGTTTTATAGTATTGGAATAAGTGAAGAAATGATTTATACAATACTTCCTTGGATTATACTTGTTGGTTTAATTTTCATGATTTGGAAATTAAAATTACCCCTAACACTTATGCTTGTAGGAATAATCCTTATTATAGCAAGCTTCTTTGTTTATGAACAAACTTGGGTTCTTATAGTTGGAATAGTCTTATTTGTATTGGGATTCCTTCTTTGGTTAAGGCGTAAAAAAAAAGGCCCATCCACACTTCCGGGCGGAACAAACGGCAAAGACGCGTTAATTAAAGCTGCAAAAAGATTCTATGATTGGGCAAAAGTTCAATCAAATCCAAGATTTGCTGGAAGCTATATGTATTTCATATATTATTTAAATGGAAACAAGAAGGGTGGAAGCGAAGCACAAATGTGTCAAAGATATGGAGTAAGTCGAAGTGAACTTGTGCATATTTTTAATAAATACGGATTAGTAAGATAATTTTAATTTCTTTCCTTACTCTTTTTTTATTTAAATAAATTTGTTATTCCCTTACCAACAGCAATTATATCTGTAAAAACATTTTCTTTAGGTTTAGTATATAACTCTTTTAAATCGGAACCCAAACTTGCAGCCATAGATAGATTAAACGGAAAATCTTTCAATCCCCCATAATCTCCTTTAATAAACTCTACAAGATTCTTAACTGTTAAAACCGAAAAATATGCTGCACCCCCAAATTTTGCCAATCTATATCCCGGATTCTCTTTTACAAGATTAGAATTTTCTGCAACAATATCTACAAGTCCAAATCCGAGAGCAGCATAAGGATGTCCTAAATTTAGTCCATCTTTAACTAAATTACCTCCAAGTCTTGCTAAGTAATTCACACTATAGACTGATGCTTTTTTTATTCTACTTTGTTTAATATTCATAATTTTCAAAGAAACACATTATTTATAAATCTTTCTATTTGTTACCATTTATTAAAAGTAACATAATATACTATCTTAAATCAAAACCACTTTCCATTCATATAATAATCACATTAATGCCAAGACTTTTAAAATGACTGTCTCTTGTTACAAAAGTAAGCTTCTCACATTTAATCATGCTTACAATTAAAATATCAAAGTCGTTAATTATCTTTCCTTTGCCCTTTAACTTTTGCCAAAGCAGACCGAATTCCCGAGCAGATTCGCGGTTTAAGGAAATAACTTTAACATTATTAAGAAAATCGTCTATGAGCTTTATTTTATCTTCAGAATTAAAATAGCCATAAGCTCCCTTATATAATTCACAAAGACTTATTGAAGTTACAAAAATCTCTTTATCCCATAAAAGCTCCACTTTTTTTATAACTGTTTCATCTCCTCTAAATATATCGATTATGACATTTGTATCAAGGCAATACATTAAAAATTAACGCTCCTCATTTTTTGTTTTCTCCTGTTCTCATTAACAAAAGCTTTAAACTTTTCACCTTCTCCTTCTGACCAAACCCCTGCAAAATCTCTTAAACTCTTCTTATTTTTTTCTTCTATTAAACTAATTATAACTTTAGAAAAAGATAAATTTCTTTTTATTATGCTTAACTTCCCATAAGCTTCTTCAGACAAAGATATAACTTTTACCATATATGCATATGCATATGCACATATTTAAACTTTTCTAAAACCACTTTCCAAGATTTTTCTGCTGGCTCTTTTGTTTTATTTCTCTAAGTTTATCTATCTGCTTCTGAACTCTTTCTTCAGAAAAATCATGCCTTCCTACAAGAATTTCCTTTATCTTATATTCATCAAATTGTTCAAATTCAAAATCTTCACTTGAAACTTCTGGCTTGTAAAACAAAGCAAAAATTTCCTGCCAGTCAAATTTATCTTCTTCTGGCAGACCCAAAATTTGTTCTTCAACACTCTTGAATATTTCATATGGAACTTTATATTTTTTTACAATTTCTAATGCTCTTTTCTGCCCTATTCCTGGAATGCCTTTTGGATTATAATCTGTTCCAACAAGAATCCCAAGACATATAAGTTGCTCTAAATTTATTTCAAGAAAATTAAATACTTTTTCAAGTTCTATAATTTCTGGTTTAATTTCAACATATCCATTATAAGTTTTCCTTTTTCTTGATACGGTTAGATTTCTTATTAGTTTTAAAGCTCCAAAAAGAAGACTATCATAATCTTGGCTTACAGAAGCATAAACCCTTGTATTTGTTCTTGCCATATATGCTGCTTGCGCTTCTCCTTCTGAAGGAGCTTGTATTATTGGAATCCCCATTGCAATCAAAAGTTCTTTGCTTTCCGCAATCATATCATCATCCAATCTTAATAATTGAGAACTATATCTCTTCATCCCCATCACATCCACTTGTTCCTTTGCAATTTCATATTTTTCTTTAGCTATATCTCTAATGTCTTGCCTTTTTTTGTAAGTTTTTGCTTTTAATTCCGGGGCTTTTCCATCAAAAACATAAACAATTTTAATTCCTTCATTCATTAAACTAATATTTCTATAAAATATTCCAGAGAGATGACTCGTTATTCTTTTAGAATTATCCATTAAAGGAGTTCCATCAGGTTGTCTTATTGTGGACAAAAATTGATATAATGCATTAAAAGCATCAACACATAATATTTTATCTTGAAGTTCTGAAAGTTCAACTTCCCTTCTCGGAATTATATCTCTAATATTGAGTCCCATTTGTCAAAAATTGAATGTAAGAGAAATATAAATAATTATCTAAAATAAACACATTTGCCCATTTGCTTCTACTTTCTCTTCAAGAGAGGGAATTTTTTTATAAAAAGGACTTTTTGGATTTCTTAAAGGATTTCCAATTATATTCATTCTTTTATTTGCTTGAAAATACATATCTTGAGCAACTCTAATAATTCTCTCAGGATTAATATTTGCTAATTTGTCTAAAGGCATAAATGAATTTGAAGATTGATTAGAAGCCACTCTTAATCCCTTATATCCATATTCTTTGAGAATTTTTGCTAATTCATAAACATCTTGGATACGACTCTTTCCAAGATAAGGAACTTTAGAATGTAGAGACTCAACTAACCATTTATCTTTATCATACATTTCTGGAGCATAATTAAATGCACTATACTTATTTCCCATACATTCACTACTATAGAATGATATATAAATCTTTTGTTTTCCAAATTCCCAAGTTTTAAATAATTCTCTTAACTAACTCATATATGAAAACCTCATTCATTCCATTAGATTATGATTACTTTGATTGGGAAGGGAAAAATTATGCAAGAATTATAGGCAGAGATGAAAAAGGAAAGAGAATTTGTGTTATAGATTCCTGCCCTGTATATATGTGGGCTATACTAAAAGAAAATGTAAGTCAGAAGAAAATAGATGTTCTTGTTAAAAAAATAAAAGAAATAGAGCTTGACCTAAAGGGGCGCCAGACAAAAGTTGAAGGAGTAGAATTATATTATAAAAATTTCCTTGACAGAAAAGTAAAAGCTTTGAAAATTTTTGCAACAAACTATAAGGATTTACATGATATTGCGGACAAAATTGTTTTCCCTGAAATTGAAAAAAGAAGGGGATATGATTTAGGATTCATAACGCATTATATAATTGAAAAAAATATAAACCCATTAAGATGGTATGAAATTGAAGGTGAGGTTCTTAATAATTCAAAAGATTATGGAGGAATTGGTTTAGCAATTGATTCAGATTTATGCATAAAACTTGAACATTCAAAAAGCATAGAAAATAAAAGTTTTACACCAAAAGTTTTAGCTTATGACATTGAAACAGACGATATACAAATAGGAAAAGGAGAGATATTGATGATTTCATTAGTGTCTGAGAATATAAAGAAAGTTATAACTTGGAAAAAATTATCAAATGAGAGAGACAAACCAGATTATGTTGAATATGTAAAAGATGAAGGAGAATTATTAGAGAGATTTACTAAAGAAGTTAGAAAAATTTCTCCAGATTTTTTAGTGGGATATTATTCAGATGGATTTGACTTGCCTTATATAAAAGCGAGAGCAGAAAAACATCAAATAAAATTAAACCTCGGATTAGATGATAGTCAACCAAGATTTTCAAGAGGAATAAATCTTACAGCTAGAATAAATGGAATTGTTCATGTAGATATATTAAAATTCATAAGAACTGCCTATGCTCAATATATGAAATCAGAAACTCTCTCCCTTAATGAAGTTTCAAAAGAATTTTTAGGAGATACAAAAAAAGATTTCAAATTCAAAAAATCTTCTGAATTAAATCAAAATGATTGGAAAGAATATTATGAATATAATTTGCACGATTCTTTTTTAACATTCCAATTATTCAATAAATTCTGGCCAGATTTAATGGAATTTACAAGAATAACTCAAGAGCCAGTTTTTGAATTGTCAAGGGCAGGGCTTTCAAAATATGTTGAATCTTACATCCTTCATAATTTAGAGAAATTTAATGAAATTCCAGAAAAAAGACCATACAATCCAGAAATGTCAGATAGAAGAGATACTGCAAGTGTTGAAGGAGCATTTGTTTTCGAGCCAAAACCCGGATTGTATGAAAATATTGCCATATTTGATTTCACATCAATGCATACAAGCATAATAATATCTGAAAACATATCTAAGGGAACTTTGCTGGAAAAAAAGGAAAAAGATTCTTATGAATCTCCAATTATAAATTTTCAAGGAAAAGAAACAAAGTTTTATTTTTCAAAAAAGCCCGGATTCATCCCTGAATTATTAAAGGATATATATGAAAAGAGAAAACATTTCAAAGAAGAATACAAAAAAAATCCAAATCTTATAACAAAAGCGAGAAGCAATGCTTTCAAAGTTCTTTCAGCATCTGTTCATGGATATATTGGCTTTTTCGGAGCAAGATATTACTCTTTGGAATCTTCTGCATCCATTCTTGCATTTGTAAGAAAATTTAACAAAGAAATAATAGATAAAGTTGAAAAAGAAGGTTATGAAGTTATTTATGCCGATACTGATTCTGTAGCTTTTTTAATAGGAAAGAAAACAGAAGCTCAAATAAAAGAATTCCTTAAAAAATTAAATTCAGAATTGCCTGGAGTTATGACACTTGAATTAGAGGGATTTTTTAAGAGAGGCATATGGGTTACAAAAAGAACTGGACTTACTGGAGCAAAGAAGAAATATGCTTTAATTGACGAAAAAGATAATCTCAAAATAAGAGGTTTTGAAACAGTAAGAAGAGATTGGTGCACTTTAGCAAGAGAAATACAGAACAATGTAATAAAACTCGTTCTCAAAAATGGAAATGAAAAAAAAGCACTTGTATATGTTAAAGAAATAATAAAAAAGTTAAAAGAAAGAAAAATACTCAAAGAGGAATTGATAATAAGAACTCAACTTAAGAAATCCATTTCAGAGTACAAAGCAATTTCTCCTCATGTAATTGCCGCTAAAAAAATGCATGAACTAGGAATTCCTTTGAGTGAAGGGAATTTGATTGAATATTATGTTGCTGAAACAAAAGGAAAAGAATCAAAATTAGTAAGAGAAAAGGTAAAACTCCCTCAGGAAGAAGGAGAATATAATCTCAAATACTATCTTGAAAGGCAAATTCTCCCCGCAGTTGAAAATATATTTCAGGTATTTGGCATAGATATGAAAGAAATTATTGATGAAAAGAAACAAACAAAACTGAGTGATTTCTGAAAATATAATCTGATAAGTTTTTGAAAAAAGATTAAGTTAATGTAATTTTTATAAGGCGAAATCCCACGAGAGTAATTATCGTAGTAAAATCATAATATTGTTAAACTAATAACATTAGTAATATAATCATTTTCTAAGTTTATAATAACTTTAAAACTGTTGCAAATAACCTAATCACCTAAAATAATTATTACAGATAACTATCTCTTGAATTATAATTATGAAACGGTTAGAGATTATTATTTTAGGAACATTTAAAATCTTTTTTCTATTTTATTATTTATGAAGAAACATAATCCCGTAAAAAAACATATTCTTAAAGAACATATAATAAAGAAAAGCTGGATTATTTTGGGTACAATATTATTAGCTTGGACTACATTCTGGTTCATATATGTAAGAATATTAAACCATTATGCATTTGTAACAAATGTAATTCTTTTAGTGGTTGGATATTGTTTATTAATAAATTATGCTCTAATAACTGCTGTTTATTGGATAATTAAAAGGTTAAAGAAAGAATGGGAAATAATGGATTGAAATGGAAACTAAAAAAATAATCTTAGCAGGAAAAATAGCACAAGAAGTAAAAAAATGGATTAAGCCATATGTGAAAAAAGGCGTTCCTTTATTGGAAATTGCAGAAAAAATAGAAAATAAAATAATTGAACTTAAAGGAAAACCTGCGTTTCCAACAAATCTTTCTATAAATGAAATTGCAGCTCATTATACTCCTTCTTATAATGATGAAACTCTCGCTCATGGTTTGCTCAAAGTAGATTTTGGAGTTCATATAGATGGATGGATTTCTGACACTGCTTTTTCAGTGAACTTAGAAAATTCAGAAGAAAATAGTAAATTAATTGAAGCTTCTGAAAAAGCCCTTGAAGAAGCAGAAAAGATAATAGGAAAAGATGTTTCAACAACTGACATAGGAAAAGCTATTCAAAGCGCAATAGAATCTTTTGGTTTTTCTCCTATAATAAATTTATCCGGACATCAAATAGAAAAATACAATCTTCATTCTGGATTAAGCATTCCTAATATTGATAATAAACAAAATTTAGTTATACAACCTGGATTATACGCAATTGAACCTTTCGCAACAAATGGCTCTGGAAGAGTAAAAGATGGAAAACCTTCTGGGATTTATTCTCTTATAAATTATAAAAATATAAGAAATCCAAGTGCGAGAGAAATTTTAGAGTATATTACAGAAGAATATAAAGAGCTTCCATTCTGCTCAAGATGGCTTGTAAAGAAATTCGGAACAAAAGCCCTTCCTTCTCTTAATCAATTAGAACAGAATGAAAATTTGCATCATTACACCCAATTAGTCGAGGCTGGAAAAGGAATTGTTGCACAGACAGAAAATACAATTCTAATAAAAGAGGATGGGGAGAAAGTGGTGACTACGAGAGAAATTTAATTATCTGTAACAGCTTTTATATTATAAAGGTCGATTAATAGTTGAACAATATTATGGTTTTACTAGGATAACTAATTATTTTTAAATATACTTCCTGCATTCAATAATTTATTATTAATTACTTCTTCACAAGAATTAAAATTCATCTCAATAATTTCATTCTTTTCTCACTTATATCATCGTGAATAACCAAATTTTCATGAGGAAGAATTTTATATAATCCATAACCATTTTCAGCTCCACTTTTTTGAGCAGTTTCAATTATTATATTTTTATTTAAAAGTCCAAAGAGAATATTAGAAGTTATAACAACTAAATCTTTTTTGTTTATATGTTCATTATCATCCCATAAATTAACAAAAGCGGGAAATAACACTTTCTCTTCTGAATGATTATCACAATAGGTATAAATCTCTTTAACAAAATGAATATATCCTTTTTCCATAATCAAGAAAAAACAGTATGCCTTATATTAATTGTTATGTTTGGGAATATAAAGAAGATTGTGACGACGAGAATAGAGAATTAAATTCTTTATAGGTTATATTTTACTCCTTAATTAATATGCTCAAAATTAACTCTGTTATCACTTAACTAAATTTTCTAATCCTTGACAGATTTCTTTATTGAACATTATACTCATTCCTATCCCTATATGATAAATATACATACAAGCTGTCAATGATAAAAATTTTAATGTTTCTTTTACCTCAATTAAAGATTTATCTTTATTTTCTTCTCCAAATTTGAGAAATCCATAAAAGGGAATAAAATATTTTGCTTTATATCTTATTGTATTATCTTCCATAAAAAGTTAACAAATAACCAATTTATAAATATTATTACAAAACACATTCACCCCAAATAACTATTTCCCTCGGGATTTTGAAAAAATACTGACTGAAATATTACCCTAAGTAACTATTTCCCTCAGAAACAGCGGCCCTTGTAGATTTATTGCTTTTTCTTCTCTAAATAAGCAATTCCCCCGTCCATATCACAAAATAAAATATATTTTTTAGATTTTAGAAAGTCCACACCAATTATTGTTGGCATATTTGAGAGTTCGTTACTCTCTTTATCAGAAGTTGGTTTAATAACACACACAGGAAAATCTTCTTCTACTGTTCCTTCATTTTCACTTTTAAAAACAAATTTTAGTTTATTAAAAATATATCCCTGATATTTTCTTCCACCAATACTAACTATTTCAGTCTTTGATAAGGAATTAAACGGAATTTGTAATCTCGTTGCATCAAGATAGCTTAATATTGTCTTTGGACTTCCTGTATCTAAAATAAAAAAAGTATTAAGTATTTTTCTGGGGGTTTTTAAAAGAACAACACTATTCAAATAAGTCATTTCTGGCTGATTCAATGAGGTAAGTAGAGGTATTTTCATTTATAATATAACTATTTCGCCCTTAGGAGTTATATGCTTAATAAGAACTAAATTGCTATCCCCCCCTCTTTTTTCTAATTTCTTAATTAATATTGCTGCTGTTGGGGCAGATTCTATAATTTCTTTATCTTTAATAGCAACAAACTCCCCCTCATAATCTTCTCTAATTTTAGAAGAGTTTTCTTTAAACCATTTCAAATCTGCAATTGAATCAGAAAGAAGTTGTAATTCTGTCATCTTTTTAACAAATAATTTAACTTTAAAAATCTTTTTGTCATCTCGTTCACCCCAAATAACTATTTCCCTCGGGATTTTGAAAAAATACTGACTGAAATATTACCCTAAGTAACTATTTCCCTCGGGAATAGCTGCCTTCGCAGACCTAAAGAATGATTCTTCTATTTTCTTATAAACATCTATAGTTGATTTTGTTATGCTTGGTTTTACTTTTTTAAGAGCTTCCTCAAAATGTTTCTTCGTTACAAACTTAGCATCAATTGATTCCCTCAATGAAAGCAAAGCAGCTTCTCTTGCAAGAGACTCTATATCTGCACCGGTATATCCCTCGGTTTTTTCAAGCAAATCCTTAAGCAAATTTTCTTTTTCTTTGTCATTAAGAAATTTTTTCCCATCACCAAAAGGCATTTTTTGAGTGTGTATTTTAAGAATATTTAATCTTCCTTTTGAATCCGGAGCATTAACAAGAAGTATTTTATCAAATCTTCCAGGTCTCAACAAAGCAGGGTCAAGCATATCTGGCCTGTTTGTTGCACCAATAACTAATATATCTTTCAAATCTTCCAATCCATCCATCTCAGCAAGCATTTGATTCAAAACTCTTTCAGTAACTTTATTTCCATAATCCATTCCTCTCTTCCCAGCTAAAGAATCAATTTCATCAAAGAATATAATGCAAGGAGCAACTTGTCTTGCTCTTTCAAAAATCTTTCTCATTCCTTTTTCACTTTCTCCAACCCACATTGATAGCAACGAAGGCCCTTTTATTTGTATAAAATTTGCTTCACTCTCTTTCGCAACAGCTTTTGCTAAAAGAGTCTTTCCTGTTCCAGGAGGACCATAAAGTAAAATTCCCCTCGATGGACGTATTCCCATTCTTTTGAAACTATCAGGATATTTCATAGGCCATTCAACAGCCTCCTTTAAATCTTGCTTAACATCTTCCAAACCACCAACATCCTCCCAATTAACATTAGGAGTTTCAACTAAAACTTCTCTCATTGCAGAAGGTCTTACAACTTTCAGAGCATCCATAAAATCTTCATGATTTATAATTAATTTTTCTAATATATCTTGAGGAATCTCATCTTCTCCATCTAATTTCATCTGGGGCAAATATTTTCTAAGAACATTCATAGCAGCTTCTTTTGCAAGAGATTCCAAATCAGCACCAACAAAACCATGAGTAATAGAAGCGAGTTCCTCTAATTTAACACTCTTTGTTAGAGGCATTCCTCTTGTATGAATTTTTAAAATCTGCAATCTTCCTTCTTTTCTTGGAACTCCAACTTCAATTTCCCTGTCAAATCTTCCGGGTCTTCTTAAAGCAGGGTCTATAGAATTAACTCTATTCGTTGCTCCTATAACAATAACTTTTCCACGAGATTTCAGTCCATCCATCAAAGTTAAAATTTGAGAAACAACTCTTCTCTCAACTTCTCCAGTTACTTCCTCTCTCTTGGGTGCAATAGCATCCAACTCATCTATAAAAATAATTGTTGGAGCATTTTTTTCAGCTTCTTCAAACAAATCTCTTATTTTCTTTTCTGATTCTCCATAAAATTTACTCATACACTCGGGCCCATTTAATAAAAGGAAATTTGATTCAGATTCATTTGCAACAGCTTTTGCTAAAAGAGTTTTTCCAGTTCCAGGAGGCCCATGCAATAAAACTCCTTTAGGGGGTTCTATTCCAAGTCTTTTGAATATTTCAGGATGCTTCATAGGAATTTCTACCATTTCTCTAATTTTCTTTATCTCATCATTTAATCCTCCTATGTCTTCATAATATATTTCTGAAATATTATCTTCTGTAATTTCTACTGCTTTTGGATTTAGAGAAACTTCTGTATTTTCTGTTATTTTAACAGCTGAATTTGGATTAGCACTTACAACCATAAACTTAATCTGTGCTATTCCTCCACCCAAATTTCCAAAACCCATATTCCCAAGCATATCTCCCAATAATCCTCCCATATCATCATCCATTCCCATGTCCGAAAACAAATCTTTTCTTCTTTGAACTCCCCCCAATATAATTACATCCCCCTTCATAACTGTTCTTCCAAGCAATCCATTTCTGAGACTTTGAGGATCTCCCTGAACCATTATTCCTTTTTGTGCAGGAGCAATCATTATTTTTTTTGCTTCTTTTACTTCAGCTTTTGAAATAGTAACAACTTCTCCTATTCCTGTTTTGGCATTTTTTCTGAGAATACCATCTATTCTTATTATTCCTTCTCCAACATCAGCAGGATAAGACCTATCAACAATTGCAACAGTTTCTCTATTTCCTTTTATAAGAATTACATCCCACTTTTTCAAATCAAGCTCTTTCATTAAATCTGCATCTATTCTTGCTATTCCTTTGTAAGTATCATCTTGCAAAGATTCAACAACCTTCAATTGAACTGTTTTTTTTGGCATTTTAATTTAATACTTTATCTTCCTCCTTTGAATTATTAAATGTATCATAAAATATCCTATCAAGTGTGAGTGTATGGTCATGTTGTTTGTATTTTCCAGGAGTTATCAATGTCGAATACATTTTACTAGCCACCATTTGACCAACATATAATTTATATTTGCTTTCCCCAAGATAATTAAATCTTCCCTTATTTTCTTCAGGAGAAAACTCTTCTTTAATATTTTCTAATCCAAATTCAGATAATATCTCTGTTAGATACTTTAATAAAACTCCATCATCAAATTTTCTAAAATCACCCCAATTATCTGCATTAATTATTGAAATAAACCTAAATTCCTTTGAATTATGTTTTTCTAACATTGCAAATTTTAATAAGTCTTCCTCATTTATTCCTCTCTCTAATAATTTTTCTTCTATTGTTTTTGCCATTTTATTTTGATAGATATTTATTTAATCTTTTAATTCCAAAAGGGTCAAATTCATACTTCTTGAAAGAACCAACACATTCATTATGGTTACTCCCATTATTCTTCAATCTTAATTCGGCTTGAGTCTGCATTGTAGCAACCATATCCATTAAACCAGGCACTTCCAACTCCCCATTATATTTAATATCATGCTTGTATCCTTCAGAAGTTTTATCGGTTATTACTCTTACTTCTTTCTCAGTAATAATATAAAATATATCTTCCAAATTCCTTAAAGTTCTACTTAACCATTTTTCTTCTTTTGGAGAATCTTCTGCTTTAATTATTGTATTATTCATTTTATTTTTTTCCTTTTAATTCCTCAAAATTTAAACTTAATCTTCCAAAATCTTCAAAGCATAATTTTACCATTTCATCCATAATGTTTTTTTGCTCATTCATAAATGAGATTATTTCTTTAGGTATTGAAACAGCATAGCTATTTCCTACTAATCTCATCTTAACGTGAAATTCTTTGTTCTTTAAATTTATAAACCTGCTGTATTCTTGTTCATCAACTGGATGAATTATCTTTTCATTGCAATCAGCATTTGGACAGACCATTAAACGCAGGACAAATCCATTTTTTATAACTTGCGCCTTTTGCATTTTCTTTCCGCATTTGTTGCATAAAATTGTGTTGTTGAATATGTCGTTCATCATTTTTTATTTATAATCTCCAATATGATTTCCTCTTGAAGCATATTTTACAATATTATTATATAAATTCTCAGCAGATGTATTTCCAATATACTTTTGCCTGTACCCTCCAAGATTATAATCCGCACTCGTTATACCTACCCCACAACTTTTAGGCAAATAATTCATATTATTAATTCCAGATTTGTAGTTTTCCATTTTGTTTTGCTATTATTGGTTATGTTTTCTGTTATACTTTTGCTTCAGCCACGCGAATATGAAGCCAGACCTCTAAGTTTTCACCTCGAGTCTGGCAAAGGGTTGAAAAGAGGTTGTATACATTACAACGTATACACACAGAATGTATACTATTTAAACTTTATGGAAGTCAAATCTATATATAAATAAGAATAATAAAAATTAAATTAAGTCTTTAATGATATGGCTTAAGAATTAATAATTGCTTTAAATCATGATAATGAAGCTGTCTTGTTCCTTTTGCATTAAGCATATTCATTCCATAAACTACATCATCATCTACATTCTCATTTAATAAAACCCCATGACACCAATTATTATAAAAATCATTAAGAATAACTTCTCTACCTAAATTAGCTCTAATCGCCCTCTGTTTATCTTTAACGTCTTCTCCAAGGAGGATTTCTTCAATTATCATAATTGGATTATGGATATGCTCTTTAAAAGAATTATTGCGATTAAAAACATACAATAAACAACTTTTAAAAACAATATAATCTCTATAATTAAATGGGCAAAGAAAGTGATTCAAAAGGCAAATTTAAGAAATTTTTAAAAAAATTCTGGCAAATAATATGGAAAGATGATAGTTTTAAGGGATGGCTTATATCATTAGTATTCATTTTTGTTGTTATAAAATTTATATTTTTTCCTTTGTTAAATTTAGCAACAGGAACTTCTTTGCCTCTTGCAATTGTTGAATCATGCAGTATGTATCATAGTGGAAATGCACTTGGAAACTTTGACAACTGGTGGGAGAGTCATGATTCTAAATATGAAAATCTTAATATAACCAAATCTGAATTTGAAAGTTTCATTCTTAAAAAAGGATTTAGTAAAGGGGATATTCTTTTTATAATAAAAGCAAAACCCGAAAAATTAAAGATAGGAGATATAATAATATTCAATGCAAATGAAAAAAATCCTATAATTCATAGAATAATAAATATAAAGCAAGAAAATGGAGATTATATATTTTCAACAATTGGAGATAATAACAACGGGCAATTGTCTGTTGAGACAAATATAAGACCAGAACAACTTGTAGGAAAAGCGGTATTAAGAATAGTTCCATCTATTGGATGGGCAAAACTTGCATTTTATGAACATTTAAGACCTCAAAACCAGAGAGGATTTTGTGAAGAACAATAATCCTTGTATCCTAAAAATAATCCAGCAATAAGAAGCTTTATAAATTAATTAAATTTAAACTGAAATAACGTCAAAGGGAAAAATATAATAAAAATGATGGAATTCTGTCCTAAATGCGGAGCAGTGTTAATTCAAAAGAGAAAGAATTATGGCTGTGCCAGATGTGAATATTCAACAAAAGACAAATTTAAAATAAAAACTTCTGAAAAAATAGAAGAAAAAAGCAAAGTGGTTGTGATTAAGAAAGAGATGAATACTCTTCCAGTTGTAATTGAAAAATGCAAGAAATGCGGAAATGATAAAGCATATTTCTGGACAATTCAGACGAGAGCAGGGGACGAAGCAGAAACAAAATTCTTCAAGTGCACTAAGTGTGACCACACTTGGAGAGAATACAGATAAACGGCATTCTGCGACATTTTAATAAATTAAAACGTGAGAGAATACAGATAATTATAGTTACATCTAAATATTGTTATTTCTTTAAAGTTACAACAAGATAAAAAGATTTAAATAACTCTCAAGATTTGCAAAAAGATGAGTAAATTAACTGAATCCTTAAAATATGTAACTCTCTTATCTCAAATAAATGGGAATAGGATTAAATATATAAAATCAGTTATTGCATATAGATTAACAAAATATCCAAGGACAATAACATTTCCAGAAATGATTGTTAAATTATATGATGTTAAGTTAATTGCTCGGGAAAATACACAAGATTCAGCAATTTTATCTAATCTTTATGAAAGAGAACTAACAAGATATTTATTAAATAAGAATCCAGGTTTTTTTGTTGATGTTGGGGCACATATAGGAAGATTCACAATTTTATTAGCTAAAAATGGTTCAGATGTACTTGCTATTGAACCAAGTTCAAGTAATTATAAGCAATTATGTAAAAATATTTTATTCAATAATTTAAGTAATATAAAAATATTAAATATAGGATGCTCTGATAAAGAAGAAATAGGAAAATTAGTGAGGATAAGGGGATACACAGGGCATAACACTTTTCTGGAAAAAGAAGGTGACAGTATAGAGAAAGTAAAATTAAGAAAATTAGAGAATATTATATATAAAAAAATGGACAATAAAGATATAATAAAAATGGATGTAGAAGGTTTTGAAATAAGAGTATTAAAAGGCATGGAAAGAATATTGGCAACACAGAATCCAATACTTGTAGCTGAAATTTCTTATGATAAAGATAAAAAGGAAATTAACACTTTTCTAAATAAGTTTAATTATTATAATACTAAGATTTTAGATGGAAGAAATTTTGTTTTTGAAAAAACAATATAAAAAATAAAAAAGAATAAAAATAAAAAAATTAATTTTCTGCTAAATTAAATACATTTCTTATAGCAACTATTATAATTGCGGGAATAAATATTATAAGAAGTGCATCAAGCACATGGCTGAGAACTTGGACGTTATAAAAGACATTTCTTCCTAATGCAGAAGATACAATTAATATCGCTCCAGAAACTAAGAAAGGTGTCGTTTCTTTTTCAGATATATTTAACAGACCTATAATTAAACCAATAATTACAAGAATAACTATCCATACATCATTAACTTCTCCAAGCAATCCTAAAACGAATGCAAGAACAACTCCTAAAAGAAAAGCCCAACTTCCAACAAATCTTCCAACAAATTTCTCAGCAAATTTCCTACGAGATTTTTTATTAGATTTTACCATTTTACCCCCTTATACCTCTTTTACAAATATTAAATTTGTATAATACACAGAAGAATAATTTATTTTTAAAACTAACTGAAAATGGCTCCTATGGAACTTGGAGGATTACAAATTCAGATTATTCAAAGCCCATATTTTTTCTTATAAATTCTATCGTGATGATCAAAATCAACAAACAAGACAAAATTATTGGAAATATCTACTCTAAAAACAAGAACAAAACTTGAATCTATATGAACCCCTTTGAAATCTTTCAAATCATATCTTAAATTCTTATAATGTTCAATGGACATCAAATCAGAATTAATTACTTGCTTTATTTTTTTATTTATTATATCGGCTCTTTTTTTATCTTTTTTTGCAAGCTTTTCAATTATAGATTTAAGTTCATCAGTAAGATTAAAATTAAACATTTAAGCTCCACAAAGTTTGTCAATTTCCTGTAAACTCATTTTTTTAAGACCATATTTTTTAAAATGATTATTAGAAATGACAATAATCCTTTTTGTATATTCTTCAGTCGCCTCTCTTTCAAGAATATCTTCTCCGTAAAGTTCAATAAACTTATTTAGTGCCTCTGACTTATCTTTTAACCCATATTTTATCTTTATAATTCCCAATACGCTGTTTGCATAATTTCCTAATTCAACTCTGGCTGAAATTTTTTGATCTTCCATTTGTGTTTTGAAGTGTATTTGATATGCATTCCATATGCACTTGAAGTATTTAAGTCTTTCTAATAACCTCTAATAAATATAAAAATGGCCTCGATGGGATTTGAACCCACGACACCTAGATTTCTATTCTTATTCGGGAGTAAGAGTCTAGTGCTCTAGCCAGACTGAGCTACGAGGCCGTATCAATTTGCCCAATATTCAGGATGGCATGTTCATTAGAACTTTAGCCAGACTGAGCTACGAGGCCAATAAGAATTATAGAAACAACCTATTTAAAAAAGTATTTAAATAAATTTAAGAAGATTATTTCAATTCATTTAAAATGGCATTAAATTTTTGTAATAAATGTGGAGGAATTATAAGAAGCAAAAAGATAGACAAATATAAATCATATTCCTTCTGTGATAATTGCCAAGAATTTAAAATAATAAAAGAAGAGGATATTAATGACGTTTCTTTTAATGAAAAAATAGAAAAACAGAAGAATAAGGGAGAAGGCGTTAGGGAAGATAAAAATGAATTTGCTAATTATAATCATATATGTAAAAAATGTGGATATGACAAAGCTCAGATAATAGATATGGGTGTATTTTATTCTGATGAAGATAATTTAATTCTTTTAAGATGCGGGAAATGTGGTTTCTCTGAAAGAATTGGAAGAAAAACTTCTTAATCCGTATTCAAACAAGCGTTAGTTTTGTTTGCCCAATTTATAAATAATTCTCTCAAACATTGAGCTTGTTTTATATTATCCACATTATGAGGAGCATAATCTACCCAAATAGGTTTTCTATCTTCATTTTTGTTTATCTTTTCCCAGTTGCTTCCAAAAAAACTCTCCAGAGAATATTGTCCTAAAGCTAAATCGCAGGCATCTCCATAAGGAATACATATTGCATGAACTAACCAGCTTTCTTCAGCAAATTGATAAGGCATGCCTTTGTATTCCTTTCTAAAAAAAGATTGAACAATTTCTATTCCCTCTTTCTTAAAATAGTCATAAGCAAGAGATTTCATAATCTCTTTTCTAGCTTTTATTGCTAAATCAGAATCCAAATAAACATTAAAACCATAACCTCCAAGTCCTGCATTCTCTAACGGAACAATTGCAGGAATTTCATAAACATATTTTTTCATAAACAAATTTAATTAAAACTCTTAATAAATATTATTGTGATAATTCATTCTTAATCTTCTTCCTTTTTATTCTCTTCTTCAGAATCCGCACTGCCATTTTTCAGCTTATCCCAATATTCATTTCTTTCAAGACCGGCATAAAAATGACTTTTTCCCTCATTTCTTAATTTCCAATATAATATATTCCCATTTACTGTATCTATTCTTCTTGCAACTCTAACTAATGCTCTTTTAGCTGCGCTTTTTGCTTGAGGTTTAGAATTTTTATCCCTGAGTCTCTTTTCTTCCTCTTTTTTCCATTCCAATACTTCTGCCATTTCGCTCTGAGCTTCTTTATATTTCTCTTCAATCTCCTTAGGAGTCAAAGGAGGAAATTTTATTCCTGTATACTTCTTTATCATAAAAGGATTAAGAAAAAGAATTTTTTAAATATATCTTATACTTTCAATCTTTTAGAAGAATATTAGTTATCCTTTAAACCCCAATATTGCTCAACTATTAATCAACATTAGTTATATAACCTAAATGTATGATTTTACTAAAATAATTATACTATCCTCTATGTTTAAAGAATTCAATCTGCCTGAACCTTTTCATAACTTTCTCATAATTTCCTTTTTCAACAAGAACCTTTTTTCTGTCTTCACTCAATAATCTAAAATTATAATTATTAACTGAACTTTCAATTTTATTCTTCCCAGGATAATTCTTCCATACCCCAGAACTCTTTTTCTTATATTGAAGAACCATATTTAGCTTGTTATATAACTATATAGCCAATTATTTAAAATTATAGTTAATGTGTAGAACTTTAAATATTGCTCAACTATTAATTAATAGAATAATCCACAGTTACAGATAACTATTTTTAAAATTACATTTCATATTAACAAATTTACAAATGTAAATTCATTCCACTAAGTAATTGGGGGCGGTTAGTAATCACCTCACTAACGTATCAACTTTTGAATGTTCTCAATAGCCTCTGCGACTTCAATCCCTTTCTTAGTTAGTTTTATCACCTTAATTCGCCCCCTTTTTTCAAAATCAACCAACTTAAGGATTTCCAAAGTCTGCAGTATTTTCACTGCATGGCTATATGTGCAATCCACTTCTTTAGCCAAAACACTACCGTACCTAATCCTAGTATTCTTTTTCAAAGAAACAAGCATTAAAGCAGGTTTCCTTCGGAAAAAGATGTCAAAATTGTCCTTCATTTCTTGTTCCATCTTTCGGATATGTACTATTTAAAGTATATATTCAGACAGGAGTATCCTTTTAAATGTTTTGCAATGTATATATTCACTACACTATATTGGTGAAAATTGAATATTTTTTAATCACAATAATTCTTTTAAATGAAATCTGTATAAATTCTTTATGTTTAATGAGAAAAAGACGTTTAAAACAAATGATTCCGACGAATTAAATAGAAAAGATGAACTTCTTAATATGTTTTGGATTAATCTTCTTAATTTAAAACAATTTGATGAAAAATATGAAGTTTTAATAAAAAAAGGAGAGGATTATAAATTTAAGGGATTAGAAGACATTATGATATATCCTCTTGTATCTGATGAACCTAGAGTTTGCAGAATAAATTATAGTGAATTTGCTAAAGAAGCACTTAATGAAATAGATAAATATAGAATAATAAGTAATGGAAATAATGTAGGGGATATCTATAAAAAAGTAGAAATTAATTTTACCTTAAGCGAGAGAATAAAAGAAGAAGGAAATTACATTCTCGCTTTGGAAGGAGAACCAAAATTTAACATTTCAATATCAAGTATAAGGAAAGGGTATATATTTGAATCAGTAAAAATTAGTCCGTTTGATAAAGAAGAATTTTTAAAATATACTCCTGCTCTCTTAGAAGAAAAGGACTATAGGTATTGTGTAGATATAGAAGCATCCATATTGAATAAAAGAAATAATATTTTATTGAAAACTTACAAGCAATTTTTAAAACATAATATAGCACAATAAAAACTTTTATTAACAAACCTTATTCTTATTTTATATGAAGAAAACTATTTTAGGAAAAAAGAAAACAAAAATCCTCGCAATTGGAGATTTGCACGGAGACCAAAATTTAGTCAAAAGACTTGCAAAAAGAGCAAAAGATGAAAATGTTGATCTGGTTATTATCGCAGGAGATTTAACCTGGCTTGAACAATCAACAAAAAATCTCATTGGCCCTTTTGTAAAAGAACACAAGGAAGTTCTTTTAATTCCAGGAAATCATGAAACAATGCCAACAATAAGGCATCTAACTGAAAGTTATCCAAAAACAAGACATCTCCATGGATATTCTGTAAGGAAAAATGATATAGGAATATTTGGAGCAGGATACGAATCTTCCACAGGCCCATTTTGTCTTGAAGATGAAGAGATATTCAAAATTTTAAAAAAAGGAAATGATAATATAAAATATTTGAAAAAGAAAATAATGGTAACTCATGCACATCCAAGAGGGAGCATAGCAGAGTTTTCAGGATTTCCAGGTTCAAAGGCAGTAACAAAAGCAATAAAAGAATTCAAACCCGACATTCTTATATCTGCACACATTCATGAAGCTGGTGGTCTCCAAGAAAAAATAGGCAAAACAACAGTGCTTCACGTAGGAAGAAAGCCAACAATATTTGAAATTTAATCCCAAGATTCATATTTTTTTCCAACTACAAATACTTTCTCATAATCTAAAGGCTTGCATTTTTCCCTTAATCTGTCCTCTTTTGAATTTTTCAAAACTTGATTATTCTGAATTTTATGCCCTAATAAATAAATCTTTTCATTATTTTGGAAAAATACCTTCTCTTTTGAAATAGGAAAATTCCTTTCTGTTAATTCAAGTGCACCTAAAAAATGTTCTAAAGTCCTAGATTCTGATGAAGTTATAGTTAAATCATCAACCCATCTTGAATATCTAAAACCTCTTTCATCTGCTTTCTGTTTTAATTTATAATCTAAAGGAAATAAAATCCTATTAAATAAAGCCAGACTAACAGAAGAACCTTGGGGTAGCCCCCTTTTCTCAGAATATTTAACTGTGCATAAGAAAGAAAAAAATTCTGTTAGTTTCTCTTTTTCAGGGAAATTTTCTAAGCCCTTCTCAAAAAAGGTATAAACCTTGTCATAATCTAAATTTTCAAAAGCACTTTTCAAATCAAAAGAGAAGGCACATGAACAAGGAATATGTGTTTCCAAGCTATTTTTTGGATTCCAACCTTTTTCCCCTCCACAACATCTCTCATGAATCTCACTCTTTTTAATAAAATCCAATAAATAAGAATCCAAAAACTTTCTTAAGGATTTATTAGGAACACTTAATTTTCTTTCTTTATTGTCTATTTTTTGAACCCATCTTTGGTATAATGGTTTTCCTTGTTTTATTACAGAAAAAACCTCGTCCAAGACTTCATTTAAATCGTGCAACCCAAATAGATTTTCTTGTATTGGTTTATTCTTATAAAAAAGTTCACATACAGATTCTCTTATGCTGGCTTCTTCTGAAATTACCAATTCGTAATTCATTTAGGAGATTCCCTCCAAAAATTTTCTAAATTTTTTAATTTCTCTCCCCACCAAATATCTCTGTGCTTTTTAATAAGATTTCCGATATTATTCAAATCTTTTAATTCTGATTCTTTAAAAAAAGCATTGATATTCTTCAAAGCCTTTTCTCTTTCTTTAGGATAATATCTGTAGTAAGTTCCAAACCACATAAAGAACCCTGAATCAAAAGGTTCAGAAACTCCGCTTAAATAATTCTGAAAGAAGTTTAAATAATCTCTGTCTCCTGAAAAAGAGCGATAGATTGTATCTGCAATCTTAGGATTTATTTTTTCAGATTTTCCTAATCTAAGTGCATAAAGGGATAAATATTCTGTATGCAGATTTTCTCCATACATCTCTCTTAATGCCCTAATAAATATCTCTTCACAATTTTCATGAGAAGGTATTGTAAATTCCCTGTCTCCTCTAATCTTCAAGATCTTGTCAAAATTTAACAAAAGAGAGTCACAAACATTTCTTTTTAATTCACAATCGGACATTTTAATCTTTTAGACAATTTTTAAATTTAATTTTCATTATATTCTCTTTATTTAATTTGACCTCTCTTTCTCCCCTCATAATATACATAAGAGTTGTATTTTATTTACATCTTTCTGAACAAAAGTTGTCCGCATAGTTGCATAATGTTTAAATAATAGAAAATGCTTAATTATGCATGTTAAATTCAGATATAATTAAAAAAATAGAAGATTTTGTTTATATAAAACCGCGTTCAATCCAAGAGATTTCAGAATACATTAAGAAAAATTGGAGAACTGTTGATAGATATATAAATGAAATAAAAGAAAATTTTGGCACAATTGATACAAGAATATTTAGAGAAGGAACAAGGGGAGCTTTAAAGTTGGCTTATTGGTCATCACGAGAAAAAGTAAGTTCCTCTTCAGTTCAAAAAGCATTAGAAAAAGAAATATATGAAGGAAAAACCAAGTATGATTTTTCTCCTTTTGATATATTTCAAAATATTAAAGACCAAAACAAAAATGCATTAATAGGGTATGAAGAAGAAAAATACTGGATAAAAGATGTTGTAGAAAATATAAAGAATACAAAAAAGCAATTGCTTTTATTTTCTGGAAATCTTTCCATTGTAAATTCTAAAGAGGCCTTTGAAGCAATAGAAGAAATAGTTAAAAAAAATATAAGTATAAAAGTAATTTCAAGGATAGATTTAGCTGGGAGAGAAAACATTGAAAAGATGTTATCTTTAAATTTTAAATACGGAAAAGAATTAATAGAAATTAGGCATAAAGAGCAACCAATAAGAGGATTTATTTCAGATGAAAGGATAATTAAAATAAAAGAAGTGAAAGATCCTACTAACAAAGAAAATGAGTTAAAAACAAAAGCAGTTATATTTTACACACTGAAAGATAAAGAATGGGCAGAATGGTTATCCAAAATTTTCTGGAAAATGTTCTCTTCTTCTATTAATGCAAATAAAAGAATTGATGAACTAAGTAAATTAATAACATATACAAAAATACAAAAACAATAAAAAGTCTCCTTATAGACTATTTGGAACAAAAATGGTAAAGAAACAAGAAAAATCAAAGGAAGAAACAGCAGCAGAAGGAAATTTCAGAGTTAACAAAACAGACTTAAAATATTCCACTGAAAAAAAAATTAAGGAGAACTTGCCAAAAGAAAATATATTAAAAAACGTAACTGAAAAGAAAGTTAAAATAAGCTCTGATGAAGTAATAAAACAAGGTTCTATTAAAAAAAATTATAAAGAAATTCCAAAGAAAGATATTGAGAAGATTGAAGAATTTACTGTTTTAAAAAAGAAATTTAAAAAATCTATAAGAGCAAAAGAATATTCTCATCCAGAAATAAACTTAAAAAAGAATGGATATGAACTTATAATAACAGAAAAACCCCAAGCAGCATTGAAAATTGCAAATGCTCTGGGAAAAGCTACACAAAAGAATTTTAACAAAATTCCATATTATGAAGTTGAAAGAGGAAATAAAAAAATATTGGTTGCATGCGCTGTTGGACATTTATTCACTTTAAAACAAAAGAATAAGGGATATCAAATTCCTACATTCAATATATCCTGGATTCCTAATTATCTTGCAAGAAAAGGAGATTTCACAAAAAGATATTATGACACCATACTAAAACTTGCAAAAGAATCTTCCAGCATAACTGTTGCAACAGATTACGATATTGAAGGGGAAGTAATTGGTTTGAATATTATAAGATATATTTGTAATCAATCTGAAGCTTCACGTATGAAATTTTCAACACTTACAAAAGATGAACTTGAACAAGCTTATGAAAATAAATCCCCCCATCTCAATTGGGGGCAAGCAATCGCTGGAGAAACAAGACATTATTTAGATTGGTTTTATGGTATAAATCTTTCAAGAGCATTAATGAATGCAATAAAAACAACAGGAAAATTTAAAATAATGTCTATAGGAAGAGTTCAGGGCCCGACTCTTAATCTTATAGTAGAAAAAGAAAGAGAAATACTTGCATTCAAATCTAAACCATATTGGCAGGTTTTTATAACAATAAGCAACAAGAAAAATAAACTTGAATTAAAATATATAAAGGATATTTTTGACAAATCTCATTTGAATAAATTTGAAAACTTAAAAGGAAGAGAAGTTTTAGCAGAAACAATAAAAAAGCAAGAATCTCTCCCCCCTCCTTCTCCATTTAATCTCACAACCCTTCAGATGGAAGCATATAAATTTTATGGGATAACTCCTTCAAGAACATTACAAATAGCACAATCTCTTTATTTGGCAGGATTAATTTCATATCCAAGAACTTCTTCGCAGAAATTGCCAGAATCAATAGGATATAAAGAAATTATAAAAAAACTCGCAAAAGAATTCAGGGCTGAAAAGTTAATCGTTAGAGAAAAACCTATTGAAGGATCAAAGACAGACCCAGCACACCCATCAATTTACCCAACTGGAAATAAACAAATTCTTTCTGGAGATGATGATAAAATTTACAAATTAATTGTAAAAAGATTCCTGGGCCTTTTTTGTGATAATGCTTTAATTGATAATAAAATTGTCAAAGCAAATGTCGATGATTTTATATTTTCAAAAAGAGGGCAATCAATAAATAAAAAAGCTTGGCTTGAGATTTATCCAAGCAAATTAAAAGAAGAAGAAATACCTGATATGGAAGGAAAAGCAAATATAATTAATTCAAGAATTGAACAAAAAGAAACCCAACCTCCAAAAAGATATTCTCCAGCTTCTATAATTTCTGAACTTGAAAAGAAAAATTTGGGAACGAAATCAACCAGGGCAGCAATATTAGAAACTTTACATGATAGAGGTTATGTTGAAGGAGAGAGTATACAAGCAACTCCCCTTGGAATTTCATTAATAAATACCCTTGATAAATATTCTCCAATAATTATAGATGAAAAGTTAACAAGAGAGTTTGAATTGGAAATGGACAATATACAAAGAATACAAGATAAAACAAAGCAGGAAAAGAAAGAAAATGAAATAATTGAGAAAGCTAAAATAACTATAACAAAAATTTCTAAAGATTTTGAAAAAAGTCAGAATAAAATAGGGCAAGAACTTGCAGAAGCAAATACAGAATACAGAGCACAGCAAAAGCGAGAAAATGCTTTAATAAAATGCCCAAAATGCGGAAAAGGGGATTTAGCAATAAATTATTCTAAAAAAACAAGAAGATTTTTTGTGAGCTGCAATGCTTATCCTGAATGCAAAACAATTTACAGTCTTCCTCCAAACGGGCAAATAAAAAAGACAGATAAAATATGTGAAGAATGCACATGGCCAATGTTGATGAGATTAGCAAAAGGAAAGAGGCCTTGGACTTTCTGTTTCAATCCTCAATGCCCTACAAACAAAGCATGGGTGGATAAGAGAACTGCGCAACAAGAAGAGAAGAAGGAAGAGAATAAAGAGAAAGAAACGGAAGAAGAATAAAGTTGAATTGATATATTTTTATGAAGGCTAATAAAATAGCTTATGTGGGCTAACATTTATAAACTATTAAAACAGTCAATATTTGTTCCTGTAAGCTGAACCTTTACTTGCTGTTGGAGTGTTCCGAATGATGAATCCACTTTTCCGATTTGGCATTTTGAAAACAAAAAAACATGAAAAAAAACATTGAAAAAAATGTTTTATCAAAACTGTTTTCGCGAAGGGTTATAGGAAAAAATCCTATTCAGTTAGTGACGCTAACACGATGTGGATGGAAAGCTCACGAAAGAAACCAGGTTAAAGAAGCAGTAAAAAGCTTAATCAAACAAGATTTGATTATCTGGACGAACAAGAGCAAAAAAATCCTAGCTTTGAGCAAAAACAGGATACAAGAGATAAAACAGATAATAGACAAGGAGGCATAAGACCTCCTTGCTCCTATTCGAGTTTGCTTACAAAAAATAAAACAAAAAACAAACATGAAAGCAAAAGAAAATAATACTTCTTTTTTAGAAGTAATGGGAGACACACCTTACAACAAAGTTCTAGATTTTTTGATTGAAAATGAAAGAGAATCTTGGACTATGGGTGAAATAAGTGAAAATTCTGATATAGGTTATTCTACATTGAAGATGATAATTCCAAGGATGTTAAATTTTGGATTGATTATTATAGTGAGAACTGTTGGAAAATCAAATTTGTATACAATAAATCAAGAAAGTCCAATAGTAAAGGAACTAAAGTTATTGCATCACACCATTTCTACAGTAAGAATGGAAAGTCTTTTAAATGAATAAAATTTATTATTATTAGCACATCATGTTAGCGTCACTATTTCTCTTATTTTTATAAAAGAAAATATTAATAATAAATTTATTTGTAAATGGTAAAGATTATATAATATTTATTTTGGAAATGAATTTTTTAAGAATTCCTCTAAATGCTCTTTTTTTACAATATCTATAATTATTGGCTTTGACCTTAATACTTGGGACAGCTTTTGTCCTGGAATTATCCAAGCCTCTTCCATTTCAAAATTTAAAATAAGAGATATATGATTTGTTTCTTCCATATCTATTTCTCCATCTTCTTTTACATCAGCAGAAATTAATTTTCCGTCTAGAACTATTATAGGATATAAAAAACAACCATCTGTTGTAACTATATTTTTTGCAAAGAAATCGGCATTTTGATTGGCAATAAAGTTAAATCCCCCTAATGCTTGTTTTATAGCCTTGTGAATTGGGGAATATTGTTCTTCTTTATCATTTTCTTTAAAAAAAGCAGTATGGAAATAAGTGTAAACATTTTTGTCTAAATAATGAAATCTTTTAAATTGGGATTTTATAAAATCATAAATTCGAAACTTCTCTTTTGAGATAGCAGTAACAACAAAAGGATTCTCCCCAATTCTTCCTTGTTTGAAGAACACCCAAGGTTTAGTAGATTTTTTACATTCAAGTATTAAAATATCGTTAAATCTATTCAGAAAGCTTTCTCTTTCAGCAATTACATCAATTTCCCTTTCAGATTCTCCTTTCTTATTAAACAGATTATAAAAAGAATTTTGTTTAACATACCATCCAAGCTTATTCAAAATTACAGAAGAATATATTTGCAGAGGAATACCCCCTTCCTTAATTTCCTTTTTGATTTTTTCAATATCTTCTGGTTTCATTCTCTTTTAAATTATTTTGATTATAAGTAGTTTATGCCATTACAAAATATATTTTATCATATATAGAAATACTTAAAATTAAGTAATTCTCATAATATGGATGGATACATGGGATTTGCTTATGGAATATTTTATGTTTGTTGTTGCAGGAATAGCGGGAGGTCTTTCTTTAGCAATTTATCTTGATACAGGAACTGATAATAAAGTTAAACCTTTCCTTGCATTTATCTTTTTATTATTATTTTTCTTTGTATATCTCCTCTTTGCTAAAGCTCGTGAAATATCAAGAAAAAAAAACAATGAAACCCACTGAAGATGAAAAAAAGCAACTTTTAGGACATTTTGCATATGAAGTTAGAGGAATGCATGGAAGCTATTCTGAAATGATTAAACATCATATTTCTGTTCCAAATTCAAATGAAATTGTAGTTATTGAAGATTTTTTAATATCTTTTATTGTTCGCATAAGAACTCTTTATGAATTTTTTTATGAATCTGGAAATGGAGATAAAGCCTATGCAGTACATTATTTACCAAATTGGAAGATAAAAAAACCACTTGAAAATATGAAAGAATGGAAAATTCAGATAAACAATTATCTACTTCATTTAAGCTATAATAGAGTTACTGGAAAGGCTGGGTGGGGATATAAGAAATATACTCCTAATATTCTTTATAATCATTTTAGAGATTTAGTTATAGATTTCTTAAATAAACTTTCAGAAGAGTATATGAATGAAGGATTACAAAGACTTTTGAAAGAACTAAAATAGTAAACTTAATAGCAGGTTAAGTTCATAATAATTACTCCTTCTTAACAAACTCCCCCAAATTCCTCTGCTCCTTCTTCTCCTTCAACAGCTTGCTTTTATTAAGAATTTCTGAAAAATCAAATTTATATTTTATTTTTCCTATTTTCTTCGCACTTTCTATAAGTTCTTCTTTAGATTCAAATTTCATCTTATTTTTTAATGCTTTCTTAATAGATTCTCTGCATACCCACACGCCCAAGGCAGCCCAATAACTCGGAGTTTCTATTCTTATAGCTAATACTCCTGCCTGTTTTTTTATAGAATTTAAATATTCAATAATAGCAAAACGAGAAGCATAATATCCCCCAGCAGTATCAAATGCATATTCTTTTCTCCCAGAATATCCTTCCATGTCTGTAGATGCCTTTATTTCCTGCCCCGGATTCCATGAACTATGAGGAAGATACAATTCAAATAATTCATAACTCCAAACACTTGGAAACATCAAAAGAATATATTGATTTCCCATAAATTCCCCATAAAACAATTCGTGATTTTCAATCCATGGATAATTTTTTACATTTTTCAAAAGCTGTTTTCCAAGTATATCATCAGTAGCGGTTATGCTCCATCTTGTTGGAACTAATTTTCTATTTTTTTTAAGTCCCATAACTCCTACACTTAATATTTTACTTAAAGTGTATTCATTAAAATCATTTTTATATAAAAATTCCATTGCCTCTGAAGCTTTAATATCATCATTTATAACTTTGTCAACTTTTTTATCAATTTTTAAATTTCCTGTTATTTCAACGCTTTTCAATCCCGCTCTCATTCCATGAGGTGTTAAAACCTTGTCTTTCTCTCTTCCAACTACAAGTCTATTTTTGAGTTCAATTTCTATATCTACCTGCTTTGAGGAAATTGCTATGTCTTTTGCAATATCAACAAATTTCTTGTTTAACCTTATATCACTAACTTTTGCCTGAAATCTTGAATTAAGCAAATTATTTCTCAGCCCTATAACTTCTTCTATATTAAGATTGTTTTCAGCCCAATATTTTGCATCATCATAAAGCCAAGAATTTTCATCCCTATTTAGAGGGCTTAATATTCCCACATTTACAAGGGGATATTTGAGCTTAGAGCCTATAAAAACACTAGGAGGGGATATAGAATCTACCTTGGATATATTGCTAAAATCCTTTATTTTAAAACTAGTATCTGCGATTTTCTTAATAACTTCAAACTTTATATTTTCTGCCATAAAGAAACTAAAATAAATTAAGTTTATATTTTTATTATACTACCAGAGAGTTTCAATTTGAATAAATATTGAAAAGGCAAGAGATTTTTAAAGAAAAATAAGTATTATAACAAAAGCATATAGTTTAGTTGTAATTTCAATGTTATTTTATTAAGCATAACAATCCTGTTTTACCATTAACTACTTCTCTGAAGATGGGCAGGGAGATAGATTGCGAATGTGTAATTTATCACTCGCGATTAAAGAGATTAAACCCACAAGCAGAATAAAAATAAAAACCTTTCCCAGGAGGAATATTTTGTCTTAAAAAGAACCTCCAAGCCTTCCTAATTCCAGAATCATTTGATATAATAGAAGTGTTCTTTTTTCTATAAATAGCCGTTCCAAGAATAAACAAATTAATATCTACTTCACTTAAACCAAATTTCTCTCTTAAAGAAGAATATTTTTCATAAAATAAACCATATATTTCTTTTTGATTTTCATTCATTTTAAATATTCTCCCTTCTAATTCAAGCATATTAGCAAGATTAATTCGGTTTTTATTATTATCACGTAATTCCCTTCTTAATTTAGGAATATTTTCTGTATTTCCATTTTTTAAAACAAATTTTTTAAAAACAGGTTTTTTGATTGCTTTTTTATAATCATATTTCCAATTTCTAATTTCATCAATTACCCCCTCTGTAGAATAAATTTTTTTGTAAGAAGGAATTCTCTCAAGCCAAAAAGAAATATTCTTATTAGAGATAATTGTTTTCTCGAGTCTTTCTTCTGAAGAAAGATTATCATGAGGAAAATTTGTAAGGGGCTCTGTAAATGAACATGTGTCAACTAAGACAAAATCATTTTTCTTACAAATCTCATCAAGGGAGAAATAATCGCTCATAAGAGCAAATGAGATTGGAGATTTATAACGATTTATATTTTTATTATGCTATAATAAAATTTTAATTTTAAAGGGATGGGCAATTTCGCGAGAGAAATTAAGTTATAATAGTAAAATAATATGAAAAAAATATAATTATCTCTCACAGCAATTAGACTATATTAGATTAAGCTAATAATAATAGGGTTAGGATTTTACCTAATAATTAATGCTTCCAAGGGTGGGAATAAAACAAATTAATTTTCAAACATAATAAAGAAATCTTAAATCCAACCTTTTCTCAATACACCTTCATCTTTTATAATAAATCCTATCTCTTTTTGAGGCATATTCCTGTGCTTCAAAAGAATTGCTTTTCTCTTTCCATTATCATTCTTTAATTCAATTATGCATTTGCTCCAATATTTGAATAAATCCCCTCCAACAATGTTTGTATTTCTTTCAACACCTTTTTTGAAATCTTCATCAGATAAAAATTCAGAATAAACTTGGTTTGTTATTAGAACTGGAATGTTTTGTTTTCTTGAAATCTCGGCCAAAACTCTCATTTGTTTTGCAATTTCTCTATTTATCTCCTTTATCTTTTCATCATTTTTTGTATTATGAGCTTCACCAATCTCAAGCCTGTAAAGCATAGCCATTCCATCAATAACAATTAATCCTACATCTTCTTTTTTTACAAAACTTAACAATTTTAAAAAGTCTTTTTTTTGTTCGTCAAAACTTGTTGGTTTCAAAAAGAAAATATTTTTTAAAACATTTTCAGCATTCTCTGAGCCAACAATTTGTTTTACTCTATCAACACTAAAACCTCCTTCTGTATCAACGAAAATAACTTTGTTTCCCTTCTTAGCTTGGCTGCATGAAGCTAATATAACAAAATTAGTCTTCCCACACCCAGGAGGACCCGCAATCATTGTTATAATATCTTTTTCATATCCTCCATAGAGCCATGTATTCAAATCATAGCTTCCTGTTGATATTTTTTCAGTTTCCATTTTACAAATAATTATCCTTTTTGAGGGAATTTACAATTTTAATAGTTATATCTGAAAGAACATACTCATTAAAATTATTCATATATTTTACATCATTTATTTCAGAGGAGGGTTTTCCTAAATTATAAACTCTCCCAAAATAAACTTTTGCTTCTAATTCATCTCCTTTATGAGGTGTTTTACCAGTGAAAGATTTGTAATAATTTAAAATTTCTATTTTAGTTTTAGGAAGCTCTTGACCAAATTCTCTATATAAAACATCTTCATCGCTTTCTTCGGGATAATCTGGTTTTCCTCCAGGGAGAATCCATGTTTCATTTTTCTTTACTAAAAGTATTTTTTTATTCTCAATAACCGCGAGATTTATTGCCTTTCTCATAAAAGTGAATTCTCTCAGTAATTAATAAGGATTATTGTTCAGAAAACAAACTATTAATTTTATTCTTTCTTATTCAAATAAGCAATTATCTCTTCTTTAGTGTCGGAAAGGATATTACCCTCATAATCTGTAAAACCACAAATCTTAAAATCTATAAAAATCCCGCTCAACTCTTTAGAAAAAGGTTCATGTCCATTTATATCAAAACGCAATGCTTCATACTTTTCGGGACACTTTAATTTCAAATCATGAAAATAAATCTGATAATTTACTTCTTTAAAATCAACAGGATTTTTAACTAATTCTTCTAAAATTACTTTAGAAACTTCTTGATATGTTTGATTTATCACTATATATAAAAATGTTATTGTAAAGAAACAACTATATTCACTTCAATTTCTTAAAATCTGCTTCTATTCCATCCAAATCTTTTGTTATTGCAGATATAGCGTCATTTAATGCTTTTTTTGGAGTTTTTCCCTTAGTTCTAACAGCCAATATTGGCTTTTTAGTAGGATGCTCTCTCTTCCAAGCAGCAAATGTAACTGAAGAATCTTTATTCAAATAAACTCTCAATATTTCAACCATTGTCAAACTTTCAATTTCAACTTCAATTTCTTCCTTTGAATCTTTAAGAATATTAATTTCCATAATAAGTTAGAATAAAATTGATTTATAAACTTTGCCTATAAAGTTTATGAACCGTGAAAAATAATTATTGTATAAATTCACAACATTGTTCTACTATTAACTAACCGTATTAATATAATAATAACTCATGATTTTACTAAGATAATTAAATTCTCTTGAGCAACTAATAAGTGTAATAAGAAACGAATGTTACATATAATTCATTCACTTTCCAAAAAGTATATCATCTGCTTCTTTGTCAGATATTGTTTTATCTTCTTTGAGAGTCTCTTCTGGTTTTTTATTTCTCCTTAAAAAAGAGAAAAATCCCCCAGAACCTTCAGATTCCTTTTTCTTTTTTATTTCTTGCAAATCCTCTATAGTAAGTGCTTCTGTAGTTTTAGAATCAAAACTTGCTTCCTTCTCAAACTTCTCCCTAATTTCTCTTCTAGCAGGGTCTTCGCTTAATCTAGCATTAACAAATTGAGGTCCTTCCATAGAATAAGGACTTTCTCCTTTTCTTAGTTTTACACCCAAATAACTCTCAAGCTTTCTTACAAAAATGTCCGCATTGTTAAGTATATTTCCTTCTTCTGCACTTTTTACAATCGCTTCTGTTTCTCCTATATTCTCTGCTAATTGTTTTTGAGTGAGTTTCTTTGATCTTCTCGCTCTCATAATAACCCAATGAAAATTATTAATTAGATCTGTTCTTGACTGAGGTTTGTTCTTTTCAAAATTGCTGTCAATAACATTCTTTAAATTTGTCTTTCTCCCTCTTTCAACTTCCATTCTATGCACCCTTGCAGATTCTTCTTTTTCCCTCTCAACAACCATCCTTCTATGCTTCTCAGGGTCAAGATTAGCCATTCTAGAAAGCCTTTCATAAACAGTCTTATTCTTTTCAGGTTTGTTTAAATCTACAGGCTGAATTAAAGGCAAATCATCTTCATTAGCACAACTCTTGCATATCTTAACAACCCCTTTATTTGATACAGCATCGAACAATCTTTCTCTTTCATCAGAAACACCGCATCTATAACACTCTGTCATAAAAAATCTTAGTGATGTCCCTTTTTTAATATTTGTATTATAAAAAACATTAATCAATATACTTCTCCAGTTCCCCAACAGAGCTCAATTCATATATAATATCTTTCTCATTAATTATAACAACAGGATAACTTGTTATATTAAAATTAGAAATTAAAGCATCTAAGGAAGTCAAATCGCTATCTGCAGCTATTGGAATTAAAAGAATATTGCTTCCTTCTTTTTCCTTTAAATCAGACAATATTTTTGACCAAACATTCTGTCTTGCTTTTTGAGTCAAATCTTTAGAATAATATTCATAGAGATAAATAACCGTAGAATAATTTTTTTCACATTTTTCAAACGTTTTTATGCTATTTATCCACAAAAAAGTTCTTAATATATCATATCTCTTGTGCACAATCTCCATCTCCTTTGTGACTTTTCCAGCAGATTCATACTTCTCTAAAAGAAGGGCTTCGTTGTAAACCTTATCTGCGAATTTAAGATTTGAATTAGTTAAAACCCCACAATCTTTTGAATCTAAACTAAGCATAGAGTTTAATGCAAAAATATCCATTAAAGAAACTTCTGACGTTGCATAATATTCGTTAATTTCAGATGATTTTGTTGATTCATATGCTACTCCTATTAAAAGTCCAAAAAAGAAAACAACCACTGTTAAGAATAAGGCTTCCCAGAAGACTCGTTTTCTATTATTTAGTATGTCTACCATTTTCTTTGTCCTCTCAAAAACTTATAACCAGAGGTTATTAAAATTATCGGATATACAAGCACATAGAAAATCATATAAAATCCTATTACAAATAAATTTTCTTTCTTATGATTTTCTTCTTTCATATTTGAAAGTGCAACAAAAGTAAACCATATCCCCAATATAAAAATAACTAAACCAAAAAATACAAGAACATTTGGAGTCAAATTAATATCTTCAAATCTAAAAAGAGCTGTTTGTGTTTGAACTGAATATGTCGTTGAAAAGAACCTCAATATAAATCCTTTTAAAAATCTATAAACAAAAACAAATAATCCAAAAAAACCAATAACCCAAGAAAACACAAAAAAAGGCAATATAAAATTCCCCAGCATTCCCTTCTTAAACCAATCCTTATTGTACTTCCCAATTGTCTGCAATCCCCCTATATTCCACCTGTTTCTCTGTTTAAGCCAATCTTTAAATTTTGAAGGGGCAACTGTATAAACTCTTGCAGGAACTGCCATTTTTACCTTATAACCTTCTGCTTGAAGATGCCAAGTTATTTCAATATCTTCAGTTAAATTTTTCTCATCAAAACCCCCAATTTTATCAAATGCGCTTCTTCTAAAAACCCCCAAGGGACCAGGAGTTACATATATTGAGTCTATAAATTCCAAGAGCTTTCTTGAAAATTTTATAACCTTATATTCTACAGATTGCACTTTTTCTAAAAAGTTATTTTTATTATAAACAAGAACTGAGGATGTAACACTTCCTACTTTTTCATCATTAAAAAATCCAATTGTTTTATCTATTGCTCCTTTCTCAATAAAAGAATCTCCATCAGTAAAACCTATTAATTCTGTATCTGCAAATTTTGCCCCATAATTCTTTGAACCTGCAGCATTTCCGGTATTTTTGGGAGTCTGAACAGCAATTACTTTAGGATATTTTTTAGCAAGAGACTTTATTATTTCATATGAATTGTCTTTTGAACAATCATCAACTACAATAATCTTCTTGAGATTTGTATAACCCCCATCTAAAACAGATTTCACAGTTCTTTCGATTGTTTCTCCTTCATTATAACACGGGATGATAATACTTAGAGAATAGTTTTTATTTGGTTCTGGACAATAGAATATATATTTTTTATTCTGAAAGTATATAAGAACGAATAAAAAAAGAAAATAAAATGCTATAAATATATACACAAGATAGATTACAGTGATTACTTCCATATTAATTCCATTCCTCTATTGAATTGATATGTCTGAAAATTTCTTTGTTTTCTTCCATTATATTATTCGGAACTTTCTTCTTTTAAAGATTATTATGGTGAATTTTATTCTCCCTTTTCCTCTTCAGAACCCTCTTCTTCTTTCACAATATCTACTTCTACCTTTCCCCCTTCTTCTTCCGCTTCCTCCGAATCTTCCTCGGATTCGCCAGAACTTCCTTGTTCTTCCGTCTCAACTTCCCTTTCCACAATTTCAATCTCTCTCTTAATTTCCTCATTTAATCCAAGAATATTTGTTCTTTCATTCTCAGAAACACTAAAATAATCATAAAAATCCTCACTAAGGCTTAATTCATGCGTATGCCCCAATTTCTTCTTTTTTATCAATTCCAAATCGCTTAATTTCTTTATATGTTCATAAGCCTTATTTCCCCTTATTTTAATTATAACTGACTGTTTGATTGGTTGTTTATATGCAATTATCGCAAGAGTTTCCTGTTCTGCTTTTGAGAATTCAGATGAACCAGTCGCAAGTTTATTAATTATGTTAGAATATTCCTGTTTAACATCCATCTTCCATAACTCGTTCTTCTCAACAATTTCAAGTGCAGAATCTTCCTTGTTATATTTATCCTTCAATCTTTCAATCAAATCTCCAATAATTATAGGATTTAAATCGCTCAAAGAGATTAATTCCTGCATGCTCAAAAATCTTCCAGATATGAAAAAAACTGCTTCAAGAATTTTCAAATCATCTTTCTCTCTTGTTTCATCTATCTCTCTTAGAGTTTTGCTTGTTGGCATGATTAATAAAAACAAATCACATTTAAAAGCATTATCAATAATTATTTAATTACAAAATACATTTAATAAATATGAAAAAGAGTGTAAAAAGATGTGCAAAGACCATATCAACAATTTCTATTATCTTACTTATAATATTAATTCTCTTAATAACATTATTTCTTATAAGATTGGTAAGCCCAACTGAAATTGACGATGTTTCACCAGGAATAAATTGTCCAGAAATTGAAATATATAATCCAGACACATTTTATGTAATACTCAATTATAACAACAATCCAATTTCGCAAAACGAAGAATAGTGTGATTATATTTTATCTTTAAATAAAACTCTTGCCTTGCACGGAATAAACCATACTTATAGAGAATTCCTTTACAAAAACATAACTCAAGAAGAATTAAATTTTGGAATTTCAGAATTTAGTAAATGTTTCAATAAATATCCAGAAATGTTCAAACCTCCACAAATGAAAATCTCTCTCGAGAATAAACAATTAATAAAACAAAATAATTTAGAATTGCGCACTGGATTTAATCAAATAACTCATAAGGTTTATCATTGCAATGATTCTTCAAAACCTCGCAATAGTATAATAAATTTATTTTAAAGTTTATATCTTAACAGCGCACCAACACCAGATAATTGAAAGAATTGTTTTCCTTCTTACGACGAATGATTGTTTTGGTGAGGAGTCAAGAAGGGCTTAAAGTTTATATCTTAGCAGCGCTCCAACTCCAGATAATTGAAAGAATTGTTTTCCTTCTTCCGTCTCTGTTGAAACTATTTCAATTTTTGTTCCGTTATCATTTGCAATTTGTTTAAGTTTTCTCATTGATTCTTTATCATAGTCCTTTGATAAAAGCAATATATCAACCGCCCCATATTCAAGCGCTTTTCTTACTCCTTCTTCTTTGTATACAACAAAATCTGGTCTTGCTCCAAGAGTTTCAAAGAACTTTTCCATAAGTTTTTTTTCATAAACAATTTCCTGATTTACAAGTATATCTCTTGATTTTTCAACAAGTTCCTTAAGTCCAGATTCGTCACTTCCACCAATATCAACTTTTCCGAGTATTTTGTTTTGTAAAATAGTTGGAAGATATTCCCCATCAACAAATTCGTCTTTTGTGGGAATTGGTCCTCCGATTAAAATTCCTTTTAATTTTTTATTTTCATAAAATAAATCTTTCATTTCGCTGGCAATTCTCTTGTAGAATTCTTTTGTTAATCCTTCTGTAATTCTGTGAAAACGCTGAGAGGAATTATGAACAATTAATCCATTTGCAATAAAATTATGGTTTTTAGTTTCAATATCTACCATTTTAACATTTTCCAATCTTTTATCTATCTTAGCTATTCTAACGGGCAATAAAGGATATTCATAAATTCTTTTCAATTTTTCAAAAAGAATCTTGTTTTCTTTTATAGGTTCCAAAATAGAACTCCTAAATGTTTGTTTACTCATTAATCTCTTGTTTCTGAAAAAACCACTAACTTTAGAAAAATGTCTCAAACTATAATTACTTTCATTAATTATTTCAGCTACTTTTTTACCAGAAATAAGAATTTGTCTTACACTGCTTTTATCAGATTTAGAATTTATTAAATTTTTTAACTTTTCACTTTTTTCATCAGAAGTAAAACTTATAAAATCCATAAAATTTTCAAGAGATTCTTTCTCATTTATTTGTAATTTAAATACAGGATTATCTGAATAGGGATTCTTTTTATTATCATATTCTTGAAATGAAGAAATTATTGAAAATCTTAATAATAACAATAATACTTGACCTATAAGCGTTTTATTATTGGAAGCTATCCCAACACTATTTTTTATGACATATCCCTCAGCATCAAAAAATCCTCTTAAAAAACCAGCAACAACCTCATTATCAGAATTTAATATTTTTTTTGGAATTTCACTATCTAAAGTTTTTTTAATCTCTGGAAATTCGGATTTTATCAAATTTACTAAAGGTCTACTTGTAAATCTTAATTGATAATAATTTTTATTTTCTCTAAATTTATAACTGCTATTAATATTAAAATAAGAATCATAAATCTTTTTATACATTAAAGCAACTTCTTTCCTTTGTTCAAAGAAAGTGACTCTATCTTTTTCCATACATCCATCACCAATATAATACCCTAAAAATTGAGCAAAATTTTTATCTAATTCTTGAGGAAGTTTAATATTTGTTCCCCTATAATGCAAGGGTTCAGCATATTTATTTACAAAATCATCAAAATTAATTTTAAGTCCTTCGCACAGCCTAAATAAAAAATCTTTTTTTGGATTTTCTTTTCCTATTTCATAATAAGATACAACAGTCTGAACAGAATTCATTATCTCTGCTAATTTTTTTTGCGATAAATTTAATTCTATTCTTCTATTTTTTATTAAATCTTTTCCCGAATCTGTAAGTTTAAAAGAATTATAGTATTTCTTTGAATTAATCTTTTGCCTAATTCCATTTATATTAATTTTTTCAGGCATTAATAATACATCTCCAATTTTTAATTCTTCTGCAGCCTTTTCAATTATTTTGTCACTTTCATAAATAAGAAATAAATGATCCTTAGAAGATTCAATTATTAGTTGGGGGTAAATTGTTTTTATTCTGAATATTTCTTTTTTATTTACATCCCATTTAGCTACAATTGGGGAAGGTTTAAGTGAAATATTATCCTCATTTAATCTCTGCACACTTTTAACAACCATTGGATTATGTACTTCTTCTATTTTAACAATATCCCCTTCTTCTAATTGAATAAGAGTTCCAAAAGGATGGCATTGTCCTCCCGCCCTTACTTTGCTTGGAACACCGGAAGTCATCTTTTGAAGTATTTCTATTCTCTTTCCTTCAAGCATTCCTATTGTAGCTTCTTTTCTATCCATAACCAATAAAGCAAATATTTCAGAAACTTCAAGAATTTCTCTTAATGGCTCTAAAACAAAATCCTTATCACATCTATAAAGTCTTGATTTCAAAGGCAATGGAGGTTCAACCCCCCATAACTGCAAATCATCCTGTCCTTCAATTTTTGATATATTCCCACAAAATATTGCAAGCCCATTTTCAGGATTCTTTTTTAAATCTTTTATATATCTCACTATTTTATCAAGAGCATCAACAACATTTTTCCTTGTTGAAGTAGATTTTATATTTTTGGCTGTTGATTTCTCTGCTTCCAGCTGTTTCTGAACTGCAACAACATCATATCCTGCAGAGACATAAACTGTAATCAATTCTGTATGCCTTCCCTTATGCTTTTCGAGCTCTTCCAAGAGATTTTCAAGCTCCATTTTACTCATCATTGTCATTTTATTTTTCTACTATCTTAGTTTTTCTTTTACATTGTAGCTTTTCTTTTTTCTAAAAAGAAAAACCCATTGCCATAATTAAAGAAATCGCTGGGGGTTTATAAAATTTGGTTAATCAGAAAAGAATGTTATGTGTTAAATAAATTTAATTTATTTCTCTAGAAACTCAATCTTATGCTCTTTTCCGATTTTAATAACAATCGCTCCAGAAGCAGACATAAAATCTTCTTTATAATTTTCTAATATTTTATAATTCGGAGTAATAAATTCCTTAACAGGACAATTTAATGGTAATTTATTTTTACTCTTTTCTTGTCTAACAAAAGATAAATCATTTATAATTATATTAAAATCTGAAGAATCTTTAACTTTCTCCGCTTCAGGCCATTCATTAATATGAACTGATTTTATTTTTTCTGTTTTTTCAAAATATTCTTTATAAATTTCTTCTGTTATAAAAGGCATAATAGGAGCAATCAATTTTAATATTGTTAAAAGAGATTTATATAAAGTATATTGCGCTGAAATCTTTTCCTCTCCTTTTCCTTGATAAACTCTTTTCTTTACAATTTCTAAATAATTATCACAAAAATCACTCCAAAAGAAATTTTCAACATCTGACTTGACTTTTGAATATTCGTAATTAACAAAATTATTCGTTGAATCTTTAACAAGTAAATTTAATTTATTCAAAAATAATTCATCCAAATTCTCCAATTTTTTGGGCTTTTTTCCTTTATAATCTTTTAAATTCATAAAAACAAATTTTGAAGCATTAATCAATTTATTTATCATTTTCGTTCCCGAAACTAAATCCTTCTCCTGATAATCTAAATCACTCCCTAATTTACACCCAGCAGCCCAAAATCTTAATGCGTCTGCACCGTAATTTTCAAGAACAACTTTTGGGTCAATAACATTTCCTTTTGACTTTGACATTTTTTCTCCACTTAAAGAAACAATTCCAGATATAACAATATTTTTCCATGGAATTTTATTTTCATGCAAATAACTTTTAACAATTGTATAAAATGCCCAAGTTCTTATTATATCATGTGCATTTGGTCTTAATGCATAAGGAATTTTTATTTTTCCATTTACAAGAGAAGAAGCAATTGCAGGAGTTAAAGAAGATGTTGCCCATGTATCTAAAACCCTATTTTCTGGTTGTGCTTCTAATTTGCACTTTGAACATTTTTTCTTAATTTGAAGGGGATCAACAGGCAGTTCTTTTTCTTCAGCTAAAATGATTTCTCCGCATTTTTTGCATTCCCATACAGGAATAGGAACTCCAAAATGTCTCTCTCTTGAAATACTCCAATCCCATTCAAGTCCATTAACCCAATTATCATATCTTTTTTTCATAAACTCTGGATACCATTTAATTTTATTTCCTTGTTCAATAAATTTTCTCTTTTTATCCAGTATTTTTATGAACCATTGTTCTGTTGTCACAAATTCGATAGGGGTTCCACATTTATCGTGAACATTTACAACATGAACAATCTCCTTCTGCTCAAGAATAAGATTCTTTTTTTTCAAATCTTCAAGAATTTTTTTTCTTGCTTCTCTAATCTTCAATCCCTTGTAATTTCCAGAATTAATTCTTCCAGATTTATCAAATATCAATTTTGGATTTAATTTATGCTTATTAATTGCATCAACATCATATTTATCTCCATAAGAACAAATCATTAGAACTCCTGTTCCTTTCTCAATGCTTGCAGACGCATCCGCAATTATAGGCACTTCAAAATCAAATAAAGGAACTTTGGCTTTCTTACCGATTAAATTTGAATATCTTTTATCTGAAGGATTAACAAAAACTCCAACACAAGCTTGTGACATTTCTGGTCTTGTTGTTGCTATAGGAAGTTCCTTTCCTTCACATTGGAACTTAATAGTTGAAAATAAACTTTTTTCTTCTTTATCCTCAAGTTCTGCCTGTGCAATAGGAGTTTGGCATTCAGGGCACCAAATTGTAGGAAATTCTTTTTTGTATATTTCATTTTTTTTATACAAATCAATAAAAGATTTTTGAGATATTTTTCTTGTATTATCATCAATTGTAGAATATGAAACATTATAATCGCAAGATACTCCAAGATTCTTCCAATCTTGAATAAAATCTGGAGTAACATTCTTTAATGTCTTTATGCATAATTGAATAAAATCTTCTCTAGACATATCCTTGCTTTTGACATTATTTATTTTTTCAACTAATCTCTCAGTTGGCAATCCATTATCATCTGTCCCAAATGGATAAAAAACACTTCCACCCTTTCCAACTAAAAACATTCTTCTAAATCTAACAATAAAATCTTGTTGAGAATAACTAAATGCATGTCCTATATGCATCTTTCCAGATACAGTTGGAGGAGGAGTATCTATTGAATAAATTTCTTTCTTGCTTAAATCTGCTTTGAAAATATTTTCTTTTTCCCAGTATTTCTTCCATTTATTTTCAACTTCTTTAAAATCAAATTTTGAACCAGCCATAAATAATACCATCCACCAAACTTTTAAAAACTATCTCTCTTTAAAATATTCATGGCATCAGACAATAAAATAAACCTTCCTGGAGGATTTGGAGGGTTGATGAGATACAGTGAGGAATATTCAAGTTATGTCAATTTAAAACCAACCCATGTTGTTTTGTTTGTAATTTTAATAGTAGCGTTCAGAATAGCAATGCCTTATATCTTCTAAAAAAACTTTACTTTTCTAAACTAAAATAACAAACCTTCAAAATTTTTATATACAGAAAGTCTTTCTAATTCTCCAACTTTATCTGCTAATCCTCTTTCAACTAGAGATTTATAAGGAATAACTTTTAATGAAATAATTGGGAGTATATCCTCATTCTTTTCGTTAGCCTCATTATATATTCCTTTTAAAATAATATCATAAAGTTCTTTCATCTTGCAATCATCAAGATCTTTCTTCAACCAAAAAACACCAAATATTTCAGGAATTGTTTCAAAATCTTTTTTCTGAAGAAGTGTTTTAATAAACAATCTTTGCTCCCCTACATCCTTTTTCTTAATCTTGCCTGCTCCTTCTTTCCAATAAATTGTTACAGGTTCACTATTATCATATGCATAAAGAGATTTACTACAAATTGTAAATGTCTCTTTATTAGATTTTAAATCAAATTCCCCCGAATACTCCTTTCCTTCAAAACTTACCTTTCCCACAATGCTAAAAAGAGTCTATCTTTTTAATCTTTTATATTCTTCAAAATAGAAATAAAAGATATATCAAAACAAATAAAAACCCAATCTTATTATTCAAAATATGTTCCCAGGAGTTGACCCAAGACAAATGCAAGGAATGCTTAAAAAAATGGGCATTTCTCAGGAAGATGTAGATGCTTCTAGAGTTATAATTGAAAAATCAGATGGAAATAAAATAATAATAGAAAACCCCTCTGTTCAAAAAATAAAAATGCAAGGACAAGAAACTTTTCAAATTGCAGGGGATATTCACGAAGAATCTGGAGAAACAAAAATTTCTGAAGAAGATATCCAAACAATTGTAGAAAAGACAGGAGTTTCAAAGAAAAAAGCAAAAGAAACTCTTGAAAAAACTGGAGATTTAGCAGAAGCAATATTGGAGTTGAGTGAATAAAATAACTAACATAAAATAAAAAACTGTGGAGATAGAATTATTTATTATTAATAATTAAATAAATATCAAATATAAATATACATCAATATCAAAATCTTAATTAATTTTATAAAATTTCCAAAAAACTTTCACTCCTTGAAAACAGCAAAAGATATATAAATATCAACATCATAGTAAATCATACTTCTAATTAACTTAAAAGGAAGACGGATGTATGAAAGAGGATAAATTTTCGTGTATGAAAAGGAAGATGAAAACTAATTAAATGGAAGAAAACAAAGAAATTTTCAAGCGTATTAATTCCAAGGAGAGAATGAATTAATATGGAAGAAATAATTCAAGAAAAAATAAGTGCAGACCATCTTTTATATGTGAGTTTGAAATACACAAAAACCTGCGATGTTATAAAAAATCTCATTCTAAGATGGAGAAAGATGATTGAAACTAGCATAGAGGAAATTTTAAAACACGCAAAGAAAAGAAAAAAGGTAAGTTCAATATCTTCTAATCCCCTCGGAAAAATAGAAGAAATAAGAAAATTATTCAAAAAAGAAAAGAATTTTCTTGAGATTCTTGACTTGTATGAGATGTTCAGAAAAATTGACGAATTAAGAACCGAAAGAATAGGAGAATTTAGAAAAAATGTCGCTCTTAGAATTTTTTATCAAGGAAAAGAGATAAATGTGGATTTGGAAAAACTAAAGGAATATGCCGAAAAGCTGGAAAAGTTTATAAGTACAACAAAACAATTTCTTCTATCAAAATAGATTAAAAAATATTACAAAAAGCTATAAAATGAACAGAATAATCGTAATAACTTCTGGCAAGGGCGGAGTTGGAAAAACCACAACTGCAATAAATTTGGGTGCTGCTATGAATTATTTTGGAAAAGATGTTCTTGTAATTGATGGAAATCTATCCACTCCAAATGTAGGGATTCATCTTAATTCTCCCGAAGTTCCAATAAACCTCAATCATGTTTTACTTGGTAAAGCAGATGCTTTGGAAGCAGTTTATGAACATGAGTCTGGATTGAAAGTGATGCCTTCCTCTCTTTCTATAAAGGAATTAAAGAGAGTAAGACCAGAGAGAATAAACGATTTCAAAAAAGATTTTAAAAAATTGTCAGATTATATAATTGTTGATAGTGCTGCGGGTTTGGGAGAGGAAACACTTTCAACTATGGAATTAGCTGATGAACTCATAATAATTACTAATGCTGAAATGCCTGCAATAACTGATGCTCTTAAAACAATAAAACTTGCTGAACAGATGAAAAAACCTGTTTTGGGGGTCATAGTTACAAGAGTAAGAAGAGATGGTATAGAAATGAGTTCTGAAGCAGTAAGAGATATGCTTGAAACTCCAATTTTGGGAATGATTCCTGAAGATATGAATGTTAAAAGGTCATTAAATATAAAGGATGCTGTTGTTCATACTCATCCACAATCTAATGCTTCAAGAGCTTACAAAGAAATTGCTGCACGAATAGTAAATGTAGAATATGATTCTAATAAAGACAGATTGCCATTTTGGAAGAGAATTCTAAAAAGAAGTTATTAATTTTTACAAAATTAAATAGGTTTAATATTTTCATCTTTAAGAAAATCTTCTAAATGATGCCAAGATCCGCAAGAGCAGGGGCCATCAGCAGTATCACAACCTATCTTACTATTATAACCAAATCTAGTACTCAATTCTTCCATTTTTTTGGGATTAATTGCGTTTCTATTTTTATCAAATGAATAAGAAAGAACATTATCAAAAGAGGGACCAATTTCTTCTTTTTGTATATTTTTTATTGCTTTTTCCCTAAGTCTTTTTAAAGCGGAATAATTTTCTGCCATTTAACTTATCCTGCACCCGGGTTCAATATCTTTCTCGGGAATAATAACAGAACCCTCTATTAAAGGAATAATTATATCATCTCCTAGAAAACCAATTACAATTAAATCGCTATTATTTACATTTAATTTAATCTTTTTTGAATAATTTTTTCCATTACAATTAATTACAATTTTACCCTTTTCAATTTCTTTAATCATTCCTACTCTCATTTCAAGTTTTGCCCAATCTTCAAAATTAATTATATTTTCCATTTTATTTTATAAACTCAATTTTACTTCCCACTGAAACTTCTCCTTTTGGTTTTATTAACACAACTTTCGTGTGATCAGATGAAACAGCAGCTAACAACATTCCTTGACTTTCAATTCCTTTCATTAATCTTGGTTTTAAATTAACAAAAACAACAATCTTTTTTCCATTCAATTCTTCTTTAGAATAATATCCTTTAATTCCAGCGCAAATAACCCTTTCCCCAATTTCAGAACCAACATTTAAAATCAATTTGTAAAGCTTATCTGCTCCTTCAATATCTTCAGCTTTTAGTATTTCGGCAACTCGCAAATCAATCTTTTGCCATTCTGAAAATTCAATTATGCCTTCCATCTTAAATCTTCTTAAATAAAATCTCGCCTTTTTTAATTTTTGCTGCACTGAACTGCTTCATTATTTTCTCTGCTGATTCAGGAATAAAAGGCAATAGCAAATCTGCAATTTTTAGGATACTCTCTTTAAGTTCATACAAGATTTTCTTATCTTTTGTTTCCCAGATTTTTTTGTTCTGAACATACCAATTACAATAATCAATTAACCTAAAAATAGAATTAAGTGCCTTATCAAACTCAAAAGAATTAAAATAATTTTCTACTTCAATAATAGTTACATCAATAATTTCTTGTAAATTACTAATCTCTTTAATTTGCAAGTTCCCCTTATTAAGATAATCTAAACTTAAATGACTACCTCCAATTAACTTTTCTTTATCCAAATTAGAACTAAAGATTGCTCCCCGAATAGTTACTTTTCTTTCTTTCAACAGTTTTTTCCATTTAATGTCTAAACCTCTATTCTCGCATTTTTCAATTCCGTTCTGCTCAATCAAGCCTGCAACTCTGCTGACTAAATTTCCTAATTTGTTTGCAAGCTCATTATTGTGCCGTGCAATCAAAATTTCTTCATTAAAATCAGAATCATCAAAAACATTACATCTAAATAAGGCATATCTAACAGCATCTGTAGAATATTTATTCAATAATTCAAGAGGGTCAATTACATTTCCCAAACTCTTTGACATTTTCTTTCCACCACTAATTAAATATCCATGAACCAATAGTTTGCCTGGTAATTTGTATCCTGCAGACATTAAAATAGCAGGCCAAATAACACTATGAAACCAGTTAATTCCTTTTCCAATAACATGCACATCAGCAGGCCATTGTTTTTTAGCTCCACTAATATAATTAATCAAAGCATCAACCCAAACCCAAACCTTATATTTTTTATCCAAAGGAAAATCAATTCCCCACTCTACATCTTTTCTAGTAATACAGACATCCTTTAATCCTTGTTTTAATCTAAAAAGGATTTCCTTTTTCTTTGATTCAGGAACAATATACTTTTCTACAAATTTTATCAGTTTATTTTGATATTTACTTAATCTAAAAAAATAAGCTTGTTCTTTCATATGTTCTGGCACCTTATTATGCTCAGGACATTTACCATCAACTAAATCCTTCTCGGTTATATAAGTTTCACATCCAATACAATAATACCCCTCATATTCTCCCCTATAGATATCACCTTTATTAATAATCTTCTTAAGAATCTCCTGAACTACTTTTGCATGTTCACTAGCACTAGTCCGAATAAACTTATCATAAGAAATATTAAGTTTCTTACACAATTCTAAAAAAAATCCAGTGTTCTTATCAACAAAATCCTTCACAGAAACACCAGCAGCTTCTGCAGCCTGAACATTTTTCTGAGCATTCTCATCTACTCCAGTTAAAAAGAAAACATCATAATCCTTCTTCTTTTTCCATCTTACTAAAGCATCAGCTATAACTTTCTCAAATGCGTGACCTATATGAGGTCTTGCATTCACGTAATCAATTGCTGTTGTAACATAAAATTTATTTTTCATATAAGAATCATATAAAAGAGATATAAAAAGTTAATTATTCATATAATCTGCTAATATAATCTTAAAAATTTAGGTGTATATTCAGAATCATAACTAATAAATAAATATTTCAAACCGGTTCCTTTAAATTTCCCCTCCATTTTTCGGACTTCTTCAAAAGGATAATTTACTATGCTTTTATTATGAAAACTTAATTTAATTTTATATAATTTATACTAACTCAATTTTTCCCCTTCTTACTTCTTTTTCTAACCAAATATCAGTATAAATTTTAGCTAAATGCTCATATCTGCCTTCTTTTGTGGCAAAAATTTGGTTTCTCAATTTCATATAAAAATCCATTGCTTTTTGAGAGGGTTTGAAAAAAGGGGATGTTGCAACATATGGATTTGGAGAAGTAATTGGTTTCCCTTTTTTCCAATCAGCATTAATTAATGCTCTGTAAGCAGCAACTTCATGAACACAATGAAAGATTTCTCCACTAATATTAACATATTTAATATATCCCTTTTTATCACCACAATGGCAACCCGGTTCTAGCCAAGTATCCGGCCAAGTAGAATAAAATTCTTTATCTTTTTCTGAATATGAAACAGGAAGCCTTCTAAACCTCATTTCATAAAATTTATCCTGCTCACTTGTTGACGGCACCTTAACAATTCTTTCTGCTTTGCCACTTAGAATTATTTTTCTTGCTTTTTCAGGAGTCATCATTTTTCTATTCTTTATTTTAAGAATTGCACGTTTGATTTCAGCTCTTTCTTGCGAAGATAAACTTTTTGCACTTTTTGATTTTAATAACGCTTCTAAAGTGTCGTATTTTCTAATTTGAATTAAAGGCTCAGCATTTTTAGCATGCAAATAACCTTCAATAGCATCAGAAATCAAATAAGTTTTATTTTTCTTGTCAGTTATGCCTCTGTAATTGATACCACCATAATCTTCACGCAAGCTTTCTGGATTTTTTTTAAAATTGCTTCTTAAAGATTCAATTTTTCCTTTTATTGATTTTTGCAGAGTAAATTCTTCATTTATAGCTTCTTGTTTTGTTTTGATTCTTTTAAGTTTTAATGGTTGAACATTTTTTCTTAGTGTTCTGGCATTAATAGATTCGTAAAGAAAACCTTCTGGAAGAATTAAGGCGGTTTCTTGGTCTAATCTTTCAATAGAATCTAAGATTATAGTTATTTGCTCTAAACTTGGTTTACCACTATCTAAAATCCTCATATCTTGAGTTAAGTCTATTTTATATTGAAAACTTTTTATAGAAGGCAGTTTATTTGCCTCCAAAATTTTTTCCCATCCAGTAAAAATTGTCATACAAAATAGTTTACTATTAAAATTTATAAGGATTATTGTTGTAGAAAGAGGTATATAACAATTATATTTCTTAAAATAAAAACCTATATATAAGAATTATTGTAATAAAGAATGATTAATAAAGACACCATAATACACAAACCTTTTAAAAGAAAACCCCCATATAATTAAAATGTTCTCAAAAAAAACCTGCCAAAGATGTGGAAGAAAAACGAGCAAAGAGAGTAGTTTTTGTCCAACATGTGGAATTCCATTAAAGAAGAACCAAAGAAGAGAAGAGTTTGGAATACTTGGAGAGGATGATTCTTTTGATGAAGTTGAATCTCTTTCAAATTCTATATTTGGAGGAATGAGTGAAATGGGTGGAGGTTTTATGAATAAAATGATTTCAAGCACAATGAAGATGCTTGAAAAAGAGATGGAAAGAGAGATGCAGGGGGGAAGAAATAGAACTCAAAACCAAAGCAACAACAATTTTCCAAGAACAAAATTTAAGTTAATGATAAATGGAAAGGAAATAAATTTAAATAATGGGATGGGAGAAGTTGAAAATGTTGAAAAAAAAGAAAAACAAAAAGAAAGAGCAATAAAATTCAAAAAATTTTCGGATGAACAAATAAAAAAATTTTCTAAACTCCCAAGAAAAGAACCAAAGACAGATTTGAAAAGAATTGCAGACAGAATAAGTTATGAAATTGAAATTCCCGGAGTTGATTCTTTTGAAGAAGTTTCTATACTTCCATTAGAAAATAGTATAGAAATAAAAGCTATTGCAAAAGAGAAAGCTTATTCAAAATCTATTCAAATAAATCTTCCAATAATAAATTATGCTTTTTCAAAAGGATTGCTTGTTCTTGAGTTTCAGGGGAATTAATTATCAGTAAAAATATGCAATTAAGTCTAATTAGTTAATTCACAAAACTTATAAATAGTCCAATTTTTTGGATTGAGTAATGAGGCTATAGCTCAGTCTGGTTAGAGCATCGTCCTGATACGGCGGGGGTCCAAGGTTCAAATCCTTGTAGCCTCATTGTAAATAAATATATTTAAGAAAATAAGAAATAGTAAAATAATAAAAAATATTTTAATTGAGATTAATACTTTTTAGAAATCTTATTCAATTCTTTTGTAATTTCCTTCATTCCAGTAGAGCCAAAGCCCCTTTCTCCCCTTTCTGTATCTGAGAGTTTTTTCACCTCAATTATTTTAGCCTTAACGATAGGAATTAAAATTATCTGAGCTATTCTCATTCCCTTTTCAACTTCCACAGTTTTATCATTCATATTAACAAGCATTACTGAAACCTCTCCTCTGTATCCGCTATCAAAAGTCCCTGCAACAGTATGCACATTCATTTTCTGAACAATTCCTGCTCTATCTCTAACAATTCCCACATATCCTTTAGGAACTTCAATAGCAATTCCAGTTCTAACATCTTTTTGTTCAAATGGAAATAAACTAACATTCTCTATAGCCTTCAAGTCAAAACCTGCGTCGGTGCCAAAAGCATATTCTGGGGATTCTGCATTTTTTGACAATTTAAGAAAATTTAATATAATTTCATCTTTTTTATCAATTCCTTTTTTCATATCAATCACAAATAAATAAACTTTTTAAATTATACTAAATTTTTGCAACACAACCCCAACCTTTTTAAATGAACTTTTTGTAAAATAATTATGACTCACGGAATGTATCATTATATAAAACAAGCTTGGAAAAAACCCGATTCAAGAGTTCTTATGAACCGGATGACTGAATGGAGAAAAGAACCAACTCAAGTCAGTGTTGAAAAGCCATTAAGATTAGATAGAGCAAGAGCACTTGGATATAAGGATAAAATGGGATTCGTAGTAATAAGAGTGAGAGTAAAAAGAGGGGGGCACAGAAGACCAAGACCCAACAAGGGAAGAAGAGGTAAAAGAATGCATACAAGAAAAAACTTGACAATGTCTTACAAATGGATTGCCGAGCAAAGAGTTGCAAACAAGCATAAAAATCTTGAAATTTTAAATTCTTATGAAGTTGGAAAAGATGGAATAAATTCTTTCTTTGAAGTAATATGTGTTGATCCTCAAAGACCAGAAATAAAAAATGATCCAACAATGGTTTGGATAACAAAAGGTTCAAACAAAAACAGAGTTTTAAGAGGACTTACAAGTTCTGCAAAGAAATCAAGAGGATTAAGAAGTAAAGATCCAACAAACAAAAATAGACCAAGTGTAAGTTCTGGAAATATTCCAAATCCAGTTTCTGGAAGAAGATATATGATGCATAAATAAGTTGAGTGCAATAGAAAGCTTTGAAAAATCCAAAAAGATTATTTTTTGCTTGTTAATAAAAACGATGGATGATAATAATATGATTGTATAATTAATAATATAGTTTATAATTCATTAAAAATAAATAATATAATAAAATTAGTATTCTGTTATAGATAATTAAATTCCTTAAAAATAGGGTTATTCAAAGTTGTCAATAATATTTAGTTCATATAAACTTCCCAAAACTTATTTAAACTTCTTATACGACTATATAATTATGAACTTAAAAGGAAGTGAAACGGAAAAGAATTTGCTTAAAGCATTTGCCGGTGAGAGCCAAGCAAGAAACAGATATACATATTTTGCATCTGTTGCAAAAAAAGAAGGATATGAACAAATTTCTGCAATATTTATAGAAACAGCAGACAATGAAAAAGAGCACGCAAAGATTTTCTTCAAACATTTAGAAAAATCCGAGGGACTCCCAGTTAAAATAAATGCAGGTTATCCCGCTGGAAAAATAGGGATAACAAGAGAAAATCTTATTGCATCTGCAAACGGAGAAAAAGAAGAATGGAGCTCTTTATATCCCAATTTTGAAAAGATTGCAAGAAAAGAGGGATTCAAAGAAATTGCAAACTCATTCAAAGAAATTGCAGAAGTTGAAGAACAACATGAAAAAAGATATAAAATTCTTTTCAAAAATATTGAAGGGAAAAAAGTTTTCAAAAAAGATAAAGTTGTATTATGGATATGCAGAAATTGCGGTTATGTTCATGAAGGAAAAGAAGCGCCCAAGCAATGTCCCGCATGCAAACATCCTCAGGCATATTATGAAATATTAAAGGAGAATTATTAATAATTAACCATGACAGAAAAAAAAGAAATATATAAATGCGAAATATGCGGAAACATTGTAGAAGTTTTACATGAAGGTGGAGGAACATTAATATGCTGTGGGCAACCAATGAAACTTCAAGAAGAAAATTCTGTTGACGCTTCCCAAGAAAAGCATGTTCCAATAATTAAGGGAAAAAATGTTAAAATTGGTTCTTCTGAACATCCTATGACTGCAGAACATTACATTGAATGGATTGAAGCAACTTCAGAAGATGGGCAAACTGCTAAAGTTTTTCTAAAGATAGACTCAAAGCCAGAAGCGAAGTTTTCTTTTAAACCTCTGACAGCAAGAGCATATTGCAATTTGCATGGTTTGTGGAAGAGTGAAGAAGAGTAAATAATTAAAAACATCTTCTTCTTCATAATTAAATGAATAGATATTGTGTAATTTCATCAAGGTGTTTAGAAATTACCCTTCAGATACGAGAGGAAAATCAAAAAAAACCTGGAGGTTGTTTTTAATGTTATATTCAAAACTCACAGAACTTTATGGCAATCTCGGAAATACAACAAAACGCCTTGAAAAAATAGAGATTCTCTCAAAATTCTTAGAACATTTACCTGAAGAGGAGAGAGAAACAATTTATCTTTTAGAAGGAAATATTTATCCCGAATATGATGAAAGAAAAATAGGAATTTCAAATCAAATTGCAATGAAAGCGATTTCTAAAGCCACAGGAACAGATTCAAAAAAAGTTGTTCAAGAATGGAAAAAAATAGGAGATTTGGGAGAAGTTGCAAAAAAACTAATTCAAGAAAAAAAGCAGAGAACCTTGCAATCTCATATTCTAACCGTAAAAAAAGTTCTTGAAAATTTAAGAAAACTTCCTGAATTGGAAGGAAAAGGAACCATTGATAAAAAACTCTCTCTTATAACAGAATTATTAACTTCTGCGGAACCCTCAGAAGCACTTTATTTAATAAGAACTTTAATAGGAGATTTAAGAATTGGAATTCAGGAAAGCACAGTTAGAGAATCTTTAGCAAAAGCATTTTTTGAAGACTCAGAAGAAGCCCCAGTTAAAATTCAAGAAGCAATTGATAAATCCAACGATACTGCAGAAGTATTTGATTATTGCAAAAAAAGAAATATAAAAGAATTAGAGAAAATTTCTATGCAAGTTGGAAAACCAATAAAAGCAATGCTCGCTCAAAAAGTTTCAACAATTAAAGAAGGATTTGAAGCACTTGGAGTTCCATGCGCATTAGAATATAAATATGATGGATTTAGATTAATAATCCATAAAAAGAATTCAGAAATTAAACTTTTTACAAGAAGTCTTGAGAATGTAACAAAACAATTTCCAGAAGTTGTTGAATACGTAAAACAATTCGTAAAGGGAAATTCTTTGATTATTGATTCTGAAGCAGTTGGTTATGATAAAAAAACAAAAGAATATACTTCTTTTCAGCACATAAGCCAGAGAATAAGAAGAAAATACAATATTGAAAAACTCCAGGAAGAACTTCCTGTGGAAATAAATGTTTTTGATGTTTTGTATTACAATGGAAAATCAATGATTGACAAGCCTTTTGAAGAGAGAGCAAAATTAGTAAGAGAAATAATAACAAATCATCCTTACAAAATAATTTCGTCAAAACAAATAATTACATCTGATGAAAAGAAAGCAAATGAATTTTACAAAGAAGCTCTTAAAAATAATCAGGAAGGAATAATGATGAAGAATATTAAAGCTCCTTACAAACCCGGAAGGAGAGTTGGATATATGCTTAAATTAAAACCAGAAGAAAAAGATTTAGACTTGGTTATAACAGGAGCAGAATATGGAAAAGGAAAGCGTTTCGGTTGGTTTTCAAGTTTCATTGTTTCATGCAAGGGAAAAAATAAAGGAGAATATCTTGAGGTTGGAAAAGTAGGAACTGGCATTGTTGAAAAAGAAGAGAGCAAAGAAAACAATACAAAAGTTTCATTCCACGAATTAACAGAGAAAATAAAACCAATTATTGAAAAGGAAGATAAAGATAGAGTTTACATAAAACCAAGCATAATTGTGGCAGTGACTTATCAAGAAATTCAAAAATCTCCAAATTATAATTCTGGATGGGCTTTGAGATTTCCAAGAATAACCACATTAAGAGAAGACAAACCCCTTTCTGAAATTGCTGATTTGAAAGAGATTGAAAAAGATTTCATAAATCAAAAAAGAAACTGGAAATATGGGTGAAGATATAGAAAGAGATAATTATCTATAACAGTTATAAACTTAAATTAATTGTAACATTTATATTATTTTATTAATCCAAATAATCTTGTTTTATCATTAATTAAATTCTTTCTTCCTAAGGGCGGGTGGGGGACTTATTCATATCTATCCGCTAACTAAACTTCTTCCTTCATAAAAAATATAAACTCTTTCATATTAAAATATTCATGTCAGAAACAACCAATTATCTCTCTTTATCCATAAAACTTATACTAATATTATCCATAATAAATGGTTTTTATAATCATCTTTGGCATATAGTTTCAACAAACATATTTCTGCTTATTCTTATATTTGTTCCACAGGCAATAAAATCAAAGTATGATGTTAAAATTCCAAAAGAATTTGAATGGTCTCTCTTAATATTTGTAATAGTTACTCTTCTACTTGGAAGCATAAGCGGAATAATTGTCCCAATATTTTTTGGAATATTCATTTCTTTTATAGGATTTATGATTCTTGCAATTTTATATTCAGCAAACCAAATAAAGAAAAATTATTTTCTTATAATACTTTTTTCATTTAATTTTTCTGTTGTATTTGGGGTTACAATAGAACTTGCAAAATATTATCTTAAACTTATCTTAAAATACCCTCTTTCTGTAAGCAATTTAGCATATTCAATGCAAACTCTTACTTTTGTTGTTATAGGGGCGGCAATATCTTCCATAATAGGATATTTTTATATGGCATATCCAAAAGGAATATTAAGAAACTTTTTCAGGAATGTAACAGAAAAAAATCCTTCTTTATTCAAAAGAACAGAAGTTCTAAAAGAAGAAATATTTGAATTAATAAAAAAAGGAGAAAGTGAAAATATTGAATTTAAATCTACATTTAGAACAAACCTTCATACAAATGAGATTGACAGAAAAGTAGAATATTCTGCATTAAAAACAATTGCAGCATTTATTAATTCAAGGGGTGGAATTCTTTTGATAGGTATAAATGATTCCAAAGAAATAATTGGAATAGAAAAAGATAATTTTGTAAATTCAGATAAATTCTCTTTGCATATAACAAACATTATAAAAACAAGATTGGGAAAAAACAGTTCCTCTCTTGTAACATCTAAATTTATTGATGTTGATGGAAAAGTAGTTTTAAAGATAGAATGTGAAAGGGGAAATAAACCTGTTTTCTTAAAAACTCAAGAGAATGAAGAAGAATTTTACATAAGAACAGGAGCTTCAAGTGCACAAATAAAGGGGAGCGAATTGGTGGAATACATAGAAAAGAATTTCAAAAAGTAAAAAACTCTCCAAATTATCCCGTCGAGCCATTTAAAAACCTTTATAAACCCAATTTTTCTTTATAAACTAATAAAATGGCATCTAAAAGTAACTATAAAATTCAAAACATTGTTGCAACTGCTTCTTTGGGCAAACCTGTTCCTTTAACAAAGCTTGCAAGAACTCAGCCAAATACAGAATATAATCCTGAAACTTTTCCCGGATTGGTTTTAAGAGTTAAGGAGCCAAAATCAGCAGTATTGGTCTTTTCATCAGGAAATCTTGTATGTACAGGAACAAAATCTCTAACACAAGTAAGAGAAGTTATAGATGCTGTAATAAAACAACTTAAAAAAATAAGTGTGAATATAACTGGAAAACCAAAAATAACAGTTCAAAATATAGTTGCTTCTGGAAGCATTGAACTTAAACTTAATCTTAATTTTCTTGCACTTGAAATGGAAAACACAGAATACGAGCCAGAGCAGTTTCCAGGACTCGTTTACAAGCTGGTGGACCCAACAGCAACCTTTCTCTTGTTCTCAAACGGAAAGCTTGTATGCACAGGAACAAAGAACAAGCAACAGCTTGAAGACAGCATGGACCAGCTTTTGAAGAATGTAAAGACTGCGCTTAAAAACTACAAATAATCCAATACATTCTATAGTATATACAAATTTATAAAAAAGGGCTTTTTCATTAAAAATAATGAAAGAAACTAAATTTTCAGGCATTCGTATAATGAATAATTTTATCCGAATGGAAGAAACTAAATTTTCAGGCATTTTAATAAATTAAAATGGGAGATAGTAATTATTCGGAAGGGGAGTATTCTGGAACTAATCCAGAGGAAGAAGACTCTAAGAGCAATTCTGAAGCAGAACAAAAGAGAAAGCCAAAATCGGATGACTTAATAATAGAAGCAAAGAATTTCTTCAACTTTAACAAAGAAGACTTAGGAGAATCTATACGTAAAAGAACAAACGTTATTTATCTTGATTTTATGAAACTTACAGAATTTTCAAACAAACTTTCAGATGAAATAATGATAAATCCCGAAGAAACACTAAGCATTATAGAGCTTGCAGTTGAAGAGCTCGGGCTTGTAAAAAACGCGCGTGTGAGATTAAAAAATTTCTCTGAAGCTCACCAAATAAAAGTAAGAAACATTCGTTCAAAACACCTTAACGAACTTGTAATACTTGAAGGAATAATAAGACAAGCATCTGATGTTCGTCCTCAGGTTGTAAATGCAAAATTTGAATGCCCAAGTTGTGGAACAGTTATATCTGTGCTTCAAATTGAAAAAAAGTTTAGGGAACCAAGCAGATGTTCTTGTGGAAGAAGGGGAAGTTTTAGATTAATTTCAAAAGATATGGTTGATACTCAAAGATTAGTTATTGAAGAATCTCCTGAATCCCTTTCAGGAGGAGAGCAACCAAAAAGAATGAATATATTTGTAAAAGAAGATTTGGTTGAACCAAAAATGGAAGATAAAACAACCCCCGGAGCAAAAATAAAAGTTATAGGAATACTAAAGGAAGTTCCCGTTCCCTTGCCAACTGGAGGATTATCCACAAGATTTGAACTTGCAGTAGAAGCAAATAATATTATTCCTATGGAAGAAACATTTGAAGAATTAGATATAAACGATGAAGATGAAAGACAAATTCACGAATTATCTGAAGACCCAAAAATATTTGAAAATTTAGCAAAGAGTATTGTTCCAAGTGTTTGGGGATATGAAGAAATAAAGAAAGCTTTAGTTTTACAATTATTTGGAGGGGTTAGAAAACAAATGTCTGATGGTTCAAAATCAAGAGGAGACATACATATTTTGCTTATAGGTGATCCGGGTGTGGCGAAAAGTGTGACGCTGGTTTTTATGTCTAACATTTCTCCAAAAGGAAGATATGTTGTAGGTAAATCTGCATCAGGAGCAGGTTTGACTGCTACAGTTGTAAGAGATGAATATCTCAAGGGATGGAGTCTTGAAGCAGGGGCAATGGTTCTTGCCAATAAAGGATTGGTTTGTCTGCATCCAGATACAAAAATAATAACAAATAACAATGTAAAGAACATTTCTTCATTATTTGAAGAAAGCAAATTGAAAGAAATTAAATTAGAGAAAACTAAAGCACAAATAAATGATAAAATAATTCCTATAATAACATACAATGAAAATTACAGCTTTTCTAAAGCAAATTCATCTATTATAAGCAGAAAAAAATATGCAGGAGAATTGCTAAAAATTAAGTTTGAATCTGGGTTTTCAATTAAATTAACTCCTAACCATCAAATCATAAACGGGAATACAATTTTATGGAAAGAAGCAAAAGATTTCAAAAAAGGAGAATTTGTCCTTGCTCCGCTAAAATTTCCTTCTCACAATGAAAAAGTGAATATTTTAGATATCCTTCCAGATAGCTGGATTGTATGCTTAGATAAAGAAGAAAAAAAAGAACTTAAAGAAATTATTCTTCAAAAATACAAAAATTTAACTTCTTTTAATAAAAAATACTCTATAGATAAAGATATTCTCTCAGGAGGAAAACAATTTAAAATAAAATTGTTCAAAGAGATAATAAATGATTTTGGAATATATAATGAATGGAAAGAGAAGAATCTTAAATACGGGAGGTCAAAAGCAGGAGAGAGGTTAAAAATATCAGAAATCACTTCTGAATTAGCTTATCTTATAGGATTTGCATTAGGCGATGGACATATAGAGTCTAATAAAAAACACTCTCTTTTGCAAATAACACAATCAACAAAAAATTACAAGCAGATAGAAAGATTAAAAGAATATTTTAACAAAATTTCATATAGAAAATTGGGGGAATATAAAAGAAATTCTCAGTCAATTATAAGAAGCAAAAAAGTTTATTCAGAACATAAAGTTCTTTATTCGGGGTCAAATTTAATATGCTATTTAATAAATCATTTTATAAAAAATAAATTAAGCAATATCCTTGAATTATCTGATGAAAATATAAAAGCATTTATCGCAGGATGCTTAGATTCTGATGGATGCATCTCGACTAAAAATTGCATTAAAAAGGGAAAGAAATATGATATAACTCATTCGGAATTCCTTATAAGCAATGATTCCGAATTAAACAAAAATTTTATGCTTTCATTAAGAAGATTGGATTGTTATTCTAGATTAATTGAACAAAAACCAATATGCATTATAAGAACAACAGGTAATCTTGATGTGCTCCATCTTTTAAATTCAGTAAAAGATTATTCTGTAAAATACAGAGAGATTCCAATAAGAAAAAATTTAATTTCTTCTTCAAGTTCAAAAATACCTATAGAAACTACTGCAAATATATGTAGGAAAATAACAAATGAAATAAACACTTCTAAATTAAATTCTGCAGGAATCTCTTCAGTTATTTATGATTATATAAATAAAAATAGACAGCCTTCAAGAGAGCAACTTATAAAGATTAGAGAGAAATTAAATCTCTCTGAAGAACTTAATAATGAAATTGAACTTGTTACAAAAAGAGATTATTTTTTAGATAAGATTGTCAATATAAAAAAGGAAAAATACAAAGGATACGTTTATGACTTATTAGTTCCAGAAACTCATAATTTTATAGCGGATGGAATTGTTGTGCACAATTGTATCGATGAACTTGAAAAGATGGACCCCCAAGATAGAAGCGCCATGCACGAGGCGATGGAACAGCAATGCATGTTGCCCGACTTTAAATTGCTCCTTTCTGATGGAAGACAGGTTGAAATAGGAAAATTTATAGATAATTTAATGGAAAAGAGCAAAAGCAGAGTCTATAAAGGCAAAGATTGTGAAATTCTCTCTGTTAAAGATGTTGAACTTATTTCAACAGATTTTGTAAAATCATTCCCATTTAAAGCGGATAGAATAAGCAGACATATAGCCCCAAAAAAATTCATTAATATAGAACTTGTCAATGGCAGAGAAATTACAGTTACTCCAGAGCATCCTTGTTGGATAATTGATAACGGTAAAATAATTACTACTTCTGCAGAAAAATTAAAAGAAGGAATGTTTTTCCCAGTCCCTTCTAATATAGAGATTAAAACAAAAAATTACAAAAAAGGGAACGATATGCTTTGTAAAATTTTAGGTTATCATATTACAAATGGATGTTATGAATTAAACAAGGGCAAAAAAACAGGAATTCAATTCTGGAATAATGATGAAAGGCTAATAATTGATTATAAAAATGCTGTAGAGTCTTATTTTAAAATTAAAGCTGGAATAACTAAAAGAAAAAATCAGTTTGCTGTAAGGGTTATTTCAAAAAAAGTTGTTGAAGAAATACTCAAAATAAATCCATTACTTATGGAAAAAGGAAATAAAAAAATAATTCCTTATAAAATAATGCAATTTTCAAATGAAAATATAAAATATCTTTTAAGAGCCTTATTTGATGGTGATGGAACAGTAGTATTCCAAAATAGAAATGGATGCAGAGCTACACTTATTTCAGAAAACAGAGAATTGGCAGAGCAAGTTTCAGATTTGCTCTTAAGATTTGACATTCAATCTTCTATTTTTAAAGATGGCAAATTTTTTAGGGTAGATATAACTGAACAGGAAAATCTTTCAAAATTTTTATTAAATATAAGTTTTTTATCTGAAAAAAAGAAACAGAGATTAGAGCAATATTTAGAAAAGGAAAAAACATATAGGACAATCAGAGATTTAATTCCAAATTGTACTGATAAGATTAATAAAATTTTCAAAGAGCTTAAAATTTCTGCTAATAAAGAAATTGGACATTCCATAGATTTGCATGTTGAAAAGCATAGATTATTCTTACAAAAGCTCGTTTTAATTGCAAAAAAAGAAGCACTAAAAGATATTAAAAAAAATATAAAAATAATTGAAGAATTGGAAGAATTGGAGAAATTAGCATTTGGTTATGCTCGGTGGATTAAAATAAAAAAGGTCTCAAATATAAATAATAATGGAATAAAATGGGTTTATGATGTTACTATAGAGCCAAATAGAACATTTATATCTAATGGGATGATTCTGCACAATACAGTAACAATTTCAAAAGCAAATGTACAGGCTTGCTATTCAGAAGATACAGAAGTTCTAACAGAAGATGGGTGGAAAAAATATAATGAAGTAAAAAATCTAAAAATAGCTCAATTTAATCCCAGAAATAAAAAAATAAGTTTTCTAAATCACAAAGGACTTTTTATTTATGATTATAATAAAGAGATGTATCATTTCAAAGATAGAAGGAACGATATATTAGTCACGCCAAACCATAAAATGTTCTTTAGAGAACCAAGACATAAAGAATTTCAAGCAAAACCAGCAGAAGAGATAACATATAAACGCATAGAATTCTTAAACTCAGGAGAATACGATAATGACGAAATCAGCAAATTTATTCTTCCACCAATAAAACATAAACAAAATAGAGTTCATGAGAAATATGTTCATCAACATTTTCCAAAAGAAATTCCTATGGATTTATGGTTAGAATTTATGGGTTATTATGTCTCTGAGGGTGGAAAAGAGACAGCACCAACAATTGGTATTACCCAAAAAGCAGGTAAAAATGCAGATAAAATAGAAAAATGCTTGACACAACTCTCCAAATATATCGGATTCAAATTAACAAAAATACCCTATAAAAATTACTTTAAATTTAAAATAACAAATACACAAATTTATAATTTCTTAACAAAGAATTGTGGTGAACACTCTGAAGAGAAAAGAATTCCACTAAAAATAACCGATCTATCAAAAAGGCAATTAAAAATTCTCTTTGATGCTTTAATGCTGGGTGATGGATCCAAAGATGGTAAAAGCTTTGGCTCAACATCTGAAGAACTGGTAAATCAAATTCAAATAATAGGCATGTTAATGGGTAAATCCGCTAGCAAACATCTTTCTTATAGAGAAAAAATAAGAGGAAACAGGCAAAACTTTTATGGAATTACTTTTTCAAACCAGACAACCCCGCAAATAAAACAAAATTCAATTAAAAAAATTAATTATAAGGGAAAAGTTTGGTGTTTTTCAACAGAAACAGGTTTTTTTGTAACAAGAAGAAATGGAAAAATAGCTATACAAGGAAATTCCCTCAAAGCTCAAACTTCTGTTCTTGCAGCTGCAAATCCAAAATTCGGAAGATTTGACCCATTCATGCCAATCCCCCAACAAATTGACCTTCCTCCAACATTAATTAACAGATTTGATATAATTTTTACATTAAGAGATTTGCCAGATAGAAGTAAAGATGAAAAAATTGCTTCTCATGTTTTAAAAGAACATCTAAATGAATCAAAAGACGTCCTGATAGATTCAAATTTGCTTAGAAAATACGTCGCATATGCAAAACAAAAAATAAATCCAAAGTTAAGCCCAGAGGCGGTTGATGAAATTAAAAAATTCTATGTTGATTTGAGAAACAAACCAGTTACTTCCGAGAGTGCAATGAGACCAATTCCAATTTCAGCGAGACAATTGCAAGCACTCATAAGAATGGCAGAAGCATCAGCTAAATTAAGATTAAGCGAAACAGTTTCAAAAGAAGATGCAAAGCAATCAATAGAACTTATGAAATATTATCTCATGCAGGTGGGATATGATTATGAATCAAAAACATTTGATATAGATAAGATATCTGGGAAATTCTCTTCTTCCCAAAGAAATAAAATATTTATGGTTAAGGAAATTATAACTGCGCTTGAAAGTAAAATGGGAAAAATGATTCCTTACGAAGAACTTGAAAAAGAACTTGAAGGAAAACTTGGAAAAGACGAACTTGAAGAAGTAATAAACAGATTGATTAAAGATAATGAACTTTACAGGCCAAAGAAAGGATATGTTGGGGTTTTCTGAGATTTACTCCAGAACATTTTCGGAAGACAACACAGCATTATATACTAAATCTTTGCCACGAACAATTTGTTCTTTTGAAATATATAGTTTTATTTTATCAACAAACTCGAATCCCTCTTCTGTTGCATCAATATTCAAGGGGATATTTTTTGTCAAAGGATTAATTTTAATTAATTCTTCAAGAACAACTGGATGAGCTGGCAATCCGGAACTAACAAAATTATTGCAACCTTTTTCTATCAAACTCAAATCGTCAGTCCTTTTTTCATATCTATCTAAATTTGGATATTTATTATTAGAATCTTTTTCAAGTACACAACCATTTTCGTCCAAATCATCAAATCTGCCATTTAAACTCTGAAAAATCATGAGATTTTTACAATATAAGCAAACATAATAATTGCCGTTACCAAAAGAGGGTATTTTATCCATGCACGTTTAGGAGATAAAGATTTATTTAAACATTTATATACTAGAATTAAATTTCCAATCTCATAAAAACTTATAAACACTAATTATTTTTTGTTTATATGGTAGAACTCAAATTAAAATTTGGTGGAACATTTTACAAGTAAAATGGTTGAAGAAGGACAATTCAAAAGAAATGTTGCATATAAGTTAAGAGTAGGGGACATTCTTATGGGAAAGCCAGTTATGGATGGGGAGAGGTTCTCTTTCTTGGAATTAGGAAACAAAAGAATTGTACGTGTTAATGTTATTGGAAGCATAGTTGATAAATATGAAAGCGAGGGAGAAAGAAAATATATTTTTTTCAAATTAGATGATGGCTCGGGACAAATAAGCCTTAAGATTTTTGGAGATGATATAGCAAAATTTAAAGAGGTTACACAGGGATTAACAGTTCTTGTAATAGGAGTACTAAGACATTGGAATGATGAAACTTACATTCAGCCAGAAATAATAAAAGAGCAAAATACAAAATATTTGCTTGTTAGAAAATTAGAACTTGAAAAATCTCCTTCTGCAAAAGCACCAGTTATAGAAAAAAGCAAAATTGTAGCAATAAAAGACAGCATAATTTCTCTTATAAAAGACGCCGAAGAAGAAGGCGGAATTGAAAAAGAGCAATTAATAATAAAACTAAAAGATATTTCTCCCGATATAATAAATCAGGAAATAAGAAAATTTCTTGAGGAAGGAATTATATTTGAACCAAGGCCCGGAAAAGTGAGATATTTGGGATAATTATCCAGAATAATCTGTCTGAAGAATTGCATCCACATTAAATTTCTTTTCATATTCTTTTGCAAAAGCAATAGCTTTTTCTGTATATTTTGGAATATCTGATTCGGGAATAGATAATCTCATTTTGTTTAATCCAAGATTTACGGATAAAAAAGGGTTGGATAGCTCATTTTCACACGCAGAAACTGAGACACAAGTGTCTATTATATAAATATTATCAAAAAATCTATTCAATAGATCTTTTGTTCTTTTAATCTTTAATTTTCTATCCTCTTCCCTTTTAGTTATGTTCTCGAGTTCTACCATAAAGCCCCCACCTAACTATTATTTATAAAAATTTATATAGTCAAGTTTCAGCCTAGATTAATGACAGACTATGAAACTCTCCTCAATGAAGCTTATACAAAAGTGAAAGTTGTTGAAGGGAGCGGGGAAAGGTTTGAAATTCCAAATATAGAGGGGCATATTGAAGGGAAAAAAACAATTCTTACTAATTTTCTTGGTATTTCTTCTCACATACGAAGAGATCCCGAGCATTTCCAAAAATTCATACTTAAAGAGCTTGCAACTTCCGGACAAATGGATGGAGACAGACTTGTTCTCAATAATAAAATACCCAGCACAAAGATAAATGCAAAGATAGAACAATACATAAAAGAATTTGTAATATGCAGAGAATGTGGAAAACCCGACACAGAATTGAAAAAAGAAAATCGTCTTAATTTTATTCACTGTTTGGCGTGCGGGGCAAAACACCCAGTTAGAGAAAAAATATAATTGAGATAATCTTTTCTACCATTGTGGGTTCTTCCGAACTTCTGTTCGTTAGAACTTCTTGTTCTTTTTTAAAGAACCCCAGTTATCTATAACAGTTATTTTAAGGGGGGTTATGCAAACAAGGTTGATTAATAGCCTAACAAGATTATGATTTTACCAGGATAATTATATTCTTTATTAAAGTTAATAGTTGAACGATCTTATGGGTTTGCATTATAATTAAACTGCATTATTTACCCATTTATAAATATTTAATAAAAATTTCTTCAAAAAGTTAAAATATAAATATTTATAAAACAAAATTTCTTGAGAACTCTATCTCAATTAAAATAAAGGAGGTAAAAAAATGGTTGAAGCTTATTGTGTAAAGTGTAAAAAGAAAGGGCAAAAGATGAAAGATCCTGTAATAAACCAAACTACAAGAGGCGGTTTTATGGCAAAAGGAAAATGTCCTGAATGTGGCACATCTATGTGTGCTATGATGTCTGCAGTAAATGCAGAAAAAGCGATTAAATCTAACGAAGCTAAGAAGGGTTACTAAAAATGTTTGTGAACGTAATAAAATCCTATAGAGATATTGTAGCCGTTTGTGACGATGAATTGCTTGGAAAAAAATTTGAGGAAGGAAAACTCCAGCTTGATGTTAAAGAAAGTTTCTTCAAGGGGAAGGAATCTTCAAAAGAAGAGGTTTCAGATATAATGAGAGATATGAAACTTGAAGATTCAACATTTAATATAATTGGAGAGGAATCAATTAAAACTGCTCTGGAAACAGGAATAATCACAAAAGAAGGAATAGGAAGAATTGCTGATATTCCATTCGCACTTGTTCTTATGTAATTAATTTAAAGAAGCATTTTCATAAGTCTTAAGTAAATTTATCTTTTTTGCAAGACCTTCTATATCTATTTCATCTATTAATGCTCTCATCTCTTCTGGAGTATGAAAGTATCCTACTAAAGAATCTATATAAATCCCAACATTTTCCTCAAATTCTTGGGAATTCTTAAGATATTTCTCAATAATCTCTGGGTCTTTTAAGATGACCCTAATTTCAAGCCCATTATTTTTTACTGTAAATTCCATGATTTTAATTATAAAAAGAATTATATAAAGATATAGCAAATTAAATCTTAATATTAAAATAATATAATAAATTATAATAATTTTATTAATATAACTATTAAATAATTTATCTTTTAACTCAAAGCCCACTTTTTACCATATGGGGTTGGAACATAACGAAGCGATTTAACAGTTTCTCCTATTTCAAGAACATATTTATTTTCTATTATATAATTAATTTCTGATATATATTCACTTAAATTTTCAATATCAACAGGATTAAAACCTTTCTTTTCAAACTTTCCTAAAATTTCTGATATAAAAAATTCTTTCGCCCTCTTTTCTAGAGTTTCTCCATCCTCTGTCCTGCTCATCACATTCTTTGTAAATTTTGAAAAATCATTTGACACCTCAATTACCATGAAAAAATTATTCACAAATAGATTATAAATATTTCTTTCATTTAAACTATATATTTATAAAACACACTATTTTCCAATAAATATGTCAAACGAATTTGAAGAATCTTCAGAAGACTCTCCTGATGAAGAAAAAAAAGAAGAAAATAATGATGAAGAAGTTCATGTAATGAGAGCAAAAATTCCAAGAGGAGAAGAGGTTATAGGAGTAATTGAAGAGAGACTTGGAGGAAACAAAATGAAAGTTAATTGTTTAGATGGAAAAACACGAAATTCTCGTGTTCCTGGGAGATTAAAAAGAAAATTATGGCTTAGACCTGGAGATGTTGTTCTTGTTGAACCTTGGGAATTAGATAAAGATAAGGGAGACGTGATTTTCAAATATCCTTCAAATCAAATTGAATGGCTCAAAAGAAACGGATATATTAAAACAGAAAAAAAAGAATTTTAAAATTTGTATTAAAAAGTTAATAGCAAATTATAATATAGTTAATGTAACAGTTTCGACATTATTCTTAATATACATTTGCAATGAATTTAATTATACAATCTACTATGACAGATAACTATATGATTTTATTATTATAATTACTTTTCATCATAACTAATTTTAGAGATTTATATTAAATATAATCTAAAACATTTAATCCCATGATAAGATTAAAACTGTTACAGATAATTATATATTTCACAACCAGAATATCATAAACAAATAACCCAAACCTAATATTTATTAACCTTATTTACCATTTTAAATTATGAAAAAAGAGGACACCAGAGGTTTATCCACTATTGTTGCCACACTTTTAATAATTCTTCTTGTAATATTATCTGTTGCTATAGTCTGGGGAGTTATAAGAAATATTATAAATACTAACTCGGAACAAGTATCTTTGAGAAAAATTTCAATTGATTTGGAAATAGTTTCTATGAAACAAACGTACAACGATGTGAGTGTAAAAGTCAAAAGAAATCCCGGAGAAGGAAACCTTGAAGGAATAATATTTTCAATTTTTGATGGAAAAGAAACCCATCTTTATGAAAGACATAATGTAAGCTTAGGTCCATTGGATGTAAAAACTTTTGTAATAGAATATACAGGAGAAGTAGTCAGCATATCTATATATCCTATTCTTGTGATGGAATCTGGAAAAACAACAACTGGAGCGGTTGCCGATACTTATCATAACATTGGAGATAGTCAAGAACATCCAGTTTCTCCAAATTGTATACCAAATTGTATAGATCCATTTAAAGAATGTGGAGATAATGGGTGTGGAGGAAATTGTGGACCTTGCCCAAGTGAAATTCCTTACTGTGTATGGGGAGAATGTAAAGCAGAATCTGGACTCAACCCAGATTGTTCATGTTCTCAAACAACTTGTGAAGGAAGAACTTGTGATGATGGAATTGGAGGAAGCTGTCCTGGAGAACTTCTACCTGATTGTGAAGATGGTCCAATTATATGCGGAGTCTCCCCTAAAGGATGTGATTGCGGTGTATGTCAAGAGGGGTATTATTGTAATGGAGGAATGTGTTCACGTAGTTGTTTATCTTCTGAATGTGCATCAAGAGAATGTGGGGGTCTTCCTGGAAGATGGGATTGTGGAGAAACATTTTGTGGAGTATGTACTGTAGAAGGAGAAACATGCAACGAAACTAGTGGAGAATGCTTTGTATGTATTCCAGACTGCGTAGGTAAAGAATGCGGAACAGATGGATGTGAAGGTTATTGTGGTTATTGTGCTCTTTCCTATAATGTAACTTATAATTGCAATCTAACAAATAGCCAATGTGAAATGTGTATTCCAGATTGTGGGGCAAAAGAATGCGGGCTTGTTCCAAATGGGTGTGGAGAATCATGTGGAAATTGTACTGGGAACTTTACTTGTAGTCGTGAGGGAGTTTGTCTTTATGAAAAAAATTTAAACAATGGAACTATTCTTTCTGTATGGCCCACTCCTTTTGGACGTATGTATTTTGATAGTGAAGATTTGCCAAAAACACCCGAAAATTATTTTATGTCTTATGTAAAATTCCCCGAGAGTGCCGAAGCAGAATGCTTATTGATACAAGAATTTGTATCTCCAATATTTCCTACTGCATACAATACAAGTTATATAAAACTTGCAACAACTTCAACAAATATTGAACCCGGAGATAAGTATGAAATATGGGAAACTTATGAGGGATGCACCAGTTAAACTTATTAATAATACAAACTACTTTTGCACATGAAGAAAATAATAGTGGAAAAATTGCCAAGAATAATAAAGAATAAAGATAGACTTGAAAAAGAATTGAATATAACTATAAAAATGAGAGGGAAGGAAGTTTATATCTCTGGAAAAGCAGAGGAAGAATATATTGCAGAAAAAATAATTGAAGCTCTTGATTTTGGATTTCCTTTTTCAAATGCTTTGGAAATAAAAAAAGAAGATTTTATATTTGAAATATTAAATATAAAAGAATATGCCACTCAAAAAAATCTTGAGAGAATTAGAGGAAGAATAATAGGAAAAAATGGAAGAACCCTTAAAACAATTTCAAGTTTAAGTGAATGTTTTCTTGAACTTTCTGGAAATAAACTTGGAATTATAGGATATGCTGAGAATATAAGAAAGGTTGAGGAAGCCTGCAAGATTTTAATAAAAGGCTCAAAACAGGCAAATGTTTATGCATATCTTGAAAAGCATAGACCCGAACCTATTATTGACTTGGGTTTGAAAGAGGTTAAGAAAGTTAAAGAAAAAAAGGAAAAATAAATAAAAAGATAAAAGCAATAATTTTAAATAAGGTTATAATTTTCAATTTGTAAGCCCTTGTAGCTCAGTTGGTTAAAGTGCTTCAATGCACGAGCCATCTTCGCTTTTCAAGGGAAGAAACATAAGCCCTTGTAGCTCAGTTGGCTAGAGCGCACGACTGTTAATCGTGAAGTCGCAGGTTCGAGTCCTGCCGAGGGCGTTTTTATTCTCCAACTAAAAAAGGAATTAACTTATTTTCAGCTTTTCTAAGATTCTCCTGAAAAGTTTGTTTTGAAACTTTTGCCACTTTAGAAAGTTTATTTAAATCATTCTTTCTTGGGAAATTATAATATCCATTTTTAATTGCAATATTCAGGGCTTCTCTTTGTTTGTCAGAAATCTTAGGCTGAATTTGAGGCAAAAATAAATTAACTCCTTGAATTTCTTTAACATATATTAATTTCATATCAAAATCTGGAATATCAACAATTTTCATAAGAGCGTCTTTATCCCATGAAGCAATCTCCCAATCCTCAAAACCATCTATTCTTTGAACAACTGGCTTAATGTAAATTAATCTTTTATCAAAAATATAAGAATAAGTTGTAATATTTTTTCCACTTAAGACATTTAGTGTAAAAATCTGATTTCCATCAATTTCAAATTTAATTATAGATTTATCCTTCTTTAAATCAATTATAAATTTATCAATATTTTCTTCTTCTCCATCAAGAATGTGAAGTTCTGTATAATAGATTTTTTTTCCTTTATACCAAGAATTTAGGAGATAAACATAATCTGTAACTTTATACTTTACACACAATAGTCGAATTAAACATGTTTTATGCCAGTTCTTAAATTTTGCAACCCACATATTTTAACTAATTTTTTACTCCTTATAACACTTTCTATATACCCTTATATGTAAGGTTAAAATTAATTATACAGAAATATTGTGAAAATTAAAGGAAGTAAAATAAAATGAAAAATATATATCAAACAATAAAACAAACATCAAGAAATTATGTTTTATCAACAGTTTTAGCTGGAAGTCTAACTCTTGGAAGCTGTACAAATGTTCAAAAAGACACAACTTATCTTCCCATTGACAAAGAAACAAAAACAGAGTTACAAGCTGAGAAAAGAAATACAATTGGTTCATTAATAAAAGAGGGGGATAATTACATTAACTTGGCTAATAAACAAGTTATTGATATGCCAAAAGATAAATATGTCTCAATAGAGGAAATTAAAAATGCTCTAAATAGTTTTAATGAAGCGCAAGATTATTATAAAAAAGCAAATAAACAAATAAAAGAATTTAAATTTTCAGCTCATTATAATCAAAAAAATTTCTCACAGCAAGATAAAAAAACAAGAAGAACATTAAATAGAATAATCAATGGTATTGATTTTGAAAAACCAGAACTACAAAAAATCTACGAAAGACAAGGAATGGATGTTAAAGTTGAAAATAGAACAACCACTCCAGAAGGTTTAATTAAAACATCTTTATACTATCTTGGAATAGGAGGTATTATTTTCGGTTTAGGAGCATGTCGTTTATTTAAGAAATAAAAAGGAAAATGAATAACTCCAAAACTCTTTTAACCAACATTTATCTTATTTAATTATGAAATTAAAATCACAAAAGCCAAAAGTTCTCTTAGCAATGTCGGGAGGAGTTGATTCGAGCGTTGCTGCACTTCTTCTTAAAAAGCAAGGTTATGAAGTTATAGGAGCATTTATGAAAAACTGGTCTGATACAAAAGACCCTCTGACTGGAAAATGTGCTTGGAGAACTGAAAGAAAAATGGCACTAAAAATTGCTTCTCAATTAAACATCCCATTAATAACCTTAGATTTTGAAAAAGAATATAGAAGAGATGTAATTGATAAAATGTTTGACAAATACAAAAGAGGAATAACACCAAACCCAGATATAGATTGCAATCAAAAAATAAAATTCCCTCTACTTTTAAAGGCAGCAAAAAAGATGAATATAAACCTCATAGCAACAGGGCATTATGCAAGAGTAAAAAAGAACAATAGTGAGGTTTATGAACTATATAGAGGAAAAGACGAATCAAAAGATCAATCCTATTTTCTTTACAAAATAAATCAAGAAGAATTATCTCATTGTTTATTTCCTATTGGAGAATATTCAAAAGAACAAATTAGAAATATAGCAAAAAAGAACAAACTCCCAAATTATGATAAAAAAGGAACTGTTGGAATATGCTTCATAGGAAAAGTAAATCTTAAAAAATTCCTTCAAAAAAAAATAAGACCCAAAAAAGGAAAGATTCTTGACCCAGAAGGAAAAATTATAGGAGAACACGACGGAATTTATTATTATACAATTGGCCAGCGCCTCGGTCCAAGATATGGTTTTGAATTAGATAGAGGAGATAAAAATAAACCTTCAAGATGGTACGTTGCTCAGAAGGATGTTAAAAAAAATATAATTGTAGCTGCACCTGAAGGTCATATTATAAACTTTAGGAAAGAGATAACAATCAAAAATATACATTTTATATATAATTTATTAATTAATAAAATAAAAAGAGGATATAAATTGAAAATTCTCTCAAGAATAAGACATGTAGGTGAACTTCTCCCCAGCTATTTGTTCTATGACAAAAAATCAAAGCAATTTAAAGTTACTCTCAACAAACCTATAACGGGGGTAAGTGAAGGACAGGCAATTGTATTTTACAAAGGGGAAAATGTTTTAGGCGGGGGTGAAATAAGATTTTGATAAAGTTATCTTAGTGAAATCTTATATTGTGATTATAGACTTATTTTAATCTTCACTCATTTGCACACGATTGATTTTATATTATAACTACTTTTCCAAGCTGTTACAGATAACTAAACTTCCCAAAGGGCGGGTTGGGCGGGACAATTAAGTTTAATTAAATTTAAATAATCCATTTACTACACTGATTTATGCTAGACAAAATAATTCACAACAGAAGAAGCATAAAAAAGTTCAATTCAAAAAAACCAGATTGGAGAACTATAATAGAATGTATAGATTCTATGCGTTATGCTCCTATGGCAGGAAACAATTTCTCCCTCAAATTCATTCTTGTTGATGATGAAAAAAAGATAAATGAATTAACAAAAGCTTCACAACAGGATTTTGTAGGAGATGCCAAATACGTTTTGGTTGTTTGTACAACTCCCACAAGAACAGAAATAGCTTATGAAGAAAGAGGAAAAAATTATACAAAACAACAGGCAGGGGCGGCAATTCAAAATTTCCTTTTAAAAATAACCGAATCTGGACTTTCAACTTGTTGGATAGGACATTTTGTTGATGAAGAAGTAAAAGATATATTAGCCATTCCAAAAGACATGCAAGTTGAAGCATTGTTCCCTATAGGATATGCTTTCAAAAAGCCAGAAGAAAAAAGAATAATTGATTTGAATCATATTCTATATTTCAACAAATACGGAAATAAGAAGATGAATGAAGTTCCTAAGATAAATGCTTGAAAATTCTTATAAAATATAATATTAAAATTATTACGCCTGCATTTCAGTCACAGGCTCTTGCATTTCTATATCTAAATCAAGTCCATTAATAATCTTCAAAGATAAATTCATAAGAGGAGTAAAGATCAAACCTATTAGAAAACTAATAATCCCATAAATTAAAGGGGCTAATATTAAAACTAACCAACCACCGAGCCCAAACATTGAAATAGTGCCAGTATCACCCATACCAGAAAGAACTGTCTTTAAAATCTGAGTATATATCAAAAGGATAATTCCGAATATCAATCCAATAAATACTCCAAAAAGTCCTAAAAAAGAAGCTGTCTTAATTACACCTAATCTTTTTATCTTAGCCATAAACAAATTAATGGAGAATACTTTAAAAAGATTTGTAAAAGAACTTCTTTAATCTGCTTTCAAACAAAAAGTAAATAGTTACAATAATTATATAAAAAATACAAATCCATTTTCTTTCTGGAATAAGAGAAAATATAAGAAAACAACCCAAGCTCAAAATTACTATTAAAAAGATAATCTTTATTGGAAGTTTCAGGTTTTTCTTTGGATAAATTAAATGAATTCCTTTTAAGAGAAAAAATAATCCAAGAAAGAACAATACAATTGGAATTAAATATTTTAAAAGAGAAGGAGGTTCATTTAAACTCCCAGAAATAATTCCTAAACCTACAAGAAAAAGTAATAAAGATACAAAAATAAATATAATAGGAATTCCTCTATATTTAATCCAAATATCTATCTGACCATTATCCTTCATAATCTAATTAATCAAAACATATTTATAAAACCTTTTTAAAAAATATTCTCTCCCCCCGGAAAACTCCGGAGGGAAAATAAAAATAAAAAATAAACCTAATTTAAATTAGAGATTTATCTCCAAACTTCTATTCCCAAGTCACTCATTTCTCTTGACGCATGGGAAGGTTGTTCTTCAACGTCCTTTCCAAGCACATAAGGAGACTTAACTCCAGTCATTATTGTTATAACTCTAACTCTTCCAGCAAATTCTTTACTAATTCTTGCTCCAATAATAACTTGCGCTTCAGGACCTAAGTTTTCTGAAACAGTTCGTCCGATAAGATCAAACTCTTCTAATTTCAAGTCAGGTCCACAAGTTACGTGAATCAATGCACCGCTAGCACCTCTGTAATCCACATCAAGTAGAGGATGAGTAAGGGCTTGCCTTACAGATTCATTAACTTTGTCCTGAGAGTCGCTTTCACCAATTCCTATAACTGAAACTCCACCATTCTTCATAATTGAAGAAACATCAGCATAATCCAAGTTAATTAAACTAGGAAGAGTAATTGTTTCAACAATACCTTTAATCATAGTAGATACAAGCTCATTTGCAACTGCAAATGCCTGTTCTATAGGTAATTGTCCTGCGATATCAACAAGTCTGTTATTATCTAATACTATACATGTATCAGAAACTTCTCTTAATTCTTGCAATCCAAATTCTGCTTTGTCAACTCTTGCTTTTTCAGATTCGAAAGGCATTGTTACAACACCTATTACTACTGCGCCTGTTTCTTTAGCGATTTGAGCGACTACTGGTGATGCACCAGTTCCTGTTCCACCACCCATTCCTGCTAATACGAAAACCATGTCCGCATTTCCTACTGCTTTCTTCAATTCTGATAAAGCTTCCTTAGCTGCTTCTCTACCAATTTTTGGTCTTCCGCCTGCACCAAGTCCTCTTGTCAATTCTTTACCTATAAGAATCTTCTCATCAGCCTTAGTAACACTAAGATGAAGTGCATCAGTATTGCAAGCATAAATTGTAGCGCCGCTTATACCTTTATTAAAAAGCCAAGTAACTGCATTGCTTCCCATACCACCACATCCTATAACTTTTATGTTTGCTTTTCCAGCTTTTAATTCATCAAAGTTAATACTGTGTGTAGCAGTGTTTGCGATTGCTTCTTTTGCAAAATCTAATACCATTTTTTTACCTCCTTATACCTCTATTAAAAATTCTGATATACAGAATTCAATAAATAGACATATCCTTCTTTATAAAAATTGTGGAAGTGAAATATAATAAAAACATAAAGAAATTAAGCGGTTTTTTCAGAAATTATAATAGAAATTGGATTAAATTCCAAGTTTTTTTGTCAAACCATCAATTTTTTCTGTCATATTTTTTTCAAGTATGTTTTTAATTTCTTTAGAAATTGATTTAGCCCACCAATCCATGCAAGATTTTGTACTTAAATCAAATTGCTTTGTTAGAAGACTATAAACTTTGTTTCCATCACAAAGTATAAATTCTTTTCCTAAAAATTTCTCTAAATAAAAATTAAATTCATTATCCTTTCTTATGATTCCAATAAATTTAAATCCCTTATTAAGTCCATCAGCCAAATTCATATTAATAGATAATGGTTTCCCAGAATCTATACTTAAATTGAATATATTATATGTTCCATATTTTGATATTAAACTGGGATTTCCTTCCCATAAAAAAGAATAATCCTCTTTAACAGCACTCAAAAATCCATTTAATCTGGAAATGCATTCTTTCTCAGATAATACTGTTCTATACTCGAAACCATCCGACATAATAAAATAGATTTGGATGACTTTTTATTAATTGTTGTTGTACAAAACAAGGGTTATATCTTTTTATTCATATTTTCATAAAAAATATATTTATTCAACCAAACAAAATATTAATAATATCCTCAGTAGAAAGAACAGTAACTTTGTCCTGGATTTTTAATTGTTTGTCATTGCTCCATATAGGTATTTTTAATTTCAACGCAAGTGCAATATAAGGGGCATCATCTTCATTCTGTAAACAAGAAATTGCCTCTTTAATAAATTCTGAATAGTCTTCAAAATCCACAAATTTTACTTTATTAATTATTCCCTTTTTTCTTATTTCAAATTTCCTCTTTGTTAATCCAGATTTCTTGAGACATTCTCCTTCATGATTTTTAAATTCATATAATATAAAAGAAGGAGATATGAATTCGCAATTTAATACGGAAAATATTCTGGATGAAGTAGAAGTCAATTTCATTAATGAAAATAGTATATTATTATCAACTATTAATTTCATTTTTTCTTTGACAAAATTCTTTTTAATCTCCCTTTTTTAGCTTTTCTTCCCAATTCAACAGTCCAATTATTAAATTCTTTTTCTTTTTCAAAATTTCCCAATAATTCTTCTTTTAGGGAGAGCCTTTTTGCTTTTTCAGTTATGCAGGCTCTGACTAAACCTGACCAATTTACTTCAGGAAATTTTCTCATTAATCCTCGAACATCTTCGGATACTGAGAGAGTTATACTTACCATTTTATGTGTAAAAACATAATTATGTTTAAATATTTAAATCTTTCTATTTTTAAACAATTTTTTCCAACTTCTTAATCTTCACCCACCCCCGATTCAATTTCTCATTCGACATTTTAATAACCAGTTTTAAAAATTCATCATCCACAAGTATTTTCCCATTTTTTATTATAGGAAATTCCATTCTATCGCTTGTATTGAGTTCAATAATTATATTTCTATCAGAAGTCAATATACTGCTTCTCTTAAATCCAACACCCTTCGCTTTTTCAAGCATAAAAGTTGCTTTTTTCATATCCCTGCAGGCAATATGAATTATAGGAGGTTCAAGTTTGAATTTAATTAAATTATCTGAACTTATTATGATATTATTTACTTTACATTGAACTTTATTAGAACTTGTTAACACCTTAACTTTTTTATTAAGCGATGAACTTAATGAAGTTTGTTCTGAGCAACTTAATTCTTTTAAAGCATTCTTAAGAATATTAAATGAAATTTTATCATGCCATGTTTTCAAAAATAAATCCTTCCCCTTTTTCTCCTGTTCAATCATAAATATAATTCTCCCAGAACAAGAGGAGGTTGTATAAAAATCGTTGAGAGAATTTACTTTTTCACATAAACGTTTTATCTTCTTATCCCATTTTCCTGTAGAAGACTTATCCAACTTTAAAAGAACTGCTTTTTTTCTTTGAAGAAATCTATCTCTTGACATTTTATATTTTAAATTTTTTATAAGAAACATATTCTAAATCAATTTTTCTTACAGATTCGCCGGGCAATTCTCCAGAAATAAGTTCCTTAATTATTTTAATGGGCTTTGGATTAAACCATTTTGAATAAGCAATTTCAGCTAAAACTCCCTCAGCATACCCCAAACACAATAGATAATCTGTTACTTCATTTAATTTTTCAGGTTGATTTCTCCAAGTTCCACAATTGATTTTCTCTCCTAAATTTAAATTAATCCAGCTATACCCAAATTCTTTATCATCTAATGGAATAACAGAATAAACTTTTTTCCCGCCATATTTAATATATTCTTTTGCAAATAATTCTGATATAGAACCTTTATCTGGAACAATTACTATATCGTTTCCAGATTTCGCAACAATCTTTGATAATTCTTGAATTATATTAATTAAATTCACATTCATCTTTTCTAATTCTTCTTTCTTTGTTGGACCAATTATCCCAATTCTCATTCATTCTCCGCTTTCTTAAATTCTCTTTTTATATATCCCTCTAACTTTTTGGGATGCTTTCTGCAATAATATTCTATTTCACTTGAAGATTTGTGAGCATCATCATATTTCTTCCCTTTGTTCATTAAATTCCTCTCATGTAATTCATGCAATATAACAAATTTCCTTTCACTTAAAGATAAATCATCATCAATCCATACTTCATTCTCGGGGATAAAATTATAAACTCTGCTATGCCCCCCTTCAGTAAAATCAATGAAAAATAGATCTCTCACCAATTCTCCTTTAATAATCCAAACTTTTATTTTTTTATTACTATATTTCTTTATTATATTTTTATAAACAGTTTTTATTAAATTTCCTTTAATTTTTTTTATATTTGATTCTCTTTTCATTAATTTTGATTTGGCTCTTTCTTTTTTCTCTATCCTATTTGCTACATTTACAGCTTCCTTATGACTAACTCCTTTTGACATCAATCTATTCATTACAAGCATAGATTCAACAAAATATTTTTCTTCCCCAGGATTTCTTTCTTTATCAATCCAAAATTCATTTTTGGGGATAAACTTAAATTTATAATATTGCCCACAATTAGTAAATTCTTCGTCAATATTATTTCTTATATATTCTCCATCAACAATCCATACATTAAATCCCGAAATCTCTGAGAATTTTTTTATATATACTTTTTTTATATTCTTCTTTATTTTTATATTTGCCATTCTAATCCTCTCTTAAGATATATAATTACAATAAATTTAATTTATATATTTGATTGTTAAATGGATTTCATCTCCAATAATAATTTCTCTTTAAATTTATTCAAATCTTTTTTCATAATAACTCCAGCAGAAGCCCTAACGTGCCCTCCAGCATCAGAATTTTCAAATCCGCTTATGCACTTCTTAAGAAGTTTGCCCAAATCAACTTTTCCTGTTTGATTTCTAGCACTCAATTTTACAAAACCTTTTTTATCCTTAATATCTGAAGCAAATATAACTGTATTTTCTTTAAAAGATTCATCAGCCAATTTGCTTGCTACTACAGAAACTATGTTATATTTTAGATTGTCATAAGCAAAATATAATCTCTGTTCTGGGAAATATTCTGCCTTTTTCTTAAACTTCTCAATTCCAGTTGTAATCTCTTTCTTAATAATTTTATTTGCCTTAGATAATGAACTTATATCTTCCTTCAAAACCAAATCATAAACTCTTCTAATATCAGGATAATAATAAATTAAAGCATTGGCAATAGACTTGCCAATTTTTCCTGGTTTTGACTCCCATATTGAATTGTCCTTTTTTACTTTAGGATAAATTGATTTAATTAATTCAAAATTATCAGGATTCTTATCCCAAGTATAATCCATTATAATCGCAGCACAGACTAACCATTCTAAATCCCGGGTATCAAAATATTTTCCATTTTTAGCCAAATCAAAAAGAGCATGAGCAGAACAATAATCAAAGTCAGTTTTAATGATATTTGATTTATCTTTTAAGTTTTCATTTAAGGGGTGATGATCAATCACTAAAAACTTTGATTTTTTTCTAACTTCTTCTAATTCTTTAGAATAATCATCCGCATCCCAATCTGTAAAAAACAAAAAATCACATTTTTTATTAAGAATCTCCTTAAGAGCTCCTGGACCATAATTTAAAAATTCAATAAAATTAACTTTCAGCTCTTTAGATTCTAATATCTTTTGTAATAAGATACCTGAAACAAGACCATCTGTATCTGTATGGGTTACAATCCCTATTTTATCTTTTTTATAAATTGAATTAACAAAATCATAAAAAACTTGTTCTGAACCTAAAATATATTTATTCATTCCTTTTCCAATATCTCGCATCTTATATTATTTTCCTCCATATTAATTCGCTTTCATCATTGAATTAATGTGCCTGAAAATTTATTCTTTCTCTAGGATTTCGCATCTTATATTATTTTCCTCGCACAACTCCTTAAATTCCTGAGCATCTTCATTTGTTCCAACAACAGAACCATAATGCATTGGAATTGCAATTGTAGGTTTTATAAGTTTAGCAGCCTCAGCTGCTTCTTCTGGATTCATAGTAAATCTTCCTCCTATTGGAAGCAACGCAACAAATTCTTTCCCAACTTGTTTATATCCAGTAAGTTTTTGCATTTCTGGAATTAAATCCGTATCTCCTGCATGATATATTATTAGATTATTCATCTTCAAGAGATAACCCACCCAATTCTCGTCTTTTGGATGAAAATGCTTGTCAGAATTATAAGAAGGAAGTACAGAAATTTTTATGTCTCCTATATCTAATTCTTTATCTGGTTCAACAATTTCCATTTTTATTGAAACATTAAAACGAGTAATTTTGCTCTGACAATCTGCAGTCATAACTATTTTTGTTCCATCTTGCACAATTTTTTCAATATCTGCAACGCTGCAATGGTCATAATGGCTGTGAGTTATTAAAATTATGTCTGCTTTTTCCATTCCTTCTTTTATGTTGTATGGATCTATGTATATAACTCTTGAATTTTTAATAAAAAATCCAGAATGCCCAAGCCACTTTAACTCAATTTCTCCTATATTCATTAAATTAAACAAATAAGGACATTTTTAAATATTGTTACATGAAAATTGTAAAAGAATTTGAACCAAAGGCAAACTCATACAAAAAAAGAAAAAGAACTCCAATGTCAATATTAATTAAAAAATAGGAGCTCCATAAATCTTCTTGACTTACAAAATAAGTCAGAAAACTTTATTAAATATTAAAATTCATCATCAGATAGAGTATCGCCTTCAGCATCTTCAGAATCCATTTCTGGATCTTCTTCATCTTCTTCAAGCAATTTATCTTCTTCTTTTTTAACCATATTAAGACCTCCAAATTTAAATAACATCATCTTTCATTTAATATTTTTAAACCTATCGATACACTAAAAAATAGATAAAAAAATGTGGAAAAGCTTAAAAAAGAACGTTATCTGAGAAATGTATACAAAATGACAAACTCTTATATTGACGCTTTGAGAAATTCTAAAATTAGTAATACAAAAACAATTCTCTCTCCAAAAAGACAAGTTGTAAAAGACCAAAAAGAAAGATGCTATATGTGTGAAAAATCTCTGGGAAGTGCTATGTGTTATTTTGCTGAAATTCAAGGTCCAGATTTAAACACTGGATTAAATTCAAAGGGAACTAGAGCTCTTTGTTCTTCATGTTTTTTTCAACTAGGAGAAAATCCTGTTAAAGAAGTTAAAAAAATGAGAGATATAACAAAAGAAAAAGCAAAAGAGAAAAAAGCAGAGGAAGAAGAAATCAATTTGTTTAAGGAACTTAAACTTAAGCACAATACAAAAGACGAAATGTATGACGAATGGAAATAAGTAATAAAATTCTAAAGCAATAATTATCTGTCACAGTTTTAATAAGATTAAATTATAACCAAAATAATTAACAGTTAAACAATATAATTAATTAGTAAAATCGTATATTGTAATTATGTTATTAAAAACAGATAACCCCGATAATTCAACTATTATAAATAACTAAATTTTGCAAGGATTGTTATAAAATATTTTAAGGATTCAACCTTGTTGGAGTTCTCGGAAAAGGAATTGAGTCTTTTATTGTATCAAATCCGCATATCCATGCAGCAAATCTTTCAATGCCCAACCCAAATCCCGCATGAGGAACACTCCCATATCTTCTGGAATCTAAATACCAATCTGAAGCGCCCAAATCCATACCTGCTTTTTTTAATCTTTCCACAATTTTATTCAAATCAGGTTCTCTCTGAGAACCATCAACCATTTCTCCAATATCTGGAGCTAATAAATTAAAGTTAGTTCCAGTCCCAGGATTTTTTGGGTCCTCTCCATGATAGAATTTTAATAAACTCAGGGGATAATTCGTTACAAAAACAAATTTATCTTCATAATATTTTGCCAATCCCCTTTCTTCTGCAGATTTAAAATCATCCCCATATTTTATTTTATGTCCTTTCTTAATCAAAGTTTCTATAGCTTCCTTATAAGTTATTCTCTTAAAGGGAGTTTTTATTTTTTCCAATTTAGGAATATCTGCTTCTAAAATCTCTAATTCTAATTTGTTTTCTTCTAAAACTTTCTTAATAACATAAGATATACATTCTTCAGCAACAACCATATCGTCTTCTAAATTCATCCAAGCCCCTTCTACTTCAAAATGCCAAAATTCAGTAACATGCCAGGGAGTCTTTGATTTTTCCGCTCTAAAAGAAGGAGCAATTGCATAAGCTTTTTCTACAGCATTTATAAAATTCTCTGCATAAAATTGCCAAGATTGGATCAAATATGCTTTCTTATCAAAATATTTAACTTCAAAAGTATCGGAACCTCCTTCACTTGTAGCTCCGCTTAAAGAAGGAGCATGAATTTCTGTGAATCCTTTTTTGTGCATATATTCATGCAAAGCAAAAAGAACTGTTGAACGAATTTTCATACTTGCTGTCATCTTCCTGCTTCTCAACCATAAATGCCTTCTATCTCCAAGAAGTTCCTCATTCAAATCTTTATTTATAGGGAAATCTTCTGCAATTTGAATAATATTTATTTTTTTAACTTGAATTTCAAAACCAGTTGGAGCTCTTTTATCCTCTTTGATTTCTCCATATATTTCAACTGAACTTTCAATTTTAATTTTATCGATATCACCCCATTGTTTTTCAAAGTTCTTCTTCTCAAGGACACATTGAATTATATTTGAAGAATCTCTAAGAACAATGAATTTTAGTACATTGCTTCCTCTCTCTCTGTAAACCCATCCTCTCACTGCTACTTCTCCTTTCTTTTTCTCTATAGCTTCCTGAATGGATATAAACTTTTGATTTGCATGAATTATACGTGCTGTCATGATTAAACATAGAAAAAAGGGTTTAATAAATTTTAGTTATAAGATATTTTCTATTCAATCAAATTTATATATTCTCTCTTCACTATTTTTTTATGACATTTAATATAATCTGCAAAGATAAAAAAACAAATGCGAGAATAGGAATTTTAAAAACAAAAAAAGGAAATGCTGAAACCCCTTTTTTCATGCCCGTTGCAACTCGCGGAGTTGTTAAAGGTTTGACTTCTGAAGAGCTCAATGATATAAAAATTCCTGCAGTAATATCAAATGCATTAATATTATATCTTCGTTCAGGTTCAAACATATTAAAAAAATTAGGTGGAATTGGAAAATTTATGAATTATCCAGGAATAAATTTCACTGATTCTGGAGGATTTCAAATGTATTCTAAAAGCATTTATGTAAAATCAAATGAAAAAGGGGTTTGCTTCAAAAATCCACTTAATGGAGAGAAGATATTCATGACTCCAGAAAAGAATATGGAAATACAACTTGACATTGGAAGCGATGTTGCAATGTGCTTGGATTCTATGCCAATGTATGAACATTCTAAAGAGCAAATTTCAGAAGCTGTTAAAAAAACTTCTCTCTGGGCAAGAAGATGCAAAATTCACAACGATTTGCTTCAGAAGAAAATTCCAAAAAATAAAAGACAATTGTTATTTGGGATAATTCAAGGAGGAATATATAAAGATTTGAGAGAACAATCAACAAAAGAGATTCTTAAATTAAATTTTGACGGATATTCTATTGGAGGATTTGGGCTTGGAGAAACAATAGAAGAAGAATTTAGCATAGTAAAACAAATTAAAGAAATTCTTCCAGAAAAGAAACCAGTTTATCTTATGGGAATAGGAAACCCAGTGGAAATATTAAAAGGAATTTCTTTGGGAGTAGATATATTTGATTCGCGAATGCCAACACAAAATGCAAGGCGTGGAATGCTTTTCACATCCAAAGGAAAATTAAGAATATTAAGAGAAAATTGCAAGTATGATAAATCTCCAATTGATAAAAATTGCAACTGCTTTGTTTGCAAAAATTACAGCAAAGCTTTCATAAGATATCAACTTATAAATGAAGAAATGGTTGGAAAGAAGCTTGCCACTTATCATAATATTTTCTTTCTGGCAAAATTAATTGAAAAAGCAAAAGAAAAAATAAAACAAGGAAAATTCAAAGAGTTCTTGGAAGAAGTTGAGGAAAGTTATAAAGAATAATGAGTTATCAAACAAAATTATAAATTATCTGTAACAGTCTTGTTATTATTAATTTAATAAGTAACTCAATATTATTCTCACCCTATGACAAATTATATGATTTTATCTAGATAATTATATTCTCTAAGGGTGTGAAAATAAAAATAAATTAATCTTTAAGGTGTTAGTCTTGTTCTATCTCTTGGAAATAAAACAACTTCTCTTATATTATCAATTCCAAGTATAAGCATTGTTAATCTCTCTACTCCCATTCCAAATCCACCATGAGGAGGAGCACCATATCTAAAACTATCAATATAAGCTTTGAAATCTTTTGGATTTAATCCCTTAGCTTTTAATCTTTCTTCAAGCAACTCCGGAATGTGCACTCTTTGCCCTCCAGATGCAATCTCCATACCCTTGTAAATAGCATCAAAACCGCATGAAATCTCTTCTTTACCTTTTCCTTTCTTAGGCATAATATAAAATGGTTTTCCAACTAAAGGCCAATCATGAACAAAAACAATTGTATCTGGAAATAATTCTCCAAGCTTCTTTTCACCTTCAGGAGTTAAATCAGCTTCTTCCGTGTGAATTTTCTCTTTTTTTATAAGTTTATTTGTCTCTTCAAAAGTTAAATATTTTGTTTTAGGTATGTTTAATTTGGCTCCCAAAATTTCCAATTCTTTTTTATTTTCTTCTAAAACTCTCTTTATAATATATTGAACACATCTTCCTAAAACCTCCATGACAGCAAATTCATCTGAAAACCCCTGTTCAAAATCGAACTGCCTAGATTCATTCAAATGTCTTGGAGTATTATGCTTTTCTGCTCTCCAAACTGTAAATATAGCATATACCTTCTCAAGAGAACATGCAAGCATTTGTTTATACAACTGACAACTCTGAGATAAATAAGCATCTTTCTCAAAATACTTTAATTTGTATAATTCTGTTCCCCCTTCCGAACTAGCTCCAATTATAGATGGGAAAATTGCTTCTAATGCTCCTTCTTTATCCATAAATTCTCTATATGCTTTCATAATTGTTGCTTCAACTTCAAATATAGCCTGAACCTTGGGTTTTCTTATATCCAAAAATCTATAATCTAATCTATTCTGAAATTCAGTTGTAGTTGTCTTTTCATTAACATGGATTGGAAGATTCTCTGCCTTGCTTATTATTTCAATGCTTTCACAATCTACTTCAACATCTTTTCTTACATATTCTGCTTTAACACTTGCAGTCTTTGATTTTCCTTTTATCTCAACAGCACTCTCAAGAGTCAATTCGGAAAGCTTTTTCATCAATTCCTCACCCTGAACAACGCACTGAACAATTCCTGTTCTATCTCTAAGAAGAATAAATCCTAATTTTGCCAATATTCTTATTTCATAAACCCAACCTTTAAGCAAAACTTCTTTTCCAACCTTAATATCTTCAATCATAGTTCTTTCCATGGTTAAGAAAAGAACAAGGGGTTTTTTAATTTAGTGGTTGTGTTTTTCATTATGTCCATAAAACTTAACACTTTTAATCTTTCCTTTATTTTCATCTATATCAATTAAAACTTGAGCATTTTTACCATAACCGGGATTAATAACAATAGTTTTTCCAATTTTATCTTTACCAACCCCTTCATGAACATGCCCCCCAATACAAATCAAGGGTTTATATTTTTCACAAAATTTCTTTGCAACATAAGAACCAAGATGTTTGTTATAAGCATAATTTCTCTTATCTTTAATAATATCTAATTTAGTATTATAAGGAACATTATGAGATATGAATATTGTGGGATACTTTTTATTGCTTATCTTGTATGAAGAAGATAAAGCATTGATAATTTTAAAATAAACTTTATCTAATTTATTTATTTCTAATTTAGTTAAACTTTTTTTAGGTTTCTTTATTATTCTCTCTTGATTATTACTTAATCCATAACCTATAAAATTTAATTTATTAAATTCATTATTTTTAAATTGACAATCATAAATATTCTTTAAGCCCTTTATCAAAAATTTATTTGTATTTAATCCAAGAAATCTATCAAACCAACTCTTATAATATGCATAATTACTTGCTTCAGGATTTTTTATTTTGGTTTCACCCCAACTTTGGTCCCAATTTCCAGGAACAAAGAAAACAGGTTTTCCAAAAGAATTAAGATATTCGAGTATCTTTCTCCCCATAATTAAAGAATTTTTCTCTAATTTTTTAATTCCTTCTTCTCCAATATCAGACAACATTAATTCCTCTGCACTCGGAGCATCTTCTCCAATTTCTTTTAAAAGATAAAACCGCAATTTCCAATAAGGGCCTAATTTTTTATCATCACAAACATCTCCAACCTGAATTATACAATCAAAATATTTAAAATGAATTTTTGGTTTTCTACCGTGCAAATCACCTATGACAAGAATTTTCATTTTCTCCCCAATAACATATTAATTATTTCCATCGCCGTCTTTCCATCAATCTTCCCCTTCATTTCTCCCATAACCAATCCCATATAAGCATTAGCATTTAATCCAGGCTTACTCTTTATTATATTTAGTATCTTTTCTTCAATTTCAGAAATATCTGTCTTTTCAGCACTTATTATTTTATCAAAATTTTCTCCATTGACTAACTTTATCATTATATCTTTAACTTCTCCCTCTTGTATATTTCTCTTTTTAACATTTCTGAGTATATCGCTATAATATTCTAATAATGTATTTTCAACTTCATCTAATTTTTTTCCAGTTTTAGAAGCGATTTCTTTTGGAAAAAGGAGTATCATCTTAGCAATAAAATTGAGATTGGAATAAATTTCAGAAAGCATCTTAAATTCATCAATTTTATTCTCACCCAAAACAAGCTTTATCATTTCGTCAGATAATCCTTTTTCTTTTAATTCTCCTGCAATATCTGTTCTTAATTTAGGTAATTCTTTCTTAATGTCATTTATAGTATCCCTTGATATTTTAAGCAAAGGTAAATCTGTTTCTGGATACATTCTATCTGCACCGGGCATTGGTCTTAAAAATTCAGAAGTTCCGTCGGGCAAAGAATTTCTCACTTCAGAAAGAGTTGGCTTTTTTTTGTTATATAATTCTTTTTGTCTCAAAACTTCATTCTCAATTGTTTTAACAAAAGTTTTCATATCCTGAACTCCTTTCATTTCAATTCTATTTCCGTTCATTATAGAAATATTAACATCCTGCCTTATTGTTCCAATTCCTCTTTTAACTTTGCAACTTCTAAGAATATTTCCTATATGCAAAGCAACTTCTTTCCCTTGTTCAGCAGATTTAATATCTGGAGCAGTTGCAATTTCAATCAAAGGAATTCCCAATCTATCTAAATTCCAATAAACTTTATTTCCATCTGTTTTAACTTTCCTAGCAGAATCTTCCTCTAAACAAATTGTATCTATTCCAACTTTTCCATAAGAAGTTTCAACATATCCTCCTCTTGCAATTAAAACAGTTCTTTGAAATCCAGAAGTATTGCTCCCATCAATTACTGTTTTTCTCATTATTTGAGTTGAAGAGAGTATTGTGCAATTAAGAAGCAATGCAATTTCTAAAGCTGTTTTTAGTGCTTCCTCATTTATGTTGTGAGGAGGTTCTTCATCAATTTCAAAAAGACAAGTATTATTTTTATAACCTTGATAAACAAATTCTTTTTTTAGATTTGCCTGATACTTTGCTGCAATATCCACTTCTCCAGATTCTCCAGCAACTGCATGAAGTTTTCTTTGGATTAAAAAATCTGGCTCATCATTTCTCAAAACAGACGGACAATTGCAAAATAGTTTATGGCTCTCTAATTGCTGATGAATCTCCAATCCCGATTTAAACTTAAGTTTTGAATAATCTATTTCTGGCATAAAAACAACAAGAAAAAAGGATTATTAAATTTTAGCATAAACTCGCCAAGTCTTTTTTAGATAAGCTCGTCAAGTCTTTTTTGAATTGTATATTGATCCTTGTATTCTTAAAACCATCTTTTAAAATTCCTTTTATAGGGCCTTTAATATTCTCTTGAGTATAAATTACAATTTTTCTATGCATTTGAAGTACATTTTTTAATTTTTTTATTAATCCTTCTCCATCTATTTTTCCCAAAGATTCTCTATTTAAATCAAAACAACCATAATCAAGATAATAATCTTTTGTTAGTTCATTGTAAGACAAAAAATATTTTTTCATTTTAAATCAAAAAACTCTCTAATTTACTTGGTATTTTATATATTGGGCTAAGCCCAGTATGTTTAAACAGATAATTATTTAATTTATCTAAAGGATCTTTCACTAAAAGACCCTTGTTTTCGTTTCTATGAACGACCATCAAAGGCGATTCATCAAGGATAACTCCCATATGAAAAGGAATGCCATCCAATCCCCAATAAACAATATATCCCTTTTCAGGAGAAAAATCTCGTTTAAGATTAAATAGAATTTCTTTAGACTTGTTTTTATTTATAATTCCATCCTCTTCTAATTCTCCAGAAATATAAAGAGCAGTTCCAGCACAATTAGAATTTCTTCTATTTGTTTTAGAAATTCTTTTTTTCACAAATTCTGAAAAATTATTAATAGCTTTTTCCATAATTCCCCTTATTTTCCCATTTATTTAAACCTTTCTACTTGTTACCCTGAATAAGTTACAACTGATAAATCATTAAACTTATAACTCAATTCAGTCTTTATAAAATATGAAAAGAGAAAGAGATTCTAAAGAGAAAGTTCATACAATTACTCATCCAAATATACTTCCAACAACCTTTGCACAAAGCTCTGCAGATAAATTAACGAGAATAGTCGGTAGTTGGGCATTTATAATTATATTCGTTCTTTTCTTGTTATTTTGGATAGGTATGAATACTTCTTGGCTTTTATTTGGGGCAAAATGGGATCCCCATCCATTTGTGCTTTTAAATTTGGTATTGGCGGCAGTCACTTCAATCCAAGCTCCTATAATATTAATGTCTCAAAATAGAGAAAATCAAAAGGACAGGCAAAGAGCAGAATACGATTATTCAGTAAACAGAAAATCTGAAAGAGAAATAGAACAAATTCAAAAACAACTTGAAAGAATTGAAAAAAAATTGAATGAAAGAAGATAATCAAATAAAATTAAGGAAAAGTTTTCACTTTCCAAATTTCTTTTTTCTCCATTTCTTCTCGTTAGACAACTTAACTTTTAATAATTTTTTCAAATCTAAAATAGCATTTCTGCTGTTATCAACTCTTAAATCAATATACCTATTTCCAATTCCCAAAACTCCATAATTTTTCTTTTCAACAATTAATCCTGCAGAACCGAACTTTTTCTTTCTCTTATCTCCACCAACTTTTTCTCCAGCAATTAAACTTTTTATTAATCTCTCAACTAAACTACATTTAGAATACTCAAAAACCTTCTTCATTTCTGTCAAAACTCTTTTTCCAACGAGCATATTCCCCGCACAAATAAAATCTTTACCTTTCGTATGTCCTCTCCATTCAACATTCTTCTTTCCAGAAAATCCAGCACTTTCTCCTTTATTATTCATAATAATTATCTGTCTTATCTCTTTCTCTTTGTCTTTATTTGTTAAAATTTCAATTACTTTATCTGGAGAAAATTTTTTCATCAAATTAATTCCTTCATCCTTATAACTAACATTAGGGTAAGATTGTGTACATACTGCTCCAACTTCTAATTTAATTTCAGGAACAATTCCTCCTACAGCAAATGCTTTACTAAAACAAGCTACACCTATTTCCTTATTTTTCTTATCAATACCTATAATACTAAATGTCATTTTATTCTTCCAGTCTTTTATTAAATTCCCCCGCAATATTCTCAAGCATTTTCTCCTTAATCTTTTCCTTTGATTTTGCCCATTCTTTATGTCCAAGTGCAAATCCAAGCTTCACTAAAGCTGTTTCACTTATCATATCCTCTAAGTAAATTACTCCTGTTTTTAATATGTCTCTTCCATTAGAATAAACTAAAGGGTCAACTCTCCCATTTATGCATTGTGAAGTTGCACAAATAACAATCCCTTTTGATATTAATTCTTTTATTTTTTTTACCCAATTATTTCTTGAACGAGAAGTAGAAACATGCCCTAAACCAGACATCTCAATAACTATTCCTTTATATTTATTTTTTACATAATAATCTAAAATTTCAGGAGACTGCCCAGGATAAAATTTAATTAAAGCTACTTTTTCTTCAAATTTTATATCCGCTTTAATTTTTTTCCCATTGTTTCTTTTATTAAAATTGCTAATTATCTCTATTCCTTTTTCAGGAAAAACTTTTGCAATTGGCTTTCCATTAATCACTTTAAATGCATCTCTTCTTGAAGTATTCATTTTCCTAACCTTCACACCAGGCATTGCATAACAAAAATTATCCTCTGAATTTGCATGTCCAACTAAAACAACTTCAGCTATATCACTTAATCCTGCAACTTCAGCTGAACATTGCAAATTTAAATTAGCATCGCTCGAAGCTCTGTCAATGCTTCTCTGCGAATAAGTTAAAACGACAGGTTTATTCAGTTTTCCTAAAAAGAAACTTAAAGCAGAAGCAGTATAATGCAAAAAATCAGTCCCATGAGTGATTATAACTCCTTGAATATTATCGTCATTAAGAAGTTTTTCTGTAACTTTTGCAATTTTTTGCCAATCCTTAAAATCCATATCCTCTGATGCTTTCATAAATGGAATTTCAACCTTCAAAACATTAACTTTACTAAATAATTCGGGATAGAATTTAAACAAACTTTCTGGAGTATCTAACCAATCTACTCCTCCTTTTTTAGAATTCAAACGTGCTGCAATTGTTCCACCAGTAATAATCATTCCAACATTTGGCTTTGTTGAATCATTCTTAATTTCAAATTTATCTTTCTTTTCACTAAATTTTTTCAAGACTTTTATTTTAATAATTTCTTTTTTATTAAAGCCTACATTATATCCATTTCCCAACTTCAATAATATAATTCCTTTTTCAGATTCAGGACTTTCAATAAAAACTCCTTCATATATTATTTTTCCAAAATGCACTTCAACTAAATCCCCTGGTTGTGCATTTTGCCTAGCATTGAGTTCCATACTTAAAATAAAAGAATTGGCAATTAAAAACTTAATGAATGAGCCTGCTAGGAATCGAACCCAGATAAAGCGGGCCGAAACCGCTTATGTTATCCTTTACATCACAGGCCCATATCAACCCTTAATAAAAACAAAAAAGCTTTTTATACTTTAATATTTTAAAATATATATGAAGAGGCATCATAAATGGATCATTGGGGGGTTTAGTACTATAGTTTTGGTTTTTATGATTGTATCTGGAATTCTTTTGAATGGAGTAATTATAAAACAACAATTAAATCATAACGAAGTTTTGAACGAAATAAGCGATATTAAAGTTTCACAAACAGAAACAGAGAGCAAGCTCAGTGAACTTACAGAAAATTTAATTGAAACTCAAAAATCATTAAATCTTCTTGATGAATCTCTAAATCTTCTTAATGAATCATTTAAATCAGAATTAAAAAAAATAAAAGCTTCCACGAGTGAAGATTTTTCAGGAATTATAGAAGATTCTCTTAAATCTGTAGTTACAGTAAGAACAGATGTTGGACAAGGAACAGGATTTATAATTTCCGATGATGGATTTATAGTTACAAATGCTCATGTTCTCTCAGGGGGGAGAGAATTATATGTTTTAGATTATGAGCAATATGAACATTCAACAGAATTAGTAGGATATAATATAACATATGATATAGCCTTGTTAAAAATTTCTGGGGACTATCACTCTTTAGAACTTGGAGATTCGGACCACATTCAAATTGGAGAAAAAGTTATAGCAATAGGAAATCCATTAGGACTGCAATTTTCAGTATCTGAAGGAATAGTCTCGGCTGTTAATAGAGAAGGATCAAATGGTATGAGTGTATACATACAAACAGATGCGGCTTTAAATCCAGGAAACTCCGGAGGCCCTTTAATTAACAAAGAAGGAAAAGTAATAGGAATAAACAATTTTAAAATCGGAGGGGGAGAAAACCTCGGGTTTGCACTTGAATCAAATTATATAAAAGAAGTTGTAAATGGAATATATCAAAAAATATTGAGTGTTGATTTGATTGAATAATCCTTAAAGAGTTAAATATATAAAAACGGCAATTGTCGTATTTGTATGTGGAGACTTAAACTAAAACTTAGTTCTGAAGGACAGTTTTTAGGAGAAATGGCTAAAAAACATAAGGTCTCTATGACTGGCTACCCCCTCTCCTATTGGAAAGATAATAAATATATTTATCTTATATCTGCCGGATTTATGTTTGGTGAAGAATCAAACAAACAAGAACTTCTAAAAGACATAAAAAAACAACCAGAATGTGTAGAGTATGAACAATCTGGAGATTTTATTATGATTACAACAAAACAGCCATTATTTTCAGAACCAGTTTACAATCCAAAAATAATTAGACCAAATCCCGCGATAATTCATAAAGAAGGGTACCATATATGGGATTTAGCAAGTTTTGATAGGAGAGAACTTGAGAAAGTAATAAAATTTTCTACAAAATACTTAAGTGCAGAGATTTTAATTTTTAGACAAGAAAAAATAAACAACATCTCATTTACTAAAATACTTCCAGAATTAACTGATAATCAAAAAAAGGCTATGCAAATTGCAATTAATTCGGGATATTATGATTATCCAAAAAAAATTACTCTCCCAGAACTAGCGAAAAAGATGAAAATATCTTATTCTACTTTTCAAGCCCATTTAAAGAAAGCTGAAGGAAAAATATTTCCATCTGTTCTAAAAGAATTATAAGATAGACACGACAATTGTCGCTATAAAATTAATATAATCTTTGATGCAATACTTTTTTATGACAATCCTTGATGAAGATCCTATGGAATCAAGAATTCCTAAGAAATTTGGTCTAGATGGAACTTATATTGAGCTAAAAGAAAAGATAGCTGACTTAGAAGGATATGAATTCAGCCTATATGATAAAAAAGGACATTTTGAGGAAATTGAAAAAAAATATAATTTTAAATTAGAACAATTTTTTGGAGGGTTAAATTTAATGATAGATGGAAAGGAAAAGCCAATATCAACTCCAATTTTTAGAAATAAAGATAATTTTGAAGAATTAGGTATACTTTTTTGGGAAAATAAAAAGCCTTTTTTATACTCTAAGCTATGTGTAAATCCTAAGTCATAAAATTTGGATTTATTTTCCATTCATATTTTGCTCTGTTCAGAACATTAATATTATGATTAATCCATCTTAACGTTTCTTCATTTATTCTCGCTGATTGGA